>Ga0209476_10000126_pt1 | contig 51246 bp, 44 predicted proteins | sample KloWWTrecipitate_FD_187179 | JGI IMG/M metagenome (GOLD analysis project Ga0209476, IMG submission 187179) | Active sludge microbial communities from Klosterneuburg, Austria, studying microevolution and ecology of nitrifiers - Klosterneuburg... | ecosystem: Engineered > WWTP > Aerobic digester... | reverse complement strand
GAGTACATGGATGTGCCGCCATTCCACCCGCTTGAGCAGCAACTCGTCGACGATCGCCTTTGCGCTCTTCACATCGGGCAGCAGGAAATAGACACGCCTCATGCGGATTCTCCGGTTGGGTTCGGCCGCGCTGCATTCGCCAACGATCCGTCAGTTGGCGGGCCGGCAAGCCCGCAGTATGGCCAATGCATCAACGGCATTCGTGACTTCGAGCAAGGCAGGCGATCGCGTCGGGACCGCTACCGTCGGTGCGGCAGTCTAGGGCGCTGGCCCTGTCGATGTGGTGCGTGCCCGGCGATAATGCGCTGACCGGGCCGTGATCGGCCTTTGCCGGAGCGGGAGCGATGACCAACAGTGCAATCGACCTCGAGGCAGCCTTGCGGGATCCGACGGCGGTGTTCGCCTCGCCGCAAGCCGTGGCCGCGCACCCCGGACTCTCGCGGGAACAGAAGATCGAGATCCTCCGGCTCTGGGAATACGACGCTTCGGAGGTGGAGGTGGCCACCGAAGAAGGCATGCCGGGCGGCGGCGACGGCAGCGAGTTGCTCAGGCAGATCATCCTGACACTCGATGGCCTGATCGGCGAAACCGACGTCGGGGACACCGCACCGACCAAGCAGCACGCACTGCTCAGGCGCCGCGGCGGCCGTTCATAGCCTGGCCTCGGCGGGCGCATTGCACATCGCCGGGTGGGTCCAGTGGAACTCAGTGAGCTTGGGCTGGATCCATGGGTGGCGGGCAAGGCCCGGGAGCTGTGCCGGCCGGACCTGTCCGCGGCCCGGGTCACTGCCGTCGACCGGGGCCGATACCGGGTCCGCGACCAACACGGCGAGGTGCCCGCCGAGTTGACCGGACGACTCCTTCGTCTCGCAGAGTCGTCGGAGGATCTGCCCTGCGTGGGCGACTGGGTCTGCGTCCGCCACCGCGATGCCGGGACTCGCGCGACCATCCACAGCGTGTTGCCGCGACGATCGTTTCTCCGGCGCAAGGCCGCAGGCCGGGATGTCGAGTTCCAGATGATCGCCGCGAACATCGACGTCGCGTTCATCGTGCAGGCCTGCCACTTCGATTTCAACGTCCGCCGACTCGAGCGCTACCTGGTGATGGCCAGGGAAGGCCATATCGAGCCGGTGGTGATGCTGACGAAGACCGATCTGGTCACCGCTGGGGAACTGGAACGCCTGATCGGCCTCATCCGGCGGATGGGTGTGCAGACGGACATCGTCTGCGTGAGCAACGTGACCGGCGAGGGCGTCGAACGGGTCCGCGCGCAGATGGCGCCCGGCAAGACGTATTGCCTGCTCGGTTCTTCTGGCGTTGGCAAGACGACGCTCATCAATCGCCTGCTGGGCGGCGACTCGCTCGAAACCCGCGAGGTCAGCCAAACGGGCGAGGGCCGTCACACCACCACGCGGCGCCAGCTGATCGTGCTCCAGGACGGCGGCCTGCTGATCGACATGCCGGGCATGCGCGAACTGGGAATGCTCGGCGCCGGCGAAGGCATCGGCGAGACCTTCGCCGACATCGACGCGCTGGCGCGCAGCTGTCGCTATCCGGACTGTCGTCACGGCGGCGAACCGGGCTGCGCGGTGCGCGCGGCGATCGAGCGGAACGAGCTCGCCGACGAGCATCTGCAGAACTACCTGAAGCTGCGCAAGGAGTCCGAGTTCCACGAGTTGTCGCATGCCGAGCGGCGCAGGAAGGACCGGGCGTTCGGGCGCTTCGTGCACGCCCACAAGAAGGGGAAGGACGGGGAGGAGCGCGGATAGGTCCGCAGGCGACCGGCGACGTCGCAACCGGAGCGGTCCCGCCGCCGGTGGTGGCCACTCGTGTATCTTCGCATCCCCGCGTTCCGACGAGACCGCAGCAGGAGGTCGCCCCATGGCCCGAATGAAATCACGCTGGCAGTGGCTTGTCGAAACCACGGTGCGCAAGCTCTGGTTCCGGGCGTCGCTGTTCTCCGTGTTCGCCGTGGCCACGGCCCTGGTCGCGCCGTTCGCCAGCCCGCGAATTCCTCCGGACTGGCTGGCGGTGGTCGGCGCCGACGCCATCGACAACGTGCTCGGCATCATCGCCTCGAGCATGCTCACGGTGACGATCTTTTCGCTGACCACGATGGTCTCGGCCTACGCCTCCGCGGCGTCGACCGTCACGCCTCGCGCCACCAAGCTGCTGCTCGAGGACACCACCTCGCAGAACGCGATGTCGACCTTCCTCGGCGCCTTCCTGTTCAGCCTGGTCGGGATCATCGCATTGAGCACCGGCGTCTACGGCGACAGCGGGCGGCTGGTGCTGTTCGGCGCGGCCATGATCGTGATCGTCGTGATCGTGGTCACCTTGCTGCGCTGGATCTCGCACATCTCCTCGCTGGGGCGGATGGGGGACACGATCGACCGGGTCGAGCGCGCCGCCAGGCAGGCCTTCGACGACCGGATCGCACTGCCTGCCCTGGGCGGCTGGCCCCTGGCCGAGGTACCCGCTTCCGCCAGACCGTTGCGCGGCGAGGCGATCGGCTACGTGCAGCACGTCGACATGAACGCGCTTCAGGCGGCGGCAGGCGAGGCCGGCAGGGTGTGGCTCGGCGTGCTGCCCGGCTCCTTCGTCCACCCCTCGCAGACGTTGGCCTGGACCGATTTCGACGACGAAGGACGGTGCAAGGCGGTGCGCGAAGCCGTCACAGTGGGTGACTCGCGCACCTACGAACAGGACCCCCGCTTCGGCCTGATCGTGCTGGCCGAGATCGCGTCCCGCGCGCTGTCGCCGGCGGTGAACGATCCGGGCACCGCGATCGACATCCTGGGCACCGGCGTGAGGGTGCTCGATCGGTGGTGCGGCGAGCGCGAGCGGCCCGGCAGAGGCGAGGACCTCGCGTACCCGTCCGTGCATGTGCCGGCGCTGTCGGCCGACGACCTGTTCGAGGACCTTTTCGCGCCGATCGCGCGCGACGGTGCCGGCACGATCGAGGTCGGCATCCGGCTCCAGAAGTCGCTGGCGATGCTGGCGGAAGCGGGCGACGACGAGGTGAAGCGCGCGGCGCAGCGGATGTCGGCGATCGCGCTCGAGCATGCCGGGAAGGCGTTGGCGCGAGAGGCAGATCGCGCCCGGCTGGCCGAACTCGCAAGGCGGGTCGGCGCCGGCCAGGGGCGCTCTGCGCAACCGGAAGATCGCCGGTCGGCAGCGCCGGCGGGTTGACCGCCGATCATTGCGCGTGCGCGCAAGTGTCCGCGCGCGGCCGTCGCGCCTCGCCCCGTTCCCGGTGCTACTGCGCCGTAGCGCCCGAGATCTTCACCGTGTGCGCCCAGCGCTCGATCTCGGTCTTGACGTAGCTCGCCGACTGCTCGGGGTCCAGCGCGATCGGCTCCATGCCCTTGCCGAGCAGTTGCGCCTTGAGATCCGGGGAGTTCAACGCCTTCGTGATCTCCGCGTTCAGTCGATCGACGATGGCCTTCGGCGTATTCGCCGGCGCCATCACGCCATACCAGGCCTTCAGGTCGAAGTTGGCGAGGCCCTGCTCGGCAAGCGGACGCACGTCGGGCAGCGCCGGCGACGGTTGCGCCGAGGTGACGCCGAGCGCCTTGAGCTTGCCGGACTTGATGTGCGGGATCGCCGTCGGAATGTCCGTGAACATCATCGCGACCTGGCCGCCGAGCAGGTCCGTCATGGCTGCGGCGCTGCCCTTGTAGGGCACGTGGATCATGTCGACGCCCGCGATGCTCTTGAAGAGCTCGCCGGAGAGGTGCTGCGAAGTGCCCGTTCCGGCCGAGCCGAAGCTCAGCTTGCCGGGTTGCGCCTTCGCCAGCGCAATGAGCTCCTTGACGTTGCCCACCGGGGCCACCGCAGGGTTCACCACGAGCACGTTCTTCTGGATGACCGAAACCGAGACCGGGGTGAAGTCCTTGATCGCATCGAAGGTCATCCGCGACCCGTAGAGGCTCGGGTTGATGCCGTGCGTGGCGCTCGAACCCATCACCAGCGTGTACCCGTCGGGCGCGCTCTTGGCGACGAAGTCGGCGCCGATGTTGCCGCCGGCGCCGGTCTTGTTCTCGACGATCACCGACTGGCCCATCGAATCGGTGAGCTTCTGCGCCAGGCTCCGCGCCAGCTGGTCGAGCGCGCCGCCCGCGCCGAACGGATTGATGATCTTGACGACCTTGCTGGGGTAGGCCTGTCCCAGCGCGAGGCCCGGGGCACTTGCAACGAGGGTCGTGGCAATCAGGAACGAGCGTCTCTTCATGGTGGTCTCCGTTGGACTTTTCAATGACGACGAACGATCAGCGCGTCGACGGCGTGCGCGCCCTGGCCTTCCGGCAGGACAATGAGCGGATTGACTTCGACTTCGACGATGTCCGCCGCGTGGCCCGCTGCGTAGTTCGACAGCGCGACCATCGCGTCGACCAGCGCATCGCGATCGGCAGCCGGTCTTCCGCGGAACCCGGCCAGCAGCCGGCCGGCGCGCGTGCGGTCGATCAGTTCCCGGGCGCGCTGCGGCGTGCAGGGGCAGGCCGTGAACGCAACGTCTCCGAACAGCTCGACCGCGACGCCGCCCAGTCCAAACATCAGCATCGGCCCGAACTGCGGATCGACGCGCGCACCGACTACGGTCTCGACCCCGCCCACCAGTTGGCGTTCCAGGGTGAACCCGTCGAATGCGATTTCGGGATTGCGTAGCCGCATGCGTCGCGCGGCCTCGACGGCCTTCGGCGCGTCGGTGATTCCGACTTCGACCAGCCCCGCCTCGGTCTTGTGCGCGACACCGCGGACGATCCCCTTGAGCACGAGCGGAAAGCCGAGCCGGGCTGCCAGGTCGCCGAGCGCTTCCGCGTCCGCGACGAAGTGTGACGCCAGCACCGGGATGCCGTGTGCGCCCAGTTCCGCCCTGGCCGCGGTCTCGGCGATCACCCGGCCCACAGCCGCGGCATGGGCAGGCGCGCGACGGCTCGCGGCGGCCGGCGATGCAGGCAGTGCAAGCGAATCGAGCAGCGCGGCCCAGGCGAGCAGCGCGGCCGATTTCACGCTGCGCGTGACCGGGATGTCCAGCGCGTGGGCGCGCTCGAAGCCCGGCTCGACCGGGGTGCCGGACATGGGTACGACGAAGGCGGGCTTGTCGCAGCGTGACAGCACGTCGAGCGCCGCGCCGAGCAACAGGTTCGAGCGCTCGTCGCGCGGCGCGCCGACGCCGATCCAGCACACGGCGTCGACTTCGGCGTCCTGCACGGCGATCGACAGCGCCTCGCGCGCGGCGTCCGGGTCGGAGAACACGCTGCCGCCGACGTCCATCGGGTTGGCCGTGCGGATGAACGGGTTGCCCAGGGCGTCGCAGCGCTGCCGCGTCGCCGGCGAGAGCTCGGGCAACGAGAGGCCGGCCGCGCTGAGCTCGTCAGCCAGGACCGAAGCGCCGCCGCCGGAGAGCGAGAACACCAGCACGCGCCGCCCCGCGGGCGCGTGGCCCCGGTTCAGCACGCGAGCGACGGGCAACAGGTCTTCGGGCTCGCGGACGCGTACGATGCCCTCATCGTCGCAGACCGCGCTGAAGATCTCGTCGGAACCCGCGAGGGCGCCCGTGTGCGATCGGACCGCGCGACTGCCCGCGTCCGAGCTGCCGGCCTTGAAGACTGCGATTCGCTTGTCGAGCACTCTGGCGCGCCGCGCGAGCGCCACGAATGCCGCGGCGTCCGAGAGCCCCTCGATCATCAGCGCGAGCGTCCGGATGTTCGGCTGTTCGAGCAGGAAGGCGCCAGCCTCTTCAAGGCTGACGTCGGCGCCGTTGCCGACGTGCGCAAAGGCCTCGACCCCGATTCCCGCGTCTTCGGCGTTCAGCAGCAGGCCGCCGAGCATGGCGCCGCTCTGGCAGGCGACGCCGATCGGGCGACGATGCCGGAACGCGATGTGCTCGAACGAGCTGTTGTAGGCGACGCAGAAGCGCGCTGAGGCCGCGCCGACGCCGATGCAGTTCGGACCGAGCACGCGCAGTTGGCTGCTCCGGACGAGCTCACGCAGTCGGCGATCACGCGCGCGGCCTTCGTCGCCGGCTTCGCCCCAGCCGGAGCTGCAGATCACGACGGCCCGGACGCCGTGCCTGGCGCATGCGGCCACCGCCTCCAGCGTCGCATCCGCCGGCAGGGCGATGACGGCCAGGTCGACCGGCTCCGGCAGTGCTGCAACGGACGGGACGCAGCGGACGCCGAACAGCGATTCGTGCTTCGGGTTCACCGCGTGGATCGGGCCGTCGAAGCCCAGCCGGAGACAGTGACGCAGTCCCCGCGAGGCGGGCGCGTTGACGCGTTCCGAGGCGCCGACGAAGGCGATCGAGCGCGGCGCGAACAGGGCGGACAGGCCGGGCCGCTCGGCGGCGCCTCGCGTCGCCGCGCCCAGGTCGGTCAGCACCCCCATCTACATCTTCCCCGCATAGTTGACCTGGAAGGCCGCGGCAGGATCGTTCTGCACGCCGTACGGCGGGATCGGATAGCGGATGCCGCGCTCGCCGAGCCAATCGAGTCCGCGCACGACTTCTTCCAGGTGCGCCATCCGCAGCGCCACCAGCAGCTCGTCGTCCTGCACGCCGCCGAAGCGTCGCTCGGCGAAACACGGGATCGAAATGCTCGGTTCGCCGGTCTTCAGTCCGCGGCCCCACGAATCCGCGCACGCTGTCTCGCCGGTCACGGTGAAGTCGCAGCGGACGTACTGCCGGTGCTGCAGGGCGTTGACGAGCAGGATCATCTGCCCCGGGGTCGCGTAGACGAGGACCGTATCCGGCGGATCGAGGCGTCCCTTCGCGAGCGGGGCGATCACAACGCCGGCGTACTTGCCGGCGGGCACGCGCGGCATCTGCGCCTGGTGCTCGCGCGCGGCCTCGACGGTGGCGAACCAGACGTCGTGGAACATACTGCCGTTCAAGTACTTGTCGCCGGGCGCATTGAGGCCCATGACGCCGCCGCAGTTGCTGTCGGCCACCACGTTCGCGTGCTCGACGCCCAGGGTCCAGCCCAGCCAGCGGGCCTGGCCGACGAGCTGGCACATCGAGAAGTGCACGCCCTGGGCCGGCCGTCTCAGCCCGGGAACGGCGTCCATCGCCTCGCGGGTTTCGAACAGCTTGACGGCGAGCGGGTCGGACCGAAGACGCAGGCGCTGGTGCAGGGCGGCGGACAGCGCCGCGTAGTCGTGGGCAGGCACGAATCACTCTCCTCGATCGATGCGCGCGTGGCGCGAACGCCCTACTTGACCTCGACCTTGAACGACACCTGTCCCCAGCTGCCGTTGCAGAAGCCGGCGTCCTGGCAACTGAAATGGTCGAACCACATCTCGTTGGGATCGAGGCCGGACGCGATGCGATCGTGGGCCATGGCGGCGTGGATCGTCATCGGCGCGACCGCGTAGATGCACACGTTGCAGGACTTGACGACGCCTGCGGCAGTGACCTCGATGGTGTCGCCCTGCTTGAAGCCGGCGGTACAGCCGTGGCTGGCGACGACGGTCGCGACGATCGTGCGTCGGTTGGCTTCCGGGATCGCCTCGGCGGCGCGGCGCTTGCGCTCGTCGGCCTTGAAGGTGGCCATTTCCTCGTCGGTATAGCCGAGGTGCTGCTGGAACTTCTCCCAGTTGAACGGCCGTTTCGTGGGCGTGTCGGACATGGCGGCCTCCTTGCCGGTGATACCGATCAGTAACCGCGCGACAGCAGCGACTTCACGTAGTCGGTCTGCTGCTCGCGCACGCGTGCGGCGGCGTCCGGGCCCAGCCAGGTCGCGAGATCGACGCTCTCGAAGCGGCCACGCTGGTAGCGATCGGCGTGCCTGAACGGGGCGGTCGCATCGATGTAGACCTTGCGACCGGTGCCCGCTGCTTCGCCTTCGGCGAGCATGCCGCTGACCTTGGCGCGCGGGGTGAGCATCAGCCCGTCCTTCATGTCGCCGCGGGTGATCACCGCCCACAGCACGTCGTCCGCGCTGGTGACGTCGATGTCGTGATCGACGGCGACGACCCAGCCGAGATCGGAGTGTGCCGACAATGCGCCGAACGCGAGGTTGTTCTGCAGGCCCTCGTCGCGAAAGCTCTTGCGATGGATCCGGATCACCATGCCGAGGCATCCGCGCATCGCCTGCAGCACGTGGCAGGTGTCGAAGACGCGCGGACTGATCCGCCGGCACGCGTCGTAGACCGAGGCCTCGGCCGGCAGGGCCATGAGGTTCGTGGTCTCGGCATTGACCGCGAGCGGGAACCAGTACAGGAAGTCGTCGCGATGCGTAATCGCCGTGACGCGGAACTCCCACACCTTCCAGGCGCGGCCCATGTAGCCGCCCGCCTCGGGCATCATGCCCTTGACGCCGTCCTGCCCGCTGTCTTCCTCGGACACCAGGCTGGAGGTGTCGACGTAGCCCTCGAGCACGAGCTCGGCTTCGCCGAGGGACCACGCCCCCGCCTGGGTTCGGCTCGGGACGATGGTGACCGGCGCCCGCTGCATGGCGCCGGCGAAGCCCAGCTCGTCATAACCGAACGGGGTCAGCGTCTGCTGCGTGCTTCCCGAGCACGCCAGCAGGACCGCGGGACCCGCCCCGACGTTGACCGTGATCGGAATCTGCAGGCGGCCGGCCTTGCGGAACTTGCGCGCGATCTCCAGCAGGTGGCGACCGGCCTGGATCGTGATGCAGGTGCGGTCCGGCCCGAGCACGCGCATCCGGTGATACGAGCCGTTGAATGCCCCGGTTTCGGGGTCCCGCACAAGTGCCAGTCCGCCGGTAATCACGTAGCCCGCGTCGTCGCGCGTCTGCTGGGTGAGCGGAATCGTCTTGAAGAGATCGATGTCGCCGCTGACGACGTTCTGCTGGCAGGGCGCCTCGGCGACCTCGCGCGACGCGATCGGGTTCAGCGCCGCATCGGCGAGGTAGCGGGGCAGGTACGCCGGATCGACCCCGCAGAGCCGCGCGATTCGATTGCGACTGCCGAAGACGTTCGAGACGACCTTGTGCCCCGGATATCCGGTAATGTTGCCGAAGATCGTGACCGGACCGTTGTCGGTCGCCCGCGCGACCGCCGCGATCTCCAGGTACGGGTTCGCGGGCCGCGAGATGTCGAGCAGGTCGCCGTGGCGACGCGCATCGTCGACCAGCGACGCCAGGTTCGTGATGCCTTCCAAGCCAGTGTCTCCTCGAACCCTGCGGAAGCGGGTAGAGTGTCTATTTGTACGGACAATATGCGAAGCGCCATGCCATCGTCAAGCAAGGAAGGGGCTGCGGTTCGCGCCGCTGCCCGTGGACAGCGCGCGCCGCGGGCGTATCAACGGGTCGCCAGTGAACTGTTGAAGGAAATCGGCGAGGGCCGCTGGGCGGTCGGCGATCGCCTTCCGACCGAAGCCGAACTTTGCGAACGATTCGATGTCAGCCGCTTCACGGTTCGCGCCGCGCTGGCGCAACTCGAGCGCAAGGAGATCGTCAGCCGGCGCCCCAAGGTCGGCACGGTCGTGGCTGCCCGCGCCGCCAGGAAGCGGTACGCGGTGTCGGTCGGCAGCCTGTCCGAACTGCTCGCCTTCCTGGATTCGACCGTGGTCAACCCGATCGGCGTGGGTGAGGTCGTCGCCGATCGGGCGCTCGCCGCCGACCTGGCGTGCGCGTCAGGTGCGAAGTGGATCAGGGTGCAGACCCTGCGCACGCCCGCAGGCGGCAAGGTGCCGATCTCATGGACGGACTACTACCTGCAGCCGAGGTTCAAGCCGGTCGTCGCGCAGTTCGGCAAGAAGCCGGGCCCGGTGTACCCGCTGCTCGAGCGGAGGTACGGCGTCGGCATCTCTTCGATCGAGCAGGACATCGGGGCGTGCTCGCTGCCGAAATTGATCGCGCAGCGGCTCTCGACGAGAGCAGGCGCCCCCGCGCTGCGGGTCATCCATCGAATGGTGGCCGACGAAGGTGAGGTGCTCTACTGCACGGTCAGCCTGTATCCCGCGGATCGGTTCCGGTACGTGCAGGCGCTGAAGCGGACGGAGTAGCGGGCGGGCGTCTCGCGCCCGGCTCCCATGCAGTAGACGCATCTGATTCGGTTCCGCAAGCTCCCCTGACCGGTAGACATTCGCAAGCGGACGTTTCTGGCCCTAAGGGTCTTCGGGAGCGCTGGCCTGGTTGGCACCCGGGGTCAGATCCCGACCGCCCTCCGCCGGTGAAAGCATCCCCATCTTGCGAGCGATCAGCATGTAACTCTCGCTATGGTCCGGCTCGGGCTTCATCCTGAAATTGCGTGGCAATCTGGAGCCCGCCTTCTCGACATGTCGCAACCCCTGAATAACATCCTCCAGCTTGCCGATCGGAATCGTGAAGATCATTTCATCGTGAGACGCCATCGCGATGTATCGATCCCCGCGGCATGGTACGGCGACGTGGCATTCGCCTGACTTGAGCGACGGGACGACGGCATACACGCAGGCGGCGTGGCTGGACATGCTGACCTTGAGGTCGTGACCGTCCTTGTGCTCGCGTGCCAGCATCAGCAGGCTCAGTTGCTCGGAGTCCACATACAAAACGATCGCGTCAGGCACGACCTGAGTCGTCGCGAGGGGGCAAGAAAGCACCGCCACGTACTTACCCGTGGGCAGACGAGGCAGGTCGGCCGCATAGTTCTTGCCGGCGTCCAGACTGACGACGTCCTGCGGAAAGCGGTTGTGTCCCTCCAGGAACTCCCGGGGCGGTTCGGCCAGGCCGAAGCCGATGACGGGCTCGCAGCACCAGTTGTCGCCCTTCGTGGCAACGATGGTAGCGCCCGATCGTCGCGACGTGGCGAACACCTGGCAAAGGTCGAGGTGCGCTCCGAAATCGCGCAGTGGTCGCGTCGCACCTTCCGGAACCTCTTCCTCACGTTCGATCATCTTGATCGCGAGCGGATAAGTCCTCAGGCGAAGCCTGCGGTCGAACTCGTCCGCGTACTCGTGGACTTGAATCAATTCCATGATGGACCTCTCCGGTCTTGGAGCTCAGTGAACCTTGTTCCCTGTGCCGCCACAGGCGTGAAGCCGACGTGCACCGTCAAGTATTCGGCTTGCCCGGATAGCTCGCCGCCATGCCGGCCCGTGCGTCCTGCTGGATACCGTACTGCGGGATCGGGTAGCGGAGCCCGTTGCTGGCCAGTGCGTCCATGCCGCTCACCGCCTTGGCCAGAAATTCGGGGGGTGTGGCCATCAGCATCTCGTGGTCGAGGACGCCCCCGTAGCGGCGCTCCGCATAGCACGGGATCGACAGGCTGGGCCGGCGCGTACTCAGTGCTCTTCCCCACGAATCGGCGCACGAGGATTCGCCGACCACACTCCAGTCGAATCGCTCGTAACCAGACCACTGCAGGCCGTTGATGAAGTACATCATCGCCCCAGGTGTCGCATAGAAGAGAACGATGTCCGGACGAACCAACCGCGCCTTGGCGACAGGTGATACGGCGAGCGCCTTGAACGCCCCTTCAGGGACGCGGTGCATCGCGGCCTGGTGGGTGGCGGAATCCTCAGGAGTTGCGTACCAAACGCCGACCATGCGGTCTCCGGTCGACCATCGTCCGATGTCCGATTCCAGACCGACTACCGCCCGACATTGGGCGCCGACGAGATCGTCGCCGGTGATTCCGACCGTCCAGCCGAGGCGGGCTGCCTGGGCGACCACCTGATCCAGGGTATGGACATGAGCCGGTCGGCGGAGGCCCGGGATCGCCGTCATTTCCTCGACGCTCCGGAACAGGCTCATCCCGCAGGGACCGTGCCGCAGCTTCAGCAGGGACTCGATCCGACCACACGTCTCTTTCAAGTCGTCGGCGGGCATGCGGGGCTCCTTAGCGGTCTCGCCCGTATCACGAGGGTTCTCACTGCGCACGCCGAAGCGTCAAACGGTTCGACAACGCCTTGAGCACCATGGTCGCTGCCGCAAGGGCGGCGCCGTAGACATCGGTCGCCGCACCGGGCACGACGAGCAGCGTGGCCGAAACGACGAGGCTCGTTCGCGCGATGGGGTCCAGGCGCCCCACCCAGTAGGCCCATCCCTCGAGCGCGAACGATATCAGGATGATGCCGGCGGTTGCCGTGAGTGTGGCGAGGAGGCACTCCATGAGGGTGCCTTCGAGGATGAGCTCCGGGTTGAGAACGAAGGCGAACGGCAACAGGAACAGGACGCTCCCCAGTCTCATCGACTTGAAACCGGCGGTCATCGGATCGACGCCGGCAATGCTGCCCGCAGCCAGAGCCGCAAGGGCAACGGGGGGGGTGATGAACGACAGCATTCCCCAGTACAAAATGAAGAGGTGGACGGCGATCGGACTCAATCCTGCCTCGATCAGGGCGGGGGGCAGGATTACCGCGAGCAGGAGATAGCAGGCCGTGATCGTCATGCCCATGCCGAGAATGAAGCTCGTAAGCGCTCCCAGGACCAGCAACAGGTAGATGTTGCCCCCGCTGAGAAGAAGGAGCTCGCGCGAGAAGGCGGGTCCGACGCCGGTGAACGAAAGCGTTCCGATGACCATTCCGATGCCGACCAGGATGGCAAAGATGTTCGTCACGGTGGAGGTGCTCTCCCGCAGCAGCGACGCAAGGACGGACAGGCGGACCTGTCGACGGAGAATGGAAATGCCCACCACGAACAGCGTTGCCCAGTAGGGTGCCAAGGTCTCCATGCGTAGCTTCAATAGAAGGTACGTGAGCAGGACGAGGCCCAGGATGTGGTGCCAGCCGCTGGCGAGAACGGTTCCGAATGCCGGAATGTCCTCTCGGGTCGCAGTGCTCAGGCTGTTCCGGGCAGCGAACAGATCGACCTGTACCAGCAGGGCCAGGTAGAAGAGGAGCGACGGAACCAGCGCGGCGATCGCGACGCTCGAGTAAGGGATCCTGAGAAAGTCGGCCATGATGAAGGCGACCGCTCCCATGACCGGAGGCATCAGCGTTCCGCCGGTCGATGCGCACGCCTCCACGCCGGCAGCGTATGCGGGCGGGAACCCCGAGCGGCGCATCGCGGGTATGGTGAGCTTCCCGGTGGTCACCACGTTCGACAGAACGCTGCCACTCAGGGATCCGAAGAGCGCGCTCGATACGACCGCCACCTTGGCAGTACCGCCGCGGGTTCTTCCGAGCAGCGCCAAGGCGAGATCCATGAAGACTCTCCCGCCACCAGTCACGATCAGGGCCGCGCCGAAGATCAGGTACCCCATGAGCACTTCGGTCACGACACGGATGGGAAGCCCGAGAATGCTTTCCGTCCCGAGCGCGTGCTCGCGCAGCACTGCCAGCGGATCGAGCTGCGGCGACCAGAACACTCCTGGCATCAGGTGGGCGATCATCGGATAGACGGCGAAGAAGCCGCATACGATTAGCATCACGGTGCCACCGACCCTCCTGACCCCTTCAAGAGCCAGGATGACGAGTAACCCTGCTGCTGCGGTCGCAAGCGGCGGAGCGCGGTGAACCCAGCCGAAATCGGATATGTCTGGGCCGTGCACGGCGAGGTACCCAGAGACAACGACGCAGGCGGCGAACAATCCCCAGTCGAGCAACCGGATCCTGTCGCCGTCCCGTCTCCGGAGTGGGTACAGGAGGAACGAGATGGAGAGGAAGAAGCCGATCTCCAGGTAGAGGAACGTGTTGTCGACGAGGACCTCGCCAATCAGGTCCAGATTCAGCGCCTGGTTGATGGCAAGGGCGAGACCGGCGAACCCGAACAGCGCGACCACGACACTGGGAACCCCGGTGGCGCCTCGCTCCTGGTGCGCGCGTGGCTCATCGTTGCTCGGCATGTGCTCGCTCCATTCCTGTCCGTTGTGCACGCAGCCGTATGGCTCTTCGGTTTGCCAGCCGCCGTAGCCCGGTCAGTGAATTCAGCGCAGCCACGGCCTCGTACGGGCTCGACATCGTGCCAGGGGTCCCGGTCTTGCGACGCGTCCCGACATGCAGCTGCCCGCATCCGCCGGAGACTGGCGAATGCGGGCGCAAGGCGTCGCTCGGGGAGGACGCGACCGTCACCCGAGCTTTTTCGACCGGTAGTCTTCCCAGAAGTCGCCCCAGGCCTCCGCATCGTCAGCCCGTGGCGCCTGTCCAGCTCCGGCGGCGCGCCCGCGGGAGAACTCCGAGGTCGCCTGCTCCCAGGCCCGACGCACGGCACGCACCCGCTCGACGCGCGAGTCCTGCCAAGCCTGGTCTTGCGGTGTCCACACCCCCTTCTCCTTCAGGTATCTGATCGCGCCCTCATGGAAGGGGGCGTCAGCGGGGGCTTTTCCGGCCCGCGAGATATGAAGGCTCGGCATGTCCGGATGAGCTGACTTGTAGAGATCGAATGCGTCGTCCAAGGCCTTGATGAACGCGTATACCTCGTCCGGGCTCTTGTCCGCGTAGCACGCGATTTGGGGGTACTTCCACCCCATGATGTTTACCGGCTTGTCGGGCGACATCGCCTCGCCCTGGGTTTCCCGCCTGGGCGTGATTGCCGGCATCATCGCCTGCAGGCGGGCCCATCCCTTCTTGTCCTCCGGCGGGAACTCGACCCATCGCAGACCGCGCGGCGACATTTCGACCTCCTTCATTGCGGCCGAGTTCGGCGTGTAGGTGGCGGCGTCGGCCTGGTTGTTCAGCAAAGCCTCCTTCGAACCGCGGGCCGAATTGCTGAGCCAGACCACTTCCACGTCCTTGCGCGTCAATCCCGCGAACGCAAGATATGCGTCCATCTTGACGTTGACCGACGGGCTTCCCTTGACGTACGCCAGTCGCTTCCCCTTCAGATCCGCCGGAGTGAAGATGTTCGCGTCCCTTGCGCTGGCGAGGCCGAGCGCCTTCGGCGGTGCGAGCACCAGGCGCACCTCCTGCGGGCCGTTCCATTCCCGAGTACCGAATTCGTACGCTGCTTCGGACGCGAAGAAAAGCTCGTTCGCGGCGAATGTGAAGTCCGCGCGTCCCGTCTTCAGCGGCAATACGAGCCCGATCCCGTTGGAGGCCGGGGTCACCCGGATGCGCGTCGGATTCTTCTTCTGGAGCGCGTCGGCGAGAGCCATCGCCATGACGTTGCCCGATCCCGTGCTGTGGCACGTGAAAATGAGTGTCTGGGGTAGCACGGCGGCCGCATGGCCGATGCGCGGCAGTCCGGTGAGTGCGGCCGCTCCGGCGCCCAGTTTCAGCAGGCGCCTGCGTGCGGCGTCCGCCCGATCCGGCGAGTTCTTCATCGGTGTCTCCTCCGACAGGTGGTATTGACGCGGTGATCGATCGTACCCATGAGTGCGCCGATCACTGCAGATCCTACGGTGCCTTCTTCAGTACGTCAAACGTTTGTTTGATAAATATCGCGGACATCTTTGCCGTGCCGCGCCAGCCGAAAGGTCTGCTGGCGGCGCGCGCTCTCAGCACGTCTCCATCGGGAGTGTGGGGTCGCGTGCCCACTCATTGAGAGAACCATCGTAAACGGCCACTCGATCGTACCCGGATAAGGTGAGTCCCAGCGCCACGCATGTCGCCGAGACGCCGCCGCCGCAGTAGCAGATCACTTTCTTGCCGGGCACGATACTCCTGGACACCAGGTTCCTTCGGATCTCCTCGGGAGGGCGAAGCGTACCGGAGGCGGTGAGCAGGGACAGTGCCGGCACGTTGACGCTCGACCTGATGTGCCCGCGACGACCATGATGCGGCTGGTCGGGGTCGCCGCGATACTGCCCCGGCGGGAGCGCGTTGACGAGCACACAATCTGGATCGGAGATGGCCGCCGCCACTTCAGTCTTGTTGGCGAAGAGACCGGCGCTTGCGCGAACCGCGAGGTTCCCCGCCGGATACGCGGACGAATGCAGGGCGAGCGGGCGATTCTCACGCGTCCACTTGGCGAATCCGCCGTCGAGCACGAAGGCGCGCGTGAAGCCGATCTCGCTGAGCATCCACCAGACGCGCGTCGCCCACATGTAGTGCGTCGTGCTGTAAAGCACCACAGTGCTTGCGTCGTCGGTACCGAGCTCCGCCATGCGCTCGGCAAGACGGTCGGCCCTCGGCATGGTGAACCTGAGTCCGCTGTCCGCGTCGGAGAGGTGGTCCTGGAGCGCGACGTAGTTCGCCCCGGGGATATGTCCGCGAGACCAGTTCCCGCGGCCACTCTCGACGCGGAACGTGGCCACCGGGTCCGGGACCAGAAACGATGTGCAATCGTAGACGCGCAGGTCGGCGTCGCTCAAGTGCTCGGCCAACCAGGTCGTTGAAACAAGAGGGGATCGGCTGGATCGGGGCATGGCGTGCACGGAGGAGGAAGTTTCGAGACCGGCGACTGGAAAGGTAACACCGTATCCCCATAGGAAGTCAAACGTTTGTTTGTATAATTTGCCGTGCTCCTATATCGTTCGGCTGGAGCATGGCTGCGCCTTGCGGGACCAGGGGCGTGGAGCGCGATTCGAATTCCCGGTGGGAGATGGAGATGGCGGGAACCTCGGCAAACATCTACCAGACGCTCGGCTGGCACGCACGGCGTCGACCCGCGAAGACGGCAATCGTGGATCGCGACAGGAAGCTGAGCTTCGCGGGTCTGCTCGAGCTCACGCGGTCGATTGCGTTCAGGCTGGAAGAGTTGGGCGTCAAGCGTGGCGATCGGGTGGCCGTTCTCGCCGACAACTGCATCGAGACAATCGCGCTGCTCCACGCGACGGGATTGACGGGCTTCATCGTCGTCCCGGCCAATACTCGCTATTCGGCCGACGAGCTTCGGTATCTCCTCCAGGACTCGGAGCCGGCGTTGGTGATTCACTCTTCCGATTACAGCCGCCTCCTCGCTGAAGCGCTTCGGGGCCTCCCGCACGCAGATCCGGCGTGCATCGACGTCGCGAGTCTCGCAGCGGTCCAGCCGGATTCGACGCTTTCGAGCTGGCGTCACCGAGCCGGATTCGAAGCCTGGCACTACGGCGCCGTCGATGGCGATGACGTCGCGATGTTGATCTACACGTCCGGAACGACCTCTCGCCCGAAGGGGGCCATGCTCACCCAGGCGAACTTGCTCTGGAACTCCATCAACTACATCATGGAAAGCGAGCTGCGCTCGAACCACTCGGCCATCCTCGCTACGCCACTCTTCCACATTTCGGGCTTCGGTGTCATGCACGGCCCCTTGCTGCACGCTGGTGGGACGCTTTACATCGTCGACCGATTCTCCCCCGAGCGCATCGTCGACGCACTTCGCGATTTCAAGCCGACCCACCTGTTTCTCGTCTCGGCGATGTGGGTCCAGATGACCGAGTATCCGCCCTTCCTGGCGAGCCGGTATCCGGGGGTGACGTTCGTGTCGACCGCTGCCGGACCGCTGAGCGAGGCGAGGCAGGTAGCAGTACGTCGTGCGTTCCCCGATGCGCAATTCGGCTGGGGTTACGGGATGACGGAGAGTTGTGTCACGACGATCAAGTCGCAGCGCACAGAGGAACTCGATTTGCACCCGGGAACACTCGGCTACGGATGGCGCCATATCCGATATCGGCTCGTGGACGAATCCGGCCGGTCGCTGGAACGCCTCGTCGGGACCGGAGAACTCCAGGTCAAGGGCGATGTCGTGTTCAAGGGCTACTGGAAGAATCCCGAGGCCACGCGGGAAGCCAAAGGGGATGACGGATGGCTTCGCTCAGGAGATCTGTTCGAGTTCGACGAGGAGGGGTTCGCCTACTTCCGGGGTCGCTCGAAGGACATGATCAAGACCGGGGGCGAGAACGTCGCCGCTCAGGAGGTCGAAACCTGCGTGGTGCAGTGTCCGGGCGTGCGCGATGCCGCGGCATTCGGGTTACCCGATGATCATCTGGGAGAACTGCTGGTCGTGGCGGTCGAAACCGCCGAAGGTGTCGCGCCCACCGAGGAGGCGATCAAGGCATTCTGCAGAGGTCGCTTGGCCGGGTTCAAGGTACCGAAGAGGGTGTTTTTCGTCGACAGTCTTCCGCGGTCTTCGTCGGAGAAGCCGCAGAAGCACAAGCTGGTGGAGATGTTCAAGTGACCCGTGGTGCCCAAAGCGTCCAGGCACCGTGGATCTCCGTCTGGCCTTTGGAAATCATACAGCGGTGAGGAAGAATCGGTGTCAATGAGCAGAGTCGCACTGGTAACCGGGGCAGCAAGCAACATCGGGCTCTCAGTGGCACGGGACCTCGCGCGCGATCATCGCGTCATCGTCGCCGATGTCGTCGATTGCGCCGCACTGGCGGCCGAGTTGGGCAATGGTGCGGTTTTCGTGGAGGGCGACGTCTCCGATCCGGGGGACTGCGCGCGCTGGATCGAGCAGGCCGAGAGCATGGGCGGTCTGAACGTGCTCGTCCACTCGGCGGGCATCACTCGCGAAGCCGTGCCGGCGGGGCAAATCAGGCTCGCGGACTGGCACGACGTCCTTCGCGTCAACCTTACCGGCAGCTTCGTTCTGCTGCAGCGCGCCATGGAGATTCTCGCCAGAAGCGATCCGGCCAGTGTCGTCCTGCTTTCCTCGCGAGCAGGGCAGGTCGGGGCGTCGGCGCATGGACCACGTCCCGCAGCGACCCAAGCCCACTATGCCTCGTCGAAGGCGGGAGTAATCGCATTGACGAAGGCTTTCGCCCTCGAACTGGCGCCTCACGGCGTTCGGGTGAATTGTGTCGCGCCCGGTCCGATCGAGGGATCGATGATCCCGAAGGAGAAATGGCCCGAGATCGCCAAGCACGTTCCGCTCGGGAGGCTCGGTCGCGCCGAGGAGGTTGCGTTTGCCGTGAGATTCCTGATCTCGGACGGAGCAGCTTTCATCACCGGACACACGCTGAATGTCAACGGCGGTACGTACATGCAGTAGCCTGTGGCGCGCCGGATTGCCTACCCCGTCCCGCGAGGCGGACTCTTCTGCCGCATCGTCACGAACTCCTCGGCGGCTGTCGGATGTATGCCGATCGTCGAGTCCAGGTCGGTCTTGCTTGCCCCCATCTTCAGCGCCACCGCGAACCCCTGGATAATCTCGCCAGCGTCCTCGCCGACCATGTGGCAACCGAGGAGACGATCGCTGTCCGCATCAACCACGAGTTTCATCAGCACACGGTCGGCGTGGCCACTCAACGTGTGCTTCAGTGGACGGAATACGGAGCGGTAGACATCGACGTTGCTGTATCGTCGCCGGGCTTCTTGCTCCGTCAGACCGACCGTTGCGACGTTCGGATGGCTGAAAACCGTTGAGGCCACAGCGGAGTGATCGACCACTCGAGGACGTCCTCCGTAAACCGAATCGGCGAAGGCGTGTGCCTCGGCCAGCGCCACCGGCGTCAGCGCGACGCGGTTGGTCACGTCACCGACCGCATAAACTTCCGGGACGGATGTCTGTGACCGCTCGTCGACGACTATCGCGCCGCCGGCAGTCATGGCCACTCCGGCCGCTTCCAGGCCAAGGTTGTCCGTGTTGGGGTGGCGACCCACGGCCACCAATACGCAATCAGTGTCGATATGCTCGCCGATCCGCGTTACCGCGCGGATGCCTGTCGGTGTCCGGAGAAGGGTGTCGAGCTCCGTCCGGGTGCGAATGTCGACGCCCCGAATGCGCATCTCCTCCGCCAGATGCTCACGCACGTCGTCGTCGAAGCCGCGCAGAACCTGCCCTCCCCGAAGCATCTGCGTCACCTGTGAGCCGAGTCCGCGAAAAATGCTCGAGAACTCGCAGGCGATGTAGCCGCCGCCGACGACGAGCACGCGACGCGGGAGCTCGGGGAGGTCGAACACCTCGTTGGAGGTGATCGCGATCTCCTCACCGGCTATCCCGAGCCTCGACGGCTTTCCGCCCGTGGCGACCAGGAGCGTCTGCGCGGTGACGATTCGGCCATCGACCTCGACCGAGTGCCCGTCGACCAGGCGACCGCGCCCTTTGATCGTCGTGACGCCGGAAGATACAAGCATTCTGCGGTATATGGCCTCGAGACGGTCCAGTTCGCGGTCTTTGTTCTCCACCAATGTGCGCCACCGAAAACATGGCGCCGGAACAGTCCATCCGAATCCGGCGGCGTCCGCGAAGTGCGACGAGAAACCCGCGGCGTAGGCGAAAAGCTTCTTCGGGATGCAGCCCCGTATCACGCAAGTTCCGCCGTACCGGAACTCCTCGACAATCGCAACGCGTGCACCGTGGCCGGCGGCGATCCGCGCGCCGCGCACGCCGCCCGAACCGGCACCGACGACCAGCAGATCGAAGTCGTATCGCATCGTCAGCGCCTTCGTCTCGGTGTGCCGGGCCGCCTGGTCAGGCCCCCGATTTCTTCCCGCGCGCAATGGCAGACGCCAGTCCGGCCTCGCGGGTGCGCCGGAACTCTTCCGTGACGTGTGATAGTTGATGCGTGTCGAAATGCGATTGCAGGGCGATCCGCAGCCCTTGTACGTCGAAGGTGCGATTGAGGGAGCGCTTCAGCAACTGAAGCGCGAATGGCGGGGCGGTAGCAATGCGCTCGGCCAGCGCCATCGTCTCGCTCTCGAGGTCGGCACGCGCCACTACCTTGTTGACCATGCCCATGGAGAAAGCCTCCTGCGCGGAAACGCGCGCGCCGGTGTAGAGAAAGTACTTGGCCTGTCGAAGCCCCATTACCCAGGGATGAATCAGGAACTCGACCGAAGCCGTGGCGAGAGTGTGGGAGACGGGATCGCTGAAGAACGCGTCGTCGGCGGCGACAACCAGGTCGCAGGAGTTGGCGACCATGAAGCCGCCGGCCACGCATGCGCCTTGTACCTGGGCGACCGTGGGTTTCTTGCAGTCCCAGATCCGTTGGCAGTAGTCGAAATAGCGGATGGACTCGTATGCCCACCGCTCCTCCACCGTGAAGCCGGATCGCGTGGCCTGCGCCTCCTTCAGGTCGTGTCCGGCCGAGAAGTGGTCGCCGACGCCTCCGATCACCACCACTCGGACACCGGGATCGCGTTGCGCTTTGTCAAGCGCGTGGTCGAGTTCGTCCAGCAGGGCCTGGCTCTCGGCGTTGCGCGCAGCCGGACGGTCATGGAGGATGCGCGCAACTGGACCGATTCGCTCGACGCGGATGTTGGCGTAGTCGGCAGCGTTGGATTCGTTCATGGAGAACCTCGACATACTTGGCGCCCCCGGGCTCTGTCGGCGAGCCGGGGGCCTGGATGCGTGATCGGGACGTGACAGATGACGTCCGACCGGCCCCGGCGACGATGCAATCGGCCGGCGCGCTCTAGCGGCCCGCGGCCATCTTCTGGAGCAGCAGCTCGGATTCGACGTAGGGGTGCGCGGCGAACGAGGGGAGCGATTCGATGCGTGCCTGCCAGGAAGCCAGCCGCGGATGCTGGCTCCGCCATGGCATGTGCCCCCAGCGGAAGTCGAGGTACGAGAGTGCGTTCGAAACGGCAATGACACCTATCGTCAGGGGGCCGTCCAGGTGATTCACCTCTTGCTCCAGGCACCGCAACCCGGCGCGGATCTTGGCGAGTTGCTTGTCGAGGCGCTCGGGCATCTGGTGGGTCTGCGGCCGCGTCAGCTCTTGTCTGGCGGCGATCGCCGCATCCAGCATGCCGTCGCCGAGCGATTCGTACCTGAGTGCCCTCCAGAGCGGCATTCCGCCTTCGGGGTAAAGCGATGGGCTGCTCGTCCGGAGCGAATCGACGTAGCGGCAGATGACTCGCGAATCGAAGATCGCGATCCCGGCGGCGATCACGAGGGCTGGCATCTTCGCAAGTGGGTTGTCCTGCTTGATCGCCGCTTGTCCGGTCTCGGTGAACGGGGATACGAAGTCGAATATCTCACCGAGCCGATGCTCCTCGGCCATGATCAGGACCTTGCGCGAGTACGGGCAGTTGGAATCGTGGTACATCCCGAGCTTCATTTTCGTGTCCCCTTGCTTGTCGTTCATGACCGTGCGAAGCCTCGGGATCTCCCCCAAGTCGCACGAAAGTGTCGGATCTGCCAGTCGGGATACTATAGCAAACGTTTGTTTGAGCGCAACGCCGCGGTTGCTGTCGCGTGGTGTCGGCCGACGGCGCGGCGCACGCGGGACGAGCTGGCGAGTTGCGTCATACCTTCAAAGGTCCACATACTTCGAAAATGTCGCGAGCCTGCCATGTCCTCGCTTCCGCGAAGGGATCAGCAAACCCAGTCTCGAGGCGGTTCGCGGCACCACGGGCAGTGCAGGTGAGCTGTCAGGGCCATTTGGACACAAGAATGGGGCGAGGTCGGGCATGACCAAGGTGACTACCAGGAGAGCTAGCGGCGTTCCGAGGGGAGGGAACGACAGTCCGAAGAAGACGGGCGCCGCTCCGACGAAAGCGAATGCCAATCCGTCGACGAAGGAGCGGATCCTCACGGTCGCAGAGCAGCTGTTCGTGCGCTACGGATTCAAGGGGGTCTCGATGCGCCTCCTCACCAGGGAAAGCAAGGTCAACCTTTCCGCGGTCCACTACCACTTCGGCGGAATGGAAGGGGTTCTTCGCGCGATCTTCGAGCGTCACGTCGTCTCGCTGAACCAGGAGCGGCACGAGCGACTGGACGCTTGCCTCGTCGATGAGCAGGATCCCTTGACCAGCGTGCGGCGACTCATCGAAGCCTACATTCTTCCATCGCTTCGTAATCCGCCCAGCGCCAAGGCGCCCAAGGGCAATTTCGCCCGATTGCAGGCCCAGTTGTCGGTCGACCCGTCCCCCGAGGTTCGGCGGGTGATCGATGGCGGCTACGACGAGATCGGCACGCGCTTCGCGAGGATGCTGCGCCGCTACTGCGGGCACCTGTCCGACCAGGAGTTCCTCTGGCGTTTGCACTGCCTCTACGGAACGATGTTCTATACGCAGGCTGACACCGGTCGTACCCAGAAGATCGGCGGACTCATGAACATGTCGTTCGACCAGAGCGATCGAGAGACCGGTATACGAATGGTGGCTGCGTTCCTTGCGGCCGGAATGCTGGCGCCGCCCAGCGGGCTTGGAGGCGAGGTCGCGACGAAGCGCAAGGCGGCGTGACCGTCTCGGCCCCAGGCCCTTGGACAGATACCCGCGGCTGTCCTCACGGGCGAAACCGCAGGTAGTCTTCGTCTCGAGCGTTAGCCGGGAGTGCGATTTCCCAGTCGAGATAGTCGCGCATTGCAGCGAGGATGTCGGAAGGCTGGTGGTAGATCGACCTGCGAACATCGTGCGGCGGATGAAGGTAATTCCCTGGGCCTTCCTCGATTTCCATGCCTGCCTCGCGCCACGCGCGGTTTCCGCCGAGCAGCTGCCGCAGGCGGTCGCCATAGCGGTCGCGCATGTCGATTCCGGCCAGACGGGCGCGGGTTCCGTTCTCGCAGGTCAGGACGATCAACGAGCGATCATCGGGGAGCATGTCTTGGAGCCCGGCGGGCAGGCGGCTGCGGATCGCGAAGAATGCGCCAGGGATCCTGCCGCGTTCGTACTCGATGCTCGTCGACAAGTCCAGGACGAAGGCGCGCTGCTGGCCGATCAACTCGCGAAGTTCGGTCGCTGACAGGTACCGGCAACCATCGGCCGACCCATCCGCCGAGACAAGCCGTTGCCGTCGCCCGCTGGCGAGGGCGCCCCGGAAGTCCGAATAGCTGAACCATCGCACATCGCGCCAGCCAGCCCGCTGAAGCCAGTAACCTGCGTAGGCAGCGCGGTCACCGAGATCGTCAAGGAGCACGACTCGGCTGTGCCGGGCGCCGATGACGGCATCGAGTTCCTGCAACAGTTGGCCAGCAGGAACGTGGCGCGCTGCGGGGTGATGCGCGGCCTCGTATTCGCGATCGGAGCGGACGTCGATCAGGTAGGTGGTGATCGTGGCGGCTTCCGCAATCGTCCGCTCGAGCCCAGCCGGGTCCAACCTTTCGATGGTGGTTTCCCTCAACAGCGATTCGGCGTAACGTCGTGCCCGATCGGCAGTCTCCGCTTCCAGCGAAAGCGGGGCGGCGACGCCGCCGATGGTCAGGAATCCGGCAAGGCGCCATCCCATCGTACCGTTGCTGAGCACCCGCACCGGATTCGGGACGCCGGCCAATGCCAAGGTCTGGGCCGCGATGATCCCCCGGGTGCGGCCTCCGCAATGCACGACGATCGGCGCAACCGTGTCTGGGGCGACGGACGCAACCGTGCGCAGGAGCATTTCGGCCGGGACGTTCAGCGCGCCCGGAACAGTTGCCTGCGCAAACTCGCTGCGTGGGCGCACGTCCAGGACGGCAGGAGGCGACGGCGAGCCCAGCGCCTCGGCCAGGTTTGCCGCGTCGATCTCGGGGGGCTCGAAAAGATGCTCCACGTGTTCGCCGAAGAGCTTGCTGTAGACATGGATTCCGGAGAACAGCCGATAGCCCGAATCGCTCCAGGCTTTCGCGCCGCCGTCGAGCACGTGCAGTGACGTGTAGCCCATCTTGCCAAGTCGCCGCACCGCTTCGCCGCTCATGGAGCCGGGCGCGTCGGGCCCACCGTCCATGACGACGATCGTGGCACTCTTGCGCGGAACCAGATCTTCGATGAGCAACTCGGCTGAGCTCAGAGGGCACGACGAAGCGATAAGCGCATGCCCGCGGCAGAACTCCCATTGCTCGCGACAATCGATCAGGGCGAACTCCCGACCACGGCGGTACATGTCGGTGACCGTTCGAGCATGGACGCGGGCCACGATCAATCCTGGAGCCGGTAGTGACGGATGTTCGGGCGGGCAGTGAACGCGACCCACGATCCGGTCGTTGCGTCACGGTACTCGCGCCGCGTCCGCTCGAATGGGAGCCCGTACAGGTGGAGGCTGAAAAACGGCTCGGGCGTGGGAAGGATGCGTATCGAGTGGACTTCACCGGCAAGCATGCCGATGACGGAACCGCGCCGAACCTCGATCGTATGCATCTTCTCGAGGTCACCCGATAGGGCGCGACGGTAGAAGTCGTTCGATTCGACGCCGCGGATCCCGGCGATGGCGGCCCAGGTTCCGTGATTGTGCGGAGGCGTCTCCAGGCCGGGCGGGGCCACGCTTGCATAGAGGGTCACCGCGTCGCGCGCATCCCTCCAGAGTTCGTACATGTTGGAATCGCGTTTGGGGTCCTCCGGTGGCGGAAAGTCTTCGGCGCGAAACAACTCGTCCCGCGCTGCTAGGCGCGCGAGGATCTTCTCGATCTGCACTAGGGTTGCACGGTCGATATCCGCAAGTCCCGCGATGCCCTCGACCTCGTTCATTGCTGTGAGGATCGCCTCGCGGCGCTGTGTCATCAACCGGGTCATTTCGTCCTCCGCTTCCCGTTTGCCACCGCGACGACCGTCGCCGGTCTACGCCGACTGCCGCTCCGCCTCGACGAAGCTATCGATGATCGCGTCGATGTCTTGATCCATGGGCAGTCCCAGGTCCATACCCCGGCCTGGATCGACTTCCTCGGGGCGACCGACGAACACGCGCATCGCCGCCTCGTCGACTCGCCAGGAGATCGCTCCGATTCGCTCGTCGCGCATCCGGCGGCGCGCCATCGTGGCCACGAGATCCCCGATCGTGACGCTCGGGCAAGGCATGTTCGCGATCCTCCGGCTCCCGAGCAGTTCGGCCGGGAGGTCATGAATGGCTACAGTCGCTCGCGCGGCGCTCAGGACGGACGTTACCGGCATCCGCAGTGATGGGTCGAAGGGACACGTCACGTCCGAACCACGCATTGGCTCGCGCACGAGAGCCGAGATCGCATCCGATACTGTCTGGCTCCGGTCTGGACGCACCATCACCACCGGGAATCGAAGTCCACGCCCATCGATGGCCCCCGAGCGGGTGTAGTCGCTCACCAGCAGCTCGCCGACCGCCTTGTGGGCCCCGTATGAGCTCGACGGCGCGTGCCTGGTTTCCTCGCCGACGGCTCGCACGCCGTTCTCATAGACTCCGGTCGAACTGGCGAAGAAGAACTTCGGCTTCGACCCGATCCTTCGGCACCGCTCGAGCAACGTCACGAGCCCCTGGACGTTGAACCGCACGGCTGCGCCGATGTCGCGGTCCGCGTCGGCCTTCAGGATCGCGGCGAAGTGAAAAAGGCTGGCGCAGTCATCGTCGACGAGGGAGTCCACGTAGCCAGGTTCCGAGAGGCTGCCCAGCGCCACGGTCACCCGCGGGTCGCTGGCCCATCGCTGCATCGGCGGGCGAAGATCGACGATCGTGAGCTTCTTCAGCTCGCGCATCTGGCCGGAAGAGTCGCGGAATTCGCCCGCCTCCAGCAAGGCCTGCGCCACCTGCGAGCCGAGAAAGCCGGCTCCCCCTGTCAGTACCACGTGCATGCGTTCGACTCCCGAGGGCGGTTCCTGGCAAGGCGGGGGCTGGCCAGAAATCCGCAGCGGGGGTCATACTAGTGCCGATACGATGAGGCAGTCAAACGTTTGTATAGAATATCCTTGGCCGCATACCTGGCACGCATCGCCATGGCGCCGACGACTGGCTTCGTAGTCATTGGCGCCCGTCGGGTTTGCTCGGGCAGACGAAGGGATCAGGGTCTCACGGCCCGCCCGAATCGATCCACATGGAGAATGGCATGCTGATCTCGACTGACGAGTTGCGCACGCGGCTCGGTGACCCAAAGCTGCGGATCTTCGACTGCAGCACCTACCTGGTCCGGGATCCGCTGACCACCTACCGGGAAGTCACTGGCGAAGACGACTGGCGACGGGAGCATATTCCTGGCGCGTGTTTCCTCGACATACCGAACGGGCTCTCCGACAGGACGAGCGGGCTTCGCCTGACGATGCTGCCGGCAGGGGAGTTTGCGCAACGCATGGCAGACCTGTCCGTGAGTGATGATTCGACCGTCGTGCTCTACAGCGCCGGCCAGATCATGTGGGCAACGCGTGTCTGGTGGATGCTGTATTCGATAGGCTTCGATCGTGCACTCGTGCTGGACGGGGGTTATCAGAAGTGGAAGCAGGAAGGTGGACCCGTCGATGGCCTGGTTACCGCTCTCCCTCGAGGGCGCCTGAGAATCCGCAGGCGCGAGCGTGCCTTCGCATCCAAGGATGAAGTACTCGCCGCGATCGGATCCGGCGACGCGACCATCATCAATGCGCTGCCGCCTGATCAGCACCGTGGCGACACGGACATCAACCATGGTCGGCTCGGCCGGATCGCATCGAGCGCGAACGTCAACGCCTTCGATCTGATCGACAAGACGACGGGCACCTTCAAACCCGTCGACTTGATCAAGCCATTGTTCGAAAGAGCGGGGGTCAGGGAGGAGCGGCGTACCATCTGCTACTGCGGCGGTGGTATCTCGGCCACCGGCAATGCTTTTGCGCTGCTCATGGCAGGCTATCGCGACGTCGCTGTTTATGACGGCTCACTCAACGAGTGGGCGAAAGATCCTTCACTTCCGATGGAAACCGGGGACTGACAGTGCGCCGCGTCGCAGTGCCAGGAAAGTCCGCCTGCGAATGTCTACCGGTCAGGGGAGCTTACGGGGTTCACTCCGGGCTAGGCCGAACAGATGCGGAACGAGTCCGGCTGTCAGATACCGGTTTGCGACACCAGGCGGCTCTTGGTTAGTCCGGGCTTCGCTGCGGAGCCTCTTTCCTGCTTGGTCTGGCTGGTGGGCGGCACAGGGTTCGAACCTGTGACCCCTGCCGTGTGAAGGCGATTCTTGCCCCATTCCAGATCAATTAGTTGCTTTATTAATCAATAGCTTACGGGATCGCGACGCGTCGCGGTGCGTCGCAAGATGGTGTAATCTGCTGGCACAGTGCTGGCATGGACTCTGAGCATGACGAAAACAGCGCATAAAAGGGTCAGGCTGACCAAGCCCAAGATCGACGCCGCCGCGCCGAAGCGGAAGCCGTACAGACTCTATGACGCCGACGTGCCGCAGTTGTACCTGCGAGTGCTGCCTACCGGCATCAAGACCTGGTACGTCAATTGGGCGCGCAATAGGGATACGGCGCTTGGCAAGTGGCCCGGCGTCACGGCCGATGCGGCACGCGTCCAAGCCCAGCAGGCGCTAATCGAGGCCTCGACTGGCGTGCCGGAGGTGGCGCGGCGCAAGGAGAAGGTGCTGACTCTACGTGCCCTCCTCGACGTGGAGGATGACGAGAGCTATGGCGCCTGGGTGCAGGCGCACCGGAAATCCGGCAAAGCGACGGTCCAACGCATTCACTCGGCGTTCGCGGAGTTGCTCGACAAGCCGTTGACTGCTCTGAATCCTTGGTTGATCGACAAGTGGCGGCTTAAGCGCACCAAGGCTGACGTACAGCCGACGACCATCAATCGCGACCTGATCGCGCTCAAGGCGACCCTATCGAAAGCCGTCGAGTGGAAGTTGCTCGGGGAACATCCGCTTGAGGACGTGAGGCCGTCGAAGGTCGACCGGGATGATCGGGTGCGGTTTCTTTTTGAGGACGAGGTGGCGCGGCTGCGAAAGGCGCTTGCCGATCGCGATCGGGAGGGGATCGAGGCGCGACGACGGGGGAATCGCTGGCGTGCAGAGCGCGGTCAGGGCTTGTTGCCGGAGATCCCCGACGACGGGTTCGCAGACCACTTGACCCCCTTCGTCCTTGTATCGCTCAATTGCGGCACCCGACGCGGCGAACTTACCGGCTTAGTCTGGTCGGCGGTCGACCTCGAGCGACGAGTTCTCACGGTCAAGGCCGCAACCTCAAAGGGCGCCAAGACTCGTTATGTCCCGTTGAACGACGAGGCGACCGACGTGCTGGTGCGCTGGCGTCGTCAGTGCGAAGGGCATCAGGTGTTCGACCTTCGTTCGATCAAGACGGCCTGGAAGGCGTTGATGACCAAGGCCAAGATCGCCAACTTCCGGCCGCACGACATGCGACATCACTTCGCCAGTAGGCTGGTTCAGGCGGATGTCAGCCTGTACCACGTACAGAAGCTTCTCGGGCACAGCAGTCTCAAGATGACCGAGCGGTACTCCCATGTGAAGGATTCGAACCTCGCTGCTGCGGTGGCGAAGCTTGTGTCCGCCTGATTCCACGGGACAGTTCGAGTTCGGAGGGCAAGGGCGGAGTATGAAAGCCAAGCCTTTCAAGGCCGTGCCAGCGCCAACGCTGGAGAATAGGAGCCCGGAGAATCGAATCAAACGGGGAGAACTCGTTGCCTTGCTCGCGTCTCGGGTGCAGCGTGGGAGAGGGGATGACGAAACGACTGTTCGGAATCGCATGTCCAGTAGGGTGGACTACGCGGTAAAGACTGGGCGCCTGAAGCCAACGGCGAGGGGATTTGCGCTCGGCGACATTGCATTCTGGGCTTCATCCTGCTGGCCTGGATGCTTCGATGACGTACCGAAATACGAGGGCGTTGGATTTGCCGAATTTCCCTTGATGTCAATTTCGGTCACTGGCTCAGTACGCCAGTTGCCGCGGACGCTCGAGGAGGCCCATAGGGAAATCATCACTCTCACGGGACAGTTGCAGGACCTTCAGAGGAAACTCGAGGAGGAGCGCGCCCGTGTTCGCGAACTGGAAACAGATGCCGAGAAATGGCGCACCTGGAACTGGAACAAGGGTCGCCGAAAAACAGTCTGATTCGGGCCGCGATCTCATAGATTCTCGGCGTCGATTGAATTCCTCCCTTCTGGGACCGCCAATCGCTCGTTAGCAGGCTGTTGAAATTCGCCCCGACACGATCGTGATGACCGCATATTCGAGGCATCGCGATGGTTTCTGACCGGACGCTCGTTGCCGTTGCGGCGCGGCGGGGCTGCGGCAAGGGCCTGCGGTCGGGGTTTCGCGCCTCATCACGTTGCTCCCTGCGGTACCGCAGACAGTATTCGGGCCATCCGCACCAGGTTCGACGCCGTCATCGTGAGCTTGAAGTGCTGATCGACGCGCCTGATGCCCCGGTAGACGGTCTGACGGATGCGCCCGACCGTCTTGCCCCAGCCGAAGTGCTCTTCGATGCGCTTGCGCACGACCTGGCTGAGCCCGTAACCGGCGTGCCGGGTCGTGCGCGCGTCGATCGCGCTGCCTCCGTTGCGCGTGTCATTGCTCGCCACATGCGGCGTCACCCCGCGATCGCGGCAAGCCTGCACAAAGTCGTGGGTGTCGTAGCCCTTGTCGGCTCCCAGCGTCCTGGGCCCGTTCGCCGGGATCGCATCGAGCATGGCCAGCGCCGCGATGCGTTCGCCAAAGCCATCGGCGTGCGTGACCACCGCACCGACCACGAGCCCCGATCGATTCTCCATCAGCGCATGGCCCTGGTAGCACTGGACCGCCGCCGTGTTGTGGCTCTTGCGGAACTGGCGCGCGTCTGGGTCGGTCGTGCTGGCGTGCGTGTCGTTGCTGCGCCGCTTGCCCTTCCAGTCGGCCTGCGCGTTGCGCCCCGGCCCGCCCGGGGTCTGGTCGTCGCTGCCGTCCCTGGGCCTGAAGCTCTTCTGGCTCGCCCACGCCTGGATCAGCGTGCCGTCCACCGAGAAGTGCTCCTTCGAGAGCAAGCCGGCCTTATCGGCCAGCATCATCACCTCGGTGAAGAACGCTTCCACCACTTCGTGCTCGAGCAGACGGTCGCGGTTCTTGGAGAACACCGAGTGATCCCACACCGGATCGTCGATCGCCAGTCCCACGAACCAGCGAAAAAGCAGGTTGTAGCGGATCTGCTCCATCAACTGGCGTTCGCTGCGCACCGAGTAGAACACCTGCAGCAGCAACGCGCGCATGAGCTTCTCGGGGGCGACCGAGGCGCGGCCACTGTCCGCGTAGATCGTGTTGAACAGACCGTTGAGGCGCTGCAAGCTCTCATCGACCAGCTGCTTGACCGAGCGCAGCGGATGATCCGCAGGCACGAAGTCCTCGAGCCGGGAGAACGTGAACAGCGCCTCTTGCATCCCGTCCGATCCGCGCATCCTCAGCCTCGCAGGAAGTCGACCATGAACGGATTATCGCGATCCACGCCGCGCAGAGCTACGGGTTTGTGCGGGCGAATTTCAACAGCCTGTTAGACACCGCGACGCATCGCGGCGACAAGACGGAGCGAGTCGTGCAGCCCCTCAAGATCCCGTTCGCAGATATTCCTCGCATTACAGGCGAGTCGCTGTCAGTTGCCCGTGACGCGGTCAACCTCGGCCACCTGGAAACTTTCCTTGTAGGTCGCCGGCGCTTCGCGCGGCCGGAAGCTATTCGGCGCTGGATCGACTTCCTGGAGGCGGAGAGCCAGGCCGGGCGGCCCGTGATGTATCGGGCGCGCAAGCGTGCGCAGGGCTCCGAGCGGGCGACGCACTTCGACCAGCCTGAAGTCGACGTGCCATTCGCATGGTCCAGCACCGGTCAGCCCGGGGCCAACCGCGCCGGCCGAGCGCGCTCGGCAATCGCTACGGGCAGTCCTGGGAGCCCATCGACGAGGCGCTTCCGGTTGCGGAGGCCGAGCGATGGCTGACTAGTCCCAACTTCGACGATCTGTTCAACGGCGACAACCGGGTCCTCGCCGCCGCGCTGATCGAGATCACGAACGACCTGCGCGAATACTGGCCGCTGACGGTGCGGCAGATCTACTACCAAGCCGTCGCCAGGCTGCTCGTGCCGAACGAGCAGAATCAGTACAAGCGGGTGTCGCGCGTATTGACGACACTGCGTCGGGAGGACGTGCTCGACTGGGCCGCTGTGGAGGATCGGACGCGGCGCACAATCGACAAGCGTGGCGTCTCCGACCTGCAGGCGTGGGCCGCCGAGCAGATGGAGACGTTCATGGACTGGCGCTACTACCATCGGTGCTACGTCCAAAGACAGAACGTCTACGTCGAGTTCGCCACCGAGAAGGACGCTTTGTCGAAGATAGTCGAGGACGCCGTGTGGACATACTGCACGAGGGTGAACGTCGTTCGCGGGCAGGTCTCGGCGACGATGGTCAACGAGATGGCCGAGCGGTTCGAGGAAGCCGCATATCGCGGGCAGGAGCCTGTCCTGCTCTATCTAGGTGATCTCGACCCAAGCGGCATCGCGATTCCGAAGGCGTTGATCCGCAACATGGGCGACTACCACGGCGTTGCCGTGCGCCTCGAGCGCGTGGCGCTGTTGCCCCAGCACGTGGCGGACTTCGGTCTGCCCGTGTCGGTCGACGCGGCAAAGCGAACCGACAACAACTATGGCGCATGGGTACGCGAGTACGGCGCCGGCCAGCCCGCGGTCGAACTCGATGCGCTGCACCCGCAGCAACTGAGTGATCTGATCACCGCCGCGCTGGATAGAGTCTACGAACTCGTTGACATGGCGGAGCAGAAGCAGATTGAGAAAGTCGAGCGCCGGCGGATCCGAGCGGTGCGACGGCGAATCGAGAACATCTGCCGGCTCGAGTTCCCCGACGTCTTCGCCTAGGTGGAACGATGACCGCCGACAACCTGCTCGCGCGCCTGGAGCGAGTCGCCGGGATGCTGGAGCCCGGGCGATGAGACCCCGCAAGCCGATCGACCCCAATGGCCGCCATGCTCGAGTCTACTTTAAGGTGTTGAGCAGCAACGCATGGCGCTGCCTTGGCTGGCCTGCTAGGGCCTTGTACTGCGATCTGAGGGCTTCTCTTAACGGTTTCAACAACGGGAACATCTCCGCTGCGCTGTCTGACCTCAAACACCGGGGTTGGTCATCGTCGCAGACGCTCTCGCGGGCGCTGTACGAACTGCGCGCACTCGGGTTCGTGGCAGTCACTCGCGAGGGCGGACTAAAGCAGGGAACGCGCGTGCCGACGCTCTACAGGTTCACCGACCTAGACGCTTACGAACTGCCGAAGGTTGGCGTGCAGCCATGCAAGGCGACGCATGACTACTTGCGCTTCGAAAGCTTCGCGGCCGCCGAGCAGGCATTGCAGGAAGGACTCGAACGGCTACGGGCCGAGGGTCGAAAGAAGCAGCTTTCGAAAAAATTCCCTGTTCCGCTTCGGAACCGTGTCGCTTCCGAAACGGAACGGATAGCGCGTTTTATCGGTTCCGAAACGGAACAGAGAGATCGCGTATCGGTTCCGAAACGGAACAGGAAGATTTGCCATTGAATGCCATGGAAACCGGCACCAATGCGGGGTTTGCGCCGTTTTGTACGGCGCGCGTCTGTTTTTCCTCTCCCTGTTCCAATACGGAACATCTTTATATGTTGCCACCCCTATGCGCTACCAGATGCTCTGCTGGGGGCTCTGAAAGAGTCGGGCGGCACGATGCTCGCGACGGACTGGCGCACTTGCTTGAGGCCCCAGCCGTATGAGCTACGGGCTGAACCCCGGCGATCTGGCCGATCTGATCCGACTCGCCGGCCGAGGCAGATCCGCGTGGCGGTTGGGGCGCGACGACGCCCGCATCTTCGATTCGCTGGTTGAGCATGGTGGCGCCCGCATCACCAACGTGCGCTTGCGCGACAACCTGCCGCAACACGTTGGACTCGGATGAGGTGCGCGAACCATAGATCGGCGCCAAATGCCGGTCAGGAGTCGCGTCGCAGCATACGGCCGCCACGGTAGCGGACCGACGTGAACAGGAATGTTCTGCTGTCGCTGGTCGTCGCGCTGCTCGCCGACGCGACGCCGAGCACATCCATCAGACAAAACGATGGGCACCATTGCGCGCAACAGGTCGACGATCGGCGATGCTCTGGCAAGACCGTACTCGAACTCAACAACCCCGCGCAGCATGACCGTGGAGTGATCCGATGTCTGATATGGCACCGCACAGAACACGTAGCCGCCGCCCTCCAGCCACGGCGTGGGCGCCCGGCCAGAGCGGCAACCCCCTTGGTAGACCGCCTGGAACCCGAAACCGGGCAACGCTGCTTGCCGAAGCACTTCTCGACGGCGAGGTCGACGCCATCGTCCGACGCGTGATCGACGGAGCACTGGCCGGCGATCCGGTGTGCTTGCGGCTCGCCCTGGAGCGTCTGGTGCCTCCGGCAAAGGATCGGCCGATCCAGATCGAACTGCCGAGGCTGGCGACAGCCGCAGATGCCGTCACGGCGGTGGCGGCCCTGACTGCTTCGGTCGCCGACGGCGCGATCACTCCCGCCGAGGGTGTCGCGCTTGCGGGTCTGGTCGAGATCCATCGCAAGACGCTCGAGACGGCCACGCTGGTCGCCCGGATCGAGGCGCTGGAGCGGAATCAGCGGTGAGTCGACTCAAGAGCGCTGTGGCCCGTCTGGAAGCCCGCGTGAGGCGCGACGATCCCCATGCGCAATGCAACTGCGGCTGGGCCGTGAGCAAACGCAAGGCCGCAGCCCGCCCACCCGGCCAGTGCGACCCTGAGGAAATCAACGCGATTCGACGGGCCTTGATGAGGCTGCAGTCGGAGGTGCCGCCGCCGAAGCCGATGACGCTCGAGGAACGTCGAGCCACTGCTGCGGCGCAACTTGCGGCGGCACGGGCCGACTCCGCGAAGTGGGAACGCTCGCCGGCGGAGTTGGAGCGTTGTGCGATCTGTCCCGAGATCAAGGAGGGACGCCACTGGGCGCGCATTCGTCTGCACGTTGCCGAGCTCTCTGCTCGGGAGGCTGGCTGCCTGGACAGCGACTGAAGAACGGGCGCGTGGATTTCCTGACCCTCTGGTCTGCCAATCATTCCCCTTTGCCGACAACCCTAGCAGCCGTTTCCCCGGAACCCGACCACCCCCTCGGTCGAACCCGCCCACCTATTTCCGTGCCTGCCACGAAATGCCTCACTGGAAGAAATTCCAGTGAGGCTAGATCCCCCGGGGCACACAGAGCAGGCGCGCTTGCCCTGCGAGAGCCAGGCCTGGCGCGGCTTTCGGGCCGGGGCAGCCCCTTGTGGGGCAAACGGGGCAACCTTGCCACCCGCCGGCTATCTGGGGAATTCCCCAGATACGCTAGATCCCGTCCTCGTAGATCAGCGGCTCGAGGGCAACGTTGTTGACGATGACCGGGGCCGCCGCGTCGATGTCGTAGCGGCGGTTGTCTGCCTGCGTTGCATGCGCATTGAGTGGGCGACATCACGGTCAACCGAAGATCGCAGCGCCGGCTGCCTGTTGCCAGACCAACGTTCGACGATTCAACACCGAGAACGAAGCGGTGACGCCCTTCTGCCAATGAAATAGCACCACGGCTCTTGCGCGGTAGTGCTTGGCAATCTTTCGCAGTCTCAGGCAGTCGTCGCGCGTGGGGTCCCGGGCTGAACCGCCCTTGACCTGTATCAGGACAATGTCGAACAGATCGCCGCGCTTCAGAGACGGTTGGCTCGGTTGGGATGTGTCCTTCCGGATTGCGTCGAACTGGGCGTCTTCGATCGACGCGTTGCCGTATTTGAGCTGTGCACGCTGCAGAAGCCGCGTGCGCTTGCGATCGCTGCGCGCGTTCATCTCGCGATCGACGAGCAGCGCCAGGCGCTCCTCGAAGCTGAGCGCAAGAACGTCGGGTTGGGCCATCTGTTCGGTGAGGCCGTCGGCGAAGCCAAGGAGTTTGAGGGCGCGCAGATTGGCGACGGTGGCGTGATCGAGCATGTTCTGGGTTCTCGGTGTCATTGGTAGTAGCCGGGGCCGCGCACGTTGGCGTGCGGCGGGCTGGTCCAGGCCGGGTCGGTGCCGGCGCGTCGATCCGATCTCGGTTGTTCGCGAGCATGTCGCGCACATGGCGGTACTTGAACGCGCCCAACGCGAGCGTGCGTTCGCAGGTCGCTTCCAGCCGGGGGTTGCCGTAGCGTTTGGCCAGCCCGAGCAGCCCCAGGCAGGCGCGGTAGCCGTGCTCGGGGTGCTTGTTGTGCGCAAGCAGCCGCGTGACGACTTCGCCGGTGGCGGGGTCAATGCGCTGGCCCCATTCGATCAGCCGCTGCGGCGTCCACTGCAGATGCGCGCGGTGCGCCGCCGGCATGTGCGACTCCACGGTCGTGAAGCCGCCGCGACGCTGCGATCGGGCGTGGCTGGCGATGCGGTTGCCGCGCAGCAACAGCTCGATGCCGCGCAGTGTGACGCGCGCCTCCATCGGCAACGGCATCAGCACCGGGCGGTCGAGCTCGGCGAACACGCTCGCGCGCGAGCTGGGCAGCTTCTGGAACGGACGATCGTTCAACGAAGGCAGCAAGGCGGTGATTGCCGCATCGACCTGCGCGACGGTATCGAAGCGCTGATGGAGCAACCGGGCGAGGATCCAGCGGGTTACCACCTGGACTGCACTTTCCGCGGTGGCCTTGTCCTTCGGCGAACGCGGCCGCGCCGGCCGCACCGAGGTGCCGTAGTGGCGGGCGAGATCGCGCACAGTGTCGTTGGCACACGGCTCGTATCGATCTGCGCTCGCGATGAGCGCGCTCGCGTTGTCGGGCACCAGGAGCTGCGGCACGCCTCCATAGAAATGCAGCGCCCGCACGATGCACTCGACCCAGTCCTCGAGCTTCTGCGCGCGGCTCGCGCAAGCGAACGTATAGCTCGAAGCACCGATCGCCGCGACGAACACCTGCGCGCGGGCGCCGTCGTGCAGTGCCACCGTGGGTCCGGCGAAGTCGATGAACAGCTTCTCGCCGGCGCGCCGGTGCTGGCGCATCGAACGCTTCAGGCGCTGCGCGAACGCCTTGTAGTGCTCGCAGAACTGCGTGTAGCGCCAAGTGCGTTCATCGGGACGCGCGGTGACGTACTCCTCCCACAGCAGCATCAGTGTGACGCCCTTGCGATCGAGCTCTCGATGCACGCGGCCCCAGTCGGGTTCCACAAAAGGGCGAGGTCGCCGGCGCTCTGGGCAGCAGCCGCGCGACGAGCTGGCGCTCGTCCCAGTCACGCACCACATCCCAATCGAGGCCGGCGGCATTGGCCAGCCCGACGTACTTGGTCACCGCGCCCTTAGAGACGCCCAGGGCGACGGCGATCTGCTCGTGGGAGAGCTGCGCCTCCCACTTCAAACGAATCACGTCCTTGATCATGCGTAGAGCCATCCGTTGCTTGTGCACCGTCTCCCTCCTGTGGGCAAAGCCGCCGAGGGTACGGGTCCCGGGTCAGATCTCTACGCAACACCGTGCGCCGCCGGTTTCCGTGCCGGTCGGCAGCAGGGGCGGCGGTCGCGATCACCGAAACGATCGGTCACATTGCCGAAACGGCCGGTCACGTTGCGCCTAAACGCGCGGTCCCAATCGTCCGAAATGCGCGGGCACAAGCCCGAAACGGGCGGTTACGTTGGGCCGAAATACGCACTTCGATCCCGATCAGACACGGCCCGAGGCGCGCGAAAAATCGGCGCAACCTGGTCGCGCTTGAGCTGCTTGCGAAGTACAGCGACCCCGTCGTCGTCTTCATAGCTGCCTCCGTCGTGACCCATGGCAAGAGCGCCGCTCACCACTCTGGCAGCCGGCGGACGCCGACGAAAGGGGGCGTCCATTCCAGTAACCCTGCATCGCAGCACTTCAACCCGCAGCCGACCCACTTATCTCAGCCCGGATCGTGTTCAGATGAGCGGGGCCACCTCTCGTGACCCATGGAACGCGTCGCTACTAGTACGCGTAGCAAGCTCTTTCGCCGATATTGGCGCGCAGCGGGCGATGACCGCTAAGGTTCGCCGGGTCCCAACGTTCAAGCCATAGCGGCGTTCCCACATTGGCGCCAGAAAGCGGGCAATGCGCGTGCTCAGGATGGAGCATCGGTAGGAAAGCTCTGTTCCAGAGGCATTACGCCAACCATTGACGCTACCGGTTCCCAGACATATGCTTGCACTTTGCAAGCAATGTCACTACCCTCCGTACGCGAGGTAGCCGCAGTCCGGATGCCGGATACCGAGATGGGAGAGCGGGTGTGTGTGTTCGTTGTCCGTCCTGACGGTGCGCCCGGTCCGGATCTCGAAGCGCTCTACTCGTTCATGCTGGAGCGCGGCTTGGCCAAATTCAAGATTCCGGAGAGGCTTGAGTTCATAGACGCCCTGCCCATGAACCCGGCGGGAACAAAGGTAAACAAGAAGGCGCTGGAGAGGATCGTTGCGGCCGCCCCGGGCACAGAAACCGATATCGAAGGAGGAGTTATGAGGAGAGCGCTCCGTCGCTCGGTTTAGCGACCGTCTGGTTGTAAGTGCGGCTGACTTATCTCCGGACGCGCGGGCCGTAGCGCTGATCGTGCCGGGATAAGCCGATTCTTCGCTGGACGATTGGACACACGGCGTTCTACGCCGTCTGAGAGAACATATTGGAGAAGCGCATGAAGCAAACGGTTCGCATCATCGAGACTAGCCTTCGGGACGGTCAGCAGTCCCTATGGGCGACGCGTATGACTACCGCGATGATGTTGCCGGTGCTGCCACTGCTAGACGCGCTCGGCTTCGAGGCCATCGAATACACCTCCGCAGCCGCCATGGAGGTTTGCATACGGCACCTCAAGGAAAATCCATGGGAGCGCATGCGGCTGGTTCGGCAGCAAGTTAAGCAAACGCCGCTCGGCATGATCTGCGCGCCGGTTTTTAGCGTGAGCAGCAAGGGGTTGCTCCCGGACGACCTGCTTGAGCTTTACCTCAAGACTTGCGCCCGCAATGGCATTCACTCCTTCTTCCTACTGGACGGCCTCAACGACATGAGGAACCTGGAGGTGCCGATCCGGGCAGTAAAAGAAGCGGGAGGGCGGGCGCTCCCGAGCATCACTTACTCCATAAGTCCGGTGCACACGGATGAGCACTTCGCGAGCAAGGTTGCAGACCTCAAGCGGTTCGGGGCGGACGCAATAGTGCTCAAGGACCCGAGCGGCATTCTTACGCCGGAACGGGTGCGAACCCTAGTGCCGGCCTTGCGCCGGGCGGGGGAGGGGATGCCGGTCTACTGCCACTCGCATTGCAGTACCGGATTGGGACCTGCGAACAACCTAGAGGCGGTAACGTCGGGGGCCACGGGTATTTGGACCGTAGCGGAACCACTCGCGAATGGCTCATCGCTTCCGAATACCGAATCCATGGTTCGCCACTTGCGTCGCATGGGGCACAGCGTCGAATTCGACGATCATAAGCTGCGCCAGGTTGCGGAGCATTTCCATCGGGTCGCGGTGCGACACGGGAAACCCCTCGGACGGCCTGCTGAATACGACCCAGTGTGCTACATACACCAAATGCCAGGCGGCATGGTCAGCAACTTCCTCGCCCAACTGGCACAGCTTGGCATACAAGACCGATTCGAGCAGGTCCTGGAGGAAATTCCCGCCGTTCGCTCGGACCTCGGCTGGGCGATCATGGTTACGCCTTTCTCGCAAATCATCGCCACTCAGGCAGCAATGAACGTGTTGTACGGGCGGTACAAAGTCATCCTGGGTGAGGTCAAAATGCTGCTCCTCGGCTGGTACGGCGAAACGCCGTCACCCGTAGATGCCAACCTCGTCGACCGCGTGAGCGACGGCGCCGAGCGGATCAATGCACGGCCGGGAGCCGTGACGCCTCCCGCGCTCGATCGAATCCGAGCAAGCCACGGAGATTTTCGCTCAGACGAGGAGTTGCTGCTGAATGCCTTCTTCATGCCAGAAGCACTTAAGGCCATGTACGACAGCGGGCCAATTCGTCTTGACGACCTTACCGCCGAGCATTCGTTGGTAGGGCTCGTGCGGGAAGTGGCGAAGAACAAGGGAATCACCCGCTTTCGCTGGATCAACTAACGCCGGCTCATTGACAGGATCGCTTTTCAACGCGGATTCATAATCAAAGGAGAATCTCTCGTGATCAACACAGATGCAATGGTGCTGAGACAAATGAAGATCACTCTGGTCGCTGCCGCGATGGGTGTTGGGGCAGTTATTGCCACACATGCAATGGCCGCCGACAGCACCAAGATCTATGACATGCGTATGGGAAACATCACGGCAAAGGACACGCAAGAGCGCCTGGCCGAGAGGTTCATTGAGCTGGTGGAGCAAGGGTCGAAGGGGCGAATCGACGGGAAACTATACACGGCCGCTGCGCTCGGGCCGAACCGCGAAGTCATGACTGGACTCCAGATCGGTTCCGTGCAGGCCTATATTGTGCCGCTCGCCAATTTGAGCTCATTCGTACCGCAGGCCGGGGTTTTCGAGATGCCTTGGCTCTATCCCGGCAACTCGGTGAAGGAAATCACGAATAACATTACCCAGGCAATGCAGGGAAACGCGGCGACCGAACTCAAGCGCCTTTCCGAGCAGAAGGGCTTCCACATTGTGTCGCTATTCGGCCTTAGTCCCCAACTTGTTTTCTCCAGCGCCCCGATTAAGGGCTTGGCGGACTTCAAAGGGAAGAAGCTGCGCACCGTCCCCGGCGATGAACATCTGGAAACGGTCAAGAACTGGGGCGCCATCGGCGTCGACATGCCCCTTCCGCAGGTCTATACCGCGACTCAGCAGGGTGTGGTCGACGGCTTTGATCTCCCGCCGGACGTCACGTTGCAGTTGAAGTTCCATGAAGTCGCGCCTTATGTGTTACATACCCTGCATAATTCGCTCGTCGAGATGATCGTCGTCAGCAACACTTGGTACGCGAGCCTTCCGGGCGATCTGAAGATGGCCGTCGACGAGGCGGGCAAGGAGCTCGAGCGGATCGGAACCCAGGCGTTCATCGAGTCGCAGGAAAAGGCCATAGAAGCCCTGAAGCACAATAGCAAGATTAAGTTTACGGAGTTGCCGGACGGGGACATGCGAAGCATGAGACAACTCAACCAAGACGGAATCTGGGAAAAAATCGCAAGCGAACCCGTTAGAGGGCCGATGTTCAAGACATTGCTTAGTGATATCGAGAAGCTTTCGACGCCATCCTCACACGGGCGATAGCGCTTTTCGTCATGGCCATGGGCGACTCGCGACAACTTGACTCGACACGCAACCGCGGCGCCGTCGCCCGCGCCGCCGCCATGCTGCACTCCCTTGATATCCTGATCATGTGGCTCTTGACGGCTGTTGTCGGTCTCATCTTCGCCTGCATGATGGTTGCAGTGTTCGTGGCAGTGATTTTTCGCGAGGCGTTCGGGCTGCCGTTCCCCTGGTTCGCTGACGTCTCGCGCTACTCCCTTATCTGGCTGGTTTTCCTGGGTTCGGCGGTATTGGCGCGTCGAGGCGAGCACATATGCATCGATCTGCTGCACAAGGCGCTGCCCCCATTAGGAAGGCGTTTAGTCAATATCACCGTCTGCATTGTCGGAATCGTTCTCTCTAGCTATTTCGCGTTCCTTGGGACGCGCTTCACAGTTCTGGCGTTCCAGCAAGGCCAAACAAGCGCGAGTACTTATCTGCCAGCATGGATCGGCTACCTTGCGATCCCGCTCGGATTGGGTTTAATGGCGCTTGCATATTTGCTTTACCTCGTCGAAGTCCTGCTTCCAGGAAACCATCGGTTCCGCCTGCTAGGTGGCACGTTTGGGCGGTAAGGCGCGGCGCATGGTTGCAGGGGACATCTCATGCTGATCCTTGGGCTCGCGCTCAGCGTGCTGCTGCTCGTTTTCGGTTATCCGATTTGGATGGCATTTCTTGTCTTTTCATTGCTGCTGCTCTCCGGCTTGCCTCCCGAGGTCCTGGCGATCCGCCTATTCAATAGCCTGGACGTGGATGCGCTGCTTGCGGTTCCCGGCTACGTCTTCGCGGCGGAAATCATGGTGCGAAGCGGGATGGCACAGCGGCTCATCGATTGGGTGGCTAACTTCTTCGGCCGAGTCCCAGGTGGCATGCCTATCACGACCATAGCCGGCGCCGAAGCGTTCGGCGCCATTTCTGGCTCGAGCACAGCAACTATCGCCGCCCTCGGCAAGGTGATGTATCCCGCGCTGCGGCAAGATCGGTATGGGGATGACTTCTCGCTCGGGCTGGTAACCTCTATGGGCGCCATCGCCCTGATCATCCCTCCGAGCATCACGATGATTCTGTACGGCGCGTTGGCACCGGCATCCGTGGGGAAGCTGTTTCTCGCCGGCATCATTCCCGGAATCCTGATCGGACTCGTCGTGGCCGCCTACGCGGTTTGGTATGCGCTCAAGCACGACGTCCGCTCGCATGCTAGAGGCTTGAGCTGGTCGGCGATTGGCCGGTCCACGAAAGCTGCGGCGTGGACACTCGGCGCCCCGCTCATCATCTTTGGGGGCATCTATACAGGCTTCTCTACCCCCACCGAAGCATCCGTTGTTCTATCCGTGTACGCAGTCGTGATTGCGATGCTGGTTCACCGGGATCTCGATCTAAGTGGGCTATGGCAGGCGACACTCGAGTCCGCGCTTCTGACCGCAAAGATTTTCATCATCGTTGCCGCCGCTTCGGCATTTTCGGTCGTCCTGGTGCTGGAGAACATTCCGCAAGCGCTCGTAGACATTGTGCTTACCTTAGAGCTCAGCCCCGTGACAATCCTGTTGACGGTGAACCTGGTGCTTCTCGTGGTCGGAATGTTCATGGACCCTAATTCGGCGCTCGTGGTGTTTGTTCCGCTGCTGGTCCCTCTCGCGACGGCCGCAGGCATAGACGTCATTCACCTGGGCATCATCGTCACGGTCAATCTGGCGATCGGGATGTTTACGCCGCCATTTGGCATCAACCTCTTCGTCAGCAGCAGCATATTCAATGCTCCGATGACGCGTGTCATCTGGGGGTGCGTGCCATTCATATTTCTATACTTGGGGGCGCTGGGTGCAATTACGTACATCCCCCAACTATCGCTCTGGCTGCCGAGCTTCTGGCAATAGTGGATGACAGGACGCGATTATGGAAATATCTATCGACGATCTACAAGCGATACTCAAGATCTTCCGCGATTCCGATCTGGAGCAGATGTATATCGAGATCGGAGATCTCAAGTTCGAGATATCTAAGGCCGGGGGTGTGATCTCCTCTGCGCCGGTGCGGAAAGCACAGCGATCGGCCGGGCCGTCGCCCGCGCCGCTGCAGCTTGAGCAGCAGGGCGAAGCAGAAGTCCCGGCCACGGTGCAACCAGCTGTTTCTAGGCTTGGTGAGCGGACTGGCCTTATCGCGATTGACGCGCCGACCCTCGGTGTGTTCTGCCGCCGGCCCGCGCCAGATCAGGAGCCGTTCGTACAGATCGGGGGGGCGGTCCGCACCGGGGACCCGGTCTGCATCATCGAAGTAATGAAGCTCTTCCATCGAGTGGAAAGCCATCACAGCGGTCGCATCGTCGAAATCTGCGTTGAGGACGGAGCGATGGTCGAGTTCGGGCAGACGCTCATGTGGATGAAGTCGGACGCGCAATGATTCGGCGGGTACTCGTTGCGAACAGAGGGGAGATCGCTGTACGCGTCATCCGCGGCTGCCGGGATCTCGGCATGGAAGCTATCGTGGCGCATTCCGACGTGGACCGCGATTCCCTGGCGGTACGCCAAGCGGATCGTGCGGTGTGTATCGGCGCGGCGCCACCGCGCTCCAGTTACTTAAACATGGAGGTCATCCTGGCGGCGGCAAAGGCCGTGCGGGCGGACGCTATTCATCCCGGCTATGGATTCCTGTCGGAAAACGCCGCTTTTGCGCAAGCGTGCCAGAAGGCGGGGACGGTGTTTATCGGACCATCGGCCGCAGCGATCGCGCTTATGGGGAACAAGCTTGAGGCCCGAAGGGCGGCCGCCGATGCGGGCGTCCCCGTCCTTCCGGGGTCATTCGCCCTTGTTCAGGATCCGGAGCAGGCAACGGCCGTGGCGCGAAGCATTGGTTTTCCGGTCCTGCTCAAGGCTTCCGCCGGGGGTGGTGGCCTGGGGTTGCGCCGCGTCAACGATGCAACGGAGTTCTCCCATGCTTTGGCGATGAGCGCCAACGAAGCACAGCAGGCCTTCGGTGACGGTGCGCTTTACATCGAAAAGTACATTCCCAACGCCCGGCACATTGAAGTGCAGATTGTCGCGGACCATTCCGGCCGCCTAGTTGAACTTGGCGAGCGCGATTGCTCGATCCAGCGCCGTTATCAGAAGCTGATCGAAGAATCCCCATCGCCCTGCGTCTCGCCTGCGCTCCGAGACGAAATGGCAGCTGCCGCAATTCGCCTAGTGCGGCGCATCGGCTACACGAGCGCCGGAACCATCGAATTCCTTCTTGACCAAGATACGCGGCGCTTCTACTTCATTGAGATGAACACGCGCTTGCAGGTCGAGCATCCGGTCACCGAGATGGTGACCGGTTTGGACATCGTGGCCTTGCAGCTCCTAATCGCCTCGGGAATGCCGCTGCCTGTTGCGCAGGAAGATGTGCGCTTCCGCGGCCACGCGATCGAGTTCCGCATCAACGCGGAGGATCCGGCCGCTGACTTCCAGCCATGTGCCGGCCGCTTGGCCGGGCTGTCTTTGCCACTGGGCCCCGGAGTGCGGGTAGATACGCACTGTTACGAAGGGTACACGGTACCGCCGTTTTACGATTCCCTACTCGCAAAGATAATCGTTCATGGCGAAACGCGAGAGCTGGCGCTCGCGCGATCGCGGCGGGCATTGCGCGAATGCACCGTGGCGGGCGTCAAGACGACGCTGCCGCTATATCGGGAGTTGCTGGAGGATAACGCCTTTCTCGAGAGTCGGACGAACACGCAGTGGATCGCGGAGCGCCTGGACTCGCGCGCCGAAACACGTTAGCGCGCCGGCGCTGGATAACTAGGAAGAGTTTTCGCAGGCCCCTATGCCACGAGCTATCGACGAAGACCTAAGAGCCCAAGAGGAACCTATTCGGATCCCTCTCTGGACTCCGCCCGAGCAGCGTATAGCCCAAGCTCGGTTGACCGATTATTGCCGCTGGCTTGCAAGGGAGCGCCGGCTCAAGTTCGCGCGCTACGAGGATCTCTGGCAATGGTCCGTGGAAGACCTTGAAGGATTTTGGTCTTCCGTCTGGGACTATTTCGACATTATCGCGAGCGAGTCGCACAGCCGCGTATTGGGGGCGGCGACGATGCCGGACGCTCAATGGTTTCCCGACGCCCGGCTAAACTTTGTTCATCAGGTTTTCCGCCATCGCGAACTATCAGGGCCTGCGATCCTCTACGAGAGTGAAGCGGGTGGCAACGGCGAGTTGTCGTGGGTCGAGCTCGAGGCGCAAGTTGCGGCGCTTGCTGCCACGCTTCGCCGCCTGAATATCCAAGCGGGCGACCGAGTGGTCGCCTATCTCCCGAATATCCATCAGGCTGTGGTCGCCTTTCTAGCCGTCGCAAGCGTCGGCGCCATCTGGTCCATCAGCGCGCCCGACATGGGGTGGGCGAGCGTTCGCGACCGATTCAAGCAGATTGACCCCAAAGTGCTCATAACGTGTGACGGCTATCGCTTCGCAGGAAAGGCTTTTGATCGGCGCGAGCACGTGCGGGAGGTGATCGCGGCCCTTCCCAGCGTTGAAGCGATTGTTTGGGTGCCGCACCTCGACCCTGAAGCAGACCCAGCCGCGGTAGCGGGCAAGAAACGCGTCGTGACATGGCACGAGGCGACTGCCGGGTCGGTGCGGCTGAGGCCAGATGATGTTGCTTTCGAGCACCCTCTTTGGGTCCTCTATTCTTCCGGAACAACCGGCCTGCCGAAGGCTATTGTCCATGGCCACGGCGGCGCCTTGCTGAACGGGCTCGTGAGCACCTGCCTGCACGCGGATCTTTCGTCGATTAAACGCTCGTTTTGGATTTCGAGCACCTCCTGGATGGTCTGGAATGTGCAGGTCCGTGGCTTGTTGAGCGGGACCACAATTCTGCTTTATGACGGGAGCGTTACAGGGAGCGGCGAGCAACGCGACTGGTATACGGTATGGCGCATGGTTGACCGTCACCGGATTACGGCGTTCGGCGCAGGGGCGGCCTTCTATGCTGCCTGCAACAAAGCAGGCGTTGCGCCCCGAGCGATCGGCGATCTCGCTGCGCTTGAGACCGTCTGCTCAACCGGCTCGCCCTTGGGACCGGACAGTTACCAGTGGGTCTATAACGCCGTTAAGCCGGACGTGTGGCTAAATTGCGTGTCAGGCGGTACTGATATCGCCGGGCCGTTTCTTGCTGGTAGCCCTACGCTTCCCGTGCATCAGGGTGAGATGCAATGCCGCGCTCTGGGAGCGGCCGTTCACGTCTTCAACAATAACGGCGACTCCCTGATGAATGAAGTCGGCGAACTAGTGTGCACCCGGCCAATCCCCTCCATGCCGCTCTACTTTTGGAATGATAGGAACAAGCGCCGCTACTTGGAAACGTACTTTGATCTGTTCAGAGGCCCAAGCGGTGAGCCGGTATGGCGGCATGGCGACTGGCTGCGTTTGATTCCGCGGGAGCAGGCCACCGGCGGCATTATCTACGGCCGTTCAGACACCACCATAAACCGCCACGGGATTCGGGTAGGTACCAGCGAGCTGTATCGGGTGGTGGAGGAGTGTCCAGAAGTGCAGGATAGCCTAATTGTGGACCTGGAGTACCTCGGGCGCGAATCGCATATGGCGCTGTTCGTCGTGCTCCGCGATGGCTGCAGCCTGAGCCGTGAGTTGGACTCCGAGATTCGACATAGCATTCGAAGCGCTCTTTCCGCGCGACACGTCCCTGATGAAATCGTTGCGGTCGCCGCCATACCGCGCACCCTTACAGGAAAGAAGTTGGAGCTCCCCATAAAGAAGCTCTTGCTAGGCTTTCCGTTGGCCGAAGTTGTCAATCGTGATGCGGTAGCTAATCCGGAGGCTCTGGATTGGTTCATAGAATTCTCCAAGACGTTTAACGCCAGTCGGCCAGGGCCAACGCAGCCGAGAGCTTGAGCAGGGACGCTGACCATTGGATGCATAGCGGCCACCAGTGCTCTAGAAGTTATTAGTTGTGAGTCTTGAGTTCGGCATCGCGATTGCCCGGGACAACGGTTGTAGTGCTCAACGGACTCATTGAGTTGAATATGTCAACAGACTCTCGGCGTTCGGATAGCGATGCCTCGACCTTCAACGGAATGCGAGTGCGCACAAGGTGCCGGAGAGTCGCAATGGAGAACCTCGAGAAATGAGCAGTTTCGGAATCCTCTCGTACGGTGCATATGTTCCATCCACGCGGCTGCAGCGCAAGGCAATAGCGGCATCGAATAGTTGGTTCAACTCATCGCTGCGCGCGTTCGCGCAAGGCGAGCGCGCGATCGGCGGTTGGGATGAGGACGTGATTACGATGGGCGCTGAAGCCGCCCGAGAATCCCTCGTCGGCTTTGATCCTGCTCAGGTTTCGTCGATCGTGCTCGCCTCGACCACATTGCCATTCGCGGACCGTCAGAACTCGGGGGTAATCCGAAGCGCGCTCATGCTGCCGACACCGGTACGCACCGCGGACACTACCGGAAGTCTGCGTTCGGCTACCACTGCGCTCGTGGAGGCACTCGTCGGATCCGCCGACGGCTCGACGCTCGTTATCGGGTCTGACGCTCGCAAAGCCAAGGCCGGTAGCAGGCAGGAAATGCTCTATGGAGATGGCGCCGCAGCGGTGCTCGTCGGTTCCGGCGAACCCGTGGCGAGACTCATCGGCGCCGCCTCGGAAACCGTCGACTTCGTTCAGCAGTATCGACAGGCAGGTCGCAGCTACGACTATTGCTGGGAAGAGCGCTGGATTCGGGATGAAGGCTACTTCAAGATTGTGCCGCAAGCGATCAGTGCGGCTTTAAAGACGGCGGGTGTCGAAGCGTCGACGATAACGCACTTTTGCATGCCGACGACGCTCGGCAAAGTCGGAGCCGCGGTTGCGAAAAGATGCGGGCTGCCGAGGACATCTGTGCGCGATACGCTGGGCGACGTATGCGGCGACACCGGCGCTGCACATCCGCTCATGATGCTGATCGATGCGTTGCAGGATTCGCGATCAGGGGATCGAATCCTTCTTGTAGCGTTTAGCGGAGGCTGCGACGCTATGGTCTTCGATGTCGTTCGCACAGGTGCCACGCAGGCGCCCCGCGGCGGTGTCAAGGGCGCCCTCGCGCGTCGCCGTGAGGATTCAAATTACATGCGTTACCTCTCCCTGAACAACCTTGTGGATCTCGAACGAGGCATGCGTGCCGAAGTCGATAAGGCCACTCCACTCACCGTGCTTTATCGTAACCAAGACATGATCCAAGGGCTTGTGGGCGGTATGTGCCGCAACTGCGGTACGGTGCAATATCCGCGCCAACGGTACTGCGTGAACCCAAACTGCAACGCTCTCGACAGCCAGGACGACTACGGATTCGCGTCTCGCACCGGAAAAGTGATGTCGTTTACGGCTGATTATTTGACCTACAGTCCAGATCCGCCAACGTACTTTGGCATGGTGGAGTTTGACGGGGGCGGAAGGATGATGATGGACTTTACTGACGTAGACCCTGAAAAAATGGAAGTTGGACTGCCGGTGCGCGTTATGTTTCGTGTTAAGGACTACGATGACAATCGCGGGTTCCGCCGATACTTCTGGAAAGCAGCCCCGAGAGCAGCCTAATCTGCATGGAGCGCTAGCCACAGTATGGGGCAAAGGAGTGTAACGAGATGGCAACAGGTATCAGAGACAAGGTCGTCGTCCTTGGGATGGGATGCTCGAAATTTGGCGAACGGTGGGACGCGAATGCCAGCGATCTCATGGTCGAGGCTTTCGAGGAGGCACTAAAGGACGCGAACATCGAACGCAAGCAGATTGAAGCCGCATGGTTCGGAACTGGAATCGAAGAGCAGCATGTAGGTAAGTCCGGCGTGCCGCTTGCGATGACGCTGCGACTGCCGTACATCCCGGTGAGCCGTGTCGAGAACTATTGCGCCACGGGCACCGAGGCGTTTCGGGGTGCTGTCTACGCGGTCGCTTCGGGCGCTTGCGACATCGCGCTTGCGCTCGGTGTCGAGAAGCTGAAGGACACTGGTTACGGGGGTCTGCCGCAGAGGACGCGAGGCTCGCTCAATGATCTCTTTTGGCCAAACTTCTCGGCGCCGGGTTCGTTCGCGCAACTCGCGGCTGCGTATCGAGCGAAGCACGGCGTCGACAAGAAGGATCTGAAGCGTGCGATGGCGCACATTTCGGTGAAGAGTCATGCAAATGCGGCAACAAATACGAAGGCTCATCTGAGAAATCAGATCACCGAGGACGATGTGCTCAATGCGCCAATGATTGCGGAGCCGCTCGGACTCTATGACTGCTGCGGTGTGTCCGACGGATCTGCGTGCGCAATCTTGACGACGCCAGACGTTGCGAGGGGTTTGGGAAAGAAGGACCTCGTGGCCGTGAAGGCGCTGCAGCTTGCGGTGTCGAACGGTCAGGAAGTTCAGTTTGGCGACTGGGACGGCTCTTACTTTGCGACTACGCGCATAGCGGCAGCTCGCGCTTACAACGAAGCAGGGATTTCAAAGCCGCGTGAGCAGATCTCGCTAGTCGAGGTGCACGACTGCTTCTCAGTAACGGAGCTTGTCACGATGGAAGACCTGCAACTTTCTCCCGAGGGGGGGGCGATTCGTGACGTGCTTGACGGCTTCTACGACGCATCGGGCAAGCTGCCGTGCCAGATTGATGGTGGCTTGAAGTGCTTCGGCCACCCGATCGGTGCGTCCGGTCTGCGTATGATTTATGAGATGTATCTACAGCTGCAGGGTCGTGCAGATGAGCGCCAGCGCGGCGGCCCGGTCTTTGGCATGACGCACAATCTCGGCGGATTCCCCAGTCAGAACGTCTCGTCGATCGCGATTGTGGGACAGTACGGCGCCTGAGGCGAGTTCCGGACACGCATAAGCCGCCTGAGTAGCGGGCGCTTCGCGTTCCGGCTGCCTTTTGCTTTCGCGCGCTTTGCCTGATCGAATCGACCGGCTCGAGGGCTGTCGCCCTAGCCCGGACATTTCATCAGTAGGCCCGGAGCGCCGCTTTCCCGCCCGCTGATCGAGTGCGAAGCATCGGGCGGTCTCTCGAACGATGCGCCGAGGCCGATTTCGCTGCTCGCAGAGACACCACCCCCTACCCCCGTTGTTTTTCAACGTGCCGGCGACAGCACTCGGTGCGCTCTATGGACTCGAGCCGGCCAGTGGCGGGCAGCGACGACGAACACCTCGCGCATCGGATGGTGCGAGGCGAGCATCAGGCGGATGCGGCGCGTGTTGCGCAGGATCGCCGCGCCGATCTTGAGCAGGCGCACGCGGATCGTGCTGGGCGCGGTAGTCGACGACAATTATCTTGGCCGGTCGGCCAAGATAGTTGACGCCAGACACCGCGTCCCGCTCGAGTTCGGTGCCCACGAGTGCGATTCGGCGCAACCGGTGCATCAAGGTGTAGGCGAGCGCGGCCAGCAGCAGCCGGAACTGGTTGGCCTCGAACCGATGGCAGCTCGCGCGCGTGCCGAACAGATCGAGCTGCGCCTCCTTGATCCGGTTCTCGGCCTCGCCGCGCGCGCAGTACAGCTCGTCGTACAGCACAGCGGGCTCGGCTTCGAGGTTGGTTACCACGAAGCGCGGATTCATGCCTTGCGCGCCGTACTCGAGGCGGGTGACGACCCGCCGCTCGCGATCCCAGCTGGCCGCCGCGTAATGGAACGCGCCGATCTCGCGCTGCTTGGTGCCGGTGCGCTCGTACGCCTCGCGCATCGCCATCTCTACCATCGAGACGGTAGCATCCAGTCGGCTGTTGCGTGCCAGCCCGATCAGGTAACCGACGCCCGCGCGCTCGCACCAGCGAATGAGATTCTGTCGGCAGAACCCCGAGTCGGCGCGCACGATGATGCGCGTCTCGGGTTGACGTGCCCTGCGTTCTTCAAGCCGATCGTTCCTGGAAAGTGGCTCCGGGTTGATGAAGGGGCTGGGTTCGATGCTGCTGCTTGAATTCGATCGGGGTCAAGTACTTCAGCGACATGTGCGGCCGTTCGGTGTTGTAGTGGCTGCGCCAAGCCTCGACAACGATCTTCGCCTCCCTGCGGCTGCGGAACCACTCGAGGTTCAGGCACTCGTCCCTGAAGCGCCCGTTGAACGACTCGTTGGTGCCGTTCTGCCAGGGCTTGCCAGGATCAATGTGCGCGGTTTCCACGCCGCTGTCGGTCAGCCATTTCAGCACCGCGGCGCTCACGAACTCGGGGCCGTTATCGGAACGAAGGTAGGCCGGGGTACCGTGCAGACTCATGAGCCGAGCCAGGGTCTCGATCACGCGGGTCGACCTGATCGATCCGGCCACGTCGATCGCCAGGCACTCGTGCGTGTACTCATCGACGATCGTCAGGCACTTGATCTGCTGGCCGTTGGCGCAGGCGTCGAACACGAAGTCGTACGCCCAAACGTGGTTGGCCGCGCGCGGGGCGAGCGGGCGTGGCCGTGAGCTCGATACACGCCTTCTGCGCCGTTTTGCCGGCAGCTGCAGCTTGGCCTGGCGCCACAGCCGTTCGCAGCGGCTCACGCTCATCGGCAGGCCTTCCCGGCGTAGGAAGATCCGGATCCTGCGATAGCCGTAGCGCGGGTACTGCGCGGAAAGCCGCCTCATCGCCTCGAGCGCCGGCGCATCCCTGCTGGGCATCCGATGTTCGTAGACCAATCCGGATCGGGCCACACCGATCAGCCCACAGGCTCTGCGTTGGGACAGGCCGCGTTCGTTCAGGAACGCAACCTGTTCGCGGCGTGCCTGTGGGCTTACCACTTTCG
>Ga0209476_10000125_pt1 | contig 51328 bp, 37 predicted proteins | sample KloWWTrecipitate_FD_187179 | JGI IMG/M metagenome (GOLD analysis project Ga0209476, IMG submission 187179) | Active sludge microbial communities from Klosterneuburg, Austria, studying microevolution and ecology of nitrifiers - Klosterneuburg... | ecosystem: Engineered > WWTP > Aerobic digester... | reverse complement strand
CGCGGCGATCAACGCGCCCATGCAAGGCACCGCCGCCGACCTGATCAAGAAAGCCATGATCGCCACCCGCGACTGGCTGGCACAGTCCGGCCTGCAATCCAGGCTGGTGCTGCAGGTGCACGACGAGCTGGTGCTGGAAGTGCCGCAGGACGAACTCGACACCATCCGCGCCGAGCTGCCGCGCCTGATGGGCGGCGTCGCAAAGCTGAAGGTGCCGCTGCTGGTGGAAGTGGGCGCGGGGGAGAACTGGGACGAGGCGCACTGAAGCGCTTGCGTCAATGCCGCCGACAGCCGTCGCGGCAAAGCGGGCGGCTTACAAGGCCTCCACGTCCATATAGACCTCGTCCACCGTGAGCTCCGCGTCCAGGCAGTCGAGGCGGAAGCCGCCTTCGGTGTGGATCTCGTGTCGCACCGGGTGGCCGAAACGATAGATTTCGATGTGGCGTTTGTCGGGGTCGATGAGCAGGTATTCGCGTAGCGACGGAATCGTCTGGTAGGCAAAAAGCTTCTCGCGACGGTCGATGCGCTCGGTGCTGGGCGACAGCACCTCGACGATCAGGCAGGGGCGACGGCGGTAGTAAGGCTCGCGGTCTTGCGGATCGCAGGCCAGCAACAGGTCGGGATAGTAGAAATAGGTTTGGTCCGTGTGCTCGACACGTACCTTCATGTCAGCCATGAACAACTGGCAACGCTTGCGTCGGGCGTGGGGGCCGAGGGCGATCCCCAGTCCTGTCACGACCAGACCGTGCCGCGCGCTGGCCCCGCCCATGGCGACGACCTCGCCATCCAGGTATTCGTGCTTGATCTCGCAGTGGGTCTCGCCGTCGAGGTAGTCGTCGATGCCGATCGGGGCTGGGCGCGGCAGTGCATTGCTCATGGGTGCCTCCGTTGGGTGCTGGATTTGCTGGCGATAGTCAGTCAAGCGGTCTTGATGGTGTCATGAGCGCCTGACTTGCTTGTACGGACTAAATGTACAACTTTTCGCCCTCAATGCCTCGCCGGCTCATACTCCGGCACCCAGCGCTGCAGCCCCCTGCGCACTTCCTCGTCGCTTACCGGCCCAGGCTGCGACAGCCACTGTGACAGCTCGTCGAGGAAGGTTTCCTCTACCGGCCGCGAACGGGCGATGCGCAGCTTGGGGTGGGGCGTCTGGCGGGTCTCTTCGGCGTCGGTGAGCAGCTCCTCGTACAGCTTCTCGCCCGGGCGCAGGCCGGAGAACTCGATGCGGATTTCGTCTTCGCTGTAGCCCGACAGCCGGATCATGTTGCGCGCCAGGTCGACAATTTTCACCGGTTCACCCATGTCCAGCACGAAGATCTCGCCACCCCGGCCCATCGATGCCGCCTGCAGCACCAGCTGCGCCGCCTCGGGAATGGACATGAAGTAACGGTTGACCTCGGGGTGGGTCACCGTTACCGGACCGCCGCGGGCGATCTGTTCGGCAAACTTGGGGATCACGCTGCCGGTGCTGCCGAGCACGTTGCCAAAGCGCACCATCTCCAGTTGCGTTCCGTCGCCGCGAAGCTGGCTCAGCGCTTCACACACCATCTCGGCCAGGCGCTTGGTGGCGCCCATCACGTTGGTCGGGTTCACCGCCTTGTCGGTCGAGATCAGCACAAACCGCTCCGCCCCCGCGCGCTGCGCATGCGCCGCCACCATCAGCGTACCCAGTACGTTATTGCGCACTGCCTCCCAGGCGTTGCCCACTTCCATCAGCGGTACGTGCTTGTAGGCAGCAGCGTGGAAGACAATTTGCGGCTTCCAGGTCACAAAAATCTCTTCCAGGCGCGGCGCGTCCTTCACGTCGCCCGCGAGCGGCACGACTTCCACATCGGGGCGGTGCACGCGGAACCACTGTTCGATGTTGTACAGCGCAAATTCGCTCGACTCGACCAGCACCAGCCGCGCCGGGGCAAAGCGTGCCAACTGGCGGCACAGCTCGCCGCCGATCGAGCCGCCGGCACCGGTGATCAGTGCGGTCTTCTGCGCGATCATTGCCTGGACGTGATCGGAGTCGATCTGCACAGGCTTGCGGCCCAGCAGGTCTTCAATATCTACCGGACGCATCGTGCTGATCGCCACTTTGCCGCTCATCAGGTCGTCGATGCCCGGCACGGTAAGCACATGTGCGCCCGCGCGCACCGCGATATCTGCCGCGCGCTTCAACGCGTCGGCGGCTGCCGAAGGCATGGCCAGGATGACGTGGCTGGCCCGATATTCATTGAGCACCTCAGCCAAGGTGTCGATGCCGCCGACAACTGGGTGCCCGAACAGCTCCAGGCCCCACTTGGCCTGATTGTCATCCACCAGCGCCACCACCCGCCAATCGGGGCTGCGCTCGAGTTCGCGCACCAGCATGGCGCCACCGGTGCCCGCGCCCACCACGATCACCGGCTTGCCCGCCCCGATTAGCCCACCGTACAGGTGGTGCTCCTTCCACATGCGCCAGGCGGCGCGGCCGCCGCCCATGATGACCAACAACAACAGCGGATATAGCACGATCATCGACCGCGGCAGCGCGGGCGGACCCCTGTCCAATGCAACCAGCAGCGTCAGCGCAAGCGCCGACAGGCCGATGGCCTTAATGACCCGCTTCAGGTCGGGCAGGCTGGCGAACACCCACATGCCGCGATACAGCCCGGCCACTCGACAGGCAATTGCGTGTACCCCCAGCAGCACTCCACCCGCCACTAGCATCTTGTCGGCGTAGTGGGCGGGCCACTCGAAATTGAAACGCAGCAAAAAACCGCCTACCCAAGCCGCAACGACGGCAAGCAGGTCGAACAGGAAGACGAGGATGGAACGTGCGCTTGTGTTGATCATAGACAGGCACGAGGCCCAGATACGGCTGGCGAGGATTCTACCGCCGCAATGGGGCCGAACTGCGCACAGCAACAAATACTTGCGCTGCAACCAATTTTCCAAATTGGATGAGTTTCAGGCCTGAGGCTAGGGTGCCCGATGGGCAGGGCCCTGTTGCGGGTAGCACCCTAAATCGAAGTGTTACTGCGCTCGGCTTTCCCGGCACCGAGTAAAAGGGCCAGCACTATTAGCGGTGTATAAGCAACCAACACACCGAGCATCCCCTCAACAACACCTCCGGCCACTAAAACTGCAATTGGCAGCAACCAGCAGAGATTGATCGCCGCCACGAAAAGCGTTACTGGGAGGTGTCGCCCAAAACGTCGGGCTGCGTATTGGTAGGCATGGGTGCGATGAGCTTCGTACACCTTCTCGCCACTCACCAGGCGCCGCAACAGGGTCAGGGTCGCATCCACCACGAAGACTCCAAGCAGGATGACCCATGCCCAGAACAGCGCAGGGGAGACCCAGCCCGCCTGCAGTGACATCACCGCTAACGTGAAGCCTAAGAAACCACTTCCCGCATCGCCCATGAATATTCGCGCAGGTGGAAAATTCCAGTATAAGAAGCCAGTCACCGCGGCAGCCAGCAGTAGCGGAGCCACAGCTAACCCAGGCTGTCCACTGAGCCAATATAGCAGCGCACCACCAACACAAACGAATATCGCCTCCACGCTAGCGATCCCGTCGATTCCGTCCATGAAGTTGTAGAGATTCAAAAGCCATACGAGATAGATGCTAGCCAGCCCGGCACCGCCCCAGCCAGAACCCAGGGCTGAGCCAAAGACGACGATAGATGGCGGGCCGCCGATCGATGTCAATGCCCAAGCGGAGGCCACGAAGTGCGCCAGAAGGCGCCAACGTGCTGCGATATGTTTGTGGTCGTCAATAAAGCCGACCAAGGCGACAATCATCCCAGCCCCCAGCAGTGTCGATGCCGACGACCAGGCCTGTAAGTCGGTGACCGCCAGCAGCAGCAAGACAGTCATAAAGCTCACTAGGATCGCGACCCCTCCACCTCGCGGAGTCGGCGCAGAATGTGAACTGCGCTCACCGGGGATATCGATCAGTTGGTGCGCCAGGGCGTATTGTCGCAAGCCATAGGTCAAGAAGAGCGATAGGCCCGCCACGGCGGGCAGCAACCACCAATAAGCCACGATCTCTTGATATTCCATGGGAACTATTCAATCAATGAACGGCGCATTGCAACTTCTGGGGGGACCGGAGGATGCCACTGCATCGACGCGCGCGCCCGATCCCAGTCAACGACCATAGGACGAGTCAGGCTGTCCCCGTCACGGCTCATCCCGACTACGCAAGCTATTGTCCGAATGATGGCAGGCGGGAACGGGAAGTTAACGGGGTGCACACCACTTACTGTTGCGATTGCGCCGACTAATTCGGAAACGCTGTAGTCTGAGCCGTCGCCGATGACATACAGACCCGCCGGTTTGCTTATGTCGGAGCACTGAATCAGAAAGTCCACAAGATTCTCAACAAATATGAACGATCGCTTTGCATGCGTGGCGCCGAAAGGCAAGGGCATACCCTTTAGGATGAAGCGACTTAGCCTAGCGAAATTACCCGGACAGGCGGGCCCGAACACCATGGGCGGCCGGACGATGGTCAGAGCGCTCGGCCGTGGCTTGAAGAACACTTCAAGGGCCTGATCTCCATCCAGTTTGGATCGCGCATACGGGGTTTCCGGCGTCGGCCTGGTACGTTCGGACACCGGACTGGAAGACCAATTTCCGTACACTCCAAGCGAGCTGACATGCACGAGGCGTCCGATATCGCCACCCATCACGTGCTGTGCCAACGTAAGCGGTAGCCGGCGATTGGCCGAATCGAAATCCGCGCTGGCATTGCGAACGTGGGCGCGACCAGCAAGATTGATAAGCGCATCGGCGTTGACGTATGCCGCCGGCAACGGCCCTTCATAACTCGACTGGGCGACATATCGTGCCAGAGCGTCGTCCCACTGGCGTACCAAAATCAGAACGTCGTGCCCTTCCGCTACCGCGCGAGTCACCAGTGCGTGACCGATGTAGCCGCTAGCTCCGGCAATGACCATTTTCACCCAGGCTGCCTCATCGATCTGCCGAGTATTTCAAGATAGCGTTTCGCCAGCACATCGTAGCTGTGCTGGCGGATGACATATTCGAAGCCACGCTCGCCCATCTCGATGCGCGCCTGTTTGGGCAGATCTGCAAATGCCGCAAGTGCATCAGCGACTTCCGTGATGTTTCCCGGCGAAACAGAGAAGCCCGCGCCGCATTCGGCCACGGGATCATTTCCGGCGGTGATCGCGAATAATATGGGCAAGCGCGCCAGCATGTAGTCGAACAGTTTGTTCGGACTGACGCCAAATCGAAACAGCGGTTCGGGTCGTAGCGAAAGATAGCCAATGTGACATGCGTCGAGTAAGGCCGGGATCGCTCTTTTCGGAATTTGATCGAATATCGCGATACGATTGGAAAGACCCTGCGCGGCAATCCCTTGCTTCATCCTCGCGCTCTGCTCTCCTCGACCTACGATGAGGACCGAGATACGGTCATCCCCGCGTTGGTGCAGCACCGCGACGGAGTCGATCAGCGACTGGACATGATTGGGTGCGCCGAGCGCACCGGCGTAGACCACGATCAGTTGGCCCTCCGCGCGCCAGTGGCGCACCTGATTCAAGGCCTCACTGTCGGCCTCAGCCGTCAATGGTGCGTGAGCGTCGACACCGTTCGGGATGTAATGCCAACGCGTGACATCCAGTCCGCGCTCGACCATGTAGGGCAGTGTTTCGGGCAGGAGCGACACAACGGCATCAGCCTCTGCATAGGCATAGCGCTCCAACCTTTCGGTAACCCGCACCAGCGGATGCGTTGACGGCACGCCAGCCAGTTCCACCAGACTCAGCGGCCACAGGTCGCGTACCTCGAAAACCGAACGGGCACCGAAGCGCCGAGCCAGTCGATGGCTGGTAATGAACGAGTATGGATGTGGTGATGACGCCACCACCATATCGGGCCGTCCGTACCGGCGTGCGAGGCCGTTGGCATGAATCGGCAGAGCCGCTACGAACGTTGCCATGTTTATGAGCCGCCCGATGCCGTTTCCTTCGTACGCAGGGGTACGCAGAAACTCGTACGGAACTCCTTCTACATCGCACGCGCCACGATGCTTGCCCGGATTGTCGAGCAAATGGTGAAAGGACGACGTGATGATCAGTGCATCCACCCCCTCCGTCTGCCACGAACGTGCTAGCTCGAACGGGCGATTGTAGCGACCCACATCGGGCCCGCCGGCATAGGGATGTACGTACCAGATCGTTGGCTTACTCATCAAACACCCACTTTGAATCGGAGAAGCCATTGCCCCATCGTGCCAAGCCGGAATATCAAGCCTTGTGCCGTTTGGCGCTGGGCGGGCGTTGCCTGATTCCAGGCGCGAAGGACGGCTGGTAGATCGACCCATTTGTTCAGTGTTGGTGCCGCCTCGTTGCAAAGTGACTCGACATGCCGTCCCAGTGCCCCGTCCATCCAGCGCGACTGAGGCGTCACGAACCCCATTTTGTCGCGACGGTCGAGCACCCGATCTGGCACGATGCCGCGCAACCCGTTGCGCAAGACCGCCTTGGTTCGACCCTTGCGCAGTTTGTGTTCGACTGGCAGCCTGATCGCGAACTCCACCAACCGATAGTCAAGAAAGGGCACGCGACTCTCAACGGACCAAGCCATGGAGTTCCGGTCCTCATAGCGCAGCAGGCTCGGAACGCTGTAGCGTCTCAGGTCCAGCAATTGGCGCTCGCGGATGTCAGGTGTGCCGCCTAAGGTGATCGTTGAAGATTTTCCGAGGGCTCGCGTTTCGGGTCGCAGGAACCTGTCGAGCGTAAAAACCTGCCCCTGCAGGAATCGCGGCAGATAGCGCGCCCCTTCCTGCCAGCGCAGGTAGCCGCGATCACCATTGATGAGCAATGCTGCGAGCTCCCGTGACGCATTCAGAAGATGCCCGCTGCGAAGTAGGGACAGGATATGAAAGCCGTAAAACTTGCGGTACCCGCCGAGAATCTCATCGGCCCCCTGGCCATCGAGCAGGACAGGAACCTCGTGCTCCCGCGCTTGACGCATGACCAGCCACTGGGCGTAAAGGCTGGCGGACGAAAATGGTTCCTCCTGATGCCAGACCAGTTGCTCGAAGTCATCGATTAATGCAGTCTCGCTAGGCTCTGAGACATGTCCCTGAGTACCCATGCAATTCACCACCAACTGAGCCCATTCACCCTCATCGAACTCCGGCTCTGGAAAGCGCGCCGTAAATGTATGGATGGGCGCACTCGTCATGCCGGCCATGAGCGATACGATACTGGAAGAGTCCAGGCCACCCGACAGGCAGGCGCCGACAGGTACGTCACTGCGCATGCGAAGATGGACGGCTGAGCTGATCAGTTCGCGGAAACTATCGCACGACTGCTCGAATGAGAGTGCTGCTCTATCGTCGCCGCCCAGCTCGATCCGCCAGAATGCCTTTGGCGACACGGCGAGATCCTGTGGTGAAACGATCGCGTAACAGCCCGGCGGAAAAGCTGAAACCCCGTCGAAGAACGTTTCGTCCGAGGCGTTGACCGTGCCATGAACCAGATAGTCATAGACGATCTGATCGTTAGCCTTGACTGGTTCAGCCATCCCCGCAAGAAGCCCCTTGATCTCAGAAGAAAACCATAGAGACCCGCCTTGAACGCGGAAGTGCAGCGGCTTTATTCCGAACCGGTCACGTGAGAGCAAGAGCCGTTGCTCGGATACGTCCCAGATCGCTAACGCCCACATGCCGTTAAACCGTGCAAAGCAACTCGTTCCCCACGTTGCATAAGCAGCAAGGATCACTTCCGTGTCAGATTCGGAATGAAATGTGCACCCGCAAGCACGAAGTTCATCACGCAATTCGCGGTAGTTGTAGATTTCGCCGTTGTAGGTGATCCAGTATCGGCCGCCCGCGTAACTCATCGGCTGATGGCCGGCATCGGTGCAGTCTATGATCGCGAGGCGCCGATGCCCCAGCGCCAGTCTGCCGGCACGCATCTCCGGTGCATTCGGTCGTTCGCGAAAAAGGAGCGGTGTTCCATCACCCGAAAACAGCGCATGACCTGCTCCGTCCGGACCGCGGTGTGCCTGAACAGAGGTCATTCTAAAAACGGGGTTTAAGTCGCGAAGGTGTTTGGACAGGAGTCCGGCAATGCCACACATCTGTAGCTCCCGATTACCTGGCAATCATCATGCATGCATGCATGCAGGCACGCGAGTCTGTGCGGTGCCTGGTCGCTCCAGGGGCACCGTGTTCATTGAAGTCCGTCGTAAATAGCGACAAGCTTCCTGCCCTCCACCTCCCAACACACCTCTTTCCGTGCCGCGCACGCATGTCGTGTCCACGCGGCGAGGCGTCCTTCGTCACGAAAGAGTTCCTCAATCAAGCGAGCCATACCCTCTGGGCGACTCATATCCCCGACTAGTCCGATATCACGACCCTTCACCATCTTTCGGAGCTCAGGCAGGTCGCTTGCAAGAATTGGAAGCCCGGCAGCGATGAACTCGAAAAGCTTGTTGGGCGTACAGAAGTAGTTGTTGAGGCAGATCGCCTGATAGGGGATCACACCAGCGTCGGCGGCCATCGCATAACGCGGCAACTCCTTTTGCGGAACGGCCGGGTGAAAGTAGATACGACTACCAAGTCCGAGCCTTTGCGCGCTTGCGGCCAGCTTCTTTGCCAGCGTGCCGTCGCCAAGGATCACCAATGCAATTGACTCGTCACGCACATGCGCCATCGCTTCGATCAGTGACTCAAGGTTGCGGCCGGCTGATAGACCCCCCTGAAGAAGTAGAACCCGGGTGGAGGGTGGAAGCGAAAACAGTTCGTGAAAGAGCTTCGAGCGCTCAAGTGAGGCGGAAGCGCGATCGGCGTTGTAAATCACGGCGACATCACGAACACCGTAGCGTTTCTCCAACTCTGCCGCAATCGACTCATTTACGGTAATCACAGCGTCACACATGCCGATATGCCTGGACTCGATCTGAGCCCAGCGCAGCTTCTCGCGTTCTGAAAACTCCTGTTCACTGTAGAGTTCGTGGCTGTCATATACCAGCTTTGCACTGCAGCGCTCGGCTTGCTGCCGAGCGACGGCCAGCATTGGAAGGTCATGCGCCACAAACACATCTGGAGAAAAGCGCGATGCAGTATCGGTAAAGAGCCTGACGAAGAACACCTCCTGATCCAGAAGATAGCGCCATGCCCAGCGCTTGAGTGCGCGCATCGCAACACCGTTCATCGGAACGCTACGCCGCACCCAACGGTAAGTCTGCAGCATCAAATTCTCGCGTGCGGCGGGTGTGCCGCTGGCGGACAGTCTGACGATGCGCGGATCCCCATCACTTTGCCCGCTGTCCAGTGGCATCGCTACGATTGTGACTGTCCAGCCTGCAGCCTGGAGACTGTCCGCTTCAAAAAGAATGCGCCGGTCAATCTCGCGATCAGCGGTAAGCATCACCACCGATCGCCTTCGCTGCGGCTGCTCAGGCATCGAACTTCATGTCGCCGTCGATGTAGATGCGATGCCATAGTTCCAGGCACAGCAGGCCCCACACCACCCGTCCGAATTCTCGCTCGCTGTCTATCGCCCGCTCGATCGCAGAAATTTCGTAGATACCCCGCTGACGTACCCGATCGGACAGCAGAATATCCCGCACGAACTCGCGCGCCACGCCCTTGGTCCATTGCGCCAGCGGCGTTGGGAAGCCCATCTTGTCCTGCCGATCGAAAACCTTCTTCGGCACCGTATTGCGTACTGCTTCCTTGAACAGATGCTTCATGCGACCCCCCGCAAACTTGATGTTTGGCGGAATGGTGGCCATGAACTCGACAATACGGTGATCCAGCAGGGGCACTCGCGACTCTAGCGAGGCCGCCATGCTCGTGCGGTCCTCTACGTGTAGCAGCGCCGGCAGCGAGCCTTTCAGGTCGAAGTAGGTCATTCGGTTTATCAACGAATGCAGTTCGTCGCGGTTGAATATCTGCTGGAAAGACTCAAAGGGGGAGTAGCTGCCCGAAAAAAGGTCCCTGCTGAACAGGTGACTCATGCCCTCGCTGCGATCGATCAGGCTGAAGTAACGCTTGTCTGGTGCCTCAAACAGATCCTTGCTCCAGAAACCCTGCAGCATTGGCCGGTAGGTCTGCAGAAGCGGCAGATTCGGAACGATCGACTCCAGGGAGACCGCGTAGCGATGCTGATCCGCCGTCTGGTAGATCGCGCCGGCAAGGCACTTCTCGAGATAGGCGACGAGGTAGCGGGTATAACCGATGAACAGTTCGTCGCCGCCCTGGCCCCCAAGAACCACTTTCACATGCTCGGCAGCCAGCTTGGATACGTAGTACTGAGGGATGACGCCAGGCCCCGCCAGGGGCTCATCCATGTAGTACATCAGCTTCGGGAGGACGTCATGCAGTTCCGAGCCCTGGATGTAAATTTCCTTGTAGTCAGTGCCGGCAGTTGCGGAAACCTCTTTCGCGTAGGCGGTCTCGTCGAACTGCGGGCCTTCTGGGAATGCGCCGGTAAAGGTCTTGATCCGCTCCCCCTTCAACAGTCCGGCGGCTAAACATACAATCGAGCTGGAATCCAGCCCGCCGGAAAGGTGTGCGCCAAGCGGAACGTCCGAGCGCAGGTGCATGCGCGTCGCGTCCTCAATCAATCCCGCGAGATGATCGACAAACCAGCGCTCGTCGTGTTGTTCGTCGATTTCGTACTTCAAGTCCCAGTATTGCCGGGGATGAATCGAGATCTCGTTGCCGCTGAATTGTGCCGTCATGCAATAACCTGGCTCAAGCTTGCGGATACCCTTGAATAGTGTCTTGTCGCCCAGGCAAAACTGGAAGGTGAGGTAGTCCTGCAGGCTGGACTGATCCGCCTCCGCCTTCACCGTGCCCGAGGCGAGTATTGCCTTGATCTCGGACCCAAATGCGAGGGTCTGGCCATCGAATGCGTAATAGAAAGGCTTGATCCCAATCCGGTCGCGAGCACAGAACAGGCGGCGATTGCGTTCATCCCATATTGCGAACGCGAACATGCCGAGGAACCGGTCCAAACAGCTCTCGCCCCATTCACGGTATGCATAGAGCAACACCTCGGTGTCGGAGTATGAACGAATCGGATGTCCCTTGCCGATCAACTCTCGCCGCAATTCAAGATAGTTGTAGATGGCACCGTTGAATACTACGGTCAATTGGCCATCTTCAGTTGTCATCGGCTGCTTGCCGTGCTCAGGGTCGATGATTGCGAGGCGGCGGTGACCGAGGCAGATGTTCGCATGCTGTGATGAGAAGATGCCATCGCCGTCTGGTCCCCTGTGAGCAATCGATTTCAGCATCCTGTTGACGCACGCCGTCACTTGTGGGGGAGGCGCTGATATCCCCGCCAAGCCAACAAAGCCACACATTATTTCTCATTCCTATCAATGTGTTTGACTGAATAGCTTTTCATCATCATATACCGAAGATCTGGGCCGTCATATGGGTGGTTTAGCAAAATTCTAACTTCAGGGTTGTCAGCCTTGAAGGAAAGTTCCCAAGGCTTCACTGAGTCACTTGAGAAGTCGAAAATATGTCTGAAATTGCTTTCCATCTTCGCGCCTACAATGCTTGCGGTCACTACAAATTTTCTGTCATCACCGTTCTTAATGTCGCCGCCGATGCGTTTGGGCTGCAGTGAAAAAATATACTCGGCTCCCGGGGTAAGCCCGGAAACCGTCCATATGTGGTTCTGGTTAGTACTCGCCGCGCCGATGAAGCTGGCTCCCTGAAACTTAGGGCCAAATTCTTTTTCGTCGAGTGCGGGAAATTCCGTTGCGTGAAGGGAAAGCGGAAATGCCATGGGGTGGTCAGGGCCGATCACTCCCGCAGGATTGGCGTTAAGAAAAATCTCTCTGCCCGTAAAGTCGTCGACCCCAGGCCGACCGGTGAGCACCTCTCGCTTAATCTCCGGCGTGCCGGCCGTGAATGCATGCATAACGGCTAAGAACGAGAGTGCACCAGCATGAGGTTTTTCATTATCAAGGTAGTACGTGCCATATGTGGGGTCGTACAGACGCCATTGGCCATCAGCAAAGATCTCTGCGAGAGCGTGGCCATCGTTAACCGGATAGTTCAGCATGCTTACTACACGTCCCTTGAGTCCTTGCGCAGCACTGAGTGCCAATAGCGTGTTCGTGAACGTTCCGCATGCACCAAGTTGCTCATTAATGGCTGTTTCGGGAGATGCATCTGCAGCAACTCCAACCCGAAACTGACCGATGTATCGCATAAACCGAACCACCTTTTCATGATCAGAAACTGCACCGACCGCCAGTTTATCTGAGATGCGAACAACCGAACTGCTGATCGGGATTCTGAATATGTTAAGTGGGTTGTCGGGGTCGTCAGCGCTCATAAATGGAGCTGTCTTCCGGTTAAACTGAGTGGTGCCAGTTTCATCGAACGCCGGCTTCGATTCGGTTATGCTGATGCTGCGAAGGAGAATTCTAGGTTGCCCGAGAAAGTCGTAGAAGTCGATGCGAATGGTGTCGGCTGGGGTCTTCATCTCGATGGGGATGCTTGCTGAGATCCCTGCTGAAATCCCGACATCTGCAATTACGCGCTCAGCGGAGTGATTGGGTCCCGTGGTGCTGACCACGACGCGTCCTGGGCGATTGTTTTCGCTCTCCCATTGCAAGCGTACGTCCTTCAAGATGGCTGCGCGATCAAGCTTGAGCACGACGTAACCCGGATCGTTCTCGACTCCTGCCGTGTAGTCATCGTTTGGATCCCCATCGAGCGAGTTCTGATAGCCGTAGCCAGGATAGGTCTCTGATGCATTCAGAACCGTCATTGCAAGCGGAAGGGCCTTTGATGAGGCATCTTCATCCTCGATTGCAGCCACTCCTTTCCGCTGCATTTCAAGGAATTCCCGGTGGCGATCGGCATATTGTTCGAAGAACCAATCATTCACTGGAGTTGCTAGACGTTGTAGCTGTTCGACTTCATATTGCTGATAGACGGGGCCCTTGTACCAGCCCATATCTTGAGGGCGAATCGTAAAAATCACCTCCTTCCATTGCTGATCTCCCACAAGTGTCCAGATTCCACCGCGCAACGGTACAAATGTCAGTTGGTTGCCTTCGCTGATCGATTGAATCCTGAGCCCGAAGGTGCCGATGCCAGTGTCTTTGTAACGAACAATAAGGCGGTGTGGGGGGACGTCGAAAACATCCGAGAACGCCTGATCGGGAAGCCGCAGCACGAAGAAGACGTTGTGCCGAGCACCACCGGGCACCGTGTTGGATCGCGCGACGTAGCCGTTGCCAAATGGCCGAACGGTTTTGCCGTCAACGATTTGCTCCGTCTGCCACTCGGATCCAGACAGTCGAATATTTCCGTCAGCATCGCCGGTGTTGCCGACATTTAAGCGAACATAATGGCCAGTCTGGGGGTTCTGCAACAGGACTTCATCAATGAGGGGTGAACTGTCACCCTCGATCCAGTCCAGTTGAAGCAGAAGTTCTTTCTTGGGGTTCTGATCGTAGCGAAGCCAGTAACCTGTATCGAAAAGATGCAGTTTATCCTTTAGGGCGCTGATGCCTCTGCCTACGAGAGATTGGAGGCTCGCGTCGCTCAGGATACGGGCTGCTTCAGCAAGCTCAGGCAAGCTAACTAGGTGTGCATTCAGAACGTGAGTGGCGTTCGGCACCTCTTCGTACCATGGTAGGCGTTTGCGATCTTCCGCAGTGATACCTCCATTTTCGACTGATACCATAAAGCCGTTTGTTGCCGACCGTAAGGCATTGAGGACTGGAGTCTCCGGGGTGATGTTGTTATAGGCGAAAACTAGCGATTTTATTATATATGCTTGGCCAAATGCGGATGGCCATCCTGCCTTCGTGAAGATGTCATTATAAGCATTGTCGAATGGATAGAGATACAGTTTTGCTCCATTAATGGAGCGGGAGTGACTACCGTTGAGTATCCAGTCCAGCGCGGGCTCTCTGCGAATCTCACTGCGATCGATTGTTGAGTATGCGGCGCCAGGGACGGAAGGCCCAAGCCGCAACTGCTCAGCTACGACATAAGGAGAATACACGGGGTGTCCGCGCCCCCCCGAGGGGTCATAATTTCCCTCTGGAGTCCAACGGGTTGAATCGTCAGCGGCATGTTGTACGATGACGCCTTTTTCGTCCAGGGAGTAGATCGGAAGCATTGGCGTCTGCTTCGGTAGTGTAATAGATGACGGAAATACCTCACCATCAGTAAGGTATGGTTGCTGATTCATACTTAGGTAACCTTCGGCGACTGTCGACCAGGCTTTAAAGCGCCCATCCCACTTCGCAATCTGCCCAATATAGAGGTTATGCTTCTCAGCATATGACTTTCCAACCCAGTAGCCGAGATCCGATGGTCTCACTGGCACGATCCATTTCCGCCAATGCCCCGCGCCCGTGAGGTGTAAATCGCCATCCCGCATATCGCGGAACGTTGTTCCGGGTGAGATCGAGCGTTGTTGGATGGAAATGTTTGCTGCAGCGTCGTCGTAGTACTCGACTGCCAGTTCGTACCACTCGTTACGTAAGTTGTTACGCCATTCGTCGGGCAGTTCGAGGTAAAAATAGGTGTGTGGGGCCCGCATCTCATCGGGTTTGTCGTCGAGGGCGGCGGGTACGAGTCTTCGGGCTGAACGGCCAGCAAGTTGCTCGATTTGTCCCCAGTGAGTACCTGCAATGCGTGCACCTCCCTCGCTGTCCCCGTTTACGCCTACATTTAGGGCCACCTCCGCATTCGATACCGGGTCTCGCAAGGTGATTTTGCTGATCGCGAGTTCGTGATGTCGGTAGCCGTAGGGGTTCGCGAATCGGAACAGGAGTTCTTTTTTGCGTGGATTGAGATCGTAGCGTAGCCAGTAGCCACTATCGAACTTGGGCAGCCAACGATATAAGGTATCGGTGCCCCGCTTCAGCCACTCCGCGATATTTCCGTCGTTCGTTGCTTTGGAGAGGTCTGAAAGCGCTAGCAGCACGCGCATGTGACCATTCAGAATATGACTTGGGTTGTTGGCCGGCGTGGGAATCTCCTCAAACCAGATGTCGCCGTTTGATTCGAATAGAAAGCCGCCAGCTTTGATCGGGGTAAAGAGGGCCTGTGCAGCTTTCCGGGCAAGCTCAAGGTACTTGGGGTTGCCGGTTTTTTCGTGAGCAGCCAGAAAGGCCTGAATTCCCGTCGCCTGGGCGAATGCACTTGCCCACGGCGCCTTTATTGATATGTCATTGTAAGTGCTGTTGAATCTGTACGGCCATACCCACAGTCCCGATCGGTTGCGAGTGAGATTCTTCTCCAGCCAACTTATAGTCGATGAAAATTTCTGCTCGTCCGTAAGTCCGGAGAGTTTTGGGTCGTAGACTTCTTTCCCTGCGTAAGCCAGTGCATAGAGAGCTATCCACGCGGGATGGCGCGTTTTTCCTACTCCCGTTATTTCGAGAAAGGGCACGCCGTCTCCGTCGATTAGATGTTGGGCTCGGTCAACGTCTGTTTGTTCGGGCTGAGTTGTTTTACGCGAAAAAGACGAATCAGATGAGACGCTGTGATAGTCGAGCCCTGAGTCGCAGCCTGCAAGAACGAGAATGGCCGCAAGAGGCGGAAGAAAAACTGATCTGAGCCTATTCAGGAAATTGCCGTCATGAGGTTTCATGCAACAACCTGTTCATTGGTGTTGTCGTGGCTCGTTGTCTTTGTTGAGTCGATGATGGGTTGCATGGTGCGTAGATAAGCGATGGATTGTGTTTGCCAGGCGAATTCGGATCGGCGCGCTTTGGTCTGACTTCTCCAGTCGGTGAGTTCAGGTCTGGCAAAGGCATGATCGACAGCTGAGGCAATGTCTTTTGCGCAATGCATGGGCCGTGCCAATCCGAAGCCTTGCTGAACGACGAAACGATCCAGTTCCGGTGACTGATTTGCCAGGATCGGCAGCCCAGCCTGAATGAACTCGAAGAGTTTGTTCGGCGTGCAGTAATAGGAGTTCAGGTCGACATGAGGATAGGGAATGATACCCATGTCGGCGGACGCGCTGTGTTGAAGTAGCTCGGATTGCGGTACTGCCGGAAGGAAGAATACTCGCTTGTCCAGGACGCCGTGTTTGCGAGCGATGATGCGAAGTGTTTCGCCAAAGGGCCCGAAACCCATCATTACCAGATCCACGTCAGGCGTATTCACCCTCGCGAAGGATGCGACGAGATTCTCGAGGTTGCGGTTCGGCGCGAAGCCACCTTGGAACAGCAATATGCGCCGATCCTTGCCGAGGCCAGTTTTTTCTCGCAATAGATCATAGCAAGCAGATGGGTCGAAACCGGGTGGTGGGTCGATCGCATTCAGTAGTACAGCCGGCATCTCGATTGCGTATCGAGTGGTCATCTCTCGGCCGATGGACTCGTTAACAGCAAAGACAAGATTAGCGTGCTTGATGAGGCGGGCCTCAGCCTGAGAACAGATTCTGCGCTGGATGCCGGAAAAAGATTTTTGCTCGGGATAGAGTTCGTGCGCGTCATAGACGAGGGGGATGCCCCGCGTCTGCGCAATTTCAACCCCCGCTTCCAGCGCCGGCAGATCGTGAACCTGGATAACGTCACCCTCTAGTTGGGCTGCGTTCTTGACGAATGCGCTTCGAAACGGCAGTGGGTCATGCAGTGAGCGATTACGATACACAAGCAGTAGTGTGGCGCGGTACCAATCCCAGTTGGCCTTGGAGGCCAAGCGGAAACCCGTGTTGAAAGTGGCTAGAAGTTTGGGCAGCCGATTAGCAAGGCGATTGAGTAGATTATTCAGTCCATGCTGACGGCGCATGTAGCCGCGATAGGTTGGGTTCTCTGGAATGATATCGGCAAGACCGATGCGAACAAGGTCAATGCCTTCGGGCGTGACCTCTCTGCTTCCCTCCGCCTCGAACGAAAGCGCGACGAGTGTGACCTTGTAGCCGGTCGAAATCAGGGATTGGGCCTGAGCGACGACACGCCGATCCAGATGCTGGTCATGGCACAACATCAGGACGGTTCGAGAATGTGTGTTAACACTCATTTTTTATGCTCCCTTCGATTTTCTGTTCGATCCAAGGCCTCGCCGAACCCACTGACCCATGCGAACTTCGCCTCGTTGTCCGAGCCGCTCGAGATCACCCTGCAACTTATCGCACCTTGTCTGAGTGACAACGAGTTCTTTCCGCAATAAATACAGATCGTGCGTGCCTGCATCGATCGCTTTCTGTTGTTCTGAAAGCTTGATCACAAGCGCGTCTCGCTCGTCGACAACGCGACCCCTCTCCTGCGTGACTGCTTCGTACTGCTTTACCCGCTCCGCAAGCTGCCTGCCAAGTTCGTCGAGCGTGTGAATGGCTCGGTTCTTTTCCTGGGTTACTGTGGCGAGCTGTTGTTCCTGCCCAGCAAGTTGTCTTGCGAGCTCATCGTTTTGGTAAACGGCTCGATTCCTGTCCTGCGTGATGGTGTCGAACTGCTGTGCCTGTTCTGCGGCGCGCTTGGCGAACTCATCAAGCTCATGGACGGCTTGGCTGTGTTCCTGCGCGATTACCTGAAACCGCAACATCTGCTCCGAGGCGTGCTTGGTAAAGTCGTCGCTGTCCTGGAGATTGTGCTTAAGCTGGATCACGGCACGAACTACGGATGCCCCCGAGCTATCTGCAGAAAGCGAAGTTCGTGAGGTAAGGGCTGCGTGGTCGAGCCATAGGGGATGTGTAACCTGAACACGGGTTGTCGTCCCTGGGACCGTGTAATAGCCGCATTCACCGCCGCGTGGATACACGCGGCTGATGGAAGGCCCATTCCCTTCAAAGAAGATCGACTCGAATGGTTTGGAAGATGGTAAGCGGACCAGGAGGCCGTAGTAGCCACCCACGACTGCTCGCGGAAGCTCGATTTTTGTGGGTTGCTCGGGGTCAAGGGTTACCTCGCCACTAAACAGCGGGCCGTAGCCATCTTCGACTGACACGGTAACCGTCTGCGTTTGCCGGCCGCTGAACCTCAAGCGCTTGAGATTGCCCGGATAAACGGGGAACTGCGCGACAAACCCCCCATCAATGGCGGCAACCATTCTGGCCGCCTGAGGGTAGGGGTCGAGGTTTTCGGCGATACCCATGTGGGACGTCCACAAAGCGGGCGATACGTCTTCGCTGTCTACCCGTCCCGTTTGCCTCAGTGTCAGTTCCTGGCCGCCGCGGTTGAATGCGGTAATGATTTCGCTGTGACTGCGGATAAATCGCCGCGTCGATGCCAGCTTATAAGTGTACAGACCAAGGGCGCGGGCGATATCAGGCGGCAGTGCCGCTGCGGGGTCGGCGGGACGTCCGGGGGCCGCACAGGTGGGACACACGGCCTCGTTCCAGCCCGACCATTCATCGAGTCCTGCACGGCGATAAGCCGTCTCCGGAGGTAGCATCGGTGACCATTGCTCGCCGGACAGAATGGTGCCTGCCAACGTCCAGCCTGCGGGCGCCCGATTGGCAAGGTCGGCATAGTCATAGGTACGATGGTGCCAGTTGACATGGTAATGATTGCCACAGGCGGAACAACGTGCGGTCGCGTCGAGTAGCTCCTCGCGAAACGGAACCGCGAAGAACACCCAATCGCCCGCGACACGAAAAAGTTCGTCCCATGCTGCTTGTTCCACATCGTCGGGCAGGTGCTCGAAAACGTCGGTGGTCATCACGAGGTCAAATGCGCGGTCCGAGAACGGTAGTTTCCTAACGTCGCCTTGAGTCGATGGCAGGTGGAGTCGTGACAGTGCCTCTCTGCTGCCGTCGAAGCCGTGGAACATGGCGCCGGTATGTTCGGCGAGCGCATGCGTGATCTTGCCGTCGCCACATCCAATATCAAGCACCGTCCGGATGTCAGCAGGCCAATGGTCGCAGATAGCCTGGATCAGGTTGCGCTGACCTATCTGGAGTTGCTGATCCCAGACAGCGGCAGACTCGTAAATCGTCTTTTCGGCCATTAAGGGCTCAATTCCCATGTGGCAGGCTGGTTCACTGTGCCGATCTCGATGCCTATCCCTGCCGGTGGCAGGACTTTGAGCGCATAGCACCGATCGTGCAGATCGTACGCCTGCGGCTCAACTCGGGTGGCGATGTTGAGTTCTTTGAATAAAGCGATCGACACGATGTAGTCGCCCGGTCCGAGGTGAAGTGGGGAGAATTCCACCCTGATCAATCCTTCTCCACACACGGTCCCCAATGTCCTGCCATCGCGATTCGAGACGACCTGCATCGCGCAAGTGCCATCCGGGCGATAGATGGCGACAACTGCTACGGGGTCGCGTACCTCGCCCTGCACCGAATAAGCCATCGCGGCAGAGGAGTTCTCGCCCGTGATCAGCGTATGCCGGCGCTCGCCCTCGGCATCGAGGAAGCCGAAGGCGGTGATGGCTGCCTCGCCCGAGCCATATCGATCTTCGGGTTTCAGCTCAAGGAGATCAAGTTTGGCGATGACATGCTCGGCTTCAGACTGTGGCTGGAGCGTCGGCACGCGAATCGATCCCCACTGGCCCCGCGTGTCAGTGTTGATCGCCACAAGACGAACGTAGCTGTTCGTTTCGGGGTCGAATTGTTCGACCGCGATCTCGTCACTCTCGGATGGGCGAAAATCGAGCTCGATCCAGGTGTCCTTGAGTCGTCTTGCTGGCCAGGTGATTTGCCATGGCGCGTGTCCGTACAGGCCGCCGAAGTCGCCGAAAAGCCAGCATGAGCGTCCTGCCAAGAGTTCGGGGCCGCGCCAATTCATGTGGGCGGCGTCGAGGATCGGGCCGTTGCCATCAGCGTCCCGTCTATTGGGTTCTATCACGCCTTGAACGGCATGGTCTGCACCGAAGCGCAATGCGGAGACTGCCACCGGCTTCACGGGAGCCTTGCCGTTTGCTCCAACCAGGCGGAATAGTACAACGGGACTTTCTCGATCGAGTGCCGCTGCCTGCTGTCGCGTCAGCGACATGCTGCGCGCACGCGTGCGAACTTCCTCGTCCTCGCGAACGGCTGCGAGGTAGGCCTTGCTGACGGGCAGGATGGGTCCATCCTTGCGAACCGTGCCATGATCGATCCAGACGGCGCGTTCGCACAGAAGCTGAACGGAGCTCATGTCATGCGAGACAAAAAGGACGGTAGCACCACTCTCGGTCAGGCGCTTCATGCGCTGTATGCTCTTACCCACGAAGTAGGCGTCGCCTGCGCCTAGAATCTCGTCGACGATCAAGATCTCGGGCTCAATCGTCGTCGCCACCGCGAACGCGAGGCGGGCATACATGCCTGCGGAGTATTCGCGCACGGGCCTGTCGATAAAGCCCTCGAGTTCCGTGAAATCGATGATCTCGTCGATCTGTGCGCGCAGTGAGGAACCCCCCATGCCTTGCAGCGCAAGTGCTGCGCGAATGTTCTCGATGCCAGTGAAATCAGGATGGAAGCCAGTGCCAAGTTCCATCAGGGCCTGGATATTTCCTGCGATGGAAATGCGTCCCGAATCCGGCTGCATTTGGCCGGAAATCAGCCGCAAGAGGGTGCTCTTGCCGGCGCCATTGCGACCAATCAGTGCAACACGTTCGCCCTGCCGCACCTCGATATCCACCCCTTTCAAGGCTTCGAAGACATCGTAGCGACTACGCGGGATGGCGACTCCAAAAGCGTCGAGTGCGCGCCAGCCTGGATGTCGAAAGCGCCGAAACGACTTGGCGACGCCTTCGATCTTGATTGCGATATCAGACATAGTCGGCGAACAGCGGCTTTAGACGGGAAATGAAGGCAAAGCCGACGAAAAAAATGATGAAGGCAATCGCAGCGAAGATGAGCAGATCGGTTACGGGCAACTGCCCTTCGAGCAGAACCGAACGATAGAGCGACATGAGTCGCGCAAGGGGATTGAAGTCCAGCATCGGCTTCAGGCCGGCGGGAACCATGTCGTCAGTATAGGCAATCGGTGAAACCAGCATCATGAAGAGAATGAGGATGGGCGTTGCTTGCTGCAGATCCCGAAAGAAGATGGTGAGCGTTGCCGTGATCCACACGAGACCAAGCGCCATGACGATCTGCAGCAGGAAAATGAGCGGGAAGACAAGATGAGAAAGGTGGATATGCCCACCATACAGGCACGCACCCCAGACCATCAGCATTCCCAGCCCCATGCTTGCGTGCCCGACCAGTACGTCTTTGGCTACGACCAGTTCGACCGGAAACAGCGTATTGCGCAACAGGCCTCGATTTGCAACGAGGCTGGGCGTCCCGATGCCAAAGGCCTCGGAGAATGCGAGAAATGGCACTAGGCCACAGAAGATGGTCAGCACGTAGTCCGCTGTGCCAAGCCCTGGAAGCCGAACCTGCAGAATATGCGCGAAGACAACCGCGTACATTAGCAGGAACAGCAGGGGATAGAGAACCAGCCAGATCGCCCCGAGGACGTTGCCGGAGGTTCTTGCCTTCAAGCCCTGCAGCACAGTGGCCTGCAGCAGGCGTCGGTGCTGGTAGAGAGTTAGCAGTGCACGCATCGATTCAGCAAGACAGCGCTGCGACGATTTCGTCGCTCGCTTTGCCATCTCCGTATGGACTATTTAGCTTTTCTCTCGGCCGAGCCGGCTTGGTGGCAGCCGACACGATCTCTACACGCGATGCACCGGTTAGCATGTTCCAGCCTAGTTCGACTGTTTCGATCCACTCGGTCTCGTCGCGCATCGTGACGCAAGGAACCTGGTAGAAGAAGGCTTCCTTTTGGACCCCGCCCGAGTCCGTGACGATTACGCGGGCGGATTGTTCGAGACGGACCATATCAAGAAAGGGCAGGGGCTCGACCATTCTCACGTCTTTCATCAATGCTGTGAGTCCTTGGTCAGCCAGAATCTTGGCGGTTCGGGGATGTACCGGAAGCACCACAGGCTGGCGGACCGCGAGGTCGGCCAGTGCAAGCCCGATTTCCCTCAGGCGGGAAGGATCATCGGTGTTCTCGGCACGATGGCAGGTGGCCAGCACGTACTCGCCTTCCTTGAGGCCGAGGCGATCGAGAACATCGCTGCGCGACCGTGCGATGTCGCGGTAGTAGAGCGAGACGTCGTACATGACATCGCCCACAAGTGATACGCCAGCCGTGACCCCTTCGCGTGCGAGATTCTCGACTGCCGTCTGAGTCGGACAGAACAGTCGATTCGAAACCCTGTCGGCGAGGATACGGTTGACTTCCTCGGGCATTCGCATGTTGAACGAACGCAGCCCCGCCTCTACGTGGGCAACGGGAATGTGCAGCTTTGCCGCAGCCAATGCGCCAGCAAGTGTCGAGTTGGTGTCCCCGTAGATCAGAACCCAGTCCGGCTTCTCGGATAGCAGCACGCTTTCGATGGTTTCCAGCATACGGCCAGTCATCGCGCCGTGATTGCCACCGGAGATCTCGAGGTTGAATTTTGGGTGAGGGATGTCCAGTTCGTCGAAGAACACCTGCGACATGTTCTCGTCGTAGTGCTGCCCGGTGTGGACGAGAACCTCGTCGATTCTGTTCGCGTACTGGTTGCGGATGACCCGCGATACGGCTGCGGCCTTGATGAATTGCGGGCGCGCACCGACGATGGTAACGATCTTGAGCATCAGCGGCCTCTCGCCTGGAGAATGCTGCAGACCTTCTGCTGGTCGTCGCTCGCAAGGTCCGCGCTCATCGGTAGGCTCATGACCCGCTTGGCGGTGATCTTGGCCAAGGGCGTGCAGTCCGGGCAGCAGAGATGCTCGTATGCGGGCTGTTCGTTCAGCGGAATCGGATAATGCACAGCAGTCGGGATGCCTGCTTTCTGGAACGCTGACTGAACAGCCTCTCGATCGTCGCAAAGCACCGTGAACTGACCGAATACCGATGTGCGATCTTCGCGCTGGATTACCCGAGCAAAGCCGATTTCATCGAGCATGCGGTTGTAACGGGCTCCGATTTCGAGTCGTTGTGCGATCTCCCAGTCAAAGCGCTCCAGCTTTGCCAAGACGATGGCGCATTGCAGCGTATCCATGCGACCACCAACACCGATACGTGTGTGAACATAACGCTTGCTTTGTCCGTGAACGCGAATCTCGCGACAGGCTTGAGCGAAGACATCGTCGTTAGTAAAGATTGCCCCACCGTCGCCGTAGCAACCCAAGGGTTTGCTCGGGAAAAAGCTGGTACATCCGATGGTGGAAAGGTTGCAACTCTTGCGGCCCTTGTACTCGGCACCGAAGCTTTGCGCTGCATCCTCTATCACCGCGATGTTGCCGTGGCGCGCAGCGATCGCATTGATCTCGTCCATGTCTGGAGGCTGCCCGTAGAGGCTGACCGGCATGATCGCTTTCGTCTTTGAGGTGATCGCCGCCTCGATGAGGCTTGCATTGATGTTGCACGTATCCGGTTCAATGTCGACGAACACCGGCTTTGCACCCAGCAGTACCATCACTTCCGCCGTCGCTACGAAAGTGAACGGTGTTGTGATGATTTCGTCACCGGGGCCAATGTCGAGCGCCATGAGGCTGATTAGCAAGGCCTCGGTGCCGCTGGCAACAGTGATGCAGTGCTTGGCGCCAGTGTAGGCCTGCAGGCGCTCTTCAAGCTCACGCACCTCCGGGCCCATGATGTACTGACCATGTTCCAGTACCGCGTTGATGCGCTCCTGGATCTGAGGTTGCAGTGCCCGGTACTGTGCTTTTAGATCGATGAAAGGAATGCTCATTGGCTAACGCGCTCCAGGGTTTCGCCGTTTAGTCGGTATTGTTGTCCGCTGTGCGGGCAGGTGTATCCGCCTGTTCCTTTGACGGGAAGCGGGATCTGTTCGCCGTGTTCGCTCATCCAGCCCACCTGGCGCGCGGGCACGCCGACCATCAGCGCATAGGGCGGCACGTTCTTGTTGATGACCGCGCCCGCGCCGACGAAGGCGAATTCGCCCACGGTAACGCCGCACACGATGGTGCAGTTGGCACCCAGCGTGGCGCCGCGCTTGACCAGGGTGTCGCGGTATTCGTTTTTGCGTTCGATGAGCGAGCGCGGGTTGTAGACGTTGGTAAAGACCATGCTCGGGCCGCAGAACACGCCCTCTTCCAGGGTGACGTTGTCGTACACCGAGACGTTGTTCTGCACCTTGCACTGGTCGCCGATGACAACCTTGTTGCCGACGAAGACGTTCTGGCCCAGGGACACGCCCTTGCCGATTTGGGCACCGCCGCAGACGTGGGCAAAGTGCCACACGCGCGAGCCTTCGCCGATCTGGGCGCCGTCGTCGACGATGGCGCTGGGGTGGACGGTGTAGTTGCGGGTTTCAGTCATTGCAAAATCCTTGTTGCGGCCTTTTCGCCTTGCAGTTGCGCGGTGGTCCATTTGCCGCCGTAGATGTGCAGCACCTTGCCGACACGCTCGAAGGCCCACTCGCGCGTGGCCTCGGAGGGGTTCTCGGTGCTGCGGATCAGCGGGCGCACGCCGGAGAAGGCTTCCGCGACATCACTGCGCTGCGCAACGGGGCTCAGGTAATGGTTGTGGGCGGCCAGCAGATAGTCGATTTCGGCTGCGCTGGGGCCGGGGTTGTCGGGCGTGGTCTGGCGGACCTCGGTAGTGCCGATCAGGGTTTGATCCTTGCGCGGTAGCACAAAAAAGATGCGCTTCTCGTCGGGTACCTGAAGTAGCAGCGCGGCATCGCAGTGACGGCTCAGCACGATGTGGCTGCCGCGAACCCAGTCGAGTGCATAGGCCGGGGGGCCGCTTTGGGTGGCGCGCAAGGCCATGGCCCAGGGGCCGGTGGCATTGACGATGCGATCGAACGCCTGCAGTTCATCCACGTTCTTGACGGCATGGCCGGTCAGCAACTCGCCGCCGGCCTTGCAGAACTGTTCGACCACCCAGTTGCCCAGTGCTTCGTCGTCCATCTGAGCATCAAAAAACGCGTAGGCACCCAGCAGCTCGTGCTGCGACAGGCCAGGCTGCATCTCCGCGACCTCTTCGGGCTCAAGCCAGCGTCCTTTCGGAAAGCCGCTGCCGCGCGCCAGCAGGTCGTACAAGTGGATGCCGGCGCCGATCGTCCACCGCGAACGCCCCTCGCCGCGATACACGGGCAACAGCAGTTCGAGCTTGGCGCACAGATGCGGCGCCTGTTGCAGCCAGGTTGCACGCGCCTGCAAGGATTTGCCCACCAGTCGGATCTGGCCCGTTTCCAGGTAACGCAGGCCGCCGTGCAACAGCTTTGACGATGCACGGCTGGTTTCGGCCATGGGCTGATTGCGCTCGAACAGGGTCACGTGCGCACCTTTTCGCACGAGCGCCCACGCCGTGCACGCACCCACGATTCCAGCGCCGACCACAGCCACCTGCATCGATCAGTACTCCAGCGGCAGAGCAATACGCTTGCCATCGCGTGCCGACAGATACAGGGCGATCAGCAGTTCCAGGCTCTTCAGGCCTTCGCGACCATCGGTTTCGGCTTCGGCTTCGCCGCGCAGGGTCTGGATCACGTTGTCGTAGTAAAGCGGGTGGCCAAAGCCGTACACGCTGGTGGTGGCGTAGTTGGCCTGGGTGATTTCGTCGTCTTCGGGCAGCTTCTGTTCGAACTCCCAGTGCTGGATTTCGTTGACCGCCACGCCGCCGATGCGCACCGTGCCCTTTTCGCCCAGGATGGTGATGCTGCCTTCGAGGTTCTTGGGGTAGGTCAGCATGGTGACGTTGAGCGTGCCCATGGCGCCACTGCGCCAGCGCAGCGCGGCCACGCCCGAGTCTTCAACCTCGATGTCGCGCTCGAGCGTGCCCGTGTAGGCCATCACGGATTCCACCGGGCCGATCAACCAGTCGAGCAGATCAATGTAGTGGCTGGCCTGGTTCATGAAGGCGCCGCCGTCGAATTCCCAGGTGCCGCGCCACTTGGCGCTTTCGTAGTATTCCTGCGGGCGGGTCCAGAAGACGTTGACCGAGACGCTGTAGATCTTGCCAAAGCGCTTTTGCTGAACCGCACGCTTGAGGAGCTGCAGCGTGGCGTTGCGGCGGTTCTGCTTGACCACAAAGAGCTGCACGCCGGCCTTGTCGCAGGCTTCGACCATTTTGAGACCGTCAGTCCAGCGCGTGGCCATGGGCTTTTCGGTCATCACATGCTTGCCGGCTTCAGCCACCAGAATGGCTTCGCTGGGGTGCAGGCCGCTGGGCGTGGTGAGGATGACGCAGTCGGCGGTGGTGTTGGCCAGCAGGTCGGCCAGCTTGGCATGCCCACGCGCACCGGTCTTGGCGACGGCAGCCTGCAGCGCTGCGGGGTTGGTGTCGCAGACATCGACCAGTTCGCAGCGATCGGCATGCGTTTCCATGGCGGCAAAGTGGTTCTGTGCGATGCGGCCGCAGCCGACGAGGGCGAAGCGGATCTTGCGGTCGACGATGGGAGTCGAGTGATGCATGGGAGTCTCCGGCAAAACTTGGGCGGTGAGGGCTTACAGACGCAGATCGGCCGCATCGCGCGGCAGCACATACTTCAGGTCGTACAGCACCTGCTCGGGCTTACCCAGCGCATGGATGCCGTCGTGGCCCAGGGCCTTGAACTGGTCGTGGGCCACGACGGCGATGATGGGCAGTTTGACGTTGGGAAGGGTGAGCATGGTGTGTAACCGTGGGTGAGCAATTTGCCCGCCACGACTTGATTGGAAAGATGTCGTTTGGTCGTCAGGTTGCGAACGACGGCGTGCTGGGGGGGCGACTGACTTGTATCGCGAAATGGCCGTCTTTCCTGCGCTCTGACCCGGAGCGACAACGGCGATGATCGTTCGATTTACGTAGATAGCGCGCATCCTCCAGCAGAGAATCGCGACTAGTCAGCGGAGGCTGATTGCATCGTCTTGCCGGGGGTTTTGCGAAGGTGGGCATGTTGGCCATGGACTTTCAATATAGCCGTCATTGTCGCAAAAATTTACGTTTTGAGCATAAGGCTTTGATCATGTAGGCGCTGCCGGGTGTCCTTTGTAAGCGAACGCGATGCGTCGTGGTGTTGGGTGGGTGAGTATTTGGAGCGGGTTGCAGGGCGAGTTCAGCGAGGATATTCAGGCTCGATAAGTGATCGGTGGAATGCGACAATCCGTTCCTCAGCCCCCACATTCACACTCCAGACCCCGATGACCTCTTCACCCATGATCCACCCTTCCGCCGACGTACACAGCACATCCATCGGCGAGGCCACCCGAATCTGGCAGTTCGTCGTCGTGCTGCCGCAGGCCCGGATCGGGCGCGATTGCAACATCTGTGCGCATGTTTTGATCGAGAACGATGTCGTGATCGGCGACCGCGTGACCGTCAAAAGCGGGGTGCAGCTGTGGGATGGGCTGCGGGTCGAGGACGACGTCTTCATCGGCCCGAACGTTACGTTTTCGAACGACAAGTTTCCACGCAGTCGCCAGTACCTGACGTCGCCGCTGACGACCCATGTCGCGGCGGGTGCCTCGCTGGGCGCGGGCTGCACGATCCTGCCCGGGCTGAGCATTGGGCAGAACGCGATGGTCGGGGCGGGGGCGGTGGTGACGCGCTCGGTGCCGGCGAATGCGATCGTGGTGGGCAACCCGGCGCGCATCGTGGGTTATGTTGATGCCGACCGTCGCGCGCCGACAGAGGCTGGGCCGGCAAGTGAGGCGCCGGTGCAGCCGACGCGGGTAAAAGGGGTGACCCTGCATCGGCTGCCGCGAGTGACCGACATTCGCGGCAGTCTGACGGTCGGCGAGTTCGAGCGCTCGGTGCCGTTCCCGGCCAGGCGCTATTTCATGGTGTTCGACGTGCCGAGCGTGGAAACTCGCGGCGAGCATGCGCATCATGCCTGCCACCAGTTCCTGGTGTGTGTGCGGGGGAAGCTGTCGGTGGTGGCCGATGACGGCATGAACCGTGAGGAGTTCGTGCTTGATCGGCCCGATCTGGGGCTGCACCTTCCGCCCCGGGTGTGGGGCATCCAGTACAAGTATTCGGCAGATGCGGTGCTGTTGGTTTTTGCCTCGCATTATTACGATGCCGACGATTACATCCGTGATTACGACCAGTTTGTCGACGTGGTGGGGGCGCACCCGTGATTCCCTTTCTCGACCTGAAAGCGCCGCACGTCGAACTGCGTGCGGAAATCGACGCGGCGATCGCGCGCGTGCTGGACAGCGGTTGGTACATTCTCGGCCCCGAAGTGGACGCCTTCGAAGCCGAGTACGCCGCCTGGTGCGAGGCGCGCCATGCCGTGAGTGTGGCGAACGGACTGGATGCGCTGCACCTGGCCCTGCGTGCGATGGGCGTGGGGCCGGGGGACGAGGTGATCGTGCCGTCGAACACCTACATTGCCACCTGGCTGGCGGTGAGCCAGTGCGGTGCGACGCCGGTACCTGTCGAGCCGCTGGATGCCACGTACAACCTCGACCCTGCGCGTATCGAGGCGGCGCTGACGCCGCGGACGAAAGTCATTCTGCCGGTTCATCTCTATGGGCAACCCGCCGATCTCGACCCGATTCTGGACATCGCGCGCAAGTACGGGCTACGTGTGCTTGAGGATGGCGCTCAGGCGCACGGCGCCCGCTACAAGGGACGGCGCCTGGGCAGCCATGGTGACGCGGTGGCGTGGAGCTTCTATCCGGGCAAGAATCTTGGCGCGCTGGGCGACGGCGGGGCCGTGACCACCAATGACGCCGAACTCGCGGAGCGGATCCGGGTACTGCGGAACTATGGCTCGCGGGTGAAATACGTGAATGAGGTGAAGGGATTCAATAGTCGCCTGGACCCGCTGCAGGCTGCGGTGCTGCGTGTCAAGCTTGCTCACCTGGATGACTGGAACGCGCGCCGCAAGGCGATTGCGACGCAGTACCTGACCGGGATGTCCGATTGCGGCCTGGTTTTGCCGCAGGTGCCGGCGTTTGCCGACCCGGCGTGGCATCTTTTTGTCGTCCGTCATCCGCGGCGTGACGCACTGCAAAAGCGCCTTGCCGAGTCGGGCGTGGGTACCCTGATCCACTATCCCGTCCCGCCGCACAGGCAGAAAGCCTATGTCGAGGCTGGCTTCCAGTTAGAGGATTTCCCGCTTGCCAGCGCCCAGGCCGAGCAGGTCCTGAGCCTGCCGATGGGGCCGCATCTGAGCCAGGCTGATGCGAAAGCAGTGATGCAGCGCGTCATCGAGGCCGCGGCGCAATGAATTCGGCGGAACAGGCTGGCCGGCGACCCCTGGTGACTTTTGCGGTGCTGGCCTACCAGCAGGAAGATCTTGTCCGGCAGGCGATTGAAGCGGCATTTGCGCAAACCTACTCGCCCCTGGAGATCATCCTGTCGGATGACGCGTCCAGCGATCGCACCTATGCCGTGATCGAGCAGATGGCTGCGGCCTACACGGGGCCGCATGCGGTCCGGATCAATCGCAACGCGAACAATCTGGGTCTGGTCGGACACGTCAATGCGCTGTTCGAGATGGCTGCGGGCGATTTCGTGCTGCTGGCTGCCGGCGATGATGTTTCTCTTCCCCAGCGAACGGAGCGGGTGGTGTCCGCCTTCGTCGACGATGGCCGGGTGATGCTGGTGCACACCCCGGTCGAACGGATCGACACAGCGGGCAGGACCTTGGGGTTGTGGCACCCGCCCATGCTGGGCAAGCCGGACGACGTTGCCAGCCTGGCGGTGAACCTCGGTCTGCACCTGGGCGCCAGCGCGGGCTACCGCAAAGTGGTGTTCGATCACTTTGGTCGGGTTGCCGAGGCCTTTGCCTATGAGGATCTGGTCCTCGGGTTCCGTGCGCGTTTGCTGGGCGAGCTGAAATATCTGGATGTGCCCTTGGTGCGTTATCGGGTCGACACCGGCATGACGCGTAGCGACAGACCACTCGAAAAAAAAATACGCCTGCAGCGGCGGATTCGGTCACTGAAGATGATCCGTGCCGTGTTCCGGCAGCGGATGACTGATTATCAGCGCATGGAACGCCCCGATACGGTCGTGCTCGACGCGATGGCTGCCAGATTGCGGGATGCCGAGAGTCGGCTGGCCTATCACGAGGCGCCAAGCGGGCTCTTTTCAGCGAGGCGTCCGGGTTCGATCGTCGAGGCGCTGCGCGCGGCTTATGGCGAGGCCAGAATGGAGCTCCTGTCGAGTCTCAAGGTACGCTTGCGCTCGCTGACGCCCGGGCGATCCAGTCGCTGATCAAGGGTTTGAAATGACAGCCCAGAAAAACCTTCATCCCGTTGCGTTTCGGCGTGGTTTCGCGCTGCGGCTGATCAAGCTGATACAGCGCGTGCGGATCGTGGGGTATCGCCTGGTGTCCTTTCTGACCATCAGCGGGAGACTGGTTCGTTATCAGCCCGTTCATGCGGTTGGAGAAGGGCGGCTTGAGATCGAGGGCAAGGTGAGAGTGGGGGTCTTTCCTTCTCCACAGTTCCTGTCGTCTTATGCGCACATCGAGGCGAGGTATCCGGGTTCGTTCATCATGATCGGCGACGGAACCTGGGTCAGCAACGGCTTTTCAGTCATCGCCGAGTATTCATCTGTCAAAATTGGCCGCAGGTGCCTGATCGGCGCGAACGTGGAAATCATGGACAGTGATTTCCATGGTCTTGAGTTGAGGGACCGTCATCGGTCCGATCCAGCGTGGTGCAGGCCGGTTGTGATCGGCGACGATGTGTTCATCGGCGGGGGGGTGAGGGTATTGAAGGGGGTGACGATTGGAAACGGTGCTGTCGTTGCAACCGGGTCGATCGTTGCCCGGGACGTTCCGCCGTTCAGTGTTGTCGGCGGGAGTCCGGCACGTGTCATCCGGATGCTGGATGAAAACAACCTGTCCTGATTGGCCGCGAAAAGCGTTCTGGAAGTCGTGCCCACGATGAGAATATTGAACTCCGTTTATGGCGACTCATCTGGTGGTCGCTGGAGCGCCACCCTGAAGACGGGTGAGCTGCTCGCGGCCGCCGGCCATCAGGTCACGCTGCTGATTGCGCCCCCGGATCTGAAGAATGTGCCGGACTACACTGGACGGGACATCGACGTCGTGACGCTGAACAACTCGGGGCATTACGACCTGATTGCCAGCTGGAAGGCGCGGCGCCTCATTCGCGACCGCAAGGTCGATGCCGTGATCGCTCATAGCGGGCGGGCGATCCATATGTTGAAGCGGGCGGCGCCGGCGACGGTGCCGGTGATCGCCTTCAACCACAGCCACAACATCAGGCGGACAGTGAAGGCGGATGCGTTTTTCTGCATCACGCCTTACATGAAGCAAATCGTGGACGCAGCGACAGGGGGAAGCAAGCCAAGCTTCGTGATCAGCAACGCAGTGAGCATTCCGCCGGATGAAGCCTTGACGGCAGGCATCGCGGATCGGCCATTTACCATTGGCTTCATTGGCCGGATGGCCTTGAACAAGGACTTGCCGACCTTGATTGATGCAGCAGGTGTGCTTGCGCAACAGGGCGTGGAGTTTCGCGTGCTGCTGGCGGGCGAAGGTGAGGAGCGGCCAATGCTCGAGCGCAAGGTCGATGAGCTGGCGATTCGCGACAAGGTGGTGTTTGCCGGTTGGGTCGGGCCGGCACGGAAGGCGGACTTTTTCAACGACTGCGATGTGATCTGTTCGCCGTCGGAATGGGATACCCAGCCATTGACGGTACTTGAGGCACTTGCCTGGGGCAAGGCGCTGGTGGGTACCGACATACCTGGCCCATCGAGTTGCTATGAGCACGAAAATACGGCACTGGTGGTGCCTCCCAAGGATCCGCTTGCGATGGCGGCCGCCTTCGTGCGCCTGAAGGACAATCCTGAATTGCGCACAAGGCTGGGCGCCAATGGGCGCCGGCAGGCGATGGCCGAGTATGCCGATGCGGAGGTGGGCGGGCTGCTCGATCTGCGTGTGAAGGCACTGGTCGAACTGTTTGCGCGGGGGAAGTCTTGATGGAAATTGTTATCAAGCGCGAAACGGGTTTGCCGCCGGTGAAGAAGGCCACGGGTTGGCAGTTGCACGGGCTGATTTTCACCACGCTTTACTGTGTGTTCATGAATGCAGCGCCGAGCGCCTTCGGGATGTCGGCGATGTGGCTGTTTGCACTGGTGCTTGCTCTGGTCCTGGGGGGTGGGCGGCATTTTTATGCTCACTACCGTGTGGTGTTATGGGGCGTGCTTGGCCTGACCGGGTTCAGCGTCCTGACCGCCCGCATTCCCGGGCGTGCCGCCGGCGGGGGGTATGAGCTGCTGCGCAGTCTGACCTTGATATTGCCCGCGCTGGTGCTGGTCGCGCAGGATGCGCGTCCGCAAGTTATGAACTGGTTGAAAGTCTATGTGCTGGTTTTTAGCCTGGTGTTTGGCGGCATTTATCTCGCGAGTCTTGCTCCGCCTGGCCCAAATGCGCTTATCTACGTGTGGGCGGACGAATATTTTGGCAATCCACACAATCTGATCAACGTCTCTGCGACGGTGCTGCTGAGCGCCCTTGTCGTGTTCGCGTTCGAGCGCAGCGGCAGGGTACGTATGGTTTTCGCTGCGCTGCTTGTGTTTGCCGCGTGGATGCAGTGGGTGTTGCAATCCGAGGGGTCTTACCTGGCTTTCGCGATCTGCGCCTGTGCGTGGGTTGCGCTGCGATACCGGGGGTGGCTGTCATTGCTTGGCGTGCTCGGTGTGCTGGGTGGCGTCGCAATGTATGCGCTGCTGATGGCTTACTCCGACCTCGCCACGGCAATGTCGGGGGTAAGCCTGGGAGGCTTCGAGATCCGGGCAGTAATCGATGCGCGGGTGCTGGCCTTGGTGGCTGAGAGCCCCTGGGTGGGATACGGCATGAACAATTTCAAGGGCCTAGCAGAAGCGACCATTCAAGGGGTGTCGTTCCTTCATCCACACCAGATCTACCTCGAGGCCTTGTTTTCGTTCGGTGTCCTGGGTTGCGTACTGTTCGCCGCCGTTATGTACGGCGTGTTCCGCTTCAGCAGTCGGGTGGCAGTGCTGACGGATCCGCTTGCAATGCTGGGTTTCCTGTTGGTCGTCTATATGGCCGGGAAAGGCCTGACCGACATGAAACTGATCGATATCCAGCCGCTGGGCATTTTCATGCTTGGGGCTGGGTTCATGGCGCGGCGGACCTTATTCGCCCGCCCGCTGCAAAACCTTAAGGCCTGATTCGGTAGCCCGGTCGCCATACTGGCCGACTTCCTTGCCGAGCTTTCCGAAAAGAAGCCGCGAACCATATCGCCAGGGATGCTTGAGGAGGTGTCTCCACATCAGCCTTGGGTAAAGCCGGACCAGCATCGCAATCGAGTGTGCCTTGATGGGCGAGGTGCCGACGGTGGCTCCTTTGTGTTTCCGGTTTTCCAGCACGACTTCGGGCAGGAACACCCCTTCGTAACCTTTCGCGTAAAGCCGTAGGTACAGCTCCCAGTCCTCGCGCAGTTTGCGGAATGCGTTGTCGTAGCCGCCGACGCCCAGCAGGATGTCCTTGCGCAGCAAGGTCGTTGCGCAAATGAAGTTGGCTTTGGCCAAGCGGCACGCATCGAACGGGCCCGAAGCGAAGATGCCATCCCGTTCGCCGAAGTAACGCATTTGGCCGAAAGCGTAGGCGACTCCGGCAGGGGCATTCGCCAGCCGTGCCATCAGGTGTTCGACGGCTGTGGGCACCAGACGGTCATCCGCATCGACGAAGATCACGTAGTCGCCGTGTGCTTCGGTCAGCGCATTGTTGCGGGCAAGTGACAAGCCGGAGTTCTTCTGTGCGAGCACGGTGACGGGATAGCGGCGTGCGACGTCGAGGCTATCGTCTCGCGACCCGTCATCCAGAACGATGACTTCCTTGTGCTGCCAGGTCTGCGCCAGCGCCGACTCGATCGCTTCCCCCAGAAAGCGCCCGTAGTTGTAGTTGGTGATGATGATCGAGACGAGCGGTGGCATGGCGTCAGCAGGCGGGGGCTTGGTTATCGAGGATCTCGCCCAGCACCTGGGCGATGCGGCGGTTTGAATAATGCGCTTCGTAGCTTGCACGCGCGGCCTGGCCAAGTGCAGGAATCTCGTCACGTCTTTGATGCAATCGCTCGATGGCGGCACCGAGGCTCGCCGGGTCGCCCGGCTGCGCCCATAGCAGCCCGTGCTGTTCATCCGCTCGTAGCGCTGGCAGGAAGGCCGGCGTCGCCGCGGTGATCACTACCCGCCCGAGCGCCAGGCCCTGATATACCTTGTTCGGAATCACCCGCAGCGCCTTGTCGCTGGTGCCGAAAATGCCGAGGATGGCGTCGGCGCTGGCGAGTCGTGCAGGCAGTTCCTGAAGCGGCCCCCAGCCTTCGAAGCTGACACGGCTGATGTGCTTGCCGCTGGCGAGAGGGGCGAGCAGGCGTTCGCAGTCGGCCTTCAGCGGCCCTTCGCCAATCAGGCGCCAGTGGGTCGGTGGGCCATCGTACTGCAGGATGGCCTGGGCCAGCACATCCACACCCTGCAGGCCGATGAAAGTGCCGAAGAAGGCGACTTCCAGCGGGCCGTCGGCGGGCTTGTGCGGCCAGGGTTGCGGGGTGAACAGCGCCTCTTCCGCGCCTACTGGAATCACCCGGATGTGTTTGTGCGCCACACCGTGGGTGGTGTGAAAGTAGTCTGCGTGGCCTTCGGTGTCGGCAATCAGCCAGTCCGGGAGACTGAAGAGTTTCGTCTCCCACGCCAATAGCTCGTGTGCCTTGGCGCTGTCGGCGGCGAACTTGTGCTTCTCGTTGACCTGCTTGTCGTAGGCGCTGATGAGCGGATCGAACACCAGCGGAATGCGGTGGCGACGGGCGTAGCGCGCAGCCGCGGTGAGGTCGCGCTGACGGAAGCAGGGCACCCAGATCAGGTCGGGGCGCGGGCCGCGCCGCAGGGTGTATTCGATGTCGGCGAGCGCCGAGACTCTGGGCAGAAAACGCTGTACCTCGCAGCCCAGGTCGCGCAGCACCGATTCGATGACGCGGTTGCGTGGGTAGTCGGGGCCGTAGTTGCCGTAGCGTCCCCAGATCAGCACATTCTTCATCACCGTGCGCGTTCCAGCAGCGCCAGAACCGTGTCGGCGATCTCGGCTTGTACGTCGGGGATAGGCGTGCTCCGTGCCGGAAATCTCGCCTCCGTCAGGCAGCTGATCGGGCGGCGTTCGAGCAGGCCGCGTGCCACATAGCCCTGCAGCGCGGCGCCGTCATTGGCGTTGGGCTGGGCCACTGCGGGTGATACCGAAATCACCGGTCGGCCGGAGTAGAGACTTTCGGCCACCATGCTCAGGCTGTCTTCGGTGACGACGATGGCGCTGGCCGCGGCCAGAAAGCTTCGCATCACTTTGCGTGGCGCCTGCGACCACCACACCGCGTCGGCAAGCAGCTCGGCGGGCAGGGCGGCGTGCAGCAGGGCTTCGGCCGTGGCGCCGGTGCGGCGCGAGGTGGTCAGCAGCAGGCGCGCGCCTTCGCGCCGGGCCAGCGCGGCGAGGCCGTCGGCGAAGCCGCGCCAGTCGGTGTCCTTGAAAACGTAGCCCGCGCCATCGCCGCCTACCAGCACTGCGATCAACGGCTCGTCGCCCGCCGCTGCGGGTAGCGGGTGGGCGAGTTCGCCGGGGACCGGGGGCAGCGGCAGCACGTGGTTGCAGGCGACGCCCAGCGCCACCACGGTGAACACGCAGTCGAAAGCCGCAGGGTCGTAGCCTTTCAGCGTGCCGCTGTAGACGTTGGTGGCCGTGTGCTGGCGAGCGAGCAAGGCGTTGGCGAGCAGCGTGTTGGCGCCGGACGACACGATCAGGTCGGGCTGCCCAGCGGGTAGCGTCATGGTGTAGAGGCGCGCGAGCCAGCCGACCGTGTCGCGGATCTGCGGCAGGCACAGACGGCCGAGCCGTTTCCAGAAGCTGCTGCGCAACTTGAGCTCGATGGTCGTGACTCGCATGTCGCGTCGCGTGGCCAGCGCATCGACGATGCCGTGGCTCTGGCTGAGATGGCCGGGCGCGCCGTCGCTGAGCAGCCAGACGCTGAGGGGGGCATCTGCGCGAGTCGCCATCCTTGCTGTTTCGCTCATTTTCTCCACCCTCGCTTGCCGCCGCGCATGCGCATCGCAAAGGCGAGCATGTTGTCCTTGCCGCTGACCTTGATGCGCTGGAGTTGCAGTGGGTCGGGGCGGGGCGCGCGTGCGTCGATGCCGTCGACGGTGGTCACGGCCGTCACATGGCCGGCTTCGCGTGCGAGAGCGACATCCTCCTCGTCATAGATGCCGAACGGGTAGGCAAAGCTTGTCACCGGCTGCCCGGTCTGGGCCTGCAGCAGGCGACGGGATTCGGCCAGCTCAATGCGCTTGTCCGCGGCCGGTGTGGTACGCAGGTTGATGTGGGTCAGCGTGTGCGAGCCGATTTCGATGCGGCCGCTGGCGACCAGGCGCTGCAGCTCGTCGTCGTTCAGCTTGGGTTCGCGCGCCAGTTCGCCGGTGTTGTGATGGGCCTTCTTGGCGGTGGACCAGTCGCGATCATGGCGGTCGACGACCATGTAGATCGTCGCTTTGGCGTCGTACTTCTCCAGCAGTGGGAGGGCGTTGTGCAGGTTGTCGGCGTAGCCGTCGTCGAAGGTGATCGCCACGCTCCTGTCCGGCAGCGTGTCCCACCGTGCCCACAGTTCGCTGACGGTGAAGAACTGCCAGCCGTTGCGGCTCAACCAGGCGATTTGGGCTTCGAAACTTTCAGGCTGCACGCGCAGGCCGTTGAATCTGGCGCCCGGTCGATGCGCGCTGACCATGTGGTACATCAGCACCCGCGGGTGCTGGAAATCCACCGGTCGGCGCCACCAGGCGTAGCGGTTGGAGAACCACAGCGCGGCAACCGCGACGATCAGTCCAATCCAGATCATGAGGCGACGGCCTCATACAGCGAAAGCGTACACGCCTGCATCTCGCCAAGCAGAAAGCGTGTGTTGGGCAGCACCGCAGGTGTTTTGCCCTTCAGCACTTCGTCTGCACGCTGAATCGCGGCGGTGACGTCGCCCTTGCCGACCGCCCCTTGCGGAAACAGCGCTGCCAGAATCTCCGCCACTCCCCCATGCGCATACCCCACCACTGGCCGTCCCATCGCCAGTGGTTCCAGCACGGTGCGCCCGAAGGATTCCGGCGTGGAGGACAGGCTCAGCATGCAGTCCGAGATCGCGTAGACCTCGCGCATATCGCTGCGGTGGCCGGTGAAAACGAGGCGCTCGCCCAGCCCTTCGACGTGTACCCGCTCACGAATCTCCTTCGCGTAGCCAGGCCGCTTCGGGTCTTCACCGCCGACGATCAGCCCCACCACGTCCCCCCCCTCGGCGACCAGTTTGCCGACCAGGGTGATGAAGTCGTGATGCCCCTTGAGCCGCGTCAGTCGCCCGGGCAGGGTGAGCACCTTGCGCTGGCCGATCTGCGGGAATTCGGCGTGGAAGCGTGCCAGCCAGTCGGTCGACGGCCGATAGTCGCGCGCGAACTCCGCCGGGTCGATGCCGCGCGGGATGACGCTGATACGCTCGTCCGCCAGATGCGGCCAGCGGCTGGGCGGGTAGTGGCCGCGGAGGAAGTCGCGCACGGTATCGCTGACCGCAATGACGCGCTCTCCGGCGCACATGATGGCGCTGTAGCGGCTCACCGAATGCATGCCGTGCACCGTGGTGACGAAGCGCGGTCGGGTGGCGGCCGGCATGCCGCGCCAGGCGAGCCACGCCACCCAGGCCGGCAAGCGCGAGCGGGCGTGCACGATGTCGAAGCGCTCGATCTCGAACAGGCGGCGCAGGCGGCGGGTGTGCAGGAAAGTGGTCGGCGATTTGCGCCCGAGGTCGAGCGCAATGTGGCGCGAGCCTTCGCGCTGCAGTGGCTCGACCAGTCGCCCGCCCCTGGACAGCACGACCGACTCATGCCCGGCCGCGACCAGCGCACGCGCGATCTCCAGCGTGCCGCGCTCGACGCCGCCGCTGTCGAGTGCGGGCAGGAGTTGCAGAACCTTGAGGGGTTTCAATGGCGGCTCATCCCTCAAAGAGATCTGCGTGTGTGCCGGTGCGGACGAAAGCGATCTGCTTATCGTCGGCTCGGTAGATCAGCAGGAAGTCGCCGCCGACGTGACATTCGCGGTGATCGGCCCATTCGGCTTTGAGCGGATGGTCCAGCCATTCCGGGCCGAGCGGCGCATCGTTGGCGATCAGCAGCAGCATGACTTCCTTGAGCCGCCTCATGTCGAAGCGGCCAGAGCGGCCGAGTCGTTCCCAGTCCTTGCGAAAGCCTTTGCTGAAGTCTGCTGCGCGCGGCAGCGATGACCGCTTCGCGCTAGCGGGCTTTTTCGAGGTCATCGAAGAGGGTTTGTGCAGACGCAAACTTCGCTTCGCTGGCCTTCATCATTGCGCGGGCTTCTTCCATGGCGACGCGCGTCTCGGCGTTGGGTACCTTGAGCTCGAGCGGAAAGGCTTGGTCGTTGACGACGCGCTTCAGGAAAATGCGAACGGCGTCCGACATGGACAGCCCCATCGCGGCCAGGGCCTCGGAGGCCTGGGTCTTTATTTCATCATCGACTCGAATGTGGAGCATCGAAGTGTGTGCCATGGATTCCTCCGCGGGAGAACGTGAATTATGTGTCGCATTTGAGATGCGAGCAAGCAACCTAGTTCCCTGCGTGCTTCCTACCGCTCAGTACTCCGGCTGGGGCAGCCTGGTCACGAGCGCATCCCAGGCGATGGACACCCCCGGCAACACGCCGACGGGGGTGTGGTCCTTGAGCTCGTAGATCTCCGGGCGCCCGTACAGGCCGTCGATCAGCGCGTAAACGGTGAGGGTGCGGTCGCCGGGGTGGACCAGCCAGTATTCGCGCACGCCGGCGCGCTCGTAGGTGCGGCGTTTGGCGATCTGGTCGTGGGCGGCCGTGCTGGGCGAGAGCACCTCCACCAGCCAGTCGGGGGCGCCACGCACCCCGCGGCGGTCGATCTTCGCTGGGTCACAAACCACCAGCACGTCGGGCTGGACGACGGTGTCGACGGCCTCGTCGGCTTCATCTGCGCGGGGCAGGCGGACATCGACCGGGGCGATAAAGGGGCGGCAGGGCTCGTTGTCGAGCTGGCTGCGCAACTGGTGATAAATTTCGCCAGCGATCTCCTGATGCTCGATGAGCGGTGCGGGCTCCATCAGGAAGGCTTCGCCGTCGATCAGCTCATAGCGCGCCTCTTCCGGCCAGCGCTGGTAGTCGGCGTAGGTGAAGCGTTGTTCCTTGCGCTGTGCGTAACCCATGGTGGCACTCCATCTGGCGGATGTCCTGATGACATTCTAGGCGATTGGCCGGAGTGGTCGAAAATGTCTTCAGGCGCTGACTTCAGTCTCTGGCGGCTGGCCAGCGCGCCAGCACTGCTTCTGCCACCCGATCCGCCTCCGCCAGTCGCTCAGGCGGGGCATGCAGCTGGCCCTTCTGCTGCCAGCTCGCGAACGCCGTGACCAGGCCTTCGCGCTGCAGCTCCGCCACTCCTGCGGCGATGCGGGTGTCGCCCAGGCGCGGCACGGCGAGCAGCCCGGTGTCGGCGCCTGCGGTGAGGCTTTCATAAACCATCGATACGCTGTCCTCTGTCACCCACGCCTGGGCGCTGCACGCCACTTGTTCCATTGCCCAGCCGGGGGCGGTGCCACTCACCGGGCGCACGTCTACGCCGCGTGTGCGCAGCCCGAGCAGCGTTGACTCCGTCTGTGCCGGCGTGCGTCGCGAGGTTGTCAGCGTCCAGCGCACGCCGGGCGTGGCGGCGAGGATGGCGTCGATCTGGGCGAGCAGGCCGGCGCTGTCCCAGCCGAAGTGCTTCGACGGCCCGCCGATCAGGAACAGGCCCTTGTCGGCCTGACGCTCGGGGCTGGGGCGGGCCGTGTTGAGCACGCCGCGGGAGGGGATGACATTGGCGCGGGTGGGGGGCGTGTCGTGCTGCGGGATGACGCACAGATCAAACCAGCCCAGCGGCAGGCTCGGTTTCATCAGCGTGACGAGCTGGCCGCCCCGCGCGCGTCGTGCGGCGAGGCCCGGCAGGTGAGTGCGATGGCCGGCGACCAAAATGAAATCCGGGTCGGGCAGGCTGGCGCCAGGTGGGAAACGCCCGCTGAGCCAATGCAGCAAGGCCGTGCGGCCGGGCGGCGCATCGATCCAGTGCGCCTCGATCGCCGTGCGCGCCGCCATCGCCTGCGCCAGCCCTTGCAGCTGACTGCGGTGGCCGGGCTTGTTGTCGGTGATGAGCCAGAGGGTGGGCATAGGGGTTCAGCCAGTTGTCATGGCGCGCTGCGCTTGCCGCTGCGCTTGCCGCTGCGCCCCCAAGTCAGGTTGCTGCTTCCACGAACTGCACCGCATGCATTGCGGCATACGCCCCTTTGCGCGCCATCAGGGCATCGTGGGTGCCGGACTCGACGACCCGTCCCTGATTCATGACGACGATGCGATCGGCCTTTTCGATGGTCGACAGGCGGTGGGCGATGACCAGCGTGCTGCGGTCGCGCATCAGGTTGTCGAGGGCGGCCTGCACCATGCGTTCGGATTCGGTGTCGAGCGCCGAGGTGGCTTCGTCCAGGATCAGCACCGGGGCGTTGCGGTACAGCGCACGGGCAATCGCCAGGCGCTGGCGCTGGCCGCCGGACAGGCGGGCGCCTTCTTCGCCCAGCACCTCGTCGTAGCCGTTCGGCAGATGGGCGATGAAATCCGCGGCAAAGGCGGCCTCGGCGGCGGCGCGGATGCGCGCGGGGTCGGGATCCGGGTCGGCGTAGGCGATGTTGGCGGTGACGGTGTCGTTGAACAGCACCACGTCCTGACCCACCATCGCCAGTTGCTGGCGGTAGTCGTGCAGACGGTAGTCGGCGATGGGGACGCCGTCGAGCAAGATGTCGCCGTCGTAACCGCTGTAGAAACGTGCAATCAGATTGACCAACGTGGTCTTGCCGCTGCCCGACTGGCCGACGAACGCCACGGTTTCGCCAGCGCGGATATGCAGATCGATGTCCTGCAGTGCAGGGGCGAGGTCCGCTCCGTAGGCGAAGCGCAGGGCGCGGATGTCGATGTCGCCGCGCGCGCGCGCTATCGAGCGCTGGCCGTGGTCGGGTTCGATGGGCTGGTCGATCAGCGCGAACACCGTTTGCGCCGCAGCCAGGCCGCGGTGCAGGCTGTCGTTGATCTTGGTCAGGCTCTTCACTGGCTGTTGCAGCAGCAGCATGGCGCCCATGAAGGACACGAAATCGCCGGCCGTCAGTGCGCCCGCCTGGGTGCGCACGCCGGCAAAGTAGACGATCAGCGCGATGGTGATCGCGACCATGAACAGGTTGAGGCCGGAGTTCAGCGCCGTGGTGGCGGCGCGCTTGACCGTGAGCCGGCGCACCTGCTGGTTGGTGCGGGAGAAGCGGCTGGCTTCGTAGTCCTGGCCGTTGAAGACCTTGACCACACGGTGCCCGCCCAGGCTCTCGTCCAGGATGCGGGCCAGCATGCCCATCGAATCCTGCGTCTGTAGTGACAGTCTGCGCTGGCGACGGCCGACCACCTTCATCGAAAACGCCACGCCCGGCAGCAGCAGCGCGCAGAACATCGCCAGCTGCCAGTCGGTGTAGATCAGGATGGCGAGTAGCGAGATGGCCAGCACACCGTCCTTGACGATCACGGTGATGACCTGCAGGCCGCCTTCCATGATCTGGTTGACGTCATAGGTGACGCGCGACAGCAGTTCGCCGACCGAAGCCCGGTCGTAGGTGGCGACCGGCAGGCGCAGCAGGCGCACGTACATTTCGGTGCGTACGTCGTACGTGATGCGGGAGGACAGCCAGCTGCTGGCGTATTCGTAACCGTAGGAGGTCAGCATGCGCGTCAGGCCCACGGCCAGCAGCACCGCCGGCATGATCCATAGTGACATGCTGCCGTTGGCAAGCGAATCGAAGCGGTCGATCAGTTCCTTCAGCAGCTTGATCATCAGCGCATCGACACCGCCGGCTGCCGCCATCAGCACGACGGTGAAGACCGCGAGCCCGCGATAAGGCAGGAAGTAGCGCAGGAGGCGAAGGTAGAGCTGGCCGGAGGAGGTCATCGGGTGGTGTGGGCTCGAAACAGCCCGAACTTTAGCATCCCGGCCCGCCGGATCAGCGGTTGAACCAGCGCAGCACCACGCCCCAGCTCTCCACATCCAGTCGCGTCACCTGTCCGCAGCCAAAATCCAGCCCCAGCCAGCGCTCCGGCGGCAGGCCCAGCAGGTGGCCGGCGATGGCGCGTAGCGGGCCGCCGTGGGCAACCACCACCACTGGATCTTCAGGTTCGGAAAGCTGCAGGTCGCTCAGCCAGTGCAGCACGCGCGACGTCATCTCGCGTACCGACTCGCCACCTGGCGCGCGAAACCCGAGCGGATCGGCGGCCCAGTCGTCGATGGCGGTGCCGATCGACTCGAAGCTGCGACCTTCCCAATCGCCAAAATGGGTTTCCTTGAGGCGTTCGTCCAGCGTCGGGGTGCCGAGCGCTTCGGCCAGCAGGCGGGCACGGATCAGCGGGCTGGCGTGCACGATGTAGGCGGGGGGGAGCAGCGGTTTGAGTCGTGCCGCCACCTCGATGGCCGATTCGGCAAGGTCGACGTCGCTTTGGCCGTAGCAGATGCCGGGCTCGACGGCGGGACGGGGGTGGCGGATGAGATGGAGCTGCATGACAGGGCGGGCCGGCTGGGGCACCCCGGGATGGGGCGCTTCTGGATTGCGTGCGTCCGGGTGAAGTGCGTCCGGGCGAGGTACCTCAGCCGCGATGATGCCATGGGCGCAAACCGTGCTGCGACCGCCGCCGTCGTCGGCGGCTGGACTCGCCGCCTCTTACAGGAACTCCGCTACCAGCTGGAAGTGTAGCTCGTAGCGGTGATCGGCATTGGGCAGGTCGTTGAAGGCGCGGGCGAAGGTGAGCCGTGCATCCACGCGTTCGCCTACTGTGGCGCGCACGCCCCAGCCGGCACTGCCCAGCTGGCGGTGCCGAGGCTCAGCCGAATTGGGTGCGCGCTGTGGGGTGACGCGGCCGTGATCGACGAAGAAGAATCCTGTCGCGCGCAAGGGCGGTAGCGCGCTGCCAGCAGCCAGCTCGCCCAGAGGGTGATGCAGTTCCAGGTTGGCGATGAAGCCGCGATCGCCAGACCAGGCGCCTACCGGGTAGCCGCGTACGCTGTATTCGCCGCCGATCTGCAGTTGTTCGCCCGACGGCAGCGGGCTGTGGCTGCTGTGCTGGTAGTTGAGGCTGCCTTGTAGCGACCAACCGGGCGCCGCCAGTGTCTGGATGCGGCGCACGAAGGCGCGGCCCACGGTGTAGTTGCTGCGCTCGTAGCCCTTGGCGCGGCCAGCGTTCAGGTGATAAGTCGCGATCCAGTAGCCAAGGTCGTCGGCCATCTGGTGTTCGATACCGAGGTTGCCGTCGACGGTCTGCGTTTCCTGCAGGGCGACGCCGCTGATCCAGTTCCGGGTTTCCCGGCGCTTGGTGCCAAGGACCAGGTCCGTACGCGAACGTTCGCCGAGGTGTACCGGTTGGCGCAATGACACCAGGGTGCCAGTGGAAAGGCCGGTGATATCGAGGTCGCGCAGCGATCCCTCGACGACCTCGACGTGGTCCTTGTAGGCTGAAATGCTCAGCCGCCCGCCGCTGCGATTGACCGGGAAGCTGTAGCCCACTGAATAGCTCTCCTGGCCCTTTGCGTCCACAAAACCCAGGCTCAGCTCGTCGCGAAAGCCCAGCAGACTGCGGTTGGTGTACTGCAGGCCAGAGCGCCACTCGCCCGTACCCTCGCTACCCGCGTTGTCCAGCGTGAAGCGCAGGCTGTGGCGGGGCGGTTCCTGTACGAGAACCTTCAGGTCCGAGGTGCCGAAGCGCTGCCCGGCCGCCAGCTCGGCACGCAGTTGCGCATCCTGGGTGCGATTGAAGCGGCGCAGGTCCTGCTCCAGCGCAGGAAGGTCGACGAGTTGGCCAGGCTCCAGTCCGATGCGGCGGGTGATGAAACTATCGTCCGTGCTTGCATTGCCCAGCAGGTCGATTTGCCCGACGCGGCCCTCCACCAGGCGGATATCGACGATGCCGTCCGACACATCCTGCGGCGGAATCAGTGCGCGGGCGGTGACGACCCGACGCTCGCGATAGGCGGCGTTGATGCGCTCGGTCAGATCCTGCAGGTCGGCCAGGGCAACTTGCTTGCCCGTGTAGGGTTTTGCAAGTTCCGCCAGGGTTTCGGCGGGCAGTATCTCGGACGCGCTGAAGCGGATCTCGTTCACCATGAAGCGACTTGTTTCGCCTGCCGGGCGCGCCGGCGCCGGTGGGGTGGCTTCGCGCCGGATGGGGTCATCCACCTCGCGTCGTTCCAGCTGCTCCTGCAGACGGCGACGCTCCTCCTCTTCGATTCGGCGCTGCTGGATGGCGCCGGGGTCGATGCCGGACGGCAGGCTTTGGGCGAGGGCCGGCGCAGCGGCAAGGGCGGCAGTGGCCAGGATCAGGACACGTTTCATTGTTTTATCCATTCCAGAAAATTGGATTCGTCCGTTCACTCTTCACCGTCCATGGTCACGGCCACCGGGTTTGCGCCAATACTGACCGGGCTTTCTTCCTCGTCCTCCTGCGCTTCGGCGCTGGCGCGTGGCGCGAGATGCAGTCCGGCCAGGGCTTGTTCGCTGTATTCGACCACACTCAGGACCGGGCCGTTGGGGCCGAGCACCTCGTGCGATGCTCGGCGATCGATGACGAAGGCGCCGGTATTGACCAGGTTGCGGTCCAGATTCAGGTTGAAAGCTGACTGGCCGGAGAACAGCTGCACGTCGTAGCCCTGCAGCGCGAAGTTGTGCTGGTCGATCAGCAGGCGCGTCTGCGGGTTGGTGACGACCATCCGGTCACCGACGAAGAAGTGGTCGATCGCCAGGCTTCCGATGGGTACATGCAGGTTGCCGAACAGGCTTGCCACCGTGTCGAAGTGGAAGCCGCCCGCTGCGCTCAGCGTCACGTTCATGCTCGAGGCGGGCCTGCCGCCATAACCGGTGAGCGCGCCGGTGATCGGCGTGACGTCGGAGCCAAAGATCGCGGCGTTGATCGAGTCTCCGCCCAGCGCCACGTTGCGGGCGACGTCGATGCGGCTCACTGCGAGGGCATTGCGTGCGCCCAGTGTCACATCCCGGCCCCCTACCTGACCGACCGTGAGGTCGCCACCGCGGGCGTCCAGGCTGACGTCGTCGTGGGTGCTGACGACCGAGTTCGCCGTGATCGAACCTTGCGAGCTGATCTCGATTTCGCGCTCGGCGCGGATATCGCCCATGACCAGCGAATCGGCGGCGTCGATGTGGAGCAGGCCGCCGGCGCTGGCGTTGAAGTTCAGCACGTCGATGTCGAGCGGATTGCCGCCGATCTGGCCGCCGGCATTGATCGTCAGGGTGGCACCGGGTGCCGTGTTGGCGATGATGTCTAGACGCTTGTCACCGCCGTCGAACACGCTGCCCAGTGCAGTGATCAGGATGGCGCTTTCGGTCGGGTTGCCGGTGTAGATGCCGGTGATGACCGCGTCGCCCGCCGTACGCGGCTTGTTGGGCTCAGCCTGATAGCCCACCGTGCGCAGATCGATGGTGCCCACATCAACCCTTATCTGTGCGGCATCGGCACCGTCGTCCGATTCCTCCATCAGCAGGTCGCCGGCCTGCAGGAACACGCCCAGCGTCGTCGCATGCACATCGGCGAAGGGCGTCAGCACCATGCTGGCGCCGGCGACCAGACTGATCGGTCCCGGCCCGCTGACGCGGCCGTTGATGAACATGAAGGTGGCCGAGGACAAGGCCACAGCATCGCCCGAGGCGACCGAAGCGATGTTGAAGAACTCGCCCTGCGGGCCGTTCAGGTACACGCCCTGACCGAAGCTTGCGGTCCTGGCGCTGATTTCGCCGTCCTCGTTCGAGACCGCGACGTCCAGCGCATTGCCAGGCGAGCCAATCATGCCGGTGGCCGACGACAGTGCGACCTTGCGTGCCAGGATGTTGAGCTCCGGGTCGAGCGTCTGCTCGGTGAGCTGGAAGTCGAGGATCGAACCGCGCGCATCGAGGCGAACGTTGCCGATCGAGAACACGGTATCGACGAACAGGCCAGAGTCGGCCGCCAGCCAGATGTCGGAGCCGGCGCGTGCGATCAGTCCGGCGTCGGGCGCAGTGAGCTGGATGCCGAAGGGGGTGAGGAAGACGTGGTCAGCGTCGAGCGTGCCACCGATGCCGCCGCTGGCAGCTTCCAGAATCAGCCGCCCGCCGCTCGATACGTTGACTGCGTTGGGTGTCGAAGCGGCGTTCAACAGTGCGCCCGCCACCTTGATCCGTACCTCGTCCCCGGCCGTGATGCGGTCTATCCGCAGGTCCTGCTCGGAACCGATGAATACCCGCCCGCTGGCGCTGGCGCTCAGTGCTCCGGTCCGGTCATCAACTGCGACGTTGATCGGTTGTGGCTGGCGGAGGGTGACGATCCTCGGATTCTCTTCATCATCCACCTCTGCGTCACCGCGTTCGGTAGCGGCCAGCGCGGCCCGCTCCGCCTTGCTCAGGTTCTCGATGCCCGCGGTGGTGTCGATGACGTAATCCGGGCCATAGGCACCAACGTCCTGTCCGACAATCAGCGTCACCTTGCGACCGCTGACGTTCGGCTCCTGGATGGTGGTTACCGTGTCGGTGACCTCCTTGAGCAGACCCGCGCCGACCGACAGCAACAACTGCGCCTCGGTCCAGCTGGCGCCCCGCGTGATGGAGTCCTTGTCTGCGTCGGTCGCCAGGTAGCGGTAGTCGTCGTCGAAACTCGCGGTTAAACCCCCGACTTCGGCGTGCAACTGCTGGTATTGCGCGCTGCGGTTGGCGGCGAAGGCATCGATGTCGCTCGCGCCCATGCCCGAGTCTTCCAGGGCTCTGCGTTCGGTGCTGGTGAGCACGTACTGGTAGTTAGGGTCGTAGCTTGCGCCAGCGTCGGCCTGGCGGCCGCGCAGTTGCCAGTAGAGGCGATAGTTGTTGCTGCGGCCATTGGCAAAAGCATCGACAGCCTGCTGCGCCTTGGCGTCGGATCCGACCAGCACCCCGTCGTTCGGGTCCGGATCGGTGAGCTTGCGCAGGCGCAGTTCGTCCCACAGCGCGGCGAGCTCGTCCTCGGTCCGGGTGTCGACCGTCGCATACGGGTTGTTGTCGATTGCACTGCCGCTGGTCTGAATGCGGATGTCACCCCCCAGGGACTCGACGCCGATCAGCAGCAGATCGCCACTGTAGGTGCCGGCGCTGGCTGGGTCGGCGTCTGCCACGTTGGACAGGTTGATGTTGCTCCGTGCGCGTGCGCTGAGGCCGTGCCGGGCGAGCACGTCGGGGTCGAGGCTGTTCGTGTCACCCGTGCTGATGCGCAGCGCATCGCCGTTGCCGGCATCGTCCAGGGTGCCGATGCGACCGTTGTCGGCGATCAGGTCGATGCGCCTGGCCTGTACCAGCGCGTTCGCATCGTGGGCGAGGATGTCGCGGGCCGACTCGAGAATCACCTTGTCGACGCCCGCGGCGCCGATGCGGCCGACATTCAGGTCGCCCACCTTCTGCTCAAGATAGATCGAACCCGTGGCTGTGTCTGCATTGACCACACCCCCTTCCAGCTGGCGCAGCTGCACCGCCTGCAGCGGGCTGCCATCCAGGTTAACGCTGCCGATGCCTGTGCCTGCAGACAGGTCGATCGTGCTGCCGCTGAGGATGGCGGACAGATTGTGCTGTGACAGGCTGCCGTCCGTGTCGACCGTGGTGTTGCCGCTGCGGTTGTTGAGGCTGCCGTTGAGCACCACGTCACCAACGGAGTCGATGTCGATACGGCCCGCATCGAAGCCGATGTATTCGATCCCGATCGGGTGGTCGGCGCGCACGCTGCCCGTCACCGTGGTCTTGGTGCCGGTTGCCACGAAATACTGCTGGTAATAGGTGGCGTTGGCGCACAGGGTCCACCAGTTGCACTTCTTCCAGCTCGCACCCGCCGAAACCGCCTGACTGACCTGCACGGTCTCCTCGTTACGCTGGAAGGTGTTCGTGTCAGCGACGGGCTGCACGCGAAGGAATTCGCCCTGTAGCAGCGGATCATCCGTGTTCGAGGTGGTGCCGACCTTGTACTGATCCTGGATCGGCGCAGCCGTGATCCCGAACCATCCGTTCTGCGAGTAGAGGTATTCATCCGTTCTGGCGGAATCGTAGCCGGTCGACAGCACATAACGCAGGTCGGTCACCGGGGTGTAGGCGGCGACGCCGGTCCTGGCCTCGCCCGTGGAGCGGGTGAAGGTTTGTGGCGCTCCGATCACGGTATTGCCGCCAGCATCCACCGCGATGTCGGTGATGACGATCCTGCCTTGGGCGCCGCGCCCGGCATCAACCGTGTTGACCCACAGTGTCTTGCCGGTGTCGTTCCTGACGCTGACCTGGCCATAGCCGTCCAGCACCCGCAGCTTGCCGCCGCCGTCCTTGGTGTTGAAGATTTGTCCGAACAGTTCGATGTAGCCGCCTTGCACCTGTGCGCCCGCCAGCTCGAGGCGGTCGTCGCGGGCGTTGTAATTGACTGTGATACGTGTCCAGTCGCCCCATTGCGCGGGCGCGAGGCCGCTGACCGACGCATCGACCACCTCGAAGTACTCGGCGCCGAGCTGTGCCTGGTCTGCGGGGGACAGGGTGTTGTAAAAATCCCTGGCGGTATCGAAGTCGACGCGGCTGCCGTCGGGCAAGCGAACCTTGGCCCCGTCCGGGACGCTGACGCCCCATTCCGGAATGCCGCTCTGGATCGTGCCGTTGATGTTCAGATAGCGTGCGGCGAGCAGCACGCTGCCGTTGGCGACGATGCTGCCGCTGCCGCTGGTATCGAGCACGATGTTCTTGCGGCCGTTGTTGTCCACCTCCCTAAGCGGCGAGGTGGCCACATGCTTGAAGCTGTTGGTGTAGCTCTGTACGAAGTCGCCGTTCAGGGCTTCCACTTCGACCGAGTTGGCGCTGATCGACGCCGTTTCTTCGAGGCGGATGCCGCCTGCTTCGCTGGAAATAGCGACACTGCCGCGCAGGTTGGTGATCGCGCCCTTCAGCACAATGTCGGGCGCCACCGGTGCCACGCCTGCGCCAATGGCACGATCTGCGTCGGCCTGGTTGAGCGGGTTGAAGCGGTTCTGAACGACGATGGCCGGTGCCGGACTGCCGGCGTCGGCGGTGGTGATGCTGCTGAAGGCGGCTACTCCCGCGCCACGGTTGATGGCGGCGATGCCGTTCTTGTCATGCACCTCGACCCCGTTGAAATACAGCCGCCCACCCGCGTCCGAAGCGATCATGAGCTTGCCGAGCGTGAGGAAGGAGGGGCCCTCGTTGGTGATGGTGATGCTCGCGTCGCCGGGCGCGTCGAGCACGCCGGTGCCGGTGAGGCGGTTGCCACGGACGTGGATGTCGCCCAAGCGGGCCACACTGTCGCTGATCTGCAGGAACTTGGCCTGCAGGCCGGTGCCGCTGGCATCGCCGTAGGTTCCGTCGTCAATGCCGCCCTGGATTTTGGCCCTCGTGTCCGTTTGTTCGCTGATCCGGGTGTTGACGGCCGATATTTCCACGATCTTGGCGCTCAGCGGCGCCTCGTTGGTCGTGATCTGGACGTTGTTGCTGCTGATTTGCTGGTCATTGACCCGCTTCAAATCCGCCTTGTCCGACTTCTGCGCCTGCAACGCGGCGAGGTCATCGTCATAGCTGGCGTCATCGGGGTCGAGCGCAGCAATATCAGCGTCAATTGCGTCAATCTCGCCGTTCAGGGTGATGTTCTGCGCTGTACGGCTGTCGTTGTCCGCGATCAGCGGCTGATTGAGCGTATCGACCTCGGTTTCGATGGTGGTCTTCTCGGCCTCCAGCTGCGTGCGCTCCGTTTCCAGGCCGGCGATCTGCGCGTCAAGGCCCTCAAGCTTGTCTTCGGCCATCTGCCGCGGATTGGCGCTGTTGAAGCCCGGCTCGTCCGGGTTGCCGCCGAAACCCATTTCGTACAGCTTGTGCTCGAGGAAGTTGATCTCGGACTGGTAGGCGGCCACGGCGATTGCGGCGTCGCTGCTGGTATCGCTGGCGTCCACTGCGTAGTCCCTGATAAGCGCCTTCAGTGCTTCGATGCGATCGAGGATGTCCGCATAGATGCCCTTCGTCTGCGAAGACAGGATCGAGATGCCGTCGGTCTGCTCGATCGCGGAGCCGTCGTAGCCGATGTGCAGGCTCTGCCTGCGCTCGACGCCGACGCGCACCGTGCCGTGGATGTCGACGGCGCTGTCCTGGGTCACGACCGAGCGCCCGGTGCGGGTCTCGAACGAGACATCGCCGCCGCCGAACAGATTGCTGAACCAGCTTGCGATCGCGGCCAGGGTTTCGCGGTAGATGTCCTTGCCGATACCCACGCCCGAGGCGCTGGCGTTGCCCTTGTCGGCATACAACGCAATGTTGCGCACGGCGGCCAGATCTGCGCCGGATGCGATCGTCACCGCGCTGTTGCTGGTAACAAAAGCGTCCGCCACCGGGTCCTTGTTGACCGGGATGACGGTGTTGTTGAACACGTCGCTGCGCGCGCTGGCCGACAGGGCGTTCATGATGCCGGTGCTGCCCGAGCCGGCCGACAGCTGGATGTCCTGGCCCGAGTACAGCGTGGCCTTGCCGATCTCGACCCGGTTGCTGCCCACGTAAACTGACACGCTGCTACCTTCGGGTGCCACGCCGACCAGGCCATAGACGTCTACCGCGGTTTGTGTGGAGAGGTTTGCCGTGGTGCGTGACCCGGCACTGATGTCGCCTTCACTCAGCAGCTCGGCGTCATTACCCACACGCACGCTGCTGTCCAGATTCTCCCCTTCGGTGCAGCTGTCGTGCCCTGCCGGGCAGAGCGTGGTGATCTGCGATGCGCCGCTGGCTGCGGACACTGCCCCGCCCGAAGCCATCGTGACCCGGTCCGTGGCATTGACGATGTTCCGTGCATCGATCCGGATGCCCGGATCGCTTGCGCCCGGATCGCGGGGTTCGATAATCGCACCCGCTCCGACTTCGGCCAGCGTGTTTGCGAGCAGAACCGTGCTGCTGCCCGCGGCGGGAAAGTCGGCGAGCCCACCCGAACTGGATTCGACGTTCCACGCCGGGCGCGCGATGTTGCTGCCCGTCAGCAGGCCCGCCGGTGCGCCCTTGCTCAGCGTCGTACTGGCGTCCAGCGTCACCGCGTCGGCCTTGATCCAGCCTGTATCGCCGATGCGCGCGATGGTGCTGGCGCGGGCGAAGTTGTCCGTCTTCGCCCCGCTGGCGCCGATCAGGGAGGCGTTCGTGTTGCGCATCCAGCTGTCGAATTCCGCGACCTGTACTGCCGAAACCACCAGCGTGTCGACGTCGATCGCGCCCGGATCGTTTGCTTGATCCTGGCTGATCCTGCTGCCCGTCTGCGCAATCGTTGAGCTTGTGGTCGAGGTGTAGCTTGCCGAGAAGGGGGCGGACACCGCCCCGCCCGCACCCGCAACGCCATG
>Ga0209476_10000124_pt1 | contig 51444 bp, 42 predicted proteins | sample KloWWTrecipitate_FD_187179 | JGI IMG/M metagenome (GOLD analysis project Ga0209476, IMG submission 187179) | Active sludge microbial communities from Klosterneuburg, Austria, studying microevolution and ecology of nitrifiers - Klosterneuburg... | ecosystem: Engineered > WWTP > Aerobic digester... | reverse complement strand
ATAACGAGAATAAAACCGAACGGATCGGTTCGTTAGAGACGACCAAAAGGAAAATAGAAGAGGAGAAAAAATGAAAACACTCATATTCGTAACTTTGATTGCTGCGAGCCTACTATCACTAGCGTGTTCCAGCGGAACAACAACGCCTGCCGCTAACACAGCTACCGCGAATAAAGCGTCTGCGAACTCGACTACAGCAAATAACGCTGCCGCACCAGCGAAAACCGATGAGATTCCGGCCTCCGTCAAGGCCGCGCTTCCCGGAGCGCAGACATTTACGGCCATGCACAAAGAGTTGACCGATGCTCAGATCGCGTCTATTGAAAAAGACACCGGCGGGAAAGTCTCCGAAAAAGATCATCACTCCTATCCGGGATTTTCCACTGCGAATGGTACCAAAACGCAGATCGGAGCGGTCACGATCGTCAAGGCGGCCGGGAAGGAGATCATAGTTATATATGAGAACAAGGAAGGGTCGCCGTCGATCAAAGAGATCAAGGCCGAGGGCGTGCCGGCCGGTTTTCTCAGCCAGTTTGCTGGAAAGGGCCATGATGACGATCTGCTGCTAGGGGCTGATATCAAGTCAAACGGTGCGAAGGATGATCTGGCTAAAGCGATCACGGACGCCGTGCGGATCGATGTTCTGTCAATGCAGGCTCTGTACGGTAAGGCACACGCACATTAATGTATAGGTTCATCAAAAACTTAATACTCAAGGCTTGTTCCGGTTGTCCAAGTGTTAGGCGATTTCAGAAATCGTTCCTTACCTCAGTCTGGGTGTTCGCTCTAAGTCTCATGGCAGCCTTCGCTGCGAACGGACAAGGCCCGGCAGCAACGGCGTCAGGTGCAATCTCAACGATTACCTCCGAACGGAATGTGAAAAATGACAGCGGAGAGCTGACTGTCATTATGAAACGCCTACCGGGTGATCCGCGCTCCGGTGAAACGGGACATCTTCTCGTCTCATTGAGCGAGACGGTTCAGGGCGGATTCGGATCGGGGCCGCTTCCGGTCGAAAAGGCCGCAGTCTTGTTTAGCATCACAAGGCCTGACGGTGTGGTAGTTGCCGGGAATATCCCGGCGAAGGAAGAACTGGGCGGTTTGTACCGGGGAACTTATGTTTTTGACAGCGCGGGCGACTACAAAATAGTTTTTTCGATAACCACGGAAGACAACAGGACGTTTTCGTCCGACTTTCCGGTCACAGTATCACGAGCACCGATCCGGACGTCTTTTTGGATCGGTCTTCTGGTCCTGCTTGTTCTTTCTGGGGTTTCTCTCGCGGTCGTCTTTTACGCTTTGAAAAGAAAAGGGGATACTTCTTTCCGGCGACTTGCCCCTGTAGGAGTGGTTGTTCTCACGGTCTTTTTTCTCAGCTCGGTCGCTCTGGCCTATCTTCTTCCGCCTTTTCAGACGCGCGAAACGGCTGCGATTCCGCCAGACGCCTTTTCAACTACAGCGGTTAACGAGTTGCCGAAAGGTACGACGATCAACGTGCCGAAAGAATCGCAGCTACTGTTTGGGATAAAGACTCAGTTGATCGACACGAGGCAGATCACGAGCGGCTTGAAAACCACGGGAGTGGTTAGAGCCCGACCGGATGCCAAAGGAGTTGTGACCGCACAGGTACCGGGAAGGATCGTCCTTAATCAGGCGGTATCTCTAGGTTCTGCTGTCGGTCGCGGCGAACAGATCGGATACGTTGAACAGGTGCTTGACGTTTCGGGACAGACCGGGCTTGAAACGCAAAGACTGGAGGTCGAGGCGCAGCAGCGGGAGGTTGAAGCTCGGAAGCTGGAGTTGCGAAATACAGTTCTTTCGCTACAGTCGCAGCAGGCACAGTCACGAGCCGCGGCAGGGCAAGCAAGGACCCGTCTGGCTCAGGCCCAGCGCGAGCTTCGAAGAGCGCAGAACCTTTTGGAGGTCGGGGCAGTACCGCGAAAGCGTGTCGAAGAAGCTCAAACCGCCGTAAAAGTTATCGAAGATGAAGTAGCCTCAGCTGAGAAACAAGTGGTTTTGTTGGGCGAGCAGATCAAATCCGCCCAGACCGGACAAAGTATTTTCCGCTCTCCCACCATCAGACAGCCGTTGCGAAATTTCCCTTTAATCTCGCCAATAACGGGAATAATCGATCAGATCAAAGCTACGAGCGGACAGCAGGTAGCAAGCGGGGCTGAGTTACTAAACATCGTCAATTTGTCCACCGTCCTTTTAGAAGCTCAGGTTTTTGAGAAAGATCTGGCCACGGTACGCGAATCCACAAGGGCAAGTTTTACATCGCCGGCTCTGCTCGGCGAAGTTTACACGATAGGTACGGCTGACGGTGATGGACGCCTCCTCTCGGTCGGCCAAACCGTTAATGAGCAGACACGAACAGTGCCGGTGATATACGAGGTCAAGAATCCATTCAACCGACTCAAGGATGGCAATTTTATTGAGATCACTATCGACACGAGCGGCAACAGGCAAGTTCTGGCTGTGCCGAAGTCAGCGGTGGTTCGTGAACAGGCAGAGACCTTTGTGTTTGTCTTCGACGGTGGCGAGACGTTCGAGCGGCGTCAGGTCGCGCTCGGAGCGGAAGGTGCGGACTTCTACGAGATCGTGTCAGGTTTAAAAGAAGGCGATCGGGTAGTCATTGAAGGAGTGTATCAGCTGCGGACTACTCAGACGGGTGAATAGGTCAAGAGAAGAGATTGGCGGGGCAAGTAAGCGAAAGAAAAGAATTATGAGAAGAATTTTAGTTTTTGGAACGATCGTATTTATCACAACACTCGGCATCTTTTTAACGGCATGCAATGCCGGGGTAAATTCGCAGGGGATTGGCGACGCAAATGCCGCGAATACGGCTGTCAGCGAGACTAATTCCGCGAATACGGTCGATTCGGATTCAACCTTTAAGGTTGATTTCAAAACGGAACCGGGCCAGATACAGGCCGGTACGGCGGCGACGCTGGTTTTTACTGTTAAGGACAGTAAGAACGCGGTCGTGAAAGACCTACAGGTCGTTCATGAAAAGCCAATGCACTTGCTGATCGTCTCGAACGATCTTGCAGAGTTCTACCACGTGCATCCCGAGCCGACCGCCGACGGTTCATACCGCGTGCAGCACACATTTCCGAACGGCGGCGATTACAAGTTATACGCCGACTTCACACCGCCAAATGCCAAGCAGGTTGTCGAACGGATCGAAGTCAAAGTGGCCGGGGCTGAACGGTCGAAGGTTGCTCTTGTCGCGGATAAGAAGCTTGAAAAGTCGGTCGATGGTTTGAAAGTGGTGATGAAACCGAGTGCAAAGATCGAAGCGGGACAGGAATTGACGCTCGATTTTGCGGCATTCGATGCCAAAACCAACAAGCCCGCTACCGACCTGCAGAATTACCTTGGCGAATTAGCGCATTTCGTCATCATCAGTGAGGATCTCGTTGATTTCGTCCACGCTCATCCGATGGCGAAGGGCGAAAAAATGGACGGGATGAAGATGGACGGCGATAAAGAGGAAAAAGATCATAACGCCGACGGCCATTCACATGGGGCGGATTCGAAAGAGGCGAACAGGCCGAGCGCTTATGAAGTTTCGGCACATACTGCTTTCCCGCGTCCCGGCCTGTACAAGCTTTGGGCTCAGTTTCAGCGCGGCGGAAAGGTCATCAGCATTCCGTTTATCGTAAATGTTCCGGCAGTTTCGGCAAAGGCTGTAAAGGCGGCGAATGTTCCGGCGGGTGCGACAAAGATCACTGTTTCATCGGACGGTTATGAGCCGTCATCAATCTCGGTCGTCAAAGGGCAGCCCGTTAGATTGGCCTTCTATCGAGCCGACGCTGAGAACTGCGGCGGCGAAGTCGTCTTCGCCAAGCAAAAGATCCGAAAGAAACTACCTGTCGGTGAGACAGTCATGGTCGAATTCACCCCAAGCGAGGCTGGCGAGATCGCGTTTGGCTGCGGAATGGACATGCTGCGAGGAAAACTCGTCGTTATTGAGCCATAAGATGTGATAAGGAACAGAATCCCTGTGACATAAAACGCAAATTTCAAGACATGGAACAAAAAATAAGCGACATAGAGCGTAAGCGTAGTCACATGGAATGAAAAATAAGCGATAAGGAACGAAAAATACGCGACATGGAACACGAATTTAGTCACATGGAACAAGAATTAAGCGACTAGGGGAACTACACATGCGAGCAAATTCGCGAGATATGTGACGTAAATATCAAGATTACGAAGAAAAACTGACAGATATTGGAGGAAACATTATGAAAAGATCACTGATTACCCTATTTTTACTTGTTGCCGGCGTCGTTGGCGTCGGTACCATTGCGGCTAGCGTCGAGGCTCACACACGAACGGTCAAAGTCAAAGTTGACAAGAACGGCTTTTCGCCGTCGTCCATCGACATCGAAGCGGGTCATAAACTAAATCTCGTGTTCAACCGTGCTGACAAGAACAACTGCGGCAGCAAGGTCGTCTTTGCAAAGCTGGGTATTAGCAAAAATCTGCCGGTGGGAAAGGACGTTGTCGTAAGTATCACGCCGACCGACGCGGGACAGATAACTTTTACCTGCGGAATGGGAATGTACAAGGGCAGCATCGTCGTTAGCGAGGGCTGAGACAACTCGCGTCAAAGGGAGTAGAACATGAAAACACTATTATTAACGGTTACGTTGGGGCTGGGAGCTATAGGCTTGGCCGCTTGCGGTCAGACGGGCAGCAACGCTAATTCCATGAATCATAATGCGATGATGACGAACTCGAATTCATCAATGAATATGAACGGCATGGATCACAATTCGATGCCGATAAACTCGAACATGTCGATGGATCATTCGGCAATGAAAAGTTCACCGAATGCCGCGAGCCAGCCGTACGATCTTCAGTTTATCGATACGATGACCGCCCATCACAAGGGAGCCGTGGACATGGCGAAGATGGTTGAGGGCAAAACGCAAAATCCCGACATCAAGAAGTTTGCCGCACAGATCATCGCAGATCAAGAAAAAGAGATCAGCCAAATGAAAGACTGGCGGGAGAAGTGGTTCGCGGGCAAACCGGCGGCCATGAACATGGAAATGCCGGGCATGATGGATTCCATGAAGATGGATATGGCAAAGCTTACAAATTCGAAAGACAAAGACTTTGACCTCGCGTTTATCGATATGATGACTCCTCATCATGTTGGGGCCGTTACGATGGCGAAAGAAGCGTTGCAGAAGAGCGAAAAGGCCGAGATAAAGACGCTTGCCGGTCAAATAATAAAAGCTCAAGAGGCCGAGATAAAGATGATGAGTGAGTGGAAGGCAAAGTGGAGTAAATAGTTCCGGTCGTATGTGATTTAAATGCTCAATGGAATTATCAAATGGTCTCTCAAGAACCGGTTGATCGTCGTCGCGATCGCTGCCCTGTTGCTTGTCTGGGGCAGCTACGTTGCGTTCAATTTACCGGTCGATGTCTTTCCCGATCTTAATAAACCGACGATCACGGTATTGACCGAAGCTAATGGCTTAGCACCCGAAGAAGTCGAGACACAGGTATCATATCCGATCGAGACGGTGATGAACGGTGTGCCGGGCGTTTCACGGGTTCGCTCAGTGAGCGGCATCGGATTGTCAATTGTTTACGTAGAATTCGAATGGGGAACGGATATTTATCGAAACCGGCAGTTGGTTTCGGAAAAGATAACAGAAGCCCGCGAACAGTTGCCGCGAGGAGTCTCGCCGTTTCTAGCTCCCATCTCCTCGATAATGGGCGAGATCATGCTGGTCGCTGTGTCTAGCAAGGACGGAACGACTGATCCGTTAGCGTTGAGGACCTTGGCAGACTGGACAATTCGACCCAGGCTGTTGACGATTACCGGTGTTTCTCAGGTCATCCCCATCGGCGGCGGCGTGAAACAGTATCAGGCTCTTGTATCACCCGAAAAGCTTAGACAATTTGGTGTCACAATCGAAGACGTTTCAGTCGCGTTAGAAAAATCGAACATTAATTCCACCGGCGGCTTCGTCGATGCTCAATCGCAAGAATACCTTGTTCGAAACCTCGGCAGGTTCTATTCAATCGACGAACTCAAACAAACCGTAGTTGCCTACCGAAATAACACCCCGATTCGTCTCGGTGATGTCGCTGAAGTGCAGTTTGGAGCCAAAATAAAGCGAGGCGAGGCAGGAACGAACGGAAAGCCCGCCGTTATAGTTTCAGTTCAAAAACAGCCCGGTGCCAGTACTCAAGATCTGACAGAAAAGGTTGACGAGGCGGTGCGGGAACTGCAAAAAACGCTTCCACCCGATGTTGAGATCAACCCTAATCTCTTTCGACAAGCGAACTTCATCAACGCGTCGATTGGCAACGTCACCGAAGCATTGCGTGACGGTGCGATTCTGGTCGCGATTGTATTGTTCCTGTTTTTGCTTAATTTCCGAACCACGTTTATTACACTCACGGCGATTCCACTTTCGTTCATCGTTACATTTCTTATCCTCTATGCGTTTGGGATCTCGGTAAATACAATGACCCTCGGCGGTTTGGCGGTTGCGATCGGCGAGCTGGTCGATGATGCGATCGTGGATATTGAGAACATTTTCCGACGACTTGGCGAAAACCGCCTCCTCGAAAATCCTCGTCCATCTCTCGAGGTGATCTATCACGCATCGCTTGAGGTGCGCTCGTCGATCATTTACGCGACGGTGATCGTCGCCCTCGTATTCATTCCGCTGTTCGCCCTCTCCGGCGTTGAGGGCCGATTACTTGCGCCGCTCGGGCTCGCATATATTACTGCACTCGTAGCATCCCTAGTCGTAAGTTTGACCGTCACGCCCGTCCTGGCGTCTTATCTTCTGCCGCAAATGTTTAAGCGAAGGGACGTTAAGAAAGTAAGTGATCCGACTGAGATCGAACAGGAAGCAGACGACAAGCCTTCCATTTTTTCGAAAATGTGGCGGCGTTTTCGCTCTCCATCGGCGGACGAACATCAGGACAGCTTCCTAGTTCGCTGGTTGAAAAAATACGACAGTCGGCTTCTTCACTGGACGCTTCGTCATCCATATAAAGTTATCGTCGGGGCAGCCGTTGTATTCATTCTGACGATGGCTACTTTGCCATTTGTTGGCACATCGTTTTTGCCTGACTTCAATGAGGGAACGCTCACGGTCAATGTCCAGGCCCAGCCCGGGACGTCTCTGGCGGAATCTAACCGCATCGGCCAAATTTCCGAGAAATTACTGTTAGAGGTTCCTGAGGTTATTTCTACGGGGCGCCGGACGGGAAGGGCTGAACTCGACGAACACGCCGAAGGCGTTCACTATACCGAGATCGACGTTGATCTGAAGAAATCCGACCGGTCACGGGACGAAATTCTTGCGGCAATTAGAGACAAACTCGCGATTGTTCCCGGGGTTTCGACTAACGTAGGGCAGCCGATCTCACATCGCTTGGATCATTTGCAGTCTGGTGTTCGGGCCCAGATCGCGGTCAAACTTTTTGGCGACGATCTGGCTACCCTGCGGTCGAAAGCTGAGGAGATTCGGAATACGATTCAAACCGTCGAGGGGGCAACGGACGTGTCGGTTGAGCGACAGGTTCTGATCCCGCAGGTGCGTTTTAATGTCGACCGGGTCAAAGCCGCCCAATACGGTCTTCAGCCGGGCGAAGTTACGCGAACGCTGGAGACGGCGCTGAACGGGCGAACCGTCTCGCAGGCCATTGATGGAGCCCGGCGTTACGACGTCGTTGTTCGTTTTGACGAGGCGTCCCGCAACAGTCTGGATGCATTGCAAAATGTCACCATCGACACGCCGCAAGGAACTCAGATTCCCATTTCTGCCGTAGCTGTTGTTGAGAATTTTCCCGGACCCAACCAGATCCTTCGAGAAGACACGAAACGCCGAATTGTCATTGGGGCAAACGTTGCCGGACGTGATCTTGGCTCCGTCGTCAATGACATTCAAAGCCGTGTCGCGACACAGGTTCAACTGCCAACCGGGTATTTTCTTGAGTATGGCGGCCAGTTTCAGGCATCGCAGGAGGCAACAAGAACTCTCTCATTACTCTCAATTTTTTCTCTGTTAGCAATCTTCTTTCTGCTGATAAAAGCACTCGGTGACTGGCGGGTAGCCCTCCAGGTGATGATAAACATCCCACTCGCGCTTATTGGAGCGATTTGGGCCTTGCACCTCTCGGGCGGCGTATTTTCGATCGCAACCATGGTCGGCTTTATTTCTCTCGTCGGGATAACGTCACGAAACGGGATCATGATGATCTCGCATTATCTTCACCTGATGAAAGAAGAAGGCGAAGATTTTACCGAACACATGATCGTACGCGGCTCGTTAGAAAGGCTCGTTCCCGTCCTGATGACTGCCCTGACCGCGGGACTGTCGCTAATACCCTTCATCCTTGCGGCGGACGCTCCGGGCAAAGAGATATTGCACCCACTCGCGGTGGTGGTGCTGGGCGGAATTTTAACTTCGACCCTACTTGATCAGATCGTAACCCCGGCTGTCTTTTACAAGTTCGGACGGCCGAGTGCGGATCGAGTTATCGCGGAACGCGAGCACGGGATGTTCGGGGCCGGTGAGTGGGAAGGAGATCGGGCTGATACGACAACGGACTTCCCGGCTAGGAATCCGGTTCCTGCTACGGAAAGTTAAAGGATTCCAAGAGTTGTTTGAGATATTTAACTATATAGAGGAGAAAAACTATGAAGACAACAAATTTGCGCGGGGCTTTGATCGTTGCGCTGGTGCTTGGAGCCTGCGTGCTGGTCTTAAATTTGACCTTCCCCGTCAATGCACAGACCGACGAAGTTAAAGCTGTCACGGACGTCATGATGAGCGAAGCGGCGGCGGTCGAAAAGGGCGATCTAGCGGCCCTCGATAAAATTTGGGCCAACACCGAGGACGTAACTGTATTCGAGAGCGGGTACGCCAATTATGGTTGGAATGATTACCGCAACACCCATCTCGCACCCGAACTAAAGGAATTCAAAAACACAAAATACTCGTTTTCCGATCTTAAGGTGAAAGTCGATGGCAAGACGGCGTGGGCAACTTTTAAATATTCTCTTGCCGCCGAAATGGGTACTCGCAAGGTAGAAAGCGGCGGTTTGGGCACAGCGGTTCTAGAAAAGCGCGATGGCAAATGGCGAATCGTCCATTGGCATTCAAGCGCTCCTCGCAGGGCTCCGGCAGCCCAGCCCTCGCCGTCTCCAAAGGGTTAATCCGGTTTCTAGACACGAACTCGGCGGCAATACGGCTCAATTTTTGTGAAATTCTTTATGAAGACAGGGGGAATAGTAATAAGCGTTATAGGGATCGCCCTCTTTGCGTGGCATCTGATTAGAGTGAGTTCTAATCCGGACTATATAGGTTATGCCTCACACCAGGTCATGTCGGTTAACGGCGTGATCGTTCTCATTTTTGGTGTCACCCTTTACTTTATGGGCCGATGGCGAAAAAAACGAAAGGGCAGGCCACCTGCGCCTCAAGATAAGTAGAGGGCACCGGGGCGGTTCCAATTTTGGAAGTAGAACTTCAAGGAGTGAGTTGTATGGATCTATGGAAAGGCGTGTTGTGATAGACACGCTAATCGGCCGCAGGAAAGGGAAGATCTTTTTGAGGCGATTACTTAATGATAGTTCTCAAGGCGAGCAACCTATTATTTTTGCTCGACCCTGTATAAGGACAAGTTTGAAGGGAGTCCAGAAGTTTATACGGGTCAATGAGCAGAGGCGTCGGGCAGTGCCAATTTGCCCGATGCCGTCTTCAGCAGGGGATTTGGACGTAGTGAAACGCTATTCCATCAGGGTGAATAACTTTTTGTAAAAAGGAGGTAAAAAACACATTAAAGACATGAAGAAAGCAAAAAGCATGTACGTGAACCTCGCCATCATGGCGATTCTGTCGTTTATTTCGATGTTCGTATTTATGTACATGATGGTCGATTCGTTCGGAAACGTCTATCCAAACTTAAATCAGTTTTACATGGCCGGACTTATGACCGCCCCGATGATCGTGATCGAGATCTTTGTGATGTGGTCGATGTATAACAACAAAAAGGCCAATCTGATCATCGCGGGTGTCAGCATTATTTTGCTTGTCCTGTTTTCGTTGTTTATCAGAAAGCAGACCGCCATCTCCGATAGAGAATTCTTGAAATCTATGATCCCGCACCACGGAGGAGCCGTTCTGATGTGTGATAACCCGAATCTCCAGGACACGGAGATCAAGGAATTGTGTAAAGGTATAACCTCGTCTCAACAGTCGGAGATCGAGTGGATGAAGAAAAAACTTGACGAAATAGATCGAAAATAGATGAGGAGTAACCCAATCCAATGATGACCGCTACGGTATTGGCTAAACAATCCGACGTGTCTCTCTACACGATCAGGCACTATACCCGCATCGGTTTGCTGAGGCCGGCCCGAAATACACAAAATAACTATAAGGTTTATCAGCCTTCGGACGCCGTGCGGGTGCGTTTTATCAAGGCAGCCGGCAATCTGGGATTTTCGCTCGCGGAGATCGCGGATATTTTGAAGGAGGCGAAAGAAGGGAATACGCCGTGTCCGATGGTTCGGGAAATTATCGTCCGCCGTATTGCGGAGAATAAACGAAAGATCAATGAGATGCGGAAGCTCCAGCGGAAAATGGAGGGAGCCCTTAAGGATTGGTCGCAAATGAAGAATTCAATGCCGACGGGTGATTCAGTTTGCCACTTGATCGAGTCGGTAAGCGAGACAGAAAAATAGCGCTTGACCTGACCCCTGCTAACAGGTTGTAGAATAGTTTTTGTCGTTACTTTTAACGACTGGAAGATAGAAATATGATTGAGAAAACAACAACTACAACAACAACCGACACTTTTACCGACCCGATATGCGGAATGCAGGTCATGGCCGCAACGGCTGCCGGCAGCCTAAACCAGGACGGAGATACATATTATTTCTGCTCGACCGCCTGTCTACAAAAATTTATCGAGCCTACGGACGAGAAACCGGCGAGCTGCTGCAGCGGCAAATAAACAGGTTGATAACGGTATTTATCCCGCGAGGAGGGGCCATGACAAGAATTGTAAAAAAGATCGCAGCAGAAGACGAATTTATCGATCCGATATGCGGAATGACGGTCGATCCGGCGACGGCGGCGGGGAGTTTTATGCATGAGGGGAAGATCTACTATTTTTGCTCTAAAGACTGTTTGCAGAAATTTATCGCCAAGACGCAAGACGTCAGCGCGAGTGGTTTTGAAGAGATCGGTCGCGAAAGAATAGAAACTGTCTCGCACGGAGAGATGAATGCTACGCCTGAAGGGGAATTTGTTGATCCGGTGTGCGGAATGACAGTCGCGCCGGAAACGCCTGCGGGAAAATATGTTTTCGAGGGCGAAACTTATTATTTTTGCTCGGCGGGCTGTTTGAACAAGTTCAAACAAAATCCGGCAAGCTTTCTTCAGGAGAAAGAGGAAGAAAAACTTGAGGCCGAAAGCAAGGGGGTCGAATACACCTGCCCGATGCATCCGGAAGTTGTGCAGATAGGTCCGGGAAGCTGTCCGAAATGCGGAATGGCACTTGAGCCTAAGGTGATGACGCTCGATGATGCTCCTGACCCGGAATATCTCGATATGAAACGGCGGTTCTTGATCTCCTCCGCATTGACCCTTCCGGTTTTTGCTCTGGCGATGTCGGAAATGCTGCCGAGTTTCCACGACATAGTTTCGCCTAGCTTTTCTATTTGGACACAGCTCGTTCTTGCGACGCCGGTCGTACTGTGGGGCGGACTTCCTTTCTTTCAGCGTGGATGGGCTTCGGTTAAAAATGCCAGCCCGAATATGTTCACGCTGATCGCGATAGGCACCGGAGCAGCTTACCTTTTTAGTCTTTTCGCCCTGTTTCTGCCTGATCTGTTCCCTGGGGCAATGCGAAATGTGCATACAGGTCTAGTCTCCGCTTACTTTGAAGCGGCAGCCGTTATTACGACACTTGTTCTCCTCGGGCAGGTTCTCGAACTTCGAGCCAGAAGCCAAACCTCAAGCGCCATCAAAGCCCTGCTCGGCCTCGCGCCGGAAACTGCGATCGTTGTATTCGACGACGGCACGGAGACCGAGATCGCGCTTAAAGATGTACAGATGGGGGCGAGCTTGAGGGTGAGGGCAAATGAAAAAATTCCGACCGATGGCTCGATCTTGGAAGGCGATACTTCGGTTGATGAGTCAATGGTGACGGGCGAATCGATCCCGGTCGAAAAAACGGTCGGCGATAAGGTGATCGGCGGAACGATCAATGGCCGACGCGGCTTTATTATGAAAGCGGAGAAGGTCGGCAGCGATACGCTGCTCGCGCAGATCGTCCGTATGGTCGGCGAGGCTCAGCGTTCGCGCGCTCCTATCCAGCGTCTCGTGGATGTCGTATCGGCCTATTTTGTCCCGGCGGTTATTCTCGTAGCGATCGTCGCGTTTGCCGTTTGGCTGATCTTCGGTAGTTTCGCTTACGCGATGGTCGCGGCGGTTTCAGTTCTGATTATTGCCTGCCCATGTGCGTTGGGACTGGCCACGCCGATGTCGATCATGGTCGGCACGGGACACGGTGCGCGGCACGGTGTATTGGTCAAGAAGGCCGAGGCACTAGAGATCCTGGAAAAGGTGAATTCCATCGTCGTTGATAAAACCGGAACCTTGACCGAGGGCAAACCTCGATTGCAAAGCATAATTTCAAATCCCGAATCTAAGATTTCAGATAACGAGGTTTTAAGACTCGCCGCAAGTCTCGAAAAATCGAGCGAGCATCCGCTTGCCGAAGCGATCATGAAAGGTGCCGAAGAGAAAAATATTGAATTGGCAAAGGTTGAGGGTTTTGAATCCATTACAGGGAAAGGAATCACTGGATCGATCGACGGGAAAAAGGTGTTACTGGGTAATGCGAAGTTGATGACGGAAAACAACATTGATTTCCCGGCTGATGGAAAAGCCGACGAGCTTCGTGCGGAAGGGCAAACGGTAATGTTCGTCGCCGTTGACGGGAAACCCGCCGGGCTTGTCGGGGTCGCCGACACTATTAAAGAGTCTGCTAAAGAAGCAATCGACGAACTGCATCGACACAAGATCGAAGTCGTCATGATGACGGGCGATAATGCAATTACGGCCGACGCAGTTGCCAAACGGCTCGGCATCGACAAGGTTTTCGCTGATGTTTTGCCCGAACAAAAAGCGGAAAAGATCAAGGAGCTGCAGACGCTGGGCAAGATCGTCGCAATGGCCGGCGACGGCGTAAATGATGCACCGGCCCTAGCTCAGGCGCAGGTCGGGATCGCAATGGGGACGGGAACAGACGTGGCTATGGAATCCGCTGATATAACGCTTCTAAAAGGCGACCTTCGCGGAATCCTGAGGGCGAAAAAACTGAGCGAGGCGACTATGAAGAACATCCGTCAGAACTTGTTCTTTGCATTCATTTACAACCTCGTCGGCGTGCCCATCGCGGCCGGCGTTCTATTTCCAATTTTCGGCCTCCTTCTGAGCCCAATGATCGCGAGCGCCGCGATGACTTTCAGCTCTGTCTCGGTCATCGTCAATGCGCTGCGTTTGCGGAACTTGAAATTGTAAGCAAGTGAAGAATGAAAGATACATTCCTGCGTTGAGTTACGAATGGCTAACGCCTTTTTATGATCCGGTGGTGCGCCTGACGACGCGGGAGAAAGTTTTCAAGAATGCTCTTGTTTCAGAAGCTCAAATCAAAATCGGCCATCGTGTTTTGGATCTGGCCTGCGGTACGGGAACGCTCACAATACTGATTAAAAACGCGCAGACGCAAACCACTGTCATCGGTATTGACGGTGATTCTACAGTTCTTGATATAGCCAGGGCAAAGGCAAAAGACTCGGGCGTTGAGATTGAATTCGATGAAGGAATGTCGTTTGAATTGCCCTATGAAGATGCATCTTTTGACCGCGTCGTTTCGAGCTTGTTCTTTCATCATTTGACGCGGGAGGATAAGTTGAGAACATTGAGCGAGGTAAGGCGAGTTCTCAAACCGAATGGCGAGATACATATTGCCGACTGGGGACTGCCATCCAATTCATTTATGAAATTTCCTTCATATTTCATCAAACTGCTCGACGGTTCGGAAACAACGGACGACAGTTTTAATGGCCTATTGCCGAGTTTGATGACGGATACGGGTATTGAAGCGGTGGAAGAAACGAAAAATTTTGATAGTTTATTTGGGACAATCCGGCTCCATAAAGGGACGAAGACGAAACGTTAGGAGGATATGATGACGAAGAGAAATTTAACAGGCGGCGTTTTACTTTGCTCGCTATTAACTGTGGCCGCTTTCGCACACGACCTGTTTCTTAAGTCAGACAGCTATTTCCTGAAGCCTAACTCGAAGTTTACTGTCAAAGTCATGAATGGAACGTTTCTGACGAGCGAGGGAGCGGTTGCATTCGCCCGGCTAAATGACGTGAGCGTCGTTTCGGGTGGGAATCGTGTGCATCCGAAGGAAGCCGATCTTACTAAAGACGAAACGACTGCCTTTCTAAATCTGAAGACCGGAGCGGCGGGAACCTACGTTGTCGGGCTTTCGACCAAATCACGCGAGATCGCGTTGAAAGCGGCGGATTTCAATGAGTATCTCAAAGAAGACGGCCTCCCTGACACGCTCGAGGAGAGACGGAAGACCGGCGAACTGAAAAAAGACGCGGTGGAGCGTTACAGCAAGCATGTGAAAGCGATCCTACAGGTTGGAAAGAAGCAGACCGACGATTACAAAATGATTCTCGGCTATCCGGTAGAACTCGTACCGCAGCAGAATCCGTATAAGCTAAAACGGGGCGACACGATCGAACTCCTTTGTCTCAAGGATGGTAGGCCGCTCGTTGGCCAAGTGGTCCTTGCCGGACGGGACGCTAGGGGAAAGATAGTTTCGTCGCCAGAACTTCGCAGCGACGAGAAAGGCCTTGTCATGCTGCGGCTTGACGGTTCAGGCAAATGGTATGTCAAGTTCATCAATATGGCAAAACTCGGCGACCTGAATTTGAATTACGAGTCGAAATGGACGACGCTGACGTTCGAGATCAAATGAGTTCACCGGATTAATGATACCTTATGGATCTTCAATATCTGTTAGTGATCGCAATCATTCTCGCGGCTGTTATCTTTGCGGTGAGAACACTGGTGCAAAGACGCAGTGCCTTTTCGTCAAAATCGGGCTGCGGCGATGATTGCGGCTGCGGTAAGTGATGCGGAATGTCGTCGCTAAGCTCCACGCGTTCCCTCGAAATCCACTTACACACCAAGCATCGCACGGAAACTAAAATTCACAAGGTGTTCGGAGCGGAACTGATTTGGAGTTTGGTAAAATGAGGTCGTCATGACAAAAGCCCCTGCCAAAATTTTGCTGGTCGATGACGATGAGTCGCTGCGTCGGGTTCTTGAATTTCAGCTATCGGAGGCCGGGCATTCGGTCGTGAGCGAGAGTGATGGCCGAGAAGCATTGAGGTTCTATTCGGCAGACGACTTTGACTGCGTGATCACCGATTGGCGCATGCCGAAGATCACGGGGTCGCAGTTGGTCCAACAGGCAACGGCGATCAACAGCGAAGTACCAATCATTGTTATTACCGCTTTCGGAGATGTCGATACAGCGGTCGAAGCTATGCGCGGCGGGGCCTTTGATTTTATTACAAAACCTTTTAACCGCCAGGAAATTCTGCTAACGGTCGAAAAAGCCCTAAGATATGGCCACGCTTTAGCGGAGAATCGCCGGCTAAGACGTCAGATTCACGAAGAATTTCGAATCGAGAACGTTATCGGATCATCTGAAAAGATGCTTCAGGTTTTTGATCTGGTTGAGCGAGTGTCAAAAACAAACGTCACCGTCCTAATCGAAGGTGAGTCGGGAACTGGAAAAGAATTGATCGCGAAAGGAATACACTTTTCCGGCACGCGCAGAGACAATCCGTTTGTTGCTATCAACTGTGCCGCTATACCCGAAACGCTCATCGAAGCAGAGTTATTCGGATATAAAAAAGGTGCTTTCACTGGTGCGGTTGGAGAATCGAGGGGCAAATTTGAGGAAGCCAATGGCGGTACCTTATTCCTTGATGAGATCAGTGCTATGCCTCTCCAGTCGCAAACACGGCTTTTGAGGGTTCTGCAGGAGCAGGAAGTGACACGCCTAGGCGAAAATACCCCGCGCAAGATAGATGCTCGAATAATTGCTGCCACTAACGAAAACCTGCAGGAACTTGTAAAGGAAAACGCCTTCCGCGAAGATCTTTTCTACCGACTCGCGGTCGTTCCAATCACAATTCCACCGTTGCGGGAGCGCCGTGAAGATTTGCCAGTCTTGACCGAACATTTTGCAACCCGATCTGCGTCGAAACATGGGATGAGAACGCCAAAGATATCGCGCGAGGTATTCAAGGTATTTTTCGATTACCCATGGATGGGAAACGTTCGCGAATTGGAGAATCTGGTAGAAAGAATGGTTGTTCTTTCGGATGGGGATCCTTTAACTCTTAACGACGTCCCGGAAACCGTGAAGAAGCCTTTTTCAACGAAGGGGGAATTGTGGTTCGACCTGCCTTCCGAGCCGATTAATCTAGAGGCCATCGAACGGGAAATTATACGTAGTTCGCTTCTTCGGCATAACGGAAATCAGTCGCAAACCTCAAAATATCTAGGTATTACTCGAAGCGCCCTTATATATCGAATACAGAAGTACGACTTAGAGGAGTCCGGTCCCAGCATTTCGGACGACTAGATGGATACGCAGACCTTCAATATCACATCCTCCCGTAACCGTTTGTACGTATGGATTGTAATTGCAGCGGTGATCATCCTCATTACCGTGCTGCACTTTCTCACGCCTACAGATCAAATCGTTTGGCACGAGATATATCAGCGGATCTACTACGTACCAATTATAGCCGCCGCTTTAATATTTGGTCTCAGAGGTGGGCTCGCGGCATCTCTTTTTACAACCATCATTTACTCGCCACATGTTTATTTACATTGGCAACACGGACATTTTGATTACTCCATCAACCAGTATGCCGAAATCGTGATCTTCAATCTCGTTGGCGGGATAATGGGAGCTCTCGGCGACCGTTTAAGAAATGCCAGGGAACGAGCTGAAAGAAATGCCGAGGAGAAACGAAGGGCTTACGATGAGTTGCAAACAACGTTTCAACAGCTGCTTCAGGCGGAGAAATTAACCTCGCTCGGAGAACTTTCTGCCGGAATCGTTCATGAGGTCCGCAACCCGCTTGCGTCAATAAAAGGGGCCATCGAAATATTAGAGGACGAGCTGACCGTTGACAGTCCTCGGCGAGAGTTCGTCGGTCTTGCAAAAGGTGAAATAGATAGGTTAGATCGGCTAGTGGGTGAGTTTCTACGATTCGCACGACCCAACGCACCGTCTAAAACTCCAACTGATCTTAACGAAATCGTGGACTCAATCACAGGTTTGATCGAGAACGAGGCTTCGTCACAGTCGGTTGAAGTGATTAGAGATCTCCAGAAGAATCTTCCGCTGATTCTCGTCGATGCCGAGCAGATCAAGCAGGTGATACTAAATTTAGCTATCAACGCTCTACAGGTCATGACCCAGTCAAACGGTGCCGGTCAGACGATTACGTTTAAAACTTTTCAGCAAGACAGTGATTTTATCGTCCAAGTCACTGACACCGGTTCTGGGGTTGACGAAGAAAATCTCTCGAAGATTTTCGACCCGTTCTACACGACTAAGGAAAAAGGGGTAGGACTCGGCCTTTCAATTGCTCATAAAATCGCGACCCAACACGGGGGGAAACTTCTTGCCCAAAACACCTCTGATGGAGCTCTGTTTTCGCTAATCCTTCCAACAACGACAATTGCGTAAAGAGTGCGGCGTTCCTATTATGCGTTGTGTAGTTTAGCCTGTTACAACGTCGTCAATAGCACGCCTGAACATGGGGGCGGTTAAGATTCATGCCGCTTTTGATTCGACGGACTAGACAGACCAGTTAAAAATTTGAGACCATCGAGTCGTGAGAATCGTGACTTACATCTTTGTGGCGTATTTGCTTGTCCTTTCGGTGCAGCCGTGTAAGGACAGCCTATTGCCACGCGACAACCAAGGTCACCCGGTTCAGAAGGTTGCCCACTTGGACCCGCTTTCGCAGGATAGTGACAGTGATTCCAATGATGATTGTTCGCCGTTTTGTGTCTGCTCATGTTGCGGAAGCAACCCTGCTCAGACGATCGTCTACTCTGTGGCTGTGACCTTTCCGAAAACCGTTGAGCAAGCGAGTTCTGATTTTTCTCACTACAAAGCCCCTTACGAATCCACCCGCTCCTTCTCAATTTGGCAGCCGCCAAAAGCCTAACTCAAATACCATTGATGCGCCTTTATTTGGCTAGTGTGCGAATCCGCGCCTAGCAGGCTAGCAGATTGTTTTTGAGATAGGTTTATAAATGTTCAAAAAATTATTGTATGTGGTCGTCGTTACGACGGCGGCTACTGCGTATTCGCAGGAGAATACCAGAGCGAATGCGTTCGATATCGGATCAACTAGTATCGCTTCGCAACCGGCGGCGAGCTTACCTGAAAAACGGCTAGTGGCACCGTTTGCCAATCGCTATCACAACCAAACGGACGGCATTTCTCTTGCCGAGATCGTACGTCTTGCGGTAGCGAGTAACGGAAATATCAAGATCGCCCAGCTTGAGATCGAAAAAGCCAGAGCCCGGCTTACGCAAGCCGGGCTGCGCTCGAATCCGACACTCGAGGTTGAGCAGTCAACCGGAAGGATAGTGGGTTCGCCTGGAGATCGCGAGTTGAGCGTTGGCTTTTCTCTGCCGGTCGATGTTTACGGACAGCGGCAAAAGCGGATCGATCTCGCGCGAGCGGAGATCACATTACGCGAAGCGGAACTTACAACTCGACAGCGTGAGGTCACCGGTCAGGTTCTTAATACCTATGCCGAAGCACTTGCGGCTTTAAAAGAATTACAGGTATTGGACGACCTGTTGGAACTGGACACACAGACGGTTCGTTTTGTGCAGACTCGGGTCAACGAGGGCGAAACCGCTCCTCTGGAATTGAGTCTCCTGCAAACCGAGGTCGAGCGGCTTCGGGCACGACGCGAGATCGCAGACGGCAACATCCAAACAGCGTTAACCAGACTAAAATTCTATGCCGGTGTCGCTTACGACCAGCCGCTAAAGCTACGCGAGGAAATTTCCGCAGCTCAAATTCCACAATTGCCTACAACAAGCGAAACCGGCATCTCGCTCGCTCTAAGGTCGAGACCCGAATTGCGAGTTGCAGAGCTCGAAGAACAACTCGCGAGCGCTGGGCTTCGGCTCGTTCGTTCACAGAGTAAGCCGGATGTCACAGCGTACACGCGTTACACGCAAGGGCGTTCGAGTATTGATCTGCCGGTTGGATCATTTCCGCAGAGTACCGATCGCAGCCTTACATTCGGCGTTTCGATCGGATTGCCGATCTTCGACAAAAAGCAGGGAGCCAAAGCTGAAGCCGAAATAGCAATTCGCCAAGCCCAGGAGAGACGCTCGTTTGCCGAAGCGATAATTCGAAACGAAGTTGTCACGGCCTTTCAGCGCATCGAGTCGGCAAAACGGGCTTTACGAACGCTTGAAACAACGGTGATTCCCCGCTCATTAGAAAACATCGAAACGATCCGAAAGGTCTATGAGCTAGGACAGCTAAAGATCACCGACCTCATTGCCGAGCAGCGAAAATTGCTTGATGCCAATCGCGACCTAACCGAAGCACTAACCTTACGATATCGTTCGCAAGCCGAACTTTTCATCGCCATCGGAGCCAACTTAGAGAACTAAAAATATTATGTCTGATCTAAATATAAATGAGCAGAACGAGCATCACCAGAACGACGAAGCGGAACTAGACCGTCTCGAATCGAACCTAGAGAACGACGGAGATCGCAACCCTAAGATCCCGACGACGAGGGGATCACTCGTGGCATGGATAATAACCGCGGCGGTAGTCGGGCTTATCGCGATCATTGGGGTTGCGTGGATCGTTAGTAAGAACTCCGCCAGCGGCGACAAAGCGGCCACTGAGGAACATAAAGAAGAGCCGGGACATTCTGAGGACGAGAAGGGGAAGGAAGTAAAACTCGATCCTGAAATGCTCACATCTGCCGGTATCGTAACGGAATCAGTAACCCAGCGACCTGCCATTGCCAGATTGATGGTAACGGGTGCTGTCGAGTTGAATCCTGAGACAACCGAAATGGCGACGGCACTGGTTGGCGGTCGGATCGAAAAAGTTTTCTACGGTGTTGGTGACAATGTTCAGAAGGGAGCAGTGCTTGCCGTTATTTCGAGTCCGCAGCTTGCTCAAATGCACGGCAAAATGCACGAGGCTAAGACGAAATATGAACTGGCCCAACGCAACCTTTCACGTGTTCAGAAAGCTGAGAACCGCGTTGCAGTATTGCAGGCGAAAGCCCGGCTGGATGAAGCCGACGCTACCTTGAAAAGGACAAAGCGGCTGATCGAGCTCGGTGCCGGAGCCGGAAAAGATCTAATGACAGCCGAGACCGCGTACAGAACCGCCAAAGCAGATTTCGATTTTCAATCCAATATCGCTCTAAATAAAGAATTACAGGAATCACAGGCGGAGGTTGAAACCGCCAGGGTTGATCTCAAACACATAGAGGACGAATTACGTTCGCTCGGCGTTCCTGTCGAATCGAACAAAACGGACGATCATCGTAGCGATACGTCGCTCGTTTCCTTAAGATCCCCACTTTCCGGTGTCGTCACCGAAAGAAAATTCAATGCCGGTGCAGGTATCGAAGCGGCAGTTCCCATATTTTCTATTTCAAATCTCGGCACTGTTTATGTCATCGCAAATGTTCCTGAAGCGAACATGGCGAGGCTCCGGGTTGGTTCCGTTGCGGAGATCACGTCGCCTGCTATCGGCACGGTCAGCGGACGCGTGTCATACATTGATCCGCAGTTGGACGAGACAACTAGAACCGGACGTGTTCGGCTTGAGGTTCCAAATGTCCAGGGTAAATTACGGGCTGGTATGTTCGCTGAGGTTGGTTTTTACACGGGAACAAATGAAGCTACGGGCGAGGAACTAGTTGTGCCTTCGGCCGCAGTTCAGCGAACGGGGGACAAAACCATAGTGTTTGTTCCGCGCGAGGATGAACCGGGTGCATTTGAGGTCCGAGAGATCGAGGCCGGAGCCGATATCAACGGCTACACGAAAGTCATCGAAGGCCTAAAACTCGGGGAAAAGGTCACCACGAAGGGCAGCTTTACATTAAAGACGCAGCTCGAAAAAGGAGCGTTGGGAGACGATCACTAAAAATATGATCAACGCATTAATTCGATTTTCCATTGCTCAGAAGCTGATAGTTCTTCTGCTCGTCGCGATCATGGCGGCCGCCGGGGCTTACAGTCTTATTAATCTACCGATCGACGCCGTGCCTGATGTCACCAATGTTCAGGTTCAGGTTTTGACCAACGCTCCAAGTCTTGCACCGCTGGAGATCGAACGCCAGATCACCTTTCCGATCGAAGTTGCGATGTCGGGCATACCGGGCGTCGAAGAAATTCGTTCGGTTTCGAAGTTCGGCATATCGAACGTAACCATCGTTTTCGAAGAGTCGACCGATATCTATTTCGCACGCCAGCTAATTCTCGAACGCATGGCGACCGCTCGCGAGAATATTCCGCCCAGCATCGGTTCGCCCGAAATGGGGCCGATAGCTACCGGCCTGGGCGAGATCTACCAGTACGAAGTTCGAGCGGAACCCGGAAGCAATTATACGGCGACGGATCTCAGGACGATTCACGACTGGAATATTCGCCGACAGTTGATGGGCGTTCCGGGTGTGACGGAAGTTAATTCGCACGGCGGCTACGGCAAACAGTACGAAGTCCGTCTGTCACCCGAAAAACTGCAATCATATGGATTGACGCTAAGCGATGTTCACGATGCGGTCATGGCAAATAATGGTACGGTCGGCGGAGGCTACATCGCGAAAGGGGCCGAGCAGTATCTGCTGCGTGGTGTCGGACTCGTCGAAAAGATGGATGACATTACGAATATCGTGGTCAAAACCGGCAAAGAAGGCGTTCCCGTCTTTGTGCGTGATCTTGGGGAAGTAGTAGAAGGTCAAAGCATTCGTCAAGGTGCGGTTTCCACAAATGGCGAGGGCGAGATCGTGTCTGGTATGGCGATCATGCTGAAAGGCGAGAACTCGCGAGTTGTGGCTGAAAGAGTCAAGGCAAAGATCGATGAGATCAAGACGACTCTGCCGAAGGGCGTGACCATCGAACCATTTTATGACCGAACCTCGTTAGTTAAACGCGCGATCTGGACAGTTGAAAAGAATCTGCTAGAAGGTGCAGCGTTGGTGATCTTTGTGTTGCTCCTTTTGCTTGGCAACTGGCGTGGCGCTTTGCTTGTCGCGACTATCATTCCATTATCGATGTTGTTTGCCGCGATATTGATGCGAGCTTTCAATGTATCGGGGAACCTGATGAGTTTGGGGGCATTGGATTTTGGGTTGATCGTTGACGGAGCCGTCGTCATGGTCGAGAACGTGGTTCGCCGCCGCGCCGAGGCACAGCACGAGAAATCACGAGAGCCACCGGAACGCACTATCCTCGAAGCCTGTCTCGAAGTCGCGCGTCCAGTAGTGTTCGCCGTGGCAATCATCGGTATCGTTTATCTTCCGATCCTTAGTCTTCGGGGAATCGAGGGCAAGATGTTCGTTCCAATGGCTTTGACTGTGATCTTCGCGCTTCTCGGATCTCTTCTGCTCTCGCTGACCTACGTTCCGGCAATGTTGGCCTTGACGCTAAAGGGCAATGTTTCAGAATCGGAGAGTTTTCTTATTCGTTGGGCGAAACAAATCTACAGGCCATCGCTCGCATTTGTGATGAAGTTTCGGGCACAGGTTTTGGCTATTGCGGTTACGGTCGTTGTGATCTCTGGAATCATTTTCCCATATCTGGGCGGCGAATTTATTCCGCGTCTCGATGAAGGCGATATTTTGGTCGAAGCAATAAGTTTGCCAAGTGTTTCTCTCGATCAGTCAATGGTCATGACGACTGCTGTTGAAAAATCACTCAAGGTCTACCCAGAGGTCAAGACGATCGTATCGAAGTGCGGAGCACCAGCAGTAGCGACGGATTCAATGAGTTTGAATCAGTGCGATGTATTCGTGATGCTCAATCCGATCGAAGAATGGAAGTCAGGCTGGTCGAAAGAAAAGCTGATCGAGGAGATGTCTAAAAAGCTCGAAGCCGAAGTCCCAGGTGCGGCATCTTTTGGTTTCATGCAGCCGATCGAGATGCGCGTCAACGAACTTATCGCCGGAACACGAGGCGACGTTGCGATCAAGCTCTTTGGCGACGATCTACAGGTACTAGCCGACAAGGGCGAAGAGATCGAAAAGGTTTTAGCAACAATACAGGGTGCGGAAGAAACAAAGGTGGAGGTTACGACGGGTTTGCCTCAATTGCAGATCAAGCCGGACCGTGCGGCCATTGCACGATACGGGATCAATGTCGAAGATGTCAACGAACTGGTCGAAGCGATCTTTGCCGGGAAGAAGGCGGGCGAGGTTTTCGAAGGCGAGCAACGTTTTGACATTGTTCTGCGTTTGAACGAAGACGCGAGCAAATCTGTCGAGTCGGTTCGAGCGTTGATCCTAACCGCTCCAAATGGGCAACGCGTGCCCCTCGCACAAGTTGCCGATATCGCACTTGTTGAAGGGGCCGCACAAATATCTCGTGAAGCAACGCGGCGCCGGATCGTGGTATCGACTAACGTCCGTCAACGCGATATTGCAAGTTTCGTAACCGAAGCAAAAGAAAAGATCGGTAAGGAAGTGACACTTCCGCCCGGATATTATTTGCAATGGGGCGGAGCTTTCGAAAACCTCGAGCGGGCGACTAGTCGATTGCTGATAGTGGTGCCGATTGCATTGTTTTTGATCTTTGTGATGTTGTTCTCGACGTTCGGCTCGGCAAAGCAGGCGCTAATGATCTATACCGGAATTCCGTTTGCGATCGTTGGTGGCGTTGTGGCGTTGGCCTTGCGGGGAATGCCATTTTCGATTTCCGCAGGCGTTGGGTTTATCGCATTATTTGGCGTTGCCGTTCTAAACGGTGTTGTGATGGTCAGTTTCATCAACCATCTCCGCGAAGAAGGAAAATCGGTGCTCGACGCCGTTAACGACGGGGCCATGACGCGATTGCGTCCGGTACTTATGACGGCTCTGGTTGCCAGCCTCGGGTTTATTCCGATGGCGTTAGCAACTTCGGCGGGGGCGGAAGTTCAGCGGCCGCTTGCCACAGTTGTGATTGGCGGACTCATAACATCAACACTGTTGACTCTATTGATCTTGCCGACGCTTTACGCATGGTTTGAGAAGGATGTCGAGGGAGAGTTCACGGAGGGATAAAATGATGATGAAACTAATTATCGCGATAGTGCGGCCGTTCACGGTTGAGAAGATCGTAAATGCGTTTGAGGACATTGAGGGCTTTCCGGGAATGACGGTGATCGATTCCGAAGGTTTCGGCCAGCGGTTGCGAACTTCTGCCTATGACGCGCTAGATCCGTTCAAGCCAAACAAACGGATCGAGGTAGCGGCGAGCGAGGAAATGGTTGAGGCGATAGTCGCGGCCATCAGGCACAACGCTCACACGGGGAAGAAGGGAGACGGCATCATAACCGTTGTTCCCATTGAATCGGTTACGTTGATCTAATCAACGGAATTTATGTCGTCTGCGAACCCAGTTCACATGCTCATCGGAGCGGTCATCGGAACGTCCTTGATCTTCGGACTGACCTGGCTGATGCTCTTCCTGAATAAACGCGGATTCAAGACGCACCCGAGCGAGAAAAGGTTAAGCCAGTACAAGCGGCTGGGACAAGCAAAGGCGGAGAAAAGACGAAGAAATCGAAGGTACAGATTCTAGGTACGAAATATGGGACACGGACACACACACCAAGTATCGGCGGCGGGCAGAAACAAAAAGCCATTGATGATGGTCTTTTGCCTGACGTTCTTCTATTTGATCGTTGAGGTAATTGGCGGGTTTTGGACGGGAAGTCTAGCGTTGTTAGCCGATGCCGGGCATATGCTGACGGATGTTGCGGGCGTCGGTTTGGCGTTACTCGCTATTTGGTTTGCAGAAAAACCAGCATCACCGGAACGAACGTATGGCTATTACCGTGTCGAAATACTCGCGGCTCTTACTAACGCAGTAGTTTTGATCTACATATCGCTCTACATTCTTTACGAAGCATACGAACGATTCAAAAACCCGCCCGAAGTGCAAAGTGCCGGAATGCTCGCGGTCGCATCCGTTGGCCTTGTGATAAACATTGCCGGAGTCTTTATTTTGCGTTCCGGCTCAAAGGAAAGCCTGAATATGAAGGGAGCATATTTCGAGGTTTTGTCGGATATGCTCACGTCTGTCGGGGTGATAATCGCCGGAATAATCATGCTCACGACCGGATGGTATTATGCCGATCCGTTAATTTCCGCGGGAATCGGCCTGTTTATCTTGCCGCGAACGTGGACGTTACTGAAAGATGCCGTTGCTGTCTTGCTGGAAGGTACGCCGTCTGACGTAAACATTGCGAACGTGCGAGACAAACTTTCAAAGATCGAAGGCGTTGCCGAGATTCACGACCTTCACGTATGGTCGCTTACCTCAGGCGTAAATGCCTTAAGCGTCCACGCCGTGCTTGCCGAGGGAGCCGAACATGACGACGTTCTGAAACGCGTTCACGATTCATGCACGAGCGAATTTAAGATCGCGCACGTAACCGCCCAAACAGAACGCGAGGGCTTTGCGTGTCACGAGACACACATATAAGAATGCAATGGAACAAGAAGCAGACTTTTTTCATGTTTTTACTCAACATCAACTTATAATTTTCGTAGGTGCGAGTTTACTGATTATTGCCATGTCAATTGGTATAGGTATTCTTATCGGTAAGCGGTCAGAGAGGCGTTCGAAGGGAGGTTCAAAATGAAAACCGATAACAATCAAATGTTGGCAACCGCCATTTCTCAGGAGTTAGCATTGGCCGAATCGCTTATTGAAGGCGGCGACTTGAATTTAGCCTTTCATCACCTCGAACGAGCTCACGTTCTAGGTCAAGCTTCGACATACCAGCACACGCGTATCCATTGGCGAATGTTCAAGCTCGCGATCAAACAGGGTTCGCCCCGCGAGATTTGGGGACAGATCGTTCGTCTTATCGGAGCTTCGACAAAGACGCCGCTCGGTATCTATCCGACCGGGAACACAGGCGGCTCGAATGTATGGTTTTTTAAGTCGATGTCCATTCCCCGCGATTTACAGGCGATTATTGAACATGGTAAGAAGGAGGCTATTGAACAGTAAAGTTGAGAGTTCTATTGACATGTCCAAGTCACCGGGAGTATGTTCGAAGATGATGGTGAGACGTCTCACAATGTTATTCCTGTTCTTGGCACTCGCCTCCGGCGTCGTGTCAGGTACGTCGCTTCACGCGTCGAATGACAAGATGATGAAGTGCTGCGACAAGGCCAAGAGCAAGGATGGCTCGCCAGCAGCCACTTCGGCCGGTTTATGCTGTGCAGTTAATTGCTCGGAGTCAGCACCAACCTCTTCTTTTAGTTACTCGCCATCAAGCTCAACTATTACAAGGTCCGTTGTAGAGCAAATAGTCGCGTTGTTCCCAACAACGAGGGCTAAAACGCCAGATGCTTCGCCCTACCTTCCTCGGATTCTTCCGCAGACTTTACAACCCAAATATATCCAACACCACTCGTTGTTGATCTAGTTACTGAGGAGCAGTGCGCCTTTTTTTCAGGCGAACGTGCGCCTTTTTGCGCTATTTCAATTTCGGCCATCGGTGCGCCTTTCGGAATAAAGGGCCGCCGAAATAACTCTAGCTCTAGGAGACAACTATATGAGAAAGACTGTTTTATTTATTGGTTCAATCACACTCTTTGCGTTGATCGTATTTACCGCGGCTTGCGGTTCAGAAACGCCAAAGCCTACCGCTGAAAACCCGATCCCCGGTAAAGCTATAAAAAGCGGCCCGGCGGGAAACAACCTTACCGCGACGATTTCAAACTCGGACGGAACGTTAAAGAAAGGTTCGCAGGAATTCATGCTTACATTCACCGATGCGTCGGGAAAACCGGTCGATGTTGGTTCCGTTGCGTTGAACTATCGAATGGCAGCAATGGGCAGCATGGCCGAGATGAATAACGGATCCGCCTTTACGACAACCGGAACTCCGGGCGTCTATAAGGGCAAAGTTGATATCGAAATGGCTGGTGAATGGCAGGCCCAGATAACGTATGAAGGCCCGGCCGGAAAAGGAGCATTTTCGTTGCCCGTCAGAGCGAAGTAAGCAGGGATGATACATAAGCTCATCGAGTGGTCGTTAAATAATCGCGGACTGATAATCGTGTTTTATATCGGTGTCGCTGCCGCTGGTTATTGGGCCTTGCTGCGCACGCCGATCGACGCGATTCCCGACCTTTCGGATAATCAGGTAATTGTTTTTACAGATTGGACAGGACGCTCGCCGCAGGAGGTTGAAGACCAGGTGACTTATCCGCTTGTCACAAATCTCCAGGGGCTTCCCGGTGTGCGCGTAATCCGTGCAAACTCGGCTTTCAGTTTCTCGATGATAAACATCATCTTTGAGGACAACGTGGATCTTTACTGGGCGCGAACGAGAGTTTTGGAGCGTCTCAATTTGGTTACAAAACAGTTGCCCGAAGGTGTCGTCCCGACACTCGGCCCCGATGCGACAGGGGTCGGGCAGGTATTTTGGTACACGATTGAATCCGATTCGATGAATTTGCGTGACCTCCGCTCAGTTCAGGATTGGTACGTGCGCTATCAGCTCAATTCCGTTCCGGGCGTTGCTGAGGTTGCGTCGGTCGGCGGTTACGTTCAGCAATATCAGATCGACATCGACCCGAATAAACTGCGTGGCGTCAACATTCCGATTTCCACCGTCGTCGAGGCGGTGCAGAAATCAAACAATAACGTTGGCGGCAATGTCGTCGAACAGGGCGGACAGTGGGCGGTCGTTCGCGGGATCGGATTGATAGGCTCGGTGGAAGATGTCGAAAACATAATGATCGGCTCGTCAAACGGCACGCCGATCTTTGTCAAAAACGTGGCCGAAGTAAAGCTAGGCAACGCATTTCGCACCGGAGCACTCGACAAGAACGGTAAGGAATCCGTTGGCGGCGTGGTGATCGCTCGTTATGGTGTCAACACACTCGAAGTTATCGAGGGAGTTAAACAAAAGATCGAAGCTTTACAGGCCGGACTACCCGCGGGAGTTCGCATTGTGCCGTTTTATGACCGCACACAGCTTATCAATCAAGCAACCGGTACTCTCAAGCGAACGCTTGTCGAAGAGTTGCTCCTGGTTACCCTTGCACACATCATCTTTCTCGCACATTTCCGCTCGATCTTGATCGTCACGATTCCGCTGCCGCTGGCGGTCCTGATGTCGTTTCTCTTCATGTATTTCATGGGCATCAGTTCAAATCTGATGTCGCTCTCGGGAATTGCCATCGCTATCGGCGTTCTTGTCGACGCGGGAATTGTCGTCACGGAAAACGCCTTTCGGTTTATGGAGATAAGGAAGATTGACCCGAAAGACCGCAAGGCGGTGTGGGAGGTTGTTCTCGAATCGACAAAACTTGTCGGGCGCCCCGTTTTCTTTTCGATGGCGATCATTATTCTAGCCTTTATTCCGGTATTTGCCCTGATCGGTCAGGAAGGAAAGCTCTTTCATCCGCTTGCCTTTACAAAAACATTTGCCATGGCCGGGGCGACGATCCTCGCCGTGACGCTCGTGCCGGTACTCTGCACATTTCTGATCGGTGGAAAAGTTCATTCGGAGGGAGCCAATCCAGTTATGCGTTTCTTGCGGCGGCTTTATGAACCGACGCTGCTTCTGGCGCTCAAGCATCGGGTTTTGGCTATCTGTTCGGCTCTCGTCCTGTTTCTCGGAGCGATCATCCTGGCGATGGGCATCGGCAACGAGTTTATGCCGCCTCTTAACGAAGGCGACGTGATGTACATGCCCATTACCGACCCGTCGATCTCAATTGATGAGGCGAGCAAGATAATGAGCAAACAGGGCGAGATGCTTAAAGAATTTCCAGAGGTCGAAACGGCGGTCGGCAAAGCCGGACGAGCCGAGACCTCGACCGATCCGGCGCCGACGAATATGAATGAGACGCTCATCCATCTCAAACCGCAGGATCAGTGGCGGCCGGGATTGACCCGCGAGGATCTGATCAGCGAAATGGATGAAAAGCTGCGGATGCCAGGCGTTACAAATATTTGGACGCAGCCGATCATTAACCGCATCGAGATGCTTTCAACAGGAATACGAACTCAGGTCGGCATCAAGATTTTCGGTAACGATCTGAAACAGCTCGAAACGCTTTCGCGTCAGGTCGCGGAGTCGGTCAAGAAAGTTCGCGGCGCCGTCGATGTCTATCCCGAACAGATCGGCGGCTCACCCTATATCGATATTAAGATCGATCGTCCGGCCGCCGCACGATACGGAATCGACGTTTCGGTAATTCAAGACACGATTGAAAAAGGCATCGGCGAAACGAATCTTTCCGTAACGGTCGAGGGACGCCGCCGTTTCCCAGTCCGCGTACGTTATGCCAAAGAATTTCGAAATACGCCTCAGGCGCTCGGTCAGATACCAATCGCTATGTCCAATGGCGGCTCGGTCCCGCTCTCACAAGTTGCTGAAATTCGTTCGGTCGAAGGCGCGACTATGATCCAAAGCGAAAATGGTTTACTTCGCGGCACGGTACTTTTGAATGTTCGCGGCCGCGATGTCGGCAGCTTTGTCGATGAGGCGAAGGAAAAGATAAAAGAAGTTGAACTGCCGACGGGATATTACATCGCATGGAGCGGCCAATACGAGAATCAGCAGCGTGCGAAGAGCCGTTTGTTCTTTGTCGTCCCGATTGTACTGTTGATCATCTTCGGTTTGCTCTATCTCACGTACCACTCGGTAGTTGAAGCCGCGCACGTTTTGATGGCGGTACCGTTCGCTTTAACCGGAGGCGTCTATCTTGTCTGGCTTCTCGGCTACAACTTTTCGGTTGCGGTTTGGGTCGGCTTTATCGCTTTGTTTGGCACTGCGGTCCAGACGGCGGTAGTCATGGTTATCTATCTAAATGAGTCTGTTGAGAACCGGCGAAATGAATTGGGAAGACAGTTAACGTCCAGAGAACTCATGCAAGCGGTCATCGACGGAGCTCTGCTACGTTTGCGGCCGAAGGTAATGACAGTAACCACGGTGGTCGTCGGGCTATTACCGATCATGTGGAGCACGAGCTCAGGTTCCGAGGTAATGAAGCCGCTAGCCGCTCCCGTTCTGGGCGGAATGGTATCGAGTCTATTGCACGTCCTGATCATTACGCCAGTAATCTTCTATTGGCTTCGGGAACGAGAACTAAAGAAAGAAGTTTGATTGAACAAAAAAGGAGCTTTTATGAAAACAATTGAGAAATATGCTTTGGGTCTATTCCTGACAGCCATCGCTATCGTGGCGATGAACGCTCAGTCACAGGCTCAGGCCAAGTCCACAAAACCAAAATTGCAAACCGCACGGGTGTTGATCAACGACCAAGGTTACTCGCGAACCAGCATCAATCTTCGCCGCGGAGTGCCGACGCGGATAACATTCTTACGGCAGACCGAAGAAACGTGCGCAACCGAGGTTGTAATCGCCGACTATGGCATTAGACGTTCGCTCCCTTTGAATGTTCCGGTTGCCGTCAGCTTCACGCCAAAACGATCAGGTGAGGTCACCTTTACGTGCGGAATGAACATGATGAGAGGCAAATTGATCGTTTCATAATGTCAGAACAGCTCGACAAATTAGTCTTTATTTTGGTTTTGATGCTGCTGCCTGGCGGTGTATTTGGGCAGGCCCCGACAACGGCCCCAACGCCAGATACTACTGTCCGTTATCTCGATCAAATTGCCGGAGTAACCGCGGATCAGGCCGTTGTACTCGCACTCGAAAACAATGCCGAGATACTGGCGGTACGAAAAGAGGTCGAAGCAGCAAGAGCAATGGTCAAGCAGTCGAAGCTGCGTCCTAATCCCACGCTCAATGCAACCGGCGCTCGGCAGTTGGGCGGCATGGACAATAACCAGATGGCCGAAGTAATGCTGCCGCTCGAACTCGGTGGGCGACGTTCCGCGCGTATCGCTGTTGCACAGAAGGAACTGGAAGCTCGTGAGTTTGACCTTACAAATAGAGAACGGCTTCTTGCCGCCGATGTCCGGATCAAGTTCGGCGAAGCTGTAGCCTCAATCAAGAAAATTAACGTTACCGAAAGGACATTGACCGCAGCCAGACAAGGTTACGACCTTGTGGCGGCGAGAGTGACGGAGGGCAAGATTGCGCCGCTCGAACAAAACATCTTTCTCGTTGAGGTCAACCGGTTGCAGTCGATCCGCGAAACCGCCGAAGGAAAGGTCGAAACGGCGATGTTTGAGCTTCGCAATATGATCGGAATGAGGCCCGATGAACCTCTGCGGCTGCGAGGTGACTTCACAAGCCTCATCCAAACCTTGCCTTCGCTGATTGATTCCACGAACGACGGGTTGATCCAGAGACCTGATCTTCAGGGTGCGCGTGCGGTAAGGCAGTTGGCTGAGGCGAAGATCGAACAAGCAAGAGCCGAAGGCAGAGCCGATGCGAGCGTGAAGAGCGGCTACCAAAGGATGAATTCTGGATTTCCGGTCAGCGGGTTCGATGATCGAGGGTTATTACGACCCGTCCAAGACGTCTTTCACTTCTTCACATTCGGCGTCGAAATCACTCTGCCCGTCCGAAATCGGAATCAGGGTGCGATCGAGGCTGCTGTTTTCGAACGCGATGCTGCCCAGAGTCGCGTAGAGTTCGGTGAATTGACGATCCGTCGCGAAGTAGCGTCTACATTTGCGAGATACAACCGTGCGGCCCGTTCGCTATCGATATTTCAAAATGGTGTTCGGGACCAGGCGAATGCGAACCTACAGGTCATTTGGCAAACGTACGAGCTGGGGTCGAGAACCCTGCTCGATTACATTGCCGAGCAGCGCAGGTTTCTGGATGTGGAAAATGAATTGGTTGATAGGGAACTCGAAACCTACATCGCGAATGTTGAGATACTAAAGGCTGTCAATGCGCCGCAACTTACAAAGAAATGAGAGAAGAAATCAACGAAGATATTGTCGACGGCGTTGAACCGGGCAAAGTAGCTGCATCGACTCCAAATCGGAAACCTCTATACGTAGCGTCCGGGGCGGTGGGGATTGTTCTCCTCGGTGCGCTGGGATTCTGGTATTTGAGCACTAGTGAAGGTGGAAAGGCCGTCCCGCCGCCGCGAAGTGTTTCATTTGGTGACAATACCAGCACAGAACCCTCGCAGACCGCAAGCGAAGAGACAATAACAATCCCGGAAGACCAGTTGGAAAAGATTGGCTTGAAGATCGAGACTGTTGGTGAAACGCTTTCGGGCGAGGCGATGTCGCTATCAGCTACGGGAGTCGTCCAGCCAAACGCCTACAAAGAAACCCCCGTTATCTCACTCCTTGGAGGCGTGGTTCGAAAAGTGAGTGCGGAGCTTGGGAGCAGCGTCGGTCGAGGCCAGACTGTCGCAGTTATATTCAGTAATGAACTCGCCGCCGCTCAATCGCGGTATCTCGCGTTGCAAACGGAAGCTCAAACTGCGAGCCAGAATTACGACCGGACCGCGAAACTGGTCAGAATCAGCCCGGTTAGTAACACAGAACTGGATCAAGCTCTGGCTGCATTAACCACAGCGGAGGCCGAACTCGAAGAGCATCACAAACACCACGCACGAACCACGAAACTACTCGAAATTGGCGCGGCCAGCCGTGAAGAATTCGAGATGGCGACGACCCGGCTGAGAACGTCGGAAGCCAACGTCACTGCTGCAAAGAATCGATACGCACGTGCAGTTCAGGTAGCCGAGATCAATCCGGTCAGCCGAAGCGAGTTCGAGCAGGCCGCAGTCAAAAGGCAGACCGCCGAATCCGATCTTGCTACGGCAAGGCAAAGGCTTCAGCTATTTGGTCTTTCCTCGCAAAAGGTAAACTCGCTCCGCGCTCCTTCGCAAATCACGTCTGAGATCGCATTAACTGCTCCCGTTTCTGGAACAGTCACAAAACGCAGTATCAACGAGGGAGAGGTCGTCGAAGCGAACAAGGAACTGATGCGCGTGACGAACCTTTCCAGCGTCTGGGTAATTGCTCAGGTTTATGAAAAGGACTTCGGGCTTCTCCGCGAAGGAAGCGGTGCGAGTGTGACTTCGAATGCATTTCCCGGCCAAGTGTTTCGCGGTCATGTTACATACATCGATCCGAACATCGTGCCCGAAACCCGCACCGCTCAGGTCCGGATCGAGCTCGATAATCCGGGTCAAGTTTTGAAAGTCGGTATGTATGTAAACGTGGCCTTTGGATCAATGGGAACGGCTGAGCGCACAATGCCGACAATACCGGTCGCTGCCGTTCAAAATATGAACGACAAACAGGTCGTTTTCGTTACGACTGGAAAGCCGAACGTCTTCATTGTAAGGCCCGTGAGACTCGGATCGGAGAATCAAGGAGTCTTCCTGGTTCTCGAAGGTTTGAACGTCGGCGATAAGATTGCAACCGAAGGAAGTTTTCTTTTGAGAGCAGAATTTCTCAAGCAAAATCTGGAGCATTGATAATATGAAATCACATTGGGAAAATGTTTATCAAACGAAAGGCCGGGATCAGGTTAGCTGGTTTCGTCAACATCTCGACACATCGCTGCAAATGATAAAAAGCACGGGAATTGGTAAAGATTCCTCTATTATCGACGTGGGAGGCGGCAACTCAAATCTCGTGGACGATCTTTTGATTCAGGGCTTTTGCGATGTTTCAGTTTTGGATATTTCCGGCAAGGCTATTGCGGACAGCAGACATCGACTTGGCAACCAGTCCATTCAGGTTAATTGGATAGAGGCTGATATAACGGAGGTTGATCTACCCAAAAATGAATTTGACCTTTGGCACGACCGGGCAGTTTTTCATTTCCTAACCGATGCTGACGATCGACGCAAATATGTTGAACTCGTCCTGAGTTCACTAAAACCAGGCGGTCATATCATCGTGGCATCTTTTAGTCTTGATGGCCCCCAAAAATGCAGCGGGCTTTATGTTATGCGATACAGTCCTGAAACGATGCACGACGAATTTGGCGGGTCATTCGAGCTTGTTGAGAGCATTGCCGAAGTACATGAAACGCCTTTCGGCTCGACCCAGGACTTTGTTTATTGTTATTGCCGCAAGATCTGAAATCTGCAGAGCGGAGTTAAACGGCTCTTAGCTGGCTATTCGCACTTGTGAATACGCGGAAGGCGGAGCGCAGGAAAAGGCAAACCAATGCAAGGGCGATGATGATGTCGGGCCAGCCCGACTGAAAGAACCAAACCGCGCTGGCAGCGACAAAGACCGAGACGTTCGAAGCAATATCGTTACGCGAACATTCCCACACCGAACTCATATTCACATCGTCTGTCTTGTGACGCGTAAGCAGATAAAGGCATATCGAATTCCCGACGAGGGCAAGCAAACTAACCACGCCCATGATTTCAAAAATAGGAACGGTCGGAACCACCAGTTTGTAGATCACTTGTCCGAGCACAACGAGCGCCGCTAGAAGGATCAAACCGCCTTTGAATAAAGCGACCTGAGCCTTAGCCTGCGATGATTTATAGACAACGTAAAGGCTCAGCCCGTACGTCATCGCATCGCCAAGATTGTCCAGCGAATCCGACAACAACGCGCTCGAACCCGCATAAATGCCCGCACCGATTCCAGCCACAAACATCGCGACGTTTATACCAAGCACGATCTTCAACGTCGAACTCTGCCTCTCCCGCAAAGCCTCTATCGCACAATCATCTTCACAACAAGCCATAACGACACCAATTTCAGAATAGGTCAATACCCAAACGTTATCAACGAGAGCAGCATCATTACCGCTCAGAACGGATCCGATTAGCGTTACAGAACCTTATCGAAGCCGCTCGGGGAAAAGTCCTATCAAGCCTCGCCAGTGTAAATCGCTCCAATAAAAAAAATAGCGGATGGCAGCTGCTAGAATATGTTATTATTCTGCGTGGGAAACAAGGCGGCATTTTTGTTTTTTTTGCCTAGATTGCATGCGATCGAAACTCTGATACGGTTAGTTGACTTGGTTGCAGGTTGGTTGCAGCGTTCCTGATCATGGCTGATTAGTGTTGAATCGAGATGGCTGTAAGTTGCTGATTCTAAGAGCTTTTGAGCACTTTTGACAAATTATACAAACCTACCTAAATCGCTTGGGGTGCGAGAGGTCGCAAGTTCAAATCTTGTCGTCCCGACCATAATTGAAACGCCCGGTTCAAAGGTGAGCCGGGCGTTTTGGTGTTTTAGGATCAACAGTTAGTTAGAGACTTCGCTGATCTCGTTATCTGTCACGGTTTCTGCTGCATTTGGGTCCGGATATAATTTTTGATTCAGTCGTATGATCAAAAAGTGATTACCCAGAATAGCTATTGCCGCTACAACGACAATGATCGCACCAAGTAAAGGTCCCACTGAAAATGCACCGTTACCAAGTCCGGCCATTTTCTTGAATCTGAATGCTTCCTCCTCTAGCCAGAAATAGCGCATCAGAATGAAAGCGGCAAAATAGAAGAAACTGGACCAAACCGCCCAAGAGCTTTTAGTCGTCCACAAAATCGCATTTCCCACCAATATAAGCAGGACAAATGAGACCCATAGAAGATACCAGGCGATATCTGAATTAAAAGAATAACCCTCGATAGCAGCGATCGGGAGGCCAATGCTCTGTAACCAACTCCACGAATAGTAAGTGAAAAAACCAACCGTCGCGACGGAAACTGCAATCAGCCCAAGGTAAAGTTTGCTCCACATAGTTGAAGTTTGTATCACAATTCGGTCTCGAAGACAAAAAACGCCCGAACAGCGTTCGGGCGTTTTTAAGCGTCAATGAAAAATCACCGTCACTCCGGCCTTATTGTAAGGTAGATCGTCTGCCCACGCCTTGTGATCAGCAGGAGGATCGGTTTGCCGGTCGACGCGTCAATTATGGTCTTGACATCGGCGACCGAGCTGATCGGTCGTTTATTCATCTCAAGGATCACGTCGCCGCGAGAGATCCCGCCCATAGCGGCCGGGCCGTTCGGGTCGATATCTGCGACTACGAGACCATCATTTGAATCAAGTCCTAATTGCTTTGCTATTACTGGCGTCACAGGTTCTAGACTGAGACCGAGTTTGCCACCTTGATCGCTCGATTCCGGAGATCCGGGTTCACCCTTGGGATTCGAACCTTTTGATTGTTCGTCGGTATTTAATTCGTCCAGTGTTGCCGTTAGCTCGACTTCCTTGCCATCCCGGATAACAGTCAATTTAATGGCAGTTCCTGGCGATGTCTGAGCGACCTTGTTTCGCAGGAAATTACTATCTTCAAGCTTTTCACCATTGATCGCGGAGATTATGTCATTACGCTTAACACCGGCTTTATCTGCCGCACTACCCGTTTTAACATTGCTTACCAAGATCCCGGATTTATCCTTCAGGTCCAATGCCTTTGCGATATCATCCGTCACATTTTGAATGTTTATACCCAACATTCCGCGCCGTACTTTGCCGTCCTTCAGGAGTTGCTCCAGAACGGATTGTGCCATATTCGACGGTATCGAAAATCCAATTCCGATGTTTCCGCCACTTGCTCCACCTGGTGAAAGTATTTGCGAGTTGATGCCGATGAGTTCACCGGTTAAGTTGACTAATGCTCCACCTGAATTGCCGCGATTGATCGGTGCATCGGTTTGCAGAAAATCCTCAAAGCTTCCGTCACTGAGTCCTGTCCTCCTACCTTTCGCTGAAATGATCCCGGCAGTAACGGTCTGGCCGATTCCCAGTGGATTACCAATGGCAAGCACAATGTCGCCGACACGAACGTTGTCAGAATTCCCCAGCGTCAAGAAGGGGAGTTGCTGGGCATCAATCTTTAGTACCGCAAGGTCACTGAGCTTATCTGACCCAATTACTTTGGCATCAAATGATTTGTTATCGCTCATCAAGACAGTAATCTTTTCGGCACCATCGACAACGTGATAGTTCGTAAGTACCGTTCCGTCTGAGCTCACGATGACACCGGAACCGAGGCCGCGTTCGATCTGCGGCCGCTGATTCGGCATTTGTCGCTGTTGCGGCATTTGACGAAACATATCATCACCGAATGGAACCATCTGTGGCTGATTCTGTTGATTTTCTTTGTGTTCGGCCTCGATCCTAACAACCGCCGGCGAAGTCTTGTCTACGACGTCTGCATATGAAGTCCTGTTGCCGTCTACAACGAGGGGCGCCGCCGGAGCGGAGTTCACAGTTGGCGGGGCTTCAGAACCCGCAAGTATGCCGGTTTTACAAGCTCCGGAAATCACTGAAACGGCAAAAAGTGCGAAGTAAAAAAATGTTTTGATCGACATTTTGGCAATTCTCCAAGGTATTGTGAAAAAAATAAGTCGCCGGCAGAATGTTCTGCCGGGCAATCAATATGCAAAGTTATACGACGAATTTACCTGACAGGTTCGCTAAAGTTTTGAGTATCAGGAGACTTTCGAGGTTTGATCTCGAAAAATATATGCGAGTGATTTATAAACTAGCTTAGAACATAGAAATGCGGGGGAGTCGTAGTTTTCGTTGTACGAATATTCTACCAGGTCCATTCCAACAACTCGCTTCTTCTCAGCCAGCGTACGTATGAGGGCCAAAGTCTCATACCAACCTAACCCGCCGGGCTCGGGTGTGCCCGTTGTCGGTACAATGCTAGGGTCCAAACCGTCTATATCAATGGTCAGGTAAACATTGTCGGTGAGCCGATCTACGGCTTCGTCGATCCAGTCCGTCCGACCCACAATATCTCGTGCCCAATATATAGCCGTCGGAAGGTCTCCCTTCAGCGATCTTGCCTCATCGCCTGAAATTGAGCGGATTCCAACCTGTACAGATGGAATTCTAAGGTCCTTGACCACGCGAGCCATTATAGAGGCGTGTGAATGTGGTGTGCCGTCATATTCGTCACGCAGGTCAGCGTGTGCGTCGATCTGAAGCACACTAAGATCCTTGAATTTTTCGTGATGAGCCTGGATTATCGGTGCCGAAACCGAGTGTTCGCCGCCAATCATACAAACGAATCTATCGAGTTCGAGAAGCTTTTTCGAATACCCGTAGAGTTCTTCCATCATTTGCTTCGGCGTTTCTCTAGGGGTGAATTCCGGGAGTGTGTGAATGCCGAGTTTGTATACCTCGGCATCGGTTTCTTCTTCGTACAACTCCATATTGCGCGATGCATCCACGATCGCCATCGCACCGGCACCGGTACCGGTGCCATATGAAACTGTGCCCTCGTATGAGACGGGAAGTATAAGTATTTTGGCGGTATCGATGTCTGAGTATTGCGACTCGTCGATACCGCCAAAGTTCATCGGCAATTCAGATGATTGACTCATATAAAGATCTACGGAACTTCAACAACCAGATCCTTCCCGGCGAAACTAAAGTTCGGCCGTTTTCTGCCCTTCATAAATTTCGCAGCCGTTTGCGAAAGTGCCGTGATGATCATCGGCAAGGCAATCGAAGGGTCACTCGGAACATATGCCGTAGTTGCCCCGCGAAGCAGCTTGCCAAAGGTCGAGGTATGACTGCCGGCAAACGACGGAGTTCGGATATCCAGAGGGGCAGAGTCCGTTGTGATGGAGATCGCATACTTGTGGCCACGGATATTAGTACGCGTGATATATGACGAAACCTCAGCGACATTCACCATATTCTGACTGTTGGTGCTGCCCAATGTAATGATGCCCGAGTTGCGCGTGCGTTGAGCGATCTGCATCATTTCCATTGTATCTTGCGTCGTGTCGAATGAGATGTTGATCTTCTTTTCAAACTTCGCCCGAGCAATTCCAACTGACAGTTCCGAACCTCCAAGATCAGGGCAATACACCGGAATGCGTGCCTTGAACGCTGAGGTCAAAATACCATCTTCGTGAGCGATCTCAGACAACTCGCGACCCATCAGGTGCAGAAATTCGCGGACTGAATATGAACGGCTAAGCTCAAGCTGATTGATTACACTACCGATCCACTCATCAGCTTCCTGATATTCTTCGCGATTGGCAAGCACATCGCCCATTCGCATTACGTCAGATGCATCAAGCTCGTCGTCGTCCATACTCGGATGTGCCTGAAAGTGATTGCGTCCGAGGATCTCGTGGATGTCGTGATAAAGCACGGTGCCGGACATCACGATGACATCGACAAATCGATTCTTGATAACGTATGCCAGCAGTCGACGCATACCCGAAGGGATCAGGTTGCCCGAACCGCAAAGATAGATGGTCGAGTTGTCGTCCAGCATATCGAGCCAAATGCGGTGGGCCTCGGCCAACTGTTTAGCACCGAATCCGGCACCTTCCATTTTTTCCAGAAGTCCCGCGACCGAACGGTCTCGGTCAATGGGGATCGGCCTCGTCGGTACCGTCAAATATTTCGAAGCCTTTGTTTTCTTTTGAGCAACCATAATTTCTCCGCGAATGAATTAACTTTAACTATCTTCTAAATGTCTAAAATCCTTATTTCTTGTCTTTTGTGCCGTTTGGCGTCAAATATGTGTAACTATCGACTTGATCCTCGTAAAATTCGATCACTTTACTACCCTCGGTATTGGTAAGCACGCCTTCTTTAATTCGCAACATTACCGCCTTACGAAAAGTGTCGTGCAACTGCACGGCATCAAATCTGACCGACGCGAGGGAATCACCCAAAGTCGCACCGTAAATCACTTTCCTGATAATGTAACCATCCTCGCCAATAAAAATATGAGCTTCGTGGGGCACACCGAAGAGGTTATGATTATTGCCCATTACCTCTTGGTAAGCACCGACCAGCATCATTGCGAGGTAATAGGACTCGTTTTTGACGAGTTTATGCAGTTCGAGTACAGCCTTAGTATCGTGAAGGTCGACAAATTTATCGACGATACCGTCCGAATCGCATGTAATATCACATAGCGTAGCATATTCTGTCGGCTTTTTGTTGAGTTTATGAATTGGGATGATCGGGAACAATTGCTCGAGAGCCCAATTGTCCGGCATTGATCTAAATACCGAAAAATTAGCAAGGTATTTCGCACACATCAGCCGTCGAAGATCCGCAAACTCCTCCGAAACGTATTTTTTAAGTTGGGCGTATTGATCGGCTTTTTCGCAGATATCCCAAAATAGTACTTCGCCTTTGCCTTTGGCTTCAAGTGATATTAATCCAAGATTGAACATCGTGAATAGTTCTTCTCGATGTTCTAGAGCATCGTGATAATACTCACGATAATTCTTAGCGTTTATCGTATCCCTTAGATCAAATAGTTCCTTGACGACCGTCGGATCATCAACGTCCATCGTCATCGGTGTAAGGTCTTCGACAACGGTTTCGATCTCGTCCTGCACGTTCGTTACTAAGATCGCGTGATATGCCGAAAGATAGCGACCCGATTCCTGGATGATTGTCGGATGCGGCACGTTTTCGTCATCGCAAACCGTCTTTATGACGTAGATGACGTCATTGGCAAATTCTCTTGCATTGTAATTAGCCGATGATTCGAATGAGGTTCGCGAACCATCGTAATCGACCGCCATACCGCCGCCAACGTCAAGGTAGTCGATGGGTATCTGCATCTTACGGATCTTGGCGTAGGTTCGGGCCGCCTCTTTCATCGCATTTTTAATGCGTTTGATATCGGTCAATTGTGATCCGATGTGAAAGTGGAGCAGTCGGAGCATATCGATCTTACCGGCTTCCTGCAGTCTGCGAATGACCTCGAGTATCTCAGTGGTTGTCAGCCCAAATTTCGCGGCCTCACCGCCCGATTTTTCCCACTTGCCAGACCCCTTTGAATAAAGCTTTACGCGGACACCGATCATCGGCATTTTGACCTCGCTATTGAGGTTGGATATTTCATCCGCAAGATCAAGCGTGTGATCGAGTTCGCTCATTTTCTCGATGACGATCACGACATTCTTTCCGGCGGCAGCACCGGCGAACGCAAGGCGAATAAAGTCGCGGTCCTTAAAGCCATTCAGCACCAGCAGACTATCCTTTGACTGTTCCAGTCCAAGGGCAGCGTATAGTTCGGCCTTCGAGCCGGCTTCAAGGCCGAAGTTATAACGAGTACCTTCGCGAAGATATTCTTCGATCACGGCGCGATTCTGGTTGACTTTCATCGGAAAGACGCAGAGGTGTCCGCCTTCGTATTCGAATTCCTTTATGGATTTTCTGAATGCTGTTTGGAGTTTCCGTATCTGACCAAATATCAGTTGAGGAAACCTAAGCAAGATCGGGGTGTTGATTCCGCGCTTCTGAAGGTCGTCGATGATCTCCTTAACGTCGGCAGTCAGATTATCATTTTCCGGAGACCGAACGATAAGATTACCTTTTCGGTTAACTCCAAAATAGTCTGCCCCCCAATTAGCGATGCCGTAGGTTTCGATTGTTTGATCAATTATTGCGCTCAAATCCGTATTAACTCCTTTCGACAAAAAATGGATCGCCCCACACTCGACAAAAACATTTAGCTTAATAAAAATCGACGGAAATTCAAAGAGTCAATAACTAAAGGGGCTCTGACGCGTTTTTGTCGTTTGGCGAAGGGCATTTTGTTTGGCACAAGCCTTGCATTGAAGCGAATTCGGGAGAATTGATTTTTAATCGGATGGTAGCTGCGACACTACAAAAAGGTACAAATCAGGATATCGAAATCCGAAAAGGTGCCGCCGTTTGTCAAATGTTGTTGCCAAAATCTGTCACATTATCAATATCCGATCGTAATTTAGAGGTGTCTGAGATGAAAAAAACAAGCGAAAGAGGATTTTCATTGATCGAACTTTTGATCGTCGTCGTGATCATAGGAATCATCGCAACGTTGGCGGTTCCAGCTTTGCAAAAAGGTCTGCGAGCGGCCGAAAACGGAACGACCTTTGCTACATTGAGGACGATCGGTTCGACACAGGTCGGGTTCTATTCGCAAAATAATCGCTTCGGGCGGTTAAATGAATTGAACAACGTACTCGGTCAAGGTTTGGGCGTCACTGCAGGAAATCAGATCAATCGCGGAAAATTTGTATTTGAAATGACGCCGGTGGCCCCCACTAATACGGACCTCGCTAGCCGTTACACTATCACTGCGACGCGAAATATCAGCGGCGAGGGCGTGATCTATAAATATGAGATCACCCAAACGGGCGACATACGGCAGATTCTCCCGTGAGATACAAGACTACTCACCTTATCCTCAAAATCCTCAATCACCTAGGGGTAAAATGTAATGAATGTTTTCGAAGACTTAGTCGTCGAACTTAAAGAAGAAAATCTACTTGAAAGCACGGTTATGGAAAATGACCGTGCTGTACCCGTTGAAATCGACCGCGATGTTGACGAATCGGTAGATCAGGACATCGTAGACGATATCGCGATCAATAGTGTCCCGGATGTCCTTGAGGAAAATGTCCTCACTGATGGACCTCGGCGTCGAGGCTCATTCGGTCTATCCAATGTCGAACCGCCTACGTCGTCAAAACCCGAGCCCCCAGCTGCCGAATCCGCCGACCTTCAATTGCTGGGAAACTCCGAAACCGTCGAGATCAGAAAGCCGACGTCGGAACGCGAATTTTTCATTAAGCGTGCCACCGGTGAAATTTCAAGCCTCCAGATGGTTGAGGCAATACTATCGGCCGTCGAGCGCGAACGTATGAAGATCGTGCCACGCTCCTATGATGACCTAAATGCAAAGAAGGCTCTTCATCATTTCCTTCAATTAGCCGAGGACGTTGAGTCCGAAGAAAGTAAAGAGGCCGAATTTGACCTTCTACGCGAAACTGAAGCTTGGTGCTCTGCCTTGGCTAAACGGGATCGTGAAATATCAGTTACAAATATTCGCCGATATTGCGAGAACTGTAAACCGATGCTCAGTTCGCAAGCAATGCTTTCGCTCGCGAGATTCTACCGTAATCTACCGTATTCAGAATCCGTCCGCGGTAAGTTTGATTTTATAATTACCAGATTATTTACAAGGCCGGCCGAGGACGAACAGCGAATGCTGCTCTTTTCACGAGACAAAATGCTGGGGCACATTAAAACTCTATATGCTGAATGGTCGAGCATACCTCTGTATTCAGCAGAAGGTGAGGAATCTAACATCGCCCTTTCCTCTTTGAGCTTTGAAGATCTAACTAAAGAAGCCGAATTCGCAGAAAACTTTGATGACCTCATTCGAAGCGATTTCTTTGGGCGACTCCGGTTGTTTAAGGAAAGTATTGCTGAACTCTTTTTTGCTCCATCGGTTACCTCCGCAGCGATTGAATGTAATGTGCGGATCGGTAACAAGTATGTCGAGTTGATCGAGCGAGAGCGGCGTAGATCAAGTGCCGCAGACGTCCACGACCGATTCGGCGACATTGACGATCAGATCGTATCTGAGGCTGCCGGCAGATCGCTTGAGTTGGTAAACCTTCTCCGAGATCAGACCGCATCAGAAGAGCTTGCCAATGAGGAGGCGGTTGAGGAACCCGCTGATCCCGAGACCTTGCACGAGGACTCTGCCGATGACATTGTCCAGGCCAAAGCCGTAACGGGAAAGTCCGGAGGCTTCACAATTCGGGTCTTAGACGCGGTGCGTGCCATAAATATGTGGTTTATGGTCGCCGCCTTATTGATGGTTACTGCTTCGGTCGGCGTCTTCGTCTGGGGAAACTACTTTGCCGAACCAAATGTTTCCAGTGTCGGCGTTAAGACACTAAGTTTCCAAGGGACCGACCTAGCTGACGTTGTTAAGACGGCAAAATTAAGCAGTGACACGCTCTACGTCGTTGCTCAGCCAAATCTTGACCAAATGTCTAAGGAAAAGCAGACTGAAGTGCTTCAAAAACTATACCAAGCCGGCAACGAGAAGGGATGGATCGTAGTAAATCTTATGAATAGTGAAGGAAAGACCGTGGGCTACATCAACCCGAACAAGGTCGAGATCCTAAGCGCGGAAACAAAGTAAAAGCCACTTTCGTCATTTTCCGCAAATCAAAATTCTTAAAAAAGCCATAGCTGCGAGCACCTCAGCGTGGCTCTTTTGCGCGGAAAAGGCAGCAATGCCGTCTCCCACTCCGTCAAAGCCGCCTTTTCCAGTTATCGGAAACTGATTTTGGGGTCAGCCTCCGAATCTCATTGATCAAATTGCACCTATATTGAAAATATTACGCCCGAACCTGTTGCAGGTCAATACTTTTTTTCAAAGGCGTTCGATTATTCGAAACAATTACTCGTATGTTGGAGTATTATCATCGTACTTTCGGTATAAACTTCTAAAATTTGGAGTCTGAACATATTGGCAACTGCGTTGCACAATCGTCAGCGCAAGCCTGCTGAATCGCTATGAAATGTAAAAATCTCGTTAGAATGTTCCTGGCCACTTTCGTTTTGCAATCGATAGTTCTGGCCAATTTTGCAATTGGACAATCCACAGCCCCGGCAGATGTGAATGCCGCGATCAGAAAAGAGGCTATGGAAAATTCGAAAATATTCAACACACTTCATTACTTTACCGACCTCTACGGCCCGCGGCTCACCGGTAGTCCTAACCACGTTGCGGCGGCAAATTGGGCAGTCAAAGAAATGACTTCGTGGGGATTCTCGAATGCGGCGCTCGAGCCTTGGGATTTCGGTCATCCTGGATGGGTCAATGAGCGTTCCACCGGGCTAATGATCTCGCCGGTCCAAGACACTTTGACATTTGAAGTTTTGGCGTGGACGCCGTCGACAAAGGGCGTGGTAAATTCGGCCGCTGTTCATATGGTGCTGCCGGATCGACCGACTCAGGAAGAACTTACGGCATACTTTGCCGGAATGTCGGCAAAGGTCGGGAAGAAGATAGTACTGGTCGGTAAACCTGCGGTTATCCCGGTAACGATCGAACCGGCACCCCGCCGAATTCCGGACGCAACTGCCAAGCAACGGTTCGATCCCAAATCGGCTTCGCAGGGGCAAGGGTTCGGTCGAGGGACAGGTCCAATTTCCACCCCGAAACCAAATGCTTTGACGAATGCTCAGATCAATGAACAGCTTGATGCCTTTCTGGTTGTTAACAAGGTTGCCTTGCGTGTAAATGACGCCGCTATGGACCACGGCCTGATCCGAGCTTTTAATAACAGGAGCTTCGATATCACCAAGGTTGTGCCGACCGTAGTTATGCGAAACGAAGATTTTGGTCGCATTGCCCGTCTGATCGCACACGGCACGCCGGTAAACCTGCAGTTTGAGGTTCGCAATCGCCTTGTGCCCGAGGGTAAGACCAGCTACAACGTTGTCGCTGAGATCCCTGGCACCGATAAAAAGGATGAGGTCGTAATGCTCGGCGGACATCTTGATTCTTGGCATTCGGCAACCGGGGCGACCGACAATGCCGTCGGTTGTGCGGTGATGATGGAAGCTGCCCGCATCCTGAAGGCGATCGGCGTTAAACCACGTCGAACTATCCGAGTCGCGTTATGGAGCGGTGAAGAGCAGGGCTTGCTCGGTTCTCAAGCGTATGTCAAAAAGCACTTTGGAACTGCCGAAGCACCGGGGCCTGAATTTTCCAAATTCAACGGTTACTTTAACATCGACAGCGGAACGGGACGTGCTCGTGGATTCAGTGTTTTCGGCCCGGCCGAGACCTCGACCGTTCTTCGTGACGCTGTGGCATCGTTTGCCGATCTCGGCGTAACGGGTGCGATCAGTTCGACGAGCAGGAGCCTTGGCGGATCCGACCACACGTCGTTTAGTGCGGCCGGACTTCCGGGTATTGGCGTTGCACAGGATCCTATCGAGTACTTTACCGATACGTGGCATACCAATCTCGATACCTATGAGCGCGTGATCGATTCTGACGTAAAGTCGTCGGCAATTGTGATTGCAGCCGCTGTTTACAAGTTGGCGATGCAGGATGAGATGCTTCCGCGCTTCTCTGCGGCAGATATGCCAAAGGCTCCGGCCCAGCGTTAGTATCGCGATCCACTCGCCCTTCAGGTGTTGACGTCTAAACCAAATGCCCGTGCTTTAATGTGCGGGCATTTTGTGATTGACCATTTCAGTGCATCCATTTATCATTGACGAACAATGACATACACATCTAGCACGTCTATGAATAGTGACTACATAAGGGTCACAGCTCAAGGGTCATACTCGTACGAGCAGATGTTTGGATTTTTTGATTATTGTCGTAAGGAAGCGGACAATTCTGATCTTGAGAAAGTACTGATCGATTGCGTCGAACTTAAAATGCAATTGTCAGAAGTTCAACGATTTGAGGGCGGACAGATGATTGCCAGCCTTTTCGGCAGCGACAAAAGGGTCGCTCTCGTTCTGCCTGCTGGCCAAGTCACCAAAATGGGCGAAATTGCGGCCAACAATCGAGGTGCTCGATTGCTAGTTACGGAATCGCTCGATGAAGCGTTACAGTGGCTCGACAATTGAACGGCCTCGCTCACACCTTAAACGCCGAAGGGCAAATATCCGCTAATACACAATTCCCGCAATCCGGTTTTCGAGCCTTACATATCTGTCTGCCGTGAAATATCATCCAATGCGGAAACATAACCCAGTATTTTTTGGGCACTACGTCAGATAGATCTTTCTCAATCTTTTCAGGGGCCTTTTCGTCTGTCAACCCTAACCGCTGTGACAAACGGCCAACGTGCGTGTCGACGACGACGCCCGAGGCGATCCCAAACGCGTTGCCTAGGACGACGTTCGCAGTCTTGCGGGCGACGCCGCCAAGCGTCAATAACTCATCCATAGTTTGGGGGATCTCGCCGCCAAATTCATCGATTATCCGCTGACACGCCGCCTGTATATTCTTAGCTTTATTTCGAAAGAAACCGGTCGAGTGGATATCTTTCTCCAATTCTTCTTGCCGGACGTTAATGAGGTCCAACGGCCCGCGATATTTGCGAAAAAGGTTGGCCGTGACGATGTTGACGCGTTCATCGGTGCACTGGGCCGAGAGGATCGTCGCGATCAGCAGTTCAAACGGCGACGTGTGATTGAGTGCGCAATGAGCGTCGGGATACTGTTTCTTTAGACGCTTTATGATCTCGGCGGCTTGGGATGTTCTATCTTTCATCATTCGCTAAAGGCTAAAAAAGAAAGGCACAAAATGCAAATTCTCGATAGTTTATGTAGAATCAAGGCATATTTACAATGGCCGTCGATATTGATGCCACCAATTACCGCGGCGGGCCAACGACTATCAGAATGAAAGTCCCATTACTAGACATTAAAGAGCAAAACGATGCCCTTCGACCGGAGATCGAGGCGGCGTTGGGACGAGTGCTCGACTCCAATGGATTTATCCTTGGCGGCGAGGTTGCCGAACTCGAATGCGAATTGGCCGGCTATTGCGGCACCAAATACGCGATCGGATGTGCGTCGGGTAGCGACGCAATATTGCTTGCACTGATGGCCCTCGATGTCGGTCCCGGCGATGAGGTAATTACCACGCCATATAGTTTTTTTGCGACCGTCAGTGCGATCACACGGCTTGGAGCCGTCGCGGTTTTTGTCGATATCGATCCGGTTACATACAATCTTGACGTCTCGCAGGTCGAGGCAAAGATCACGGACCGGACGAAAGCAATCGAGCCCGTTCATCTTTATGGCCAATGTGCCGATATGACCGCTCTTCGTGAGATCAGTGAGCGGCACAATATTGCGATCGTCGAAGACGCAGCCCAGGCGATCGGTGCCGAAGAGAACGGTATTCGTGCCGGAGCCATCGGTACGATGGGAGCTTTTAGCTTCTATCCGTCCAAGAATCTCGGCGGTATGGGCGACGGCGGTTTTATAACGACCAATGATGACGTTCTCGCTAAAAAGCTGCTTGCGCTTCGTGTACACGGATCGGATGTTAAGTACTACCATAAATACGTTGGCCTAAATTCGCGTCTGGACGGTTTCCAAGGTGCTGTGCTCCGTGTAAAACTTCCGCATTTGGATAAATGGGCCGATATGCGCCGTGCAAATGCGGCGAGATACAGAGAGCTTTTCACCGATGCCGGGTTGACCGAGCAGATCGGGCTTCCGTTTGAAAGATCCACAGCTAAACATATTTATAATCAATATGTTATACGCATTCCCGGACGCCGTGACGAACTGCGTCATTATCTGACCGAGAAGGGAATCGGAACCGATATTTATTACCCTGTACCGCTTCATCTGCAAGAGTGTTTTGCATATCTCGGATATAGTGCCGGCGATCTGCCCGAGGCGGAAAAGGCGGCTATCGAGACGCTTGCGTTGCCGATCTATCCCGAGTTGAAACTGGATCAGCAGGCTTATGTCGTCGATTCCATACGCGAGTTTTTTGAGCAAGACAGTTGATCCATAAATGCCAGAATTTGACCTCAGATCCGACAGCGCTTCGACATCAAAAGCCAAGATCATCTTGATCGCGGCGGTTATCTTCGCGCTCGTTTTCGGCTGGGTGGCAGTACGGCGCCAACTGGGCGGCATGATCGCCGAATTGACACCGGTCAATGACCCAAATGCTACTGCTGCTGCGGACCTGGCCCGCTCGATGGCCCCGTCCGATCCGATTACGCTGTGGCTCGCGGCTAACGTCCAACATAATATTTTCTCGCCCGAGAGCACCAATGCCGCGATCAAGATGTACGAGGACACTGTACGGCTCTCGCCCAACGATTTTCGCTGGTGGATCGAACTCGGCCGTGCATACGAACAGGCCGAGATGAATGAAAAGGCGGAGGCTTCGCTGCGAAAGGCGATCTCACTTGCTCCGGCCTACACGTTTCCCCGATGGCAATTTGGCAACTTCCTTCTGCGGCAGGGTCGTACTGATGAGGCGTTTGCCGAGTTAAAGGTAGCTACCGAAAATAACCAGACGTATCGCGAACAGGTCTTTTCGCTCGCTTGGGAATATTTTGGCAAAGATCCAGTCAAACTTGAGCAGGTGATCGCGGATAAACCCGACGTTTATGCAAGTTTGGCGTTGTTCTATGGGGCACGCGGCCAAGCGGCTGACTCGCTCCGAATGTGGAACAAACTTGATGACGCTGCAAAGGCAGAGCATCCGCAATTTATTTCAGTCATCGCCCAGGGTCTATACGAAAAGCGTCATTTCCCGGAGGCACTGGAGTTTGCCAAGCAACTCGGAATGGACACAGACGCTTTGCCCGATACCGTCACCAACGGCGGATTTGAACGCGGCGTCGGCGACGAAAAAGACACACGCTTTGGCTGGAAGATCTTTCGCAACGATCCGAAATTTGACGCCTCCAGCGATACGTCGGTCAAGCACGGCGGCGGCCGCAGCCTCAAGCTAAGCTTTCGCACATTCAAAAAATCGGAGCTTTACAACGTCTGGCAAACAGTCGTGGTCGAACCGGGCCGCGCATACAAACTCAGCTTTTGGGTTCGCACCGAAAATCTGAAGAGCGGCGGCGGTCCGCAGATCCAGATCGTTAATGGAAATGATGACAAGATCATTACCAATTCGGCGGTCTTTGCGGCCGGCACTAACGACTGGCAACAGTTCACGCTCGACTTTACCGCACCGGACAATTGCAACGGCGTGACCATTCGCACCGTGCGAGCGTACTGCGGCGATGATTGTCCGATCACGGGAACCCTCTGGTACGACGATTTTGAATTGAAAAAGATCAATTAAGAGAAATTACATTGACTGCTGCTAACAAGACAATCTTTTTCCTGCTTTGTGCGTGCGTGATCGTTTCGACGCTCGCATACGGCACGGTCCATCAGCCGACGATCGCACTGTTTTACTTTGTGATCGCCGGAATGTTGGTCATTTGGGCGATCGACGGTTTTACAGGCAGTTCCGTCAAATACAGCACGAGCCTTATCCAAATACCGGTTTACCTTGCGGCGGCATACGCATTTCTTCAGATCATCCCCTTCGGTTCGATCGCCGAAACGGCCGGTTTAAGCGGCATACCGCGGACAATCTCGCTTGCTCCGTTTGCGAGTGAGGCGACAGGGCTCCATTTCATTGCCCTGGGCATTTTTCTCTCGCTCGCTCTTACATACATCGACAGCGCCGCACGCCTTAAGCGAATTGCCGTGGTGATCACCATATTCGGAGCAGTTTTCGCATTTTTTGCGATACTGCAATCGGTGCTGTCGCCAACCAAGATCTATGGCATATTCGAGCGTCCGTCGCCATTCGGTTCGTTTGTCAACCGGCATAATTTCGCTGCGTATATCGAAATGACGGCGAGCATCCCGCTCGGCCTGCTATTTGTCGGGGCTGTCAGCCGCGATAAAAAGCTGCTTTACATTATCGGCATCACGTTGATGTGCGTGGCTCTACTGCTGAGCGGTTCGCGCGGCGGTTTTATCGCTCTGCTTGCCGAGTTGATCTTGCTGATCTTTCTCACTACCCGCAGTCACGGAGTCAGAAAGGTCGCACTGCGCATCGCTCTTTCGCTACTATTGATCGGTGCGGTCATCGTCGGAGCGTTTTTTGTCGGCGGTGAAACGTCTTTGTCGAGGTTTGCCGAAACTGCCGCCTCCAAGGACATCACCACCAATCGCACGCATATCTGGGCAGTCACTCTTAAAGCGATATCAGGCAATCTGCCATTCGGTGCGGGCCTCGGGGCCTTTGCCCAGGCTTACACGCCCTACGATGACTTTAATGGCCTCGAACGCGTCGAACAGGCCCATAATGATTATCTCCAAGTGCTCGCTGACGCCGGCATCGTCGGAGCGTTGATAGGGCTAGCATTCCTGTTCCTGATTTACCGGAGCGCACGAAAGGGAATTGCGGTCCATAATCTATTTCGCCGCGGCATCGCGATCGGTGCACTTTCGGGGATCTTCGCGATCCTGATCCACAGCGTATTCGATTTTGTGCTTCATACCACGGCAATATCGATACTCTTTCTGACGCTAGTGGCAATGCTCACCGCCGCGTTGCGCAAATACCCCGACGACGAAAGTGATCCCGATAACCGCGAACACCGCAAGCGCCGTTCATCGACCAAGGTGGCGGAATTCAGCCCTAAACGTTAGAAGCATTTTTTAGCAAGGTCGGGTGTCCCAAATTAGTTCAATTTAATTTGAAACAGTCGGTTTACACATTCTGTAACGCTAAGCCGTGTGATCTCTGCTATTTACGGGCAAAAAGTGTCCCTAATTAATTTCGCGTTTTTGCCGAATTTGGGACAGGCTAAATGCTCTGAATAAATAAGTTAACCTCCCAAAGTGT
>Ga0209476_10000123_pt1 | contig 51702 bp, 41 predicted proteins | sample KloWWTrecipitate_FD_187179 | JGI IMG/M metagenome (GOLD analysis project Ga0209476, IMG submission 187179) | Active sludge microbial communities from Klosterneuburg, Austria, studying microevolution and ecology of nitrifiers - Klosterneuburg... | ecosystem: Engineered > WWTP > Aerobic digester... | reverse complement strand
GAAATATCAACTAAGTGATATATATATAGTCCACGGGTAAATTCATTTAGCTGTACTGTTAGCTTTTGAGAAAGATTTACACTTTCATACATTTTTTTACCTAGGAAGCTATAAATCTGAATGGTGTGAGTTTTCTCAAATCCTTTGGGAACATCAAATGTTACATAGGAGGTTGCAGGATTTGGATACAATTTTACAATTCTGTCAACAGTTTCTCCAGTAGGATTATTCCTAATAGATTGTGCCTGTGACTGAATGGTAATCAACAGTATAAAGGATAATATCGTAATTAGCCGTCTCAACGTAACAAATTTACTTTTATTATTCGAAAAGTAGGCCTAAAATTTTATTTGTGCAACGTAAAACTACGATTTATTGATAATTATATGATTATCAATACAATAAGTTCGTAAATTTTCGATTTTTTAACAAATATTACTGGGTTTTTTCTAGACTGGCTTTAATTTTTTCAAAATCTGGAATCTCTCCAGCATTTTCTAGCACTTCAGCATATTGTATAATTCCTTCTTTATCTATTACAAATGCAGATCTTTTTGAAACTCCTTTCATATTATACCCAAATTGCTCATAAATAGATTCGTACAATCTGGAAACATCCTTATTAAAATCGCTGAGAAGAGTAAAATTGAGTTGCTGATCTTCTTTAAATTTTGCAAGAGTTTGTAGTGCGTCTACTGAAATACCAAAAACTTTTGCATTGATATTATTATACCAACCGATATTATCCCTTACAGAACAAAGTTCTGTAGTGCAGGTACTCGTAAATGCTAAAGGAAAGAACAGTAATAAAACTGGTTTTCCTTTTAATTCAGAAAGTGTAATTTCTTTTTTATCACTGTCAAATAAAGTAAAGTCGGGTGCTTGTTGTCCAATTTCTAATGGCATTTATTTATTTTTTTGATGAACTTCTTTAACAATATAAAGATATAATTGTTTGCTTTTCGTATTTTTTAAAATCTTGGGCAAAGCAAATATTCTCCTTTACTCTTTCTAAATCCGATATATGAAAAAGAAATTTCAAAACCGCCACGGCCATAACTCGAAGGTTTAAGTTTTGAAATATTGGCATCATAGCTCAATGAAAATGAGAAAGGGTTGTAATCAAGCTTTACAACAGGTATAATAGCATCGTTCAATCTTAAAAATGCACCTGCATGAATGGTATAATCAGGATTTATAGGATCATCTCCAAGTTTTAAACCATACATCATGCCTGCAACTGTTTCAGAAAAGCCACCTTGCTTGGAATGGTCGCCAAGTATTGTCATATACGCATTATCCGCAACACCAAGTTTTATCCCTCCGGAAAAAACCCATTTGGGTTGCAATTCAATATTTGCATTTCTATAAAAGAAAGTTTGATTGGGCCTGTTAAAATGATGATAGGCTGCTCCGATAAAAAAATTATTATCAGGGTTATAAGCGAGATTGGAATTATAACTCATGCCTACACTTCCATCAAGATAGCTAAATTGAGTGTTAGAAAAATTCTCGCCAATGCCGCCATTATCATATTGACTATTCGTTGTTGCTTTCGAAGGGTCAAATCTTCTTTGTATCCATCCCCCCATAAACCCAAGTGATAAATAGCTATTCTTGTCTGTGCTTAATGATTTATGATAATTAAGAGCTGGCATTACATGTGTGGATGTCCATCCTATAGTTCCTGCTTTGTCATACATTATTTGCAAACCAGTGGTGATGAAATCATTGCTTTTACCAATCGGCATTTTTAATTCTCCATTTACGGAGCCTGTTCTGTATGCATTTGTTACGCTGTTCCATTGGTCACGGTACACCGCTTGTACTCTCACATCACCTGTAAAAATTCCGGCCAATGATGGATTTCTCAATAGTGGCGTTTCAAAGAATTGAGAAAAATGAATGTCCTGCGCTTTTGCTGTATAGCAAAAACAATAACAAACTAGTGTAATGATTAAATGTCTTATACGCCTCTTTCCTGTCATGTTTATAATATCAATGCAATGTTTCCATTTAGTTTAATAATCTCTCCATTCTCGCAAAATACTTCTGCCTGGTATACGTACACATCTGCTTTCGGTTTATTGCCTTTGTATGTTCCATTCCATCCTGCAGAAGCATCATTTATTGGGAAATCTCTTTTCTCAAAAACTACTTCACCCCAACGATTGAAAATGCGGAATGTTTTGATTCGTTCAAGTCCTTTACCTCTTGGATAAAAAATGTCATTACTGCCGTCTCCGTTTGGAGAAAATGTATTTGGAATAAAGAGATTAGAATTATTACAAATAACAGTAACCTGTAGCTGTCCAATATTGCTACAGCCATTATCATCCGTAAAGTATACTTGATAGAATGTACTGAACTTGGGTCCGATGTCGGGAGTGGGGCAATTTGCGCAACTTAATCCAGTAGCAGGAGACCATATCCAGCTTATTGTATTAGGAGAATACGTTGCAGGCAGTGTAACTGGAAAACCATTTTGAACAGTCAGTTGGCCTGGCATGTTTACTACGGGTAATGGATTTATATATACTGTTTGCTGTGTGGTGTCTCTACACCCTGTACTATTCGTAGCTATTGCTGTTATTGAAAAAGTTCCTGCCGTTGTGTATGTTTGAGAAGAAGGGTTTTGCAAAATCGATGTGTTGCCATTCGGGAAATTCCATTGCCAGGTAACTATTGATGTGTCTGGTTGAAGGAAAATGCCAGCATGTAATAGCGATGAATTTAAACATACAATAGAATCACCGGCTATATCTATTAATGGTCGTTGTACCACTTTTACAAGATTCGGTCTTGTTAAAGTATCTGTACAACCAAGTTGTGTTTGCACAGCTAATTGTACAGTATATAATCCCGGTGATGCATATTGATGTGATGGATTTTGTAAAGCGGAAGTTCCACCATCGCCAAAATCCCAACTATAGCTAACAATGGGGTCATTAAATGTTGTAGAATCTGAGAAGTTAACAAACCCTCTGTCGCAAAACACTAATGAGTCAAATCCAAAATCTGCTTTCGCACCAGTTATATAAAATGTATCTACACCTTGTAGTAAAATCAAACAACCGGAAGGATCTTCTAAAATTACTTTAGGTAAAAAATTTCCAAAATTTGTATAAATATGATTTGCTGTTGGCGTTGTAGTAATAGCTGTATTGCCGTCTCCAAAATCCCAGAAATAGGAAGTAGCAGGAACAGATGATGTTATATTAAAAGTTGCAGGAAAAGGACTGCATCCTGCTGTTGGCGTATAATTCAATACTGAACCTGCAGTATCATATACATAAATATTTTTGGTAATTGAATCAAGACAACCACCGGGGCTTAGTACAAGCAGCTTTACTGGATATATTCCAGGTAAATTATAAAAATGCACAGGATTAAAAAGATTAGAAGTTCCTTCACCCGGCCCAAAGTCCCAAAGTACATTGGTATAATAGGTTGACGTATTAGTAAACTGCACTTCAAATGGCGTACAGGAACTGGCAGAATCACTCCTGGTAAAATCAGCAACGGGCACATCTACCCGGATATAAGAGGTTTTAGTTATCGAATCAGCACAACCATATATATCTTGTACTCTTAGTCTTACAGTATATAATCCTGAAGCGGTATAAATATATGTTGGCGAATATGAAGTAGAGGTTCCTCCGTCACCAAAATCCCATTGGCTGGCTAATCCTGTTGGTGTTGTAGTATTTGTAAATGTTACAGTTGCATTTGGGCAGGTTAAAGTGTTTGCTGTTACAAAATCAGGAATTGGATCCGAAGTGTTTACCTGATTGCCAATAGATAAACTATCCATACACCCTGCTGCATCTGTAATGATTAGTTTAACTGTAAATGAACCAACCGTGTTATAAGTATGTTGAAATGGGGGAGCACTAAAGTTTTGAATGGTCCCATCGCCAAAATCCCATTGCCAGTTTATAATTGCATTTACTCCATCTGTGGTTGAAAGATCATTGAAAGTAGTTGTAAGTCCCGAACAGCCTGCAATGTTAGTTGCACTAAAATTCGCAAGAGCCCCGTTGATACGTATAAAATTATTTTTTGTAACAACATTTATGCAGCCGTTAATATCTGTAGTTGTAAGCACTACTGTGTAAGTACCACTAGCGGTATAAGTGTTAGAAGCGTTTCTGTTTGTTGTTGTAACAGTATTGCCATCACCAAAGTCCCAACTATAACTAACGATGTTTGCCAAATTGATATTTATGGCACTAAATCCAATGGCAGCCACTCTACAGGCAACTACACGGTCAGCAATAAAATCAGGATTCTCATTTACAGTAGTTATGGTCTGTTGTATTGTATCTGCACATCCGCCATTTGTTACTATAAGTTGTACAGTAAAATTGCCATAGGAAGGAAATATATGTGTGGGATTCTGAATTGTAGATACCGGTGAACCATCACCAAAATTCCATTCCCATGTTAGTGGTGCAATAGATTGATCTGTAAAACTGAATTCAAGTCTGTTGGTACAATTTGGCACTGGTGTAAATCTGGCAATTGGTGGAAGAACTCTTACATAATTTGTTCTTATAAGTGTGTCTGGACAGCCATTGTTAGTTGCAATAAGTCTGATTGAAAAATAACCAGTATCGCTATAGCTATGTTGCGGGTTTTGTAATGTTGAAGAACCTCCATCGCCAAAATCCCAAATCCATTCATCGGAAGGAACAGTAAGGTTTGTAAAATAAACAGGTTGAGTTCCGCAGACAGGAATAGGCGCTGCTGAAAAATCTGCTACTGGTTTTGAGCCCACTCTTACTGCGTTGGGTATTATTAATGTATCGTTACATCCAGTGCTTGTTGTAATTATCAAACGAACTGTATAAGTTCCTTGTGCTATATAAGTATATGTTGGATTGGGTAATGTCGATGTGCCTCCATCACCAAAATCCCAGTTATAGGATGTAATGGCATCTACAGACGAAATTACTGGAACCGGAGAAATTGTGTAAGGTATACAACCTCTTACTGGCAATAATGGAATGCTTATGGTTGCTCTTCGAATGTCAATGTAATTTGTTCTTACAATTGTGTCTGTACAGCCGAATCCGTTCGTTGTAATTAATGTAACTGTAAAGCTTCCGTAAGATGTATATGTGTGTGATGGATTTTGAAGAGTGGATGTATTACCATCTCCAAAATCCCATTGCCAGCTAATAGGTGTTCCGGTAGATAAGTCTTGAAAGTTTACAGTTAAAGGTGGTTCGCATCTTGAAGTGATTGGTGCAGAAAAATCAGACACAGGTCTTGGATTAACTGTTATTGTATGAAGTATAGAGTCAATACAACTGGAATATGTATTATAAAGCCAAACGTTGTACGTTCCTGGTGCAGCATAACTATAGGTTGCGTTAATTGAATTGGCAGTGCCACCATCGCCAAATGTCCAAAATGAACTTATTGGTACGGGAGTTGAAGTGTTAGTAAACGTAGCCGCCTCATTTATACAAACTGATGCAGGACTATTAAAATCAGTAACAAATCCTCCAATCACTATTGGGTTACTTCTGAAGGTGTCAACACATCCTGCCGTACTAGTTGTAATTAATGTTGCAATAAAAGTTCCGTTGACTAGATAAGTATGTGTAGGATTTGTAACTCCTGAAAATGGTGACCCGTCACCAAAATCCCATATATAACTGAGAGTTGGAGGGCCTGTAGATGTATTGGTAAAATCAATTATAGCCGGTGCGCTGCACACAGTAGCCTGCGTATGTGTAAAACCTGCAACTACTCCAGTAGTTGCAGTAATATAATTTGGCCGGCTGATTGTTCTGGTACATCCTTTATCATTTGTAACTCTTAATGTGATTGTGAAATTTCCAGTTGTTACAAATGTTGCCATTGGGTTTTGAAGTGTTGATGTTGTTCCATTGCCAAAATCCCAAAACCAGGATACATTCGAATTCCCTAATCCGGGTTGTGACAAATCCGTGAATTGTACTCGCAATGGAAAGCAACCACTTAGCGGTGATCCTGAAAAATTGACTGTTGGCGGCTCATACACATTTATGTATTGAGTTCGAGTAAGTGTATTAGAACCGTTTGCATTTGTAACTGTAAGTGAAATGGTATAGGCTCCCGGAGTAAAATAAGATGCAGTTGGATTTTGAAGAACAGATGTATTGCCATTTCCAAAATTCCAGCTCCAAGAAGTGGGATTACCAGTAGATAAATCTTGAAAGTTGATAATTACAGGTGAACAACCTGCTAAGGGATTACCCGTAAAATTTGCAACTGGGACTTGTGCCGAAACTGACGAAAAAGAAAAGAAAAGCAATGAAGCAGCAATAAAATGGCTTAGGATATTGTAATATTTTTTTTTCAACAGTTAAGTCTTTGATTTTTCACAATTTAAGAATGACTCCCTTTAAGCAAAAATTAGTCCGGAAATGAATCTCAAGGATAATATTTATTCTTTTTTTACTCTTCGAAATTATGCGAGAATATCGGAATTATGACCTTAGCAAAGTAAGTATGTTTAAGAAGGATAATATATCCATTTGATGGAATCAATTCCTCACAGCTTATCAAGACGCATAAACTTTGTATTGACGCCAATGTTTTGAGTAGCTTCTACGTAGGTCCAGCTGTTTTTGGTAATGTTCCAGTTCCCGTTTATTAAGTCAAGCGGATAAGTAGCCCCGGTAAAGTTTGCAGAAGTAGTCATGGTTGACGCATTGCCATCCCAGGTACCTGTTTTCTCAACAGTTCCATTTTTAATCGCATTAACAGTTTTGTTGCTAAAATATTGAAACTTATAATTGGCGTAGTCAGCTGAAATAGTTGTTCCGTTATTAATAAAATTTGTTATTTGCCATTGGCCGTCAGTCATAGCTTTTAAAACAAGGTCTTCTTGTACTTGCTCAATTGTTTTTTTGCAGCCTGAAAACAAAACGGTCAAAATTAATATCCCAACTATTTTTTTCATGTACGTTTGAGTATAAAGCACAAATTATGAAAAATAGAAGGCTTCTCCAACTGTTTGCTCGTCTTAGTTAACCTTTATTCTCTTTTTGTATGTATTAACAGCACTTGTTTTTGAAATATTCTCGCAGGCACTTAATTTCATATTCTTAAAACCTTACCATGTATGTTCTCCAAAGACTAATTGTGTCTATTCTTATACTTGGCGTAACTATATCTGGTTATGCTCAAAAGCCCGGAGATTTTCTGGACAAATGGGCTTCTAAATCACCCATCGAAAAAGTATATCTACATTTTGATAGAGAAGTTTACAGAGCCGGTGAAAAGGCCTGGTTCAAAGCTTATTTATATTCTGATTTTTTTTCTGATACGATTAGCACAAGTTTGTATGTTGACTTGTTAGATAACTCATCTAAACTTATAGCACAAAAAATTTCGCCGGTTATTTATGGCAATGCAATAGGACAGTTTGAATTGGCCGATTCGTTGCAAACAGGTACTTACTTTATAAGAGCATATTCACCTACTATATTAAATCATAACCACCATTTTTTGTATGAAAAAAGAATTCAGGTCATTGGCAAACCTCATAGTGCTTCAAAACCGCTAGTTACCAGAACACAAAAACTCGACTTCTTTCCAGAAAGCGGAAATTTTGTTTCGGGGTTTCCAAATACAGTCGCATTTAAGTACACCGATGCAAATGGAAGACCACAGTCCGTTGATGGAGTAATTAAAAACGGAAAAGATGAAACAGTAACTTCTTTCTCTGTTTACCATGATGGATTAGGAATGTTTGATATTACACCGCAAGTAGGCGAACAATATTATGCACTGATGAATAATGACTCTTATGGAATAAAGTATTTTCTGCCAGAAGTTGTTGCTAAAGGACTAATTTTTAAAATAATTCCAAATGCAAGAGGAAAAGACTTTGAACTATATCAGAATAGCGACGACTTGGCTATGCGGGGCGATTATATGATTGGCCAAATGCAACATAAACCAGTATTCAGGCTTGGGTTGAACAAAGAAAAGAACGACATTAATGGGTTTATCAATACTCAACAGCTTAGGTCTGGTATAATGCATATAACAGTATTTAATAAAGATGATATGCCGTTGGCTGAAAGAATTTGCTTTGTTGACAACAAAGAATATATACAACCGGCAGAATTAATAACAGGGCAGTTAAGCTTCGCAGAAAGAGGGAAGAATAGTTTTACGCTTTCATTACCAGATACTGTTGCTGGAAGTTTTTCCATAGCAATAACAGATGCGACATATTCACTATCAGAACGAAGAAATGAAAATATAATTAGTAGTCTATTACTTACTGGTGACCTAAAAGGCGAAATTAATAACCCGTCGTATTATTTTTCTTCCAATGAAGATTCTATTACAACAGCTCTCGATATTTTAATGATGACACATGGGTGGCGACGCTTTACATGGGCCAAGCTACCTCAAGTTGCTAATGCTCAATTGCTATACACTGATAATGGTTTTATTTCAATTTCTGGTAATGTAAAGATTCGTGACAGTAAGAAACCGTTGGCACAAAAAGAATTATTGGCCTTATTGTTTTCGTTGGATGATTCACTCAGCACATCCATGCAAATATTTGATACAGACGAGCAGGGTAAGTTCAGTATGGATTCTTTAATATTTTTTGGAAACACAAGATTTTTTGTTGGCGACTTTCTCGGTAAAAAAAGTAAATGGTTGGATATCTATCCCGATGCGGATTCAATAACAACTGGTTTTGCAATAAACTATAGCGGTGCTAATAGATTGTATGTCCCTCTTAATGATGGCTCACTTGCTGATAGATTGGCCACCGAGTATGCAAATGCACAGAAGGAAAAAGGAATTATGTTGGAAGGCATCACAATGAAAGTAAGAAAGAAAACTCCGATAGAAAATTTGGAAGAACGATATGCAAGTGGATTGTTTACTGGTGCGTCTGTTAAAACTGTTGACTTGGTAAATACAGAAGAGAAAATTACCCAGGTCAATATCTTTGATTATATACAAAGTAGAATTGCAGGTGTTAATGTTGAAAGAACAGGAACAAATTATCAGTTGTTTTATCAGCAAAGAAGATCATTAATGGGTGGACCTATTCCAATGACTTTATTTTTAAATGAGATTGAAACCCCCGCCATTTTTATTGCTTCTATTCCTGCCAATCAGATTGCAATGATAAAAGTATTCACTTCATTTGTTGGTTCCGAAGGTAATGCGCCAGGTGGAGTGTTGGCCCTTTATACCAAACAACATTCAGACCTTGCTAATAACCTTGCAACATCTGCTGACATGTTTCAATACAAAGGATATTCAATAATTAAAGAATTCTATTCGCCCGATTATTCAGATGCTGATGTACTGGCAAAGTCTAAAGGGCAAGATCAGCGCATCACTTTACACTGGCAACCAGATATTATAATGGATGGCACGATGAAAGATGTTCCAATTCAATTTTACAATAACGATAGAACAAGAAGTTTCAAAGTAATTGTGGAAGGAATAACAGAAGAAGGTAAAATGGTATTGATTGAAAAATTAATTGCACCACAAACAAAAGGATTTTAAAGAAGCCCATTGTTCTTACGGGAACTGAGGGGCTTCTTTTTACCGGTGAAAACTATTTTGCAGGAAAGCCTGGATTGGCTTTTACTTCTTTCATTTGTTGGGTATGCCTGTTACTATGTGCGGCTATAAATAAATAGAGTTGATAACAATCTATCCATCCTACAGGTAGCTTCACAACATGGTTACGCAAATCTTCGGTAGTATTCTTCATATATTTAATATGATTCATTCTGCTAGTTTTAAAATCTATTAAAACTTCAGCCAAAGAACTATAACCAGTGTTTTTGGGTTGAATAGGTTCCGGTGCTTGAGCCTTTTTTGATCTGTCTTCAACCATGTTAATCACTTGCTCATCCGTTACTTTTATTTCTGCTCTTTTTTCTGGGTTGGCCGGGGTTTTCATAGCACCTTCAAACATTGTCCATAAAAACTTTTCAGTTGCTGCAATATGAAAGAAGCATTCCTTTACAGACCATTTATCTGGGCCAGCTTTGTAATTTAATTGTGCTTCGGATAATCCTTTTGTGGCACCTGTTGCATCTTTATACGTATCCTTCATCAGGCTTATTGCACTTTTCTTTTCAGCTTTTGAAAGAGTATTATCACTCAGAGTGCCAGCAAGTCCAGTAACAAAAAGCAATGTCAGTAAAATAATTCCAGTTCTTCTTTTTAGCATGGCAAATCTTTAAAATTCAGTAATTGGATAAAGTGTTATCCAGAGGGTGTGGAAGGATTGAAAAGATACAAAATAAATCGAAGCCTCCAACAAAGAGTTAAGCACAAGTTTTATTAGTCATGATTATGTGGCTTTTTTCTTACCATTCCGCCTCGAGTATCTTTTATGCTTTGCATAACGATAAAAGCATTAGGATCAATCTTTTCTATTTCACCTGTCAATCTCGTTATTTCCAAACGGGTAACTATTGTAAAAATAATATCTGTCGGGTTTGGGTTTTCGCCGCTTCTGCCGTAGCCTCGTTTACCGGAATAAACTGTTAACCCTCTTCTCATTTTCTCTTTTATCATTTGTGCAATTTCTTTGCTATGCGGCGAAATGATTGTTACACTGGTAAACTCTTCTATGCCTTCCAGTATAAAGTCAATTGTTTTAGATGCGGCCAAATAAGTAAGTATTGAATAAAGGGCAACTTCAATAGAAAGTAAATAAGCTGCAACAGAAAAAATTAAAATATTGAAAATAAGTATAAAGTCACCAACAGAAAGACTTCGTTTGCGGCTAAGTCCTATGGCCAATATTTCTGTTCCGTCTATCACTCCACCGCCTCGTATAGTAAGCCCTATGCCTGCTCCAAGAAAGAATCCGCCAAATACTCCCACTAGTAATTTATCATTTGTTATGATAGGAAAATGAACAGTCGCTATTACTATGGCAAGTACTGCAATGGAGATTATACTTTTGATAGCAAACATGCTACTTATTTGCCGCCATCCCATCAGCACAAAAGGTAAGTTGATAAGTACCAACAAGATTGGTAGTGAAATGCCCGTTGCACGGCTTGTAAGCAAAGAAATGCCGGTAACTCCTCCATCTATCAGTCCATTAGGAATTAAAAATCCTTCTAAACCAAATGCAGCAGAAGAAATGCCAACAGTAATTAATAAAGCATTTCTAATCGCATTCCATAGCACCCTTTTTGCCACAAGTGTTCCTTTGGCCATTTGATAGCGGCTTAGTGGTTCTTCGCTTTTTTTGCCAAGGAGTTTTTTGATTTCCCCAATGATAATATGATGAAGTTTTGGATTGAGTGGCATCCTTTCAAAGATAGGGAACAAATAATGCAATTAAATTTATGTAAACCATCAAATCTGTAACTTTCAGAAATGAAAATCAATGAAATAATTTCTTATTTGGAAACGATAGCCAATACTTCCCTTCAGGAAGAATATGATAATGCAGGTTTAATTACCGGTAATACAAGTTGGGATTGTACTGGTGTTATCTGCACTTTGGATGCAACCGAAGATGTAGTTAATGAAGCAATTGAAAAAAAATGTAATCTGATAGTAGCGCATCATCCCATTGTTTTTAAAGGGCTAAAAAAAATTAACGGGAAAAACTATGTAGAAAAAACAATTATTGCAGCTATTAAAAATGATATTGCTATTTATGCAATTCACACTAACCTAGATAATGTGAAGCAAGGCGTTAATGGAAGAATAGCTCAAATGCTCGAGTTAGAAAATTGTAAAATACTATCAGAAAAGGATGGAACCTTGAATAAACTTTTCACTTTTGTACCTGTTGATCATGCAGCTAAAGTTCGCAATGCCATCTTTGCTGCTGGTGGCGGGCAAATCAGTAATTACAGTGAATGCAGTTTTAATGCAGAAGGTGTTGGCACATTTAAAGGAGGCAAAGGCACAAACCCATTTGTTGGCGAACCGGGAAAGCATCACCAGGAAAAAGAGATAAAAATCGAAATCATATTTCCGACTTATTTTGAAAGAAAAATAATGGCCGCACTAATAGCCGCACATCCTTACGAAGAAGTGGCTTACGATATAATACAGCTGTCAAATTCTAACCGGACAATTGGTTCAGGAATGATAGGCGAACTGCCTAATCCGGTTGAGGAGAAGCAATTTTTGAAAAATTTGATGGAGCTTTTTAGAGTTCCCGTAGTGCGTCATACCCGATTTACTGGCAGGCCTGTAAAAAAAGTGGCTGTTTGCGGTGGGGCAGGAAGTTTCTTGATTTCCAAAGCCTTAGCTGCCGAAGCAGACGTTTATATAACGGCCGATGTAAAGTATCATGAGTTCTTTGATGCCAACGACCGCCTGCTCATTGCCGATGTTGGGCACTATGAAAGTGAACAGTTCACAATCAACCTGCTACAAGAGGTTTTGGAGCAAAAATTCCCTACCTTTGCCGTCCTTAAAACAGAGGTAAAAACCAATCCTGTATCATACTTTATATAATCTATAAAGAACTTTTCGCAGGATAAGAGTACTTCAAATATCGAACATAAAAAGTCAAACATAACTATGGCACAAGTAAAAGAGTTTTCCGTTAATGAAAAACTGACATCTTTAGTTACACTTCAAAAAATTGAAAGTAAGCTGGATGAATTACGTATTCTTAAAGGTGAGTTGCCAATGGAAGTGGCAGACCTTGAAGATGAGATTGCTGGTTTTCATTCTCGTCAGGTTCGTATTGAAGAAGAGATTAACGGCGTAACAGAATTTATCGAACAACGCAAAGAAGCTATTAAGGAATCAGAAGCTTTGGTTAAGAAATATGAAAAGCAAAGCAACGATGTAAAAAATAACCGTGAGTTTGAAGCTATTAATAAAGAGATGGAAATGCAGCAGTTGGAAGTAAAACTGGCTGAAAAGCATATTAAAGATGCTACAGAAGAAATTGCTGAGAAAGCTGTTTTACTAGAAAAAGCTAAAAAGAATATAGTTGCAAAAGAAGGAATTCTTAATACAAAAAAAGGCGAGTTAGAAAAGATTATTGTGGCTAATGAAAAAGAAGAAAAGCATTTTAATAAACTGAAAGAAGATGCTTACGTTCATGTGGATGAAAGGTTAAGGGCCAGCTATGAAAAAATTCGTAAAAGTTATCGTAATGGCTTAGCAGTTGTTGCTGTAGAAAGAGATGCTTGTGGTGGTTGCTTCAATGCTATACCTCCTCAAAAACAAAGTGAGATTAAGCAGCATAAGAAAGTAATGATATGCGAAAACTGCGGTCGAATTCTTGTGGATGAAGAATTACATACTGCGGTAGAGGTAAAATAATTTTATCAGAACAACTTTATACAAAGCTGCCTAAGGCAGCTTTTTTTATTTAAATCTGTGACTAAAAAAATCTAATTTGCCACTGCAATGCTAGCAAGGCTTTCCATACAGAATTATGCCATCATCGATGAATTGGAAATTGAATTTTCCAATAAACTTAATATTATAACTGGCGAAACTGGTGCTGGTAAATCTATTATTGTTGGAGCTCTCGGTTTGATATTAGGAACTAGAGCAGATTCTGCAGCACTAGTAAATAAAGCAAAGAAATGTGTCATTGAAGGAGTGTTCAATACCGGTAATAAAAAAGCTGTTACCTCTTTTTTAAAGGAGAATGAACTCGATGCCGATGATGAAATTGTAGTGAGAAGAGAAATTGCAACCAATGGGAAGTCAAGAGCATTTATAAATGACACACCGGTTAACTTGTCACAATTGCAACAGCTAAGCTTTATGCTGGTTGATTTGCATTTGCAGTTTGACACACTGGAAGTAGGAGAATCAGATTTTCAAAGAGAAGTGGTAGATGCATTGGCAGGAAATGCTGATCTGCTGGAAGAGTACCAATTGGTGTTTCGTAAATGGCAATTTGTAACAAAGGAATGCGATGAATTAAAAAACCAAAAGCAACAGTTCGACAAGGAAGCAGATTATAATCGTTTCCAGTTTATAGAACTCGATGAGGCTGCATTTAAAGAAAATGAACTGGAAGAGATTGATGCTGAATTAAAACTATTAAGCAATTCTGAAGGCATAAAGGAAGCATTGGGTAAAGTATATTTTGAATTGAGCGAAAGTGAAAGCCCAGTTCCACAACAATTGAAAGTGTTAGTAAATCAGCTAGCTGCATATTCAACGTACCATCCGCAGTTGCCAGAGTTATTGCAACGGTTGACTTCTGTACAATTAGAATTACAGGATATAGCTGGCGATGTTGATCGCATAAGTTCCACTATAAATTTTGATCTGGAAAAAATTGAACAACTAAACGAACGGCTTTCACTCGGATATAAGTTGCAGAAAAAACATGGCGTAAATTCTAGTGCGGACTTATTGGCTTTGCATAAAGAACTGGAAGAAAAGTTGCAGGCGGTACTGAACATAGATAATGCTATTCAGCAAAAAGAGAAAGAAGCTAATTCGCTTTTTACAAAGGCAACTGAAATTGCTAAAAAACTTTCTGCCAAAAGAACAAAGCAGGTAAATCCGTTAGAAGAAAATGTAAATGAACTACTGTCACAAGTGGGTATGCCGAATGCTAAACTTAAAGTGGAGATCAAAGTAGCTACATTAAATATAGCTGGCACTGATACTATCGAATTCTTATTCGATGCAAACAGAAGTGGACAGTTTCAGCCAGTACGAAAAGTGGCAAGTGGTGGTGAGCTTAGCCGTTTAATGTTAAGTATAAAATCATTAGTTGCTGCATCTATTGATCTACCTTCTCTCATATTCGATGAAATAGATACAGGCATATCTGGCGAAGCTGCTAAACAGGTTGGTATAATTATGAAAGACCTCGCTGCAAACAGGCAAGTAATTTGTATTACACATCAGCCACAAATTGCAGGCAAAGCCGATGCTCATTTCTTTGTTTATAAGGAAATAGTAAACGACGCAGTCAAAACTAATATCCGCAAGCTTTCAACGGATGAAAGAATAACCACTATTGCTAAAATGCTCAGTGGCGAAAAGCCTACAGCCGCTGCTATGGAAAATGCAAGAGAGATGTTGATGAACTAAGTTTTGCAGACTTTACGTAGTAAAACTCCTGAATGTTTTCGAGAGTCACCACATAATTTCCTATTTCATTTATTACCGCACAGTTATTGCTATACATTTAGTAAGATTTAATTATCCAAAATCCAATTATATGAAAAGACTTACTTCAGTTTTTATTTTAATGTTTCTTATAACAGGCAATTTATTATTGGCACAAACTAAATCACCAGAGAAAACAGAATTGCCTGCAGATGTTTCAATTATTAATGCACAGCTCGATGTATTTAAAAGCAATGTTTATAACACTGTACAGCTTACTGATCTGGATGTAGAAAAGTTCGATAAAATTTCTATTACTAATAAGCAAGGCGCTGTCTTAATAAAGAAAACAGTAAATACGTCCATCGCAAATATGGATCTAAGCCAGTTGGAAGACGGTGTGTACCTCTTAGGACTTTGGTCTTCAACAAACATGAGAGAAAAAATTATTAAGTTTATTATCAGGCGCTAAACAAAAAAGACTCCGCCGAAGCAGAGTCTTTATCAAATCATGGCCTTAATATTTTATCCTATGCGCAGAGTTCTACTTTAAATGCCAGGCTGAAGTAGGAGTAAAAATGTCCTTTGCTTCCAGCATTATCACTTTTCCATTCGTTGCCAAATGTAAATGGTTGTTTGGCATGGCTGGCTGCTTCGCCAATACCGATAAAGGCATTTTCAGTTTGCAGACGGAAACCATAGGTCGCATCTTTCTTTAATTCTACCGGAGCTAGGCCAAACCGAATCCACCGGGCATCATCGCCTTTTTGTAAGTACATATTTGCATCTGCAATGGCTGATCCCCAACTTTGGCTAGCAACATCAAACTCATGTAAGGTTAATGCCACATCTCCGGGTTCTTGCACGGTAGAAGAATACACTTGTATATTATTTACTATTCCATCAGAAGGGCATTTAAAGGTTTGCCCGGCAATATGATCGTTTGGGTCGGGCTTCAGGTGTCCAATCCAAAGGGTGGTATTATTTTCTGTTTGGCTTAAAATGGGCTGATTGCTGCGATTTGTAGTTTGCATAGTTGTTTTTTTAAAATTGAATAAATAGGTGTGCAGCTGTTCTGGTACAGAATGTGGTTATTGCTAATAACTGTTAGCAAAACCAAGTTATTGTGGCATAGCTGTTAAATATTGCCCTTTACAGTGTTTTTTTATGCACCATTGTGGTTTTCTTTCAGGGCTTTTACCACAGTTTTTTGGTAAATTGATGATGACTTTGGTCATGTTTTGTAATGTGGATAACCGGATTTTTGAGGTGCAGAAAAAGTGCGAAAAGAAAAAGTTTTTCGAAAACAATTTTGAATGGATGCAGAACATTATTTTCGCTTGACTGACTGACGGATACATTCCACTAACAAAGAGATAACAATTTCTTAAAGCAAGACGGAAGACTAACCCAAAGTCGATGGTATAAAAATCATTGGTCAACTTTTTATCGCCGTACAGCAATGGAATTTACGAACATTAACAAAGACAGGAAGCAAAGAAGAAAATCTACTCTCGATCTGGGCACTATGGTGTACGGCAAAGTGCCTCCACAGGCAAAAGAACTGGAAGAGGCAGTATTAGGTGCCATCATGCTAGAGAAAACTGCATTTGATACGGTGGTTGAAATCTTAAAACCAGAATGTTTTTATGTAGAAGCACATCAGCGTATTTACAGTGCTATGCAGAGCCTGTCGAATAAAAGCCAGCCGATAGATATTTTGACAGTGGCAGAAGAATTACGTTTTAAAGAAGAGTTGGAAATGATTGGCGGTGCTTATTATGTTACCAAGCTTACCAATGCCGTTGTTTCTGCTGCCAATATTGAAACGCATTCAAGAATAATTCTACAAAAATTTATACAAAGAGAATTAATACGCATTAGCGGCGAAATAATTGGTGATGCTTACGAAGACTCAACAGATGTTTTTGATTTGTTAGATGATGCAGAAACAAAATTGTTTGAAATTACCAACAATCACTTACGGAAGAACTTTGATACCATCGATTCTGTATTGGTAAAAACCATTCAGCGTATAGAAGACCTGCGTCATAAGAATGAAGATATAACAGGTGTGCCGAGTGGCTTCCCTTCATTAGATAGAGTTACTTATGGATGGCAGCCCACCGATCTTATCATCTTAGCAGCGAGACCTGCTGTAGGTAAAACAGCATTTGCACTAAACCTTGCCCGTAATGCTGTAATGAGTACCAATAAGAAAACAGGTGTAGCTCTATTTTCTTTGGAGATGAGTGCTGGACAATTGGTACAACGTATCCTTTCTGCACAAAGTGAAATATGGTTGGAGAAAATTGCAAGAGGTAAACTGGAAGAGCATGAAATGAAGCAATTATATGCAAGAGGTATTCAGGAATTGGCACAGGCTCCTTTATTTATTGATGATACTCCTGCACTAAACATTTTTGAACTAAGAGCTAAGTGCCGTCGTTTAAAAAACAAACATGATATTGGTCTTATCATCATTGACTATTTACAATTGATGAGTGGAACAAGTGATAACCGTAGTAGTAACCGTGAGCAGGAGATTAGTAATATCTCCAGAAACTTAAAAGCATTAGCAAAAGAATTAAGTGTGCCGATTATTGCACTTTCGCAGTTAAGCCGTGCGGTGGAAACAAGAAGTGCTGGTAAAGATGGAAACAAGATGCCGCAACTAAGTGATCTCCGTGAATCTGGAGCCATTGAGCAGGATGCGGATATGGTAATGTTCCTGTATCGTCCGGAGTATTACGACATCACACAAAATGAAATGGGAGAGAGCAATAAAGGCGAAACCCATGTTCGTATAGCCAAGCATCGTAATGGTTCGTTGGAAACAATTAAGTTGAAAGCATTATTGCATATTCAGAAATTTATAGAAGAAGATGGCGGCGGCGGATTTGGCGGAACAGGATTACCTGGCAATTGGAAACCGGTGAGTGATATGGATGGTGATGGCGGCGCCAAAGTGTTTTTACAAACTGGCAGCAAGATGAATGACTCATCTGCCTATGATGATGATGACAGCCCTTTTTAAGGCCCCCTAAATCCCCCGAAGGGGACTTTGCAAACTCAAAACTATTTTTTAAAAAGTTCCTTATGTACAGGAGCTTTTTTTATTTTTACCAATATGACATTGCCATTTTTTTATATTGATAATTATAATGCTACACAAAATACCATTGAGCTGAATGAAGAAACGTCAAAGCATGTAGTGCAGGTGCTTCGGATGAAGAATGGCGAACAGTTAAATCTTACTGATGGGAAAGGAAATCTGTTGACCTGTGAAATAATAGATGATCATAAAAAACATTGTGTAGTACAGATAAATTCCAAGGAACAAATTCCAAATTCCGATCACAAAGTTTCAATTGCTATTTCTTTACTCAAAAACGCTAATCGTTTTGAGTGGTTTTTAGAAAAAGCAACAGAGATTGGCGTTGCTGAAATCATTCCGCTAATTTGCGAAAGAACAGAGAAAGAAAAATTTCGTTATGATCGGATGCAGGGAATTTGTATAAGTGCTATGCTGCAAAGCCAGCAGTGTTGGTTGCCGATGTTGCATGAGCCAAAACAATTTGAAGATGTGCAAATTTGGAAATGTGCAGATGGTTCAAATTTTATTGCTCATTGTATAGAAGACAATAAGCTTGCTTTAAGCAATCAACTAATTGGCCAATCTTCAAATCAACTAATTGCTATAGGTCCTGAAGGAGATTTTACATCACAGGAAATTGATTTAGCCCTGCAAAATGATTTTATTCCTGTTAGCCTTGGAGAAACAAGGCTGAGAACGGAAACAGCAGGAGTAGTTGCTGCTGCACTTTTACAAAATAGTTTCTAAATTAATTTTTGTTCGGCAGCATTTTTTAATAACAACTGCGTTGTATTTACATTGAATTTTTGCATCAAATGCTTTCTGTGTGTTTCTATAGTGTAAGGACTAAGAAAAAGTTTTTCTGCAATTTGTGGCCCGTTTAATCCATTATGTAATAATTGTAAAATTTCTTTTTCCCTTCTGGTTAGCACAGGTGTGTTTTCCAATGCATGATTAACAGAATTAAATTGCTCTAGTATTTTCTGATTGGCAGCTTTACTTAAAAAGATTTTACCCTCTAACACTTCATTGATGGCTGAAATCAATTCACTTCTTTCCATATTCTTCAGCAAATATCCATTTCCTCCCTTTGCCAGCAATTGAGTTATTATACCTGCCTCATTCGTTGAAGTAAGTCCAATGATTTTTGATACTTTATTGGTTTTCCTGATGGTGGCACAAAGTTCCAGTCCATCTATATCCGGCAGGTTAATATCAAGTAAAATAATATCAGGCTGATTGCCAGATAAAAAATCTAATGCCTCTTTACCATTTTTACAGATACCGGTTATTTGGAGATGGCTTTCCTCCCGCAACATGGTTGTAATACCATCACCAACCAAAGGATGGTCATCAATTATTAGAATCTTTATCATAACGGGTGTTAATTCCTGTTATGAAAATACAAAAATGGAATTGAATTTGGTGAAGCCTATTCATTAATTAAAAAATCCATCATAACTGTTGTGCCTATTTCCTTTTCAGATTCAATGGATAGTTTGCCATTCAGATAAGTAACCCTGTTTTGAACAGATTCAAGACCGGCATGCGTTTGGGCATCTGTTTCCTTCAGGTTAAACCCACGGCCATTGTCCTCTACTGTCACACTTAGCCGGTTGCTATCTCTGTTAAATTGTATGATGGCTTCTGTTGCATTAGCATGTTTGATGATATTGTTCAGCAGTTCTTGTATAATACGAAATAGCATTATCTCTGTGGATGCATTCAGTCTTTTTTCCATGCCATATGATTGCAAAGAAGCTTGTAACAACTTTCCTGCACTGATGCTATTGCATAATTCTTTGGAAGCCTGTACCAGCCCTAATTTTATTAAAACCTCCGGCATCATATTATGGGCAATCCGGCGTACTTCTTCCGATGCTGTATTCACCATGTCATAACTTTTTGAAAACAAAGGGTTGGTTTTCAAGTTTTCATTTTCATGTTGTAAAGAACTGAAATGCATTTTTATAGTAGAGAATAAACCGCCCAATCCATCGTGAAGGTCTTTGGCAATACGGGTTCGTTCGGTCTCCTGGCCATTTACCATGGATTGTAACGACACTACCTGTTGCTGCCGTTCTAAAAACTTTATTTGTTCTTGTTGTAATATTTTATCTTTTTCGGCAATTGTTCTTTTCTGTTTATTTTGCCTGTTGAATAAACCTAATACAATTAATAACGCAGTAGAAGCAATTCCACCAATGGCTAAAAGCCTGTTTCGTCGAAGAACAGTCAGTTCTTTTTGCGTATTAGATAAGGTAAGAGTTGCAATTTCCTTTTCCTTTTTTTCATTTTGATATTTTGCTTCTAAAAGCTGTAAGTTTTTTTTGCTGGCAATATTACTAACGCTGTCTTGATACTGCAGTTGGAGCTGTCCGTATTCATAAGCTTTTTCAAATTGCATATTTTTTGAATAGAGCTTATTTAAGTGATCATATGCTTTTGTCAGAATTCGGTAGGCTCTATCTTTTTTTGCCAACTCAATTGCTTCCTGATAATAAGGAATAGCTGCTTCCCAATTTCCGAGAAAAGGTAAAGCTTGAGCAACACCTATTGCAACTGCAGGTATGAAGTTTATTTGATTTTGTTGCTTGAATGAAGTATAGACTTCCAAATAATGCTTATAGGATTCTTTATAATTTTTTGTGATAAAATAATATTCAGCATAGCTAGCTTTAATATTCATTTCCAGTACATAGCTTTTGAATTGTTTGTTGTAAAATAGCGCAGAATCTAAATATTGCTTAAACATCAGAGTGTCTTTGCTTTCGAGATAAAGGGCGGCTGCATTAAAATACAATAAATCAAGCTGTGGTTTCTCTTTTGTATAATCAATATTCTTTAATATTTTTTTCAAGTACTTTTCTCCCAATTGAAATTGTTTTTGATCTTTTAAGCAAACTATTAGATTTACTGTATTTTGGATCATTGCACCTGCAATTTTTTTATCTCCCATTTTTTCAAGTATCTCTAAAGTTTTGATGGTATAACTTGCTCCTGCTTCATAATCTTCCTGGTTAATTGCAACTATGGCTTTGTGATTATTATAGTACGCCAAAATCGTATCATTGAGTATTCCCATTTTATATGGTTCTGCTACTTCCAGATATTTATTGGCACTATCTGCATCAGACATCAAAGCATAAAAAAGACCTATACGTAGACCGATTTTACAATACCATTCTTTGTTTTTTGTTAATTCTGCTACAGCCAACCCCTTCTTTAAATAAATAAGGCCTGAATCTTGTTTTCCTATAAGGTAGTATTGCTTTGCAATATCATAATACAAGGGTAATGTAATATTGTCGGAGCTTTTTTTGTCAATTACCGTTCTCAAACTGTCAGTTATGTTTTGCTGCCCGTATGATTTTATTATAAACAAAAAGGAACAGAAGAACAGAATTATCGAAAGGCTTCGTAGTTTAAACATGGAAAAAAATTTGTGTTAAGATATGTAAAGATCTTCCGTTTCATCTACCTGCATTCAGGTATTTTTTTCAATCTTTTTTACTTCATTTCATGGATTGTTTTAAGCTTTACTATTTGCCATTTTTGCTTTTTGTAAATAATCAAAAACTAAAAACATGAAAAAGATACTTTTTATCAGCCTTGTTACTGCTTTATTAATTTCAATAAATGCCGAAGCCAAAATATGGCGAGTGAATAATACTGCCGGTGTAACTGCAGATGCCACCAGTCTTACTATATTATTTGATGGTATAAACAATTTGCCTTCAAATCCCGAGGCTGCTAATGGCGATACAATACATGTGGAGCCTTCAGCAACTCAATACAGTTTTCCAACTATCAATAAGCAGGTAGTTATTATTGGCAATGGATATTTTTTGGGAGGGGCTGGCAGCAACCCGGGTTTACAGGAGAATACAGAAACTAGTAAGATAGGCGGCTTTCGTTTTGCCAGTGGTAGTGCCGGTACCAGGATTTTAGGAATTCAAACTACAGCAGGCAATGATTTTGCCTCAGGATATTCCGGTGTTGTAAACATAGCATTCGAAAAATGTCTTATCGCTTCAACTCCGCTGGCGATGGTAGCCGCCAATTCTTACACTGGTATTTCATTCAGAAAGTGTTTTATTACAGCTTCATTTTCTGTATCTCCAGCCTCACTGAATGATTTTGTAATGGAGAATTGTATCATGGAGGTAGCAAGTGGCAGCACAGTAATAACACCAACTACAGGCTCTAATATTGTTATCAGGAATAACATTTTTCGTACTTTAAACGGATTTATTGATTTCAATTTCAGTGAAGCTTATGTTGCGAATAATCTTGTACTTACCGGCAGGAGTCATACTTATGTGAATTGTAATATCAAGAACAATATATTTTCGTTTAACCAAACAGGAGTTACTACCGGTCCATTGTCGGTTAATGGTAATAACCTGGTTGGTCAGTCCGTGGCATCTGTAATAGTAAATTCCGGAACTACTGATGGAAAATTTCAACTGGCTGCGGGCTCACCTGCTATTGGTGGCGGTGTAGATATTAGTGGATTTAAACCTGACTGTGGTGCATTTGGAAGCTCAGATCCGTATAAGCTTTCAGGAATACCAGGCGTTCCATCTATTTATAGTCTTACTGTTCCGGCCAGTGTACCATTGGGTTCACCTACTATGAATGTGACCTTCAGCACCCGCAACAACAATTAAGTTATCACTTCAAACAAAAGCGATGAGACAAATTAAATATTTATCATCTTTACTGTTGCTGCTGTGTACACAATTGTTGTTTGCACAGGATCCTGCCTATCCGGCAGCACCGTCTGCACCATTGAATATCATTCAAGGCGAGTTTTTTGTGGATACAGATCCGGGTTTTGGTAATGGTATCGCCATTTCATTTACTGCAGGTGTTGATATCAGCGGCATACCGGCAATAATTCCAACAGCTGCTTTATCTGCCGGCGTACACCGCTTGTACTTGCGAACACTAAATGCCGAAGGCGAATGGAGCATAACAATGGTAAGGGATTTTATTATGGATTTTGACCCTGCCTATCAAGTTACGTCTCCTCCTGGAAATCTTATTAAGGCAGAACAGTTTGTAGATACTGATCCGGGCTTTGGAAATGGGGTAGATGTTCCGGTTACCCTGGGAGTTGACATCGCAAATGTTCCGGTAACTGTAAATACAGGGTTATTGTCATTAGGTGTTCACCGGGTTTTTACAAGAACGTTGAACGTTGAAGGCGAATGGAGTATCAGCAGCATTCGTTCGTTTGTTATTGATTTTGATCCGGCATATCCTGTTAATCCTGCTCCGCAGAATATTGTACAGGCAGAATATTTTGTAAATACCGATCCGGGTTTTGGTAATGGAAATAATATTCCCTTAACACCAGGTGTAGATTTACCGAATCAAAACGGTGCTATTGATATAACAGGTTTACCGCAAGGTGTGCATCGGGTTTACCTACGCTCATTAAATGCTGAAGGTGAATGGGCCATTACTTCATCAAGAACTTTTGTTATCAATGAAGATCCATTTTACCCTACTGCACCTGCAGCACCGGGTAATATTATAAGAGCCGAATATTTCTTTGATACTGATCCCGGTTTTGGAAATGGTATTTCAATTGCAATAACACCAGCGGTTAATATTGTTGATTTAACTTTTGCGGCCAATACTGCCAGTTTGGGTGGAGGCACACATCATTTATTTATCCGTAGTTTGGATGACTGGAGTATAACAAGCATACGGGAATTTGAAGTAATAGCGCCAACACCAAAAGTAGTTTTGTCGGGCGCATTAACCGGCGATTTTCAAACATTGAAAACTGCTTTTGATGCAATTAATGCCGGAGGTGGAACTGGTGCTATTACCGTAACCATTAAAGACAATACAACGGAAACATTAGAGGCAATTCTTAATCAAACTAATTATACTGTACAGGTAGTACCCGATGGTAACAGGATTGTGGAAGGAAATATTGTTGGTGCAACAGTACTGCTTAATGGTGCAGACAATGTTACTATTGATGGCCTTTCACATTCTGGTCCCAACTCACTCACTTTCCGAAATACAAATGCAAATGCTACAGCTAATGCCATTCGTATTAATGGCGCAGCACAAAACAACTCAGTTAAGCGTTGCATTATTGAAGCTAGTTGTAATGGAACATTTGTAAGTACAGGTATAATAGTTATTGTAGCAGGTGATGATGGGAATAGTTTAGATAATATTATTGACAGCAATATTATAAGACCTGCCACCGCTTCGGGTGCAAATAGTGGTATTGCCATTACCACTACAAATAGTACAAGTTTAAGCAGGGTTAACAATACCCAGATAACTAATAATCAAATTGAGAATGTCTTTATAAACAATACTTCGTCTAACCATGGCATCGTAGTTAGTCTGAATGCAAATAACACTCTTATAAAAGGCAACTCTGTTTATAATAGTACTGCCTTTGCAAATACTTTTGACAATGCTTCTTATTTTGGTATAAGAGTAGTTGCAACAACAGCCAACGGCTCTGGTGCAACAATAGATAGCAATTACATTGGCGGATCTGCACCTGGCGCTACTGGCAATAAAATGATCATTAGTTCTGCCAACCGGCACTCATTTATTGCTGTATCAGTGAATGATAATACTGTAAATCCATTGGTAGTTACCCGCAATGTTGTAAACAATATTGATGACGATGTTATCCACACTGGCACAACTTCCATTAATCCTTTTGTGGGAATAAGAGTATCGACAGGCAACTTACAGCAATACCAGCATAACAGGGTTGGCAGCGAAGTAAATAATTCCATTTTATTGCATTTTCGGGTGGCAAGCACCGGGCCTTTATATTCTATTGCTCATATTATTAGTGTGCCGTGTGCTACTCCTATAGCAAATAATTTTATCGGGGGTTTATCAATCACCAGCACATCTGTTTCGGGTAGCACCGTTGTGCCTGCAATGGCGTTTTTTGATATCAGGGGTGCTACAACAATAACTAATTTTAAAAACAATATTATTGGCTCTGTCAATCCGGGAAACATAACTGTTACTTCAAATACATCTTCCTTTTCTTTATTTGGAGTTGATATACAGTCAACTGTTGCAAACCCGTTGATAAATATTGATTCTAACCTTGTAAGAAACATCAGTATTATTGGCGCTGGTTCGGCGGCAGGAATGAGGTGTGCCAGTACTACTGCGTCAACACCTGTAGTTACTATAAATGGCAATAGTTTTTCAAATCTTTCTGGTTCAGGCGGCAGCGGAATAATACGGGCTATTCAGTATCAGCCGACGGTTGCCAATATAAATGCTACTGTTGAAGTCAATGGTAACAGCATTACTGATTTTTCTGCTGCATCGGGCGCAGGTAAGTTTGTACAGGGTATTCGTTTGTCAAGCCCAACCGGAACACATTCTTTGAAAGGCCGGATATCAGGAAATACGATTTCAAGTTTAATCAATGGCTCAGTTGGTAACGTTAACACATCCGCTATAGCAGTCTCTTCTGATATTTTGGCGGGAGATAGCCTTGTATTTGCCGGTAATAATATCAGCAATTTAAGCAGTGCTTCAGATTTTGAATTGACTGATAATTTTGGAAACAGCACCGGTATTTTATATCAAAACATAAATACCAGCACCGGAGGTTTGGCGGTAGTCAGAGATAATGTGATCAGTATAATAACCAATACAAATACAGCGAACCTTGCTTTGAGGTCTTTAGGTATTTCCATGTTTAGTAATAATATTTTGGTAGAAAGAAACAGGGTGTTTGGTTTATCAAATGCGGCGGTATCGCCTTTGGCAAAAATTGATGCCCTGTATTTACTAAGTCGTGCAGATGATGTGAATACAGGAATGATTCGTAACAATATGTTTGCTATCAATACAACAACAAATGCTCAGATAAAAGTAATCGACATGCATGATGGAGTTGTAAAAGCAAATATTTATCACAATTCTGTTTTAGCCGAAGGAAGTTCTGTAACCAACAGTTATACATTATTTAAATCGGCAACAGCGGTGGCTGATGTAAAAAATAATATTTTATACAATGCAGTAACAGGTGCTGGAACGGCTTATGCAATAGGATTAGAAACCAATACAACCGGTTATACTGGTAACAACAATTATTTTGTAAGCCCTGTAGCATCTTCGCTTGGAGAAACAGGAGGCGCTGCACAAACCATCGTAACCTGGCGTACAGCCACTTCGCAGGATGCAAATACGGAAGACGGAATAAGCGGTGTAAATACCAACGCTGCCAATTTATTCCTGAATAAACCTATCGCTGAATTATTGATTAATACAGTAAATGCAACAGAGCCTGTTAAAATTAGCAACAAAGGCTTAGCATTAAGTGCTTTGGTGCCGGAAGATTTTCTGGGATTACTAAGAAGTGCTACCACTCCGGATATTGGTGCTCAGGAGTTTGTTTTCAGCCCGGCCTTACCATTAAATCTGCTTTCTTTTACAGGAGGTAAATTAAACAACGATGCACAGTTGCAATGGAGAACTGCAAATGAAATCAATGTTTCAAGATTTGAACTACAGAGAAGTGATGATGGACAAAACTTTGCAACTATCGGAACGGTATTGCCTGGAAATGTAACATATTCTTATACTGATGTAAATGTTTTTAGCAGTAAAGCGGTTGTTTTCTATCGTCTGAAGTCAATTGATATTGATGAAAAGTTTACATACTCATCAATTATCAAACTCAGCAAGCAAAATGATCTATTGCTAACAGTATTTCCAAATCCTGTTAAAAATGTATTGACGATTAGTAATTTAAAACAGAGTGGAATAGTTCGGTTGTTTAATGCTGCTGGAAAATTATTGCTGCAACAAACGGTATCTGCTCAATCTATGACCATGGATATGAGTAAATATGCAAACGGAATGTATGTTTTGCAATATCAGCAAAACGGCGAAATAGTAAACAGGAAGATTATTAAACAATAAGCTATATAAAAAATTTCATGCTCAAAGTACCGGGTTTGCTTTTATAGCAGCCCGGTTTTTATTTTGCCATATCTGAATAGCCTTCTTCTGTTTCTTGCTTTTGTGCCTTCATAATCGGTTCATTCAGTTCCACCACTCTTTTCTTCTTCATCCTTTTTCTCATCGTCATGTTTAATACTTCTACAATAAAAGAGAATGCCATTCCAAAATAAATATAATTTTTCAGTTTAAGCTGATGGGCTGATTCGCTATCCCAGCCTTCAATTATTAAACTTAAGCCAATCATTACAAGAAAAGACAATGCAAGCATTTTTAAGGTCGGGTGTTTATGAATAAAAGCTGCAATGCCAGTGCTGAATAAAAACATAACCGTCATGGCGATGACTACAGCAGCAATCATAATTTCTACATATTTGGCAGTACCTCCTGCTGTAATAATACTGTCAAAAGAAAATACAGCGTCAATCAACATAATCTGGCCTATTGCATAACCAAAAGAAATACCTTTTTCATTTTTACTTTTTTCATTCGGATCTTCACCTTCCAATTTATCATGTATTTCTTTCACCGATTTATAAATAAGAAATAAGCCTCCGAGAATCATTACAATACTTGCTAGGTCAAATCCTTTACCTGAGATTGTAAAAACGGATTTTCCTTTTTGACTTAGTAACCAACCAAGACCCATCAACATCAAACTCCGGGACAATATTCCAGTTATCATCCAGATGCGTCTTGCTTTTTTCTGATCCTTGATTTTCTTTAAACGGTTGAGAATAATACTTACAAAAATGACATTGTCAATTCCCAATACTACTTCCAATATTACAAGTACTACAAAACTGATAAGACTTTCGCTGGTAAAAAGATGTTCCATGTTATATAATTTGCAATTGGCAAAAGACAATTGACAATTTGTTGCCAGTTGCAAATTGCTTATTGACTGTTTGTTAATTTATTTTTTTACAAATGTTTTTAACTATTCCCGGTCCTTCATAAATAAACCCTGTCCAAACTTGAACCAGTGAAGCTCCTGCATTTATTTTTTCTTTGGCATCATCGCCGGTAAAGATACCTCCACTTGCAATTACGGGAATTTTTCCTTCAGTTTTATCACAAATATATTTTACCACTTCAGTGCTTCTATTTTTTAGTGGCAAACCACTAAGCCCACCGTTTCCAATTGCTTCGAGTTTTGATTGATTAGTTATAAGCCTTTCCCGGCTGATAGTTGTATTCGCTGCTACTAATCCATCAAGTTTAATTTCTAATGCCAGATCAATTACATCGTCAATTTGTTCATTAGAAAGGTCAGGCGCAATTTTTAGTAAGATAGGTTTCTTGCTTTCAAACTTTTCATTTTCATTTTGCAGATGCGTTAAAATCTTTCTCAATGAATCTTTCTCCTGTAGTTCCCTTAATCCCGGCGTATTCGGTGAGCTTACATTTACTACAAAGTAATCTACATAAGGATGCAAGAAATTAAAACAAATTTCATAATCTTTCCATGCATCCTCATTGGGAGTTACTTTATTCTTACCAATATTTCCACCAATAATCATTTTGGAATTTGGAATTTGTTTTTTTGTTTTTTGCAATCGTAAAGCGATTGCATCCACCCCATCATTGTTAAATCCCATCCGATTAATAAGTGCTTTATCTTTTGGCAGTCGAAACAATCTTGGTTTATCATTTCCAGCTTGCGGCAGCGGCGTTACTGTTCCTATTTCTACAAAACCAAAACCAAGTGCTTCCAGTTCGTTCAGATACTTTGCATTCTTATCAAAACCAGCACCAAGACCAACCCGGTTAGGAAATTTTAAATTCCAAATCTCAGATTCCAAATTCCCTTTTGGAGTAAAAGACTTTGCAATCAGTTTCTTAAAGCCAATGCTGCAAAGTAGTTTCAGGCCATTCATCGAAAAATAATGCACCCATTCAGGAGAAAATAGAAACAAAATATTTCGGAGAAAATGATACATCTTATTTTAACTGTTATTTATATTCTTTCAATTTTTTCACTACATCTTCATTAAATAAAAGTGAGATCAATTGGTTGTCATCGTCTTCAAGGTTTACAAAGCACCATTCTTTTGCATAGCTGTCTTTTATGGCAATCATATATCCTGGTCCTGAAATTACTATGCAATTTGTGCCTGCATCAAACCGAACTTTTGAATCTGGGAACCCATCTTTCATATTATTCAATAATTCATTTAAAGATTCTTTGTCTGTAGTGTCAATTTCCTCTTTAAACTTCATCTTCAGAATTTGGGAGTGTTTTATTTTAGCATAGCTTCCATCACCCACTGTAAAGATTGGATAAATTGTATCTACAAGTATAGAATCAATAGTAATAGTAAACTCCTCTGTATTAAATGCTTCTAACAAGGCTTCGGCCATTTGCTCCCTGGGAACAATTGTAAATAATTTAGGATAAGTAAGGTCAAGAATTTTATCCATATCTACTGAATCGGTTGCCTTCATTATCAGGGTTGCTCTCTGTTGCAATATTGGATCGGTTTGCCCTTTTGAGAGCACTGAAATGCCCGTAAACAAAAGCAACAACAGAATTGTTTTCATATTTGTCATTATTAATTTTTGCAAAAATCACCATCTATAGTCGCAACTAAAAAAGTATTTTTTGAACTTGTTGAAACTACTAACTTTGGTATAGAAAGTTGCATAAACAACCATTAAATAAGTAATAATGCAGGAAGCATATATAATCGCCGGATTCAGAACAGCAGTGGGAAAATCAAAAAGAGGTGGATTTCGTTTCTATCGTCCAGATGATTTGGCTGTGGAAGTTATAAAAGGATTGATGGCTACAGTTCCTCAATTGGAACCAAACAGAGTTGATGATGTGTTGGTAGGTAATGCTGTGCCGGAAGCGGAGCAAGGATTACAATTTGGACGTATCATTTCTGCAAGAGCATTAGGTTTTGATGTGCCGGGTGCTACAGTAAATCGTTATTGTGCTTCAGGATTGGAAACAATTGCAATGGCAACAGCAAAGATCAGAATGGGAATGGCGGAATGTATTATTGCCGGTGGAACAGAAAGTATGAGCCTTGTACCAACTGCTGGTTGGAAAACTGTTCCTTCTTATTCAATTGCAAAAGATGAACCTGATTATTATTTAAGTATGGGTTTAACGGCCGAAGCAGTGGCTAATGATTATAAAGTAAGTCGTGAAGACCAGGATGAGTTTTCTTATAACTCACATCAAAAAGCTTTGGCAGCAATTGAAAAAGGACATTTTAAATCTGGCATTCTTCCAATTAATGTAGAAGAGATTTATTTGGATGCAAAAGGTAAAAAGCAAAAGAGAAATTATACCATGGATACTGATGAAGGTCCGAGAGCTGATACATCAATAGCGGCATTGGCAAAATTAAAACCTGCATTTGCTGCTGGTGGAGTTGTTACTGCTGGTAATTCTTCACAAACATCTGATGGAGCTGCATTTGTAATTGTAATGGGAGAGAAGATGATGAATGAATTGGGATTAAAACCAATCGGTCGTTTAGTGAACAGCGCAGTGGCAGGTGTTCATCCCCGCATAATGGGTATCGGTCCTGTTGCAGCAATTCCAAAAGTGTTGAAACAAGCTGGAATGAATTTAGCAGACATTGATTTAATAGAATTGAATGAAGCCTTTGCTTCACAGGCATTGGCAGTAATAAGAGAAGCAAATCTTGACCCGGCAAAAGTCAATATCAATGGCGGTGCTATTGCATTAGGGCATCCATTGGGATGTACCGGAGCTAAACTTACTATTCAGAGTCTTGGTGATATGAAACGGTTAAACAAAAAGTATGGAATGGTGACAGCCTGTGTTGGTGGTGGCCAGGGTATTGCAGGTATTATAGAGAACCTACAATAACTTTTATTTTCAGGCTGCTATTGGCGATGAGCTTTTTCTTTCCTACCTTACCTTGTCATTTTCGATGGAGGCTATGCAATATCCCTGAAAGGAGCCTGTATTTCTACTATTCAGAGTGATAAGGCTTAATTTTTGTACCGTTCATTAAACTATTCCGCATTATTTATATCACAGTTTTTCAGCTGAACCAAAACCATACTTATGGACAGAAGAGATTTTTTGACTGCCCGCCGGCGCAAATCAAAAATAGAGCAAGTAATTGCCCCCGAGCAAACCTTCAGAACTAATTCCGGTATCAACACCTATACTGGTGCTTGGACGGAACAGGAAATAGTTCATCTACTAAAAAGAACAATGTTTGGTGCCACCAAGGCCGACATCAATTATTTCAAAACCCGGTCAATGAGCCAGACTGTGGATGAATTGTTGAATCCCACAGCCCCGAATCCTACTCCGCCAGTAAAAGAATATACAACAACTACTCAGCCCGGAACCCCCGATGGTAATATAGCACAAGGCAATACCTGGGTAAACGATATCAATAACGATGGAACAGTAAATTCACAAAGAAGAGCTTCTTACAAAAAATGGTTTACCGGAAACTTGATAAATCAGGACAGAAGCATACGGGAAAAACTAGTGATGTTGATGATCGATCATTTTGGCAATGAAGCATCTGAAGTAGGTAATGCTATCTGGACTTACAGACAGCAGGATCTTATCCGACAGAATATTTTGGGTAATTATAAAAGCCTTATCACCAATATTTCAAAAGATATTTCGATGCTTCGCTATCTGAATGGTTATCTTAATCAGGCTTCGGCACCGGATGAAAACTATGCAAGAGAATTAATGGAGCTGTTCACATTGGGAAAAGGTCCGGGATCTCAATACTCTGAAAGCGACGTAAAAGAAGCTGCCAAAGTTCTAACCGGCTGGCAAGTAAATACAACTACTTACACAACAATATTTAATTCAAACAGACATAGCTCGGCTAACAAAACATTTTCTACTTTCTTTAGTGGAACTGTTATTGCCGGAAGAACTGGCGCTACTGCAGGAGATCTCGAGTTGAATGATTTGGTAAATATGATTTTTGCACAGCAAGAAGTGGCAAAATACATTGTCAGAAAATTTTATCGTTGGTTTGTATATTACGCAATTGATAGTGCTACGGAAGCAAATGTAATTACCCCACTGGCAGATATTTTCCGCACCAATAATTATGAATTGAAACCAATGTTATTAGCACTCTTCAAGAGTGAGCATTTTTTCGATATGCTTAATAGAGGATGTATGATTAAAAACCCGGCTGATCATGTGATAGGTTCTTTACGGGAAATGAATACTGCTTTTCCGCCAGTAAGTGATTGGGACAAGAGCTATGGATTATGGAATACTTTTTACACTTGGATGGTGAATACCGGTCAAAATTTAAATGACCCGCCAAACGTTTCCGGAATGCCTGCTTATTATCAGGAACCTTCTTTTCATGAAATATGGATCAACTCTGATTCTTTGCCTAAGAGAAACCAGTTTACTGATATTATGATTAATACTGGCTATGCAAGAGGTGGATTCAGAGTGCAGTTTAATTGTGTTGCCTTTGCACAAACATTAAATAATCCCGGCAATCCAAACGACCTGATTGATGAAACATTAAGTATAGTATTCAGAAACGACCTTTTGGCTCAAACAAAAGCTCAAATTAAAAGTCAAATATTATTAACAGGCCAGTTATATGATTATTATTGGACGAATGCATGGGCAGCTTATGTGTCAAATCCTACCACCGCCAATTTTAATACGGTGAATACAAGATTGAAATCCTTGTTCCAATACTTTTTTAATTTATCAGAATACCAGTTAGCATAAAATCAATTACTTAATCTCACAAAAATGAAAAGGAAAGATTTTTTACTCAGCACTATACCTGCCGCAGCCATTCTGCCAGAAGTAATAAATGGGTATTCTGTAAAAGCATTTAACAGCAACTCACCATTGGTGCAGGCATTAATGCGGGGAACCACATTGACTGATCATGTATTGGTCATCATACAATTGTCTGGTGGGAATGATGGATTAAACATGGTGATACCAATCGATGCTAGCTATGCTAATTATGTAAATGCAAGAAACAATGTGGCTATTCCGCAAAACAGAGTGTTGCCAATTGCAGGAGTTACCGGCACAGGTATTCATACTGCTATGACAGGATTACAATCTCTTTTTACCGAAGGCAAAGCAAAAGTGATACAGGCAGTTGGCTATCCACAACCAAATTTTTCTCACTTCAGGGCTACGGATATTTGGATGAGCGGATCTAATAGTAACCAGGAAGTATATAGCGGTTGGGCAGGAAGATATTTGAATTATGAGTATCCTAATTTCCCAACCGGTTATCCAAATACAGATATGCCTGATCCATTGGCAATTCAAATTGGTTCCAGCACCACATTAACTTCACAAGGTTCTACTGCTAATATGGGAATGAGTATAACCAATCCAACTACATTTTATAATTTAATAAGTGGCACTGTTGATCCTGCACCGGCAACACCTGCAGGAAAAGAGTTGACGTATATAAGAACTGTTAATCAGCAAACACAACAGTATTCAACAGTGATAAAAGCTGCGGCCAATGCCGTAACGCAACAGGGAGCTTATCCTGCCAATAACTCATTGGGCGACCAGTTAAAAATTGTTGCCCGTTTAGTAAGTGGAGGATTGAAGACAAGAGTGTATATGGTAAATTTTGGTGGCTTTGATACTCACTCCGTTCAGGTTAATGCTGGCGATACAACTACTGGCACTCATGCTACTTTGTTGCAAAGAGTTTCCGATGCCATCAAAGCTTTTCAAGATGACTTAAAACAGATGGGTGTAGAAGACAGAGTTGTAGGAATGACTTACAGTGAATTTGGTAGAAGAATTAAATCTAACTCCAGTACTGGAACAGATCATGGAGCTGCGGCGCCGATGTTTTTATTTGGAAGTAAGATTGAAGCTGGTATGTTAGGAGTTAACCCAACTATTCCTGCCAATGCATCGGTGAATGATAATATTCCCATGCAATATGATTTCAGAAGTGTGTATGCTACGCTATTAGAAAAATGGTTTTGTCTTGATAAAACGATTGTGGATTCATTATTCCCTCCGGGAATAAATGCCCAGCTACAAAGTCTGCCATTGATAAAAGCCGGTGCTTGTAATACAGTTACACCACCTGCTCCTGGCAATGATGAAGTATTGATAACAAACAGAGCCAATCCATTTACATCCAGTACTACTATTGTTTTTAAAACACAAGGTGGCCGTACATTTATTCAGGTAATAGATACACTTGGCAGAATGATTAAGGTTCTTATAGACCAAGACTATGCTGGGCCTGGCACACACACTGTAACCTTTGATGCTGAAGGGTTACCAAATGGAATTTATTATGCCCGTTTACAAAATGGTGTGATACAACAGGTGAGAGCCATGTTGAAAGTGAGACCGTAAGGTTTCAATATTAATCATCAGCCATGGTTCGTGTCTCCACGAACCATTTTCGGGTATTTTGCTCATAGTTTTTATCTCCACGACTATTTGTATTTTTCTTCAGTTAATGCAATGGTTTGTGTCTCCACGAACCATTTGTATTTTTACTGTTACTTTGAAGCTGTAGTAAATTCAGACCATGCAATTTGAAAATGTAAAAACTGATCCTTTTGCCTACCAACGAAAATCTCATATGAAGTTGGGAGAAATTTTCTTTTGGACTGCAACTATCAATAACTGGCAAAGGTTGTTAACAGAGGATAAGTATAAAGAAGTAATAATTAGTTCATTGGAATATTTAAGTAATGAAAATTTGATAGATGTATTTGCATTTGTAATAATGCCAAATCATATCCACCTGATATGGAGAATAAATAAAATGAATGGTAAAGAATCTCCGCAAGGGTCATTTTTAAAATATACGGCGCATCTGTTTAAAAAAATGCTGAAAGAGGGTGATCCAGGTCAATTGAATAAGTACAAAAGTGATGCGGTAAATAAGTCTTTTGAATTCTGGCAAAGAGATCCATTGGCGATTCATTTATACTCGAAAGAAGTAGCTGTTCAAAAATTAAAGTATATTCATAATAATCCTTTAGCAGAACATTGGCAGTTGGCAGCTGATCCTGCTGATTATAAATATTGTTCTGCGGGCTATTATGAAAAGAACAAAAAGCAGTTTGGCTTTTTGAAAGACTTATATAATGAGTTTTAAATGTGGTTCGTGGAGACACGAACCAAGGCGTAGAATAATGAAATGATAAAAATTTTCTTACTATTATTTTCTTTATTGTTTGTTCAGATTCAAATTTTTTCTCAAAAGGACACTTCTGATGTTGCTTTGATATCGGTAATTCCAATTCCATCAGAAGAATTAGTAATAATTATTGGGGATTATGTATTGTATGATACAGCAGTTTCTTACCCAGTGCTTGAAAAATATTCTTTAAGTGTTAAAAAAGAAAATTTTACAATAAAGAAAGTGGGTATAAAAAATTCAATATCATATCAAAAGACGGAATACTGGTTTGTACACTAAAGCGAGGAGTAAATTTTGAATTAAAGGTAGTTGATAAGGTTAAAAAGCAATAGGTAACTTTTTTTACATGGTTCGTGGAGACACGAACCATGGCATAGGGTAAAAATTATTAATATGTATAAGATTGCAGCTGTACTGGTTTTGTTAATTTATTCATCATGCTTAACAGAAAAAAGGATAAGTTTTTTTGCACATCCAAGTAAGGATACCATAAAGTATGGAATTGATGGTGTTTTTGCAGGATTTGCTGATACGAAGATTTCTGAAAGATATACATTTGAGAGTTTTGTTCTTTATAAAAATGGTGTGGCCTTAGGCAATTTTCCAGTTGGATTTGAAAAGTCAACTATAAACAATCAGGATTCTACGATTTTTTCTTTCAAAAAAAGACTAGCCACAACTAAAAGTTTTCAGGATTCAATAGGGATGAGTTGGTCATACCCAGGCGGATATACTTTAAAAGACAGTACGATAATAATTCAGGTATATAGAAAACATCCAGGATTTTCTCAAGAATTATTTACTTATAATGGTATCGTTAAAAATGATTCAACAATATATATTATTTCTTGTAATTCCCGGGGACGTCCAGAATATTGTAGAAGTAATTATTATTTACACTTATTACCAATTGCTAGACCTGATTCAACTAACTTGTTAATGAATAAGAATTGGTATTGGTCAAATTATTAGAAATTAATGATTTCTTTTTGCCATGGTTCGTGTCTCCACGAACCATAACTTAATCCAAATTGAACTCTTATAATACTTAATCACTCTGCCTATGCCCCGCATTCACCCAATCAGTAATCTTTTGTTTATCAACTGCCGTTAATGGAGCATTAGGCGCTAATGGCATTTGAGAAGGTACGTTGTCAACGGCTCTTGCTTTAATTCTATCCCAATTAGCCACAATGTTAGCATCGGCATCAAAGTTTTTGCCTGCAGTATTTCCTCCGCTATAATGACATGGGCCGCAGTAGCCAGCAATCAATGATCTTACTAAAGCATATTTTGGCCCGTAATCAAAAATGGCAATCGTAATAGTATCTGTACAGTTGTTTTGATTCATTACAGTCAGTATATAATTACCCGGCGCTAGATTTGTAAAATTGCGGGAGGTCTGAAATGTTCCATTATTTAATTTATAACTGATTGTATCGCCAACCGGATAATTAATAGCAATGGTGCCATTGTTTGCCCCGCCTACTGATTCTGTTTTAAAATAGTCAATTGTATAGTTTACGCCGAGGCATGGATCAGGAGGAGGTGTTGAATCATTTTTTGAGCAGGCCGAAATAAAAAATGACAACAGCATTAATTGCAATGAAGCAGTTATTACATATTTGGTTTTAGGCATACACTAAATTAAATGAATAAGTAAATAGTTGGTGTTTTTTATAGTCAATTCGGGTTTATTGACTTTTCGATTATAAGAAAGATTAAAGTGGCTAAAACCTAAATGGAATGAAAGCATATAAATGAAGCATTGTTGCATTTATTATAAAAACAATATATTTGCAGCAGTGCTTTTTTTCAGACATACCAATTTAAAAAAAATAGCTGCTGGCTTACTGCTGGCCTTATTGGTATTTATTCATACTGAAAAAGCGGTTCACCAGCATGAAAAGATAATTGCAAAAGCGCAGCAATCCGGCTACACAACTGCATCCAATAACATTCTTTGTTCTATCTGCGATTATGTGTTTGCAAAAGATGGAGATGTGCCGGTACAATCTATACTTTCATTTAGTACTGATTATTTTCAAGAGAAATTATCCGAATTAATATCCCACAATAACAAGCTTGTTGTTTTTCAAATTACTGACCGGGGTCCTCCTGCTTGCTAAATAGCTTGGATTGTCAATAACGATAATCAAATCCCTATTTCAAAAATCATTTTTTACCGGCTATTTAACAATAGCTCTATTATATAATTAATACATGAAAAAGATTCTATTCTTTTTAATACCGTTTATTTATTCATTCAACAGTGGCAATGCACAAACAAGTATTTCCGGCGCAGAAAAAGTAAGTCTCTTCGGTAAAATTACAGATGAGAAAACAAGGGAAGCTTTACCCGGCGCATCCGTTTATCTGGCCGATGACAAAATTGGTACTATTGCCAATGCAGAGGGAAAATACAGGTTAGATAATATTCCCGATGGACACCATGTAGTGGAAATATCTTATGCAGGTTACAGTACATTGGTGTTGCATATTGAATTAAATAATTCTGTTGAAAAAGATTTTGTATTGTCATCGGTGGTAGTGGAAAACGTAGGTGTTGTAGTTACAGGTGTTGCAGGTGCAACAAGCATCCGCAAATCACCAGTGCCGGTTGCTTCTATCCGTAGGCTAGCTTTATTACAAACACCTTCTACCAATATCATTGATGCACTAACACATATTCCCGGAGTGTCGCAGGTTTCTACAGGACCTGCTATTTCAAAACCATATATCCGTGGCTTGGGCGGAAACAGAGTGGTAATAATAAACGAAGGTGTGCGGCAAGAAGGGCAACAATGGGGTGATGAACATGGAGCAGAGATTGATGAAATGAGTGTGGCTAGAGCGGAAGTAGTAAAAGGCCCAGCTTCTTTAATGTATGGAAGTGATGCGCTGGCAGGTGTAATTAATTTTATTACTAATTCTCCTGTTGCCGAAGGCACATTAAAAGGGAATATCATTTCTAATTATCAAACCAATAATGGCTTGTTTGCTGTTAATGGAAACCTTGCCGGCAATAAAAATGGTTTGAACTGGAATTTGTATGGCACTTATAAATCAGCCGGCAATTATCAGAATAAATATGATGGCAAAGTGTTGAATTCAGGATTTAATGAAAAAAATCTGGGAGGATATATCGGTATCAACAAAAGCTGGGGTTATAGTCATCTTATCGTTAGCAGGTTTGATCAGCGGCTTGGGTTAATAGAAGGCGACAGAGATGATGGAACTGGCAAATTTATTTTGTTTGGTGGAACTCTTTTGGAAAGAATTGCGACAAACGCTGATCTTGATTCTCGGAATTTATTTGTGCCGCAGCAAAGAGTGCAACACAATAAAATTGTGAGTGATAATAATTTTGCTATTAATAAAAGCAGATTAAAAATAAACCTTGCTTATCAAAATAATCTGCGACAAGAATTTGGTAATGCGGAAGATCCAGAGGAGAAAGAACTTTTTTTCGATCTTAAAACAATTAATTACACTCTACAATGGCAATTGCCAGAGGCAAAAGAATGGCATATAACTTTAGGTGCAAATGGTATGCGTCAATCCAACCAGAATAAAGGAGAAGAGGCTTTAATTCCGGAGTACAATCTTTTTGATATTGGTGGATTTGTATTTGTGCAAAGATCATTTAAGAAAGCTACTTTAAGCGGAGGTCTTCGATATGATGCGAGAAAAATTAATTCAAATGAACTTATAGAAGCAGGCGATGTGAAGTTTGAAAAATTCTCCCGGTCATTCTCCAATTTTTCTGGAAGTGCCGGTGTTAGTGTTGAAGCTTCTGATGCTATAACGCTTAAAGCGAATATTGCCAGAGGTTTCCGTTCACCGACTTTGGCAGAGTTGGCAAGTAATGGAGCACATGAAGGAACAAACCGTTATGAGTACGGACAACAAGATCTAAAGTCCGAAACAAGTTTGCAATTTGATGCAGGTTTGAATTTTAATTATGAACATTTTAGTATTGATATAAGTGCTTTCCACAACAGCATAAATGATTTTATTTTTTATAGGAAGCTTGAAGCATTTGGCGGGGGAGATTCACTGGTATTAAATGATGGCGATTTAATCCAGGCTTTTAAATTTAATCAACAGAATGCAAAACTTTCCGGAGTTGAAGCATCTATTGATATTCATCCGCACCCGCTTGATTGGCTGCATTTTGAAAATAGTTTCTCTTTTGTAAGAGGTCAGTTTGATAACCCGATTGACGGAAGCAAGGATATTTCTTTAATACCAGCAGCCAGATTTACCAGTGAGTTAAAAGCAGATTTTAAAAAATTGAATAAGTCTATTCATAATTTTTATGCAAAGCTGGAATTGGATAAAACATTTAAGCAGAACAATCCTTTTACTGGATTTGATTCCGAAACTGCGACTGATGGATATGCATTATTGAATGCAGGTGTAGGAGCAGATATTGTGAATGGAAGTAAAACACTATTCAGTGTTCATTTTGGTGCAACAAATATTACAGATGTGGCGTATCAAAATCATTTGAGTCGTTTGAAATATACAGCTGAAAATATGGCAACTGGAAGAATAGGTGTATTTAATCAAGGAAGAAATTTCTCTTTCAAAATAAATGTGCCGCTGGAGTTTTCAAAGAAGTAAAGGTTAGGGTGTATATTTACATATTGCTACTGCCATTTTCATTGTTTTTAAAACAAAACCAAAAATGGAAATCAACTTTAATACACCTGCCTTATTATTTCCGGCTATCAGTTTGTTATTGCTGGCTTATACCAATCGGTATCTTGCTCTGGCAAGTCTGATTAGAAAATTGCATGATGAGTATATAAGAGGAGAGAAGAATAATCTGTTACTGAAACAGATAAAGATTCTGCGGTTAAGGATAAATATGGTACGGCAGATGCAAGCATTGGGAGTTTTTAGTTTCTTGTGTTGTGTATTAACGATGTATGGTGTGTACAAACAATGGACTGCTTTTAACAGTTATGTCTTTGCAGCAAGCCTCTTAAGTTTATTGGTTTCGTTAATTATTTCTTTGCTGGAAATCTCTCAAAGTACAAAAGCATTGGAGTGGGAATTGAGTGATATGGAAGATCTGGATAATGAAAACTTTATCACAACGATGTTTACAAAAGATAAAAAAGATAAATAAGGAGTTATGTATTTATAGCTCCTTCACTATCTTTAATACACTCATCCAACTTCCGCCATTATGCACCTCTTTAATTCCATTGGATTTTAATATTCTTGCGGCTTGTCCGCTTCTGTTGCCCGAGGCGCAACATAATACTACCGGCCTTTCCATTCCTTTTATTCTTTCAATATTAAAAGAAATCATATTGAGCGGAATATTTATTGACTCGGGTACTCTGCCCTGATCATATTCATTTACATGACGAACATCAATTATAATTGCTCCTTTCTGTAACGCATCCTTTACGGAGCTTTTCCCAAATCCTAAAAATGATAATAATCCCATAATTTATGCAACATGAATTTTAGATTTTCTTTCACCGATCTGCTGCCGCCACATAGCATAATACAAACCTTTTTCTTCTAGTAGCTTTTCATGATTACCTGTTTCTACCACATCGCCTTTTTCCAACACATAAATTCTATCGACATGCATAATGGTAGACAGACGGTGTGCAATCAGAATGCTTATTTGTTTTCCATCACCAGAAATTTCACGGATGGTATCTGTAATAGCTTCCTCTGTTATGGAGTCCAATGCAGAAGTAGCTTCATCAAATAATAAAACTTTTGGCTTGCGAAGCAAAGCTCTTGCAATGGAAAGCCGTTGTTTTTCTCCTCCGGATAATTTTAATCCGCCTTCGCCAATCATAGTGTCTAATCCATTATCTGCTCTGGCTACTAAATTAGAACAGGAAGCCTTATTTAATACATCCATTACTTCATCATCTGTAGCATCAGGATTAACAAATACCAGATTTTCACGGATAGTACCAGAGAACAATTGTGTGTCTTGTGTTACAAATCCAATCTGATTGCGTAGATCATCAAAATCAATATTATTTTCATCAATATTGTTATACAAAATTCTTCCCTGCTGCGGACGATAAAGTCCAACGAGCAATTTCATCAATGTGGTTTTACCGGATCCAGAAGGTCCAACGAAGGCAATCGTCTCACCAGTATTTACTTTAAAACTTATTTCATTGATGGCTTTTTGCGAAGCAGTTTTATGTTTGAAGCCTACATTTTCAAATTCCAATGTTTCAACTTTGCCAAGATGTTTTGGATTGGCAGCTTTTGGCTCAGCTTCTTTTTTCATCAGATTATCAAAATTCTCTAGCGATGCCTGTGCTTCTCTGTAAGTAAGAATGATATTACCGATTTCCTGCAACGGACCAAAAACAAAGAAAGAAAATATCTGCATTGTGGCTAATTCCCACGGTTGCATTTCCTTGCGGAAAATCATCCACATCAATAAAAATAAAATTATTTGCCGGAGGGTGTTAACAAAAGTGCCTTGTATAAAACTGATACTACGGAGACGTTTTACTTTTTTTAATTCAAGACCGAGGATATTAAATGTGTTCTTATTTAATCGCTTTACTTCTTGTCCTGTAAGACCTAAGCTTTTTACTAATTCAATATTTCGAAGCGATTCGGTAGTGGAACCAGCTAAGGAAGTTGTTTCTTTTACAATAATTTTCTGCACCGTTTTTATTTTCTTACTAAGCAGATTTGAAATAATAGTGAGTAAAAATATTCCTCCAAAATAAATTAACGGAAGTAGTGGATGAATCTGGAAAGCAAATATGGCCACAAATAAAATTCCTATCACCACCGGAAACAATACGTTGACAAACGAAGCCACAAATTTTTCTGTATCTATTCTTACTTTCTGTAAAATACCTAATGTTTCTCCGCTGCGCTGATCTTCAAATTCCTGATAAGGAAGACCCATAGCATGTTGTAACCCTTCGGTAAAAACAGTAGCGCCAAATTTTTGTGTAACCACATTTAAAAAATAATCCTGAAAAGCTTTGGCTATCCTACTTATCATAGCAACGCCAATTGATGCACCTAACAAAGTAAGTAATGGTCCGGCAAATCCCCACCAAAATGGTTGATAAGCTGCGCTGTTATCATGGTATTTATAACCAAGATCTATCAGTTTACCAAAGATGATCGGGTCAATAAGAGAGAAACTGATATTAATAGCAGCCAGTAAAAGCACCAAAGCGACTAGCCATTTATGGGGTTTAAGATATCGTAGTAATATTTTCATTTCTTATGTTGAGAGGAGAAAGATGAATTGATGTGCAAACATTGTACAATTTTCGGAAAAAATGACAACATAACAGCATTTGAATGAGAACCGGCTGAATAATTACCGTTTCCGACAATAGAATTCGAAGAAAGGCAATTATGTCGGGAAGTCTTTTGACTGTTTTATCCGTATGGCTTGGTTTATATGTCTCCGCTCATGCCCGGTAATTATCGTTATAGCATTTCTTAAACTATATGACACCAGATCGGATATCGGTGATATGACATATACTTCGTCCAAATCTGCATCTAGGCAATTCTTTATTTGCAGAAATATTTTGTCATGATGTATATTGAATCTGGCGAAAATGTTATCAGTCGCTTCATTTGCCGAAGGCTGAAAAAGGCTAGGAGCTTTTATTTTCTTCTTCACCTTTTCTTGTGTTTGTGTTATTAGCATTGAGCCCCAGAATTTTTTTAAAGGATTTAATTTCTCCCAACCGCCGCTTTTAAAATTTTCATCTATTTTTTTCTCGATAATGTTGATGCGCAAACCATCAGAAATAATAAGATGCTCCAAACATTGTGCAATACTCCACGAAGTATCATTAGGTTTCCAGTTTAATTGTTCAGCGGAAAGCGAAGAAAGTTCACCATTTACTTTTTCTATTACTTCTATTCCTTTATAAACCTGCTGCTGTATAAAAACCGGATCTTTCATTTTAAGAAATCGAAAGTAGTTAAGAATCAATAATAGGTACAACAAATTATCCGGCCCAACCTTCCCGGTCTAGACTGCGGTATTGAATCGCTTCTGCAAGATGTTCTGGTTTGATATCGTCCGATAAAGAAAGATCGGCAATCGTTCGGGACACTTTTAATATTCTGTCATAAGCTCTGGCGGATAAATTCAGTTTTTCCATAGCCGTTTTTAGAAGATTAGCACCAACCTGGTTAATTACACAAATTTCTTTTAGCATTTTACTACTTATCTGTGCATTGCAATAAATACCAGGATTTTCTTTATATCGTTCCGCTTGCTTTTCTCTGGCAGCGATTACTCTTTCTCGTATGGTAGCAGAGTTTTCTTGTGGTTTTGTGGAAGATAATTCATTGAAAGCAACAGGAGTAACTTCCACATGCAGATCAATTCTGTCTAATAGCGGTCCGGAAATTTTATTCAGATATTTCTGTACTGCTCCCGGCGGACAGGTGCATTCTCTTTCCGGGTGATTATAAAAACCGCAAGGGCAGGGATTCATACTGGCCATCAACATAAAAGATGTAGGAAAGTCAACAGCAACTTTTGCTCTGGAGATAGTTACTTTTCTTTCTTCCATCGGTTGGCGCATTACTTCCAGCACCGTTCTTTTAAATTCAGGCAGTTCATCTAGAAACAATACACCGTTATGTGCTAATGAAATTTCACCGGGTTGTGGATTGCCACCTCCACCAACCAATGCTACATCGCTGATAGTATGATGTGGTGAACGGAACGGTCTTCTGGAAACCAATGTTGCATTCTCTGGCAATTTGCCAGCAACGGAATGAATCTTTGTTGTTTCCAATGCCTCTTGCAAAGAAAGTGGAGGAAGTATAGTTGGTAATCTTTTTGCCAGCATTGTTTTACCTGCGCCGGGCGGGCCGATAAGAATTGCATTATGTCCGCCAGCTGCAGCAATCTCCAAAGCTCTCTTTATATTTTCCTGTCCTTTTACATCTACAAAATCTATTTCAAAATCAGATTGTGAATGAGCAAACTCTTCTCTGGTATTTACAATAGTTGGTTCAAGTCCTTTTTCTTCATTCTCAAAAAAATCAATTACCTGTTTGATGTTTTCAACTCCATACACGGCAAGATTATTGACCATGGCTGCTTCTTTTGCATTCATCTTCGGAAGAATCAATCCTTTAAATCCTTCTTTCCTTGCTTGTATTGAAATAGGTAATGCACCTTTTATAGAACGTATTTCACCATTGAGTGATAACTCACCCATGATGACATAGTTGCTCAATGCTTCTGCATTTTCAATTTGTTTGGAGGCGGCTAATATTCCTAATGCAATCGGCAAATCAAATGGTGTTCCGCTTTTTTTAATATCAGCAGGCGCAAGGTTAACGACCACTTTTGTGCGGGGCATATTGTAGCCGTTCGTTTTAAAAGTACTTTCTACACGGTGCAAACTTTCTTTTACAGCATTATCCGGCAAGCCAACAATCATCGGGTCTTTACCGGTTGTTAACCAGTTTACTTCGATGGTAATGGTAATTGCGTCCACGCCGTATACGGCACTGCCAAATGTTTTTACAAGCATGGGTTGAAGATAAAAAGAATTAACGGTTTGCGTTATTACCGGAAAGTGGTATGCCTTTATTTGATTTCTGAAACAGTTGCTTCAAAAAGCAGTGAAATATTCGGATCTGCAACAATGCTCTCAGGTTTGGTAACTAAAGTAAGCGTAAAGGTTTCCGATTTTTTAGAAATAGCTATTTTTTGAAGAGAAGGTTTCCCTTTTTCAGTATAAATACCAAATTCTAATGGAAATTGAAAAGCCTCGCCTTTTTGTAGCTGCTCTGTGGTTATGTTTAATTTCTTGCTGGAAGCATTATAATTCCAGTTGATTTTAAGATTGGGATTAGCAGCTGTAAATAACCATTGCTGAAAGAATTGTTTTAGATCTTTCCCTGAAACTTTCTCAAATACTTTTCGCAAATCATCTGTATCTGCTACACTTCCTCCATACGTTGAATAATAGAGCTGTATACTTTTCCAGAATATTGAATCACCCAACTCACGGCGAAGCATATGTAACACCCAACCTCCTTTTTGGTAACTGTTGGCATTTAGCAATGTCATAAAATCTTTTGTATTGTTTACCACAGGTAATGCGTTTCTTTTGCCAAAATCAATGACTTGATCTCTGTCTTCTTTTAGCATGGCAATAGCAGTGTCTTTTCCATATTTATTTTCCATGTAAAGGATAGTCATAGAAGTAGCAAAGCCTTCGCTCAGCCATAAGTGAGCAAATGATTTTTCAGTTGCATAATTACCAAACCATTGATGAGCAATTTCATGAACCATTAACGACTCTGATTGTCGATTGCCGTTTACAGAGTGTTCGGAATAGAATATAGTATTGGCATTTTCCAAACCACCAAACCTGGTTTTTGATTGTACATTGGCTAACTTTTTATAAGCATACGGCCCTACGTTTTTTATAAACCAGGGAAGTATTTCTGCCGCTTGTGCATAGTCGTAAAATCCTTTGTCTCTGTCTTCGGGATACACCCAACTGTAAACAGGAATGCAATCATTAATAGTGCCTGAAAGATTTACGGCGAAATCTGCAACGCCAATTACCATTACTTTGGTGGAGATGGGAACATCTTCTCTCCAATGTGTTCTTTTTTTATTGTCAACAAGATTCGTTTCTTCTATTTGAATGCCGTTGGATATAACCTGGTAATGTTGCGGAGCGGTAACAATAAATTCTACTGATGCTTTATCGGCAGGATCTTCCTTGCAAGGTATCCAGTTATGTCCACGGTCGGGCCAGTTATCGGCAAAGAATGTTCTTTTACCGTATTTGTTTTTGGAAATGATGAGACCATCTTCAGGAATACCTTTATATATGATGGTATATGTTGCAGTATCATTGACAGCTGTTTTTTTGGATAGATCAATCTGGCATAGTCGTAATCCGGGATCAGCTAATGCATTCTTTGCATTGGGTCCTATAATATTCACAATCGACATCGCTTTCCCTTTTTTATCAGGTTGCACAAGATTAAATTCAAGCCGGTTGGAAGATTCCAGAAATTTTACAGTTATATCTGCTCTGCCATAAATAGTATCATTATCATCATTCAGCTCAATAGTAAATTTATAATGCAACACATCAATATTGCTTTGTGATTGACCAGCTACGCTAAAAGTGAAAAAGCAAAAAATTAATAAAAGATATCGTGTCATTTCTTCTGATTGAATATTTTCTCAGGATGTAAAGTGGCTTCCTTAATCCTGTCTGTTATTGTTTTTACCGAAAGAGGGTTCAACATTTTTGGCGGATCAATGTTTTCATCAATATCATCAAAATAGTTAACCGCCTTCATCGCAATCATAGGGTTGGAGTATGTATATTTTGACGAGAAAAACCCAACCAACTGTTGCATGCTGAAATGCTCCAGTAGAAAATAAATATCTATAAAGTCTTTAAGCCTTTTACCACTTTGAATAATAGCATGGAATTTCATGCCTGCAATATCTTCTTTGCTTAAGAATGTAATGCCATCTTCTGTTATTGGTTGTATAAGCAAAGGATAATTATGGCGGATGAAATCTGTTTTAATATTGTTGACAAGGCTGATAATTGTATTGCTTCGACGAAATATTTCTTGTACTGAATATTTTGAATTTAATATATCCATTATTTCAGTGTCATCAAATTCTTTAATAGAGAACAGATCAATATCAATTGAATTTCTATGGCCAAGTTGTAAGGCAAGTGCTGTGCCGCCAACTAAGTAGAATTTCTTTAATTCTGGTATTGCCTGCAATTCCTGAATTAAACTAAAAGTGGCAGGATCGATTATAAATGAATCTTTATGCAGCATGTAAAAAGCCGGAGTTGAGGAAGAATTTTGAAAAATCTTTATCTCGTTTATCTAACTGGGCACTCCATTCAATTGTTGCCAGAATCTGTTCTCTGGAATAATAGTTAACCATGTTTCTCCATTCTTCAAGATTGCCCATTTGCAATACCCGTTCAATTACAATTTTAAATGATTTGTCATAATTAAATGTGTCCAAATCGTATTCCCACAGAAGGGCAGTATTGATAATATGAGGTCTTTCTTTGTTCATTTTTCGCTTTGTAAATATAACAATTTTATGCCTGAAATCCTGTTAAAAGTTGATGTTTTTCAGAGGAGAATAGTGGTTTTTTTTGGCAGTAATGACATTATTTTTTTTACAACTTTTCCAGCATCTCCACCACTTTTTCCCTCTTCAAAATCATATAGCCAATCCGGTCTTCGCTAATGCCCTCTTTTAGCTGGTAGCTGAATTCTAATTGTTCATTATTTACATTCGTTTCGAAATAACGGAAGGAGAGGCTAGGGTATTCTTTCAACTCTTCACCTATTTCGTATAAGTGGGTGGAAAGGATAAACAGAGAGTTCTTTATTTTCATCAAGCCTTTAATAACCGTAAGCGAACACTTCATGGCATCCTGCACATTGGTGCCTTTAAATAATTCATCAATCAACACCAACCATTTCTTTCCATTATTTATTTTTTCAATGGTATTTTTTATCCGTTGCACTTCATTAAAGAAAAAACTTTCACCTTTGGCAATATTATCTACTACGTTGATATTACTCAGCAAACCATCAAACAAAGTGAGCTTCATTTTTTGTGCAGGTACTCCCATACCAATATGAGCAAGGAAAACTGCAGAGCCAACTGCTTTTATCAAAGTACTCTTACCAGCCATATTTGCTCCGGTTAAAAAAAGAAAATTATGCTCTGGATTCATTTGAAGATCGTAGGGGACAGGCTTTGGTAATAAAATATGGTACAATCCTTTTGCATCTACCAATGGTGTTTGTTGCTCTGCAAATTCTGGAAAGGATAAGTTATACGTTTTTACGGCTACTGCCATTGAGTACCATGCATCCAGGCGGCTGAAGATATCTATCATCTCCAGTGTGTTTGTTTTATAGTTGCCCCGAAGATGAAAACCGAAATATAAATTCTGCCTCACCGAGAATTTATCGCCATGCTCTGTTTCAGATAGCCTTTCTAATGGTGGTTGTTTTAAAAGTCCGTTTATGCGGTCAATGTATAATTGAATATTAGCAGGAAGGTCAAGGTTGTTAAGTAACTCTGCAATCTTTTTTATGCCTCTGTAGAAGTCTGCAAAATGCGTCATAGAATATTTTACCATGGCGTAGTCTTCACTATGCAGCCATTTGTAAAACATATTGTTGAAAGAAGCTGGGGCTTCGCTGATGGGATCAAGCGGATAATCCAAAAACTTATCCATCACTAGCATAGTGCCGTTACTTATATCCGTTGGCCAGTCTTTTACATGCTCCATAAAAGTACGGATCACTTTCTGTGTGCCTAATATTTTATCAAGGCTGTCATGTGGCTCACTAAAGAATTTGCGCAGCCATTCTCTACCACCAACGGTACGGGTAAAGTTGAGCTTATGAAAGATGGAAAACTCTTCTTCAGTATGAAATATTGATATGTCGCTGAATGATGTATTGTCTATTTGCATAGTGTGTTTGGTCAATAGTGAATAGTCAATGGTGAATAGGTAAAATTTAATGGATATTCACTATTGGTTATTGCCGGTTATCTGTCAAAAACTAGTCGTTGTCCCTTTTGAGATTCATTAAATCCCTTGATTCCATAAGCTAAATGTCCGTTTATAAAAGTATGAGTGATAGTTGCCGGAAATTCAAATCCTTCTAACGGACTCCAGCCGCATTTATATAAAATGGTTTCTTTAGTTACTGTTGAACTGCTATTCATATCTACAATTACAAGATCTGCATGATAGCCTTCTCTAATATAGCCTCTTTCTTGTATCTGGAAACAATCTGCCACGGCATGGCTCATCTTTTCTGCTATTTTTTCTAAACTTATTCTTCCTTCTTTATAATAATGCAACATTAATTGTAAAGGATGCTGCACTAATGGCAATCCTGCATGAGCTTTTAAATAAGGTTCATTTTTTTCTTCCCAGGTATGTGGTGCATGGTCGGTCGCAATTACATCGAGCCTATCATCCAGCAAAGCGTTCCACAATGCTTCTTTATTATGCGGGGCTTTTATGGCGGGATTACATTTTATCTGGTTACCAAGTCTTGCATAATCATCGCTGGTAAAATGCAAATGATGCACACATACTTCGGCAGTAATGCGTTTATCTTTTAATGGGAACATATTAGTAAAGAGTTGCAATTCCCTTTCTGTTGTTATATGCAAGATGTGCAGCCTAGTGTTATATTTTTTTGCTATCTGTATGGCATACAGCGAAGATTCGTAACACACTTCTTCATCTCTAATGATGGGATGGTCAGCCGCAGTCAATTCCCTGCCGGATGCTTTTGCTTTTTCAAGGTTCTGCCGGATAATTTTTTCATCTTCACAATGCGTAGCAATCAGCACTTCACTTTCCCGGAATATTTTATCTAGTGTATTCGGATTATCCACCAACATATTGCCGGTGCTGGCACCCATAAATATTTTTACGCCACAGATGTCTTTTTTCCTGTCGTTTGTTTTTAATACTTCATCAGCATTATCATTACCAGTGCCCATAAAGAAAGAATAATTGGCTAATGATGTTTGTGCACCAATCTTGTATTTCTCCTCAAGCAGTTCTTGTGTCAGTGCATTCGGCACTGTATTTGGCATTTCCATAAAACTGGTAACACCGCCTGCCACTGCTGCTTTTGACTCAGTATAAATTGTTGCTTTATGTGTTAGACCCGGCTCACGGAAATGCACCTGATCATCTATGCACCCGGGAAATAAATACTTGCCTTCGCCATTTATTTCGATGCAGTTGCCGCCAGCATTTACTATCTGTGGTAAAATGGTATCAATTCTGCCATTTGTTATCAACACATCTGCATTAATAATACTGCCTTCGTTTACGATGTGTATATTCTTAATCAGGTATTTTTGCATATCTTGTTTCATCTTAAATTGATCAAAGCCAATACCCATGCAATTTAAACAAACCCTTTCAAGACTTATCCTTATCCTGCTTCCATTTTCTGCTTTTTCTCAATCTACTTTTTTACCACAGGGTGATAAAGCGAATATTTTGATGGAAAGGCTTGAAATTAAGAGTCGTACTGATTCGTTCTTTAATTATTCCAAAACAAAACCCTTTAGCCGCAGGCATGTGGTAAATGCTGTTAATCATTATGTGGAGCAACCTGGTGTTAAGCTTTCAAAAGTTGATAAATATAATATTGAAAGATTGTACATGAACAATCTTGAATATGTACCTGTTGCCGATCATTCAAAATATTTATCCAAAAAGAAATTCATACGAAAGTTTTATTCCACTCCGGCCAATTTGTTCGAGGTGCATGTAAAGGATTTTGATCTGGTGGTGAACCCAGTTATACAATACACTGTCGCTAAAGAGAGTAATAACACCGACAACTTATTTTTAAATACAAGAGGAGTAACCGTTCGTGGGCAAATAGCTAACAAGATTGGCTTCTTTACTTACCTTACGGATAACCAGGAAAGAGCACCTAAGTATGTACAGGATTTTATTGCTATGCGAAAGGCAGTACCCGGTGCAGGTTATTACAAACCTTTTAAAGCAGCCGGCGGCACAGATTATTTTGATGCAAGAGGTTATTTTACATTCAACGTAACCAAGTATATTGATGTAACATTTGGTTACGATAAAAACTTTATTGGCAATGGCCATCGCAGTTTATTGCTAAGTGATTTTGGCAACAACTCTTTGTTCCTTAAACTAAATACAAGGATATGGAAGTTCAACTACCAGAACCTGTTTATGGAATTGCAGAATGCAGATGATAAGATTGGCGACCGTTTAATTGGTAAGAAGTATGCTGCTATGCATCATCTGGATATAAATGTTACCAAGTGGCTGAACATTGGTTTGTTTGAAGGCGTAGTGTTTGGACGAACAAATCGATTTGATTTTGGTTATTTGAATCCAATCATTTTCTATCGCTCTATTGAGCAGCAGAATGGTAGTTTTGATAACTCCATTATTGGTATAGATGCAAAAGCAAATCTTGCAGGCAAACTACAACTGTACGGACAGTTTTCGCTAGATGAATTTTTATTATCTGAAATAAAGCAAAATAGAGGATGGTGGGCTAATAAATGGGGCATACAAATAGGTGCTAAATACATTGATGCATTTGGTATCAGCAATCTTGATCTGCAGATAGAGCATAACAGAGTTCGTCCGTTTACGTATTCGCATCGTGACTCGGTAGCTAACTACACACATTACAATCAACCATTGGCGCATCCGCTTATGGCGAACTTCCAAGAGTTTATTGGCATTGCCCGTTATCAACCATCACCTAAGTGGACGGCTATTGCAAAACTTATTTATTATCAGCAGGGGAGAGACAGTAGTAGCC
>Ga0209476_10000121_pt1 | contig 52153 bp, 45 predicted proteins | sample KloWWTrecipitate_FD_187179 | JGI IMG/M metagenome (GOLD analysis project Ga0209476, IMG submission 187179) | Active sludge microbial communities from Klosterneuburg, Austria, studying microevolution and ecology of nitrifiers - Klosterneuburg... | ecosystem: Engineered > WWTP > Aerobic digester... | reverse complement strand
TGCTGCTCGACGCGCACGCGGCCGGCATGGCCGAACCGTGCGCGGCGCAGGGGGTCGTTCAGCAGCTCCACGATTGCCGCCGCCAGCGCTTTCGGCTCACCGGGCGGAACCAGCAGCCCGGTGGTGCCGTGAATCACCGCTTCGGGAATGCCGCCGGCGCGCGTGCCGACGACAGCCAGACCCATGGCCATGGCGTCGAGGACGGCGGAGCCGAGCCCCTCGGTGATCGAGCTCATCACGAAGAGATCCGCCGACTTGGTGAGCGCCAGGACGTCCTCACGGAAGCCGGGGAGGCGGACGACCCTCTCCAGGTGCAGCTCCTTGACCTGACGCTCGAGCGGAACCCGAAGCTCGCCCTCGCCCATGATGACCAGGTGGACGTCGGGCAGCTCGCGCATCACGAGCGGCATCGCATCGAGCAGGTGCTTGTGGCCCTTGTGCCCGACCAGCGCGCCGACATTGACGATGACCGGCACGCCGTGGGGCAGCCAGAACTCGACATGCAGGTCGAGGGTCGGCAGCGCCTGTACCTTCCCCACGTCGATGCCGTCGTGTACCACGTCGACACGCGATGCGGGCACGCCGTCCTGAACCAGGATGTCGCGGATGGCGCCCGAGGCGGCGATGAAGCGCCGCACCTGCCGGTATTTCCACCGGGAGAACGAGTTGCCACTCAGGTGAAAGTCCACGCGTCGCGACGCCACCAGCGGCGGCGCCGGCGACGAGGCGCCGAACGAGAGGGCCGTGGCCGCAACGGAGACGGCATGGGGATCGTGGGCATGAACGATGGCCGGCGCGTATTGGCGGATGACGCGGGAGAGCTTCCACGCGGCGGTCAGGTCGATCTCGCTGCGCGGCGCGAGCCCCACCAGGTCGGGGCCTTCGGACGCGCGTGTGAATAGCTCGCCCTGCGGGTGGGCGACGAGCACCGCGCGGTGCCCGCGTTCGCGCAGCCCGAGCACGGTCAGCAGCGCTTGCTGCTGTCCGCCGCGCCAGGTGCGGGCCGTGTCGATGTGGAGGCTGAGCACAGTTCCCAGAGTTTGGCGAGCTTCAAGCCGACGTAGCGCGCGTTCATCGCCGACACGATGAGCCCTGGTACGCCGTCGCGGAAGCCGCCGCGCAGAAAGTAGTTGCGGGCGAAGGCCGCTGGCGGGTGCAGGGCCAGGTCCCACCAGCCGGCGCGGCGGCCGTCTTCGAACATCTGGCGTGCCGCCAGCGTACTGTAGCGATCCATCGACTGGAGGTGATGCGAGAGGTCGCGGTACGCGTAGTGCAGGAGTTCTCCGTTCAGGTGTTCCACAGGACCGTCGGCGCGTACCGATTCGTGTACGAGCCGGCCGGTCCAGCGCGCGCGCCGGCGATCGTAGAGCCGCAACTGGTAGTCGGGATACCAGTCGGTGGAGCGCAGCCATCGGCCGAGATGGAACGTCACGCGCGGGATGCGGTATCCCGCGATGCCCTCGGCGGCCGCAGCGGCGCGGACCTCGTCGGCCAGCGGTCCGGAGACGCGCTCGTCGGCGTCGAGCGAGAAGATCCAGTCGTGGCGGGCCTGCTCGGCCGCGAAGTTCTTCTGGGCGACGTAGCCGGGCCAGGGTCGTACAATCACCTTCACGCGGTCCGAGCACGCCTTCGCGCGCGCCACCGTGTCGTCGGTGCTCTCGCTGTCCACGACGATGATCTCGTCGGCAAAGGCGAGAGAGGCGAGGGCCGCCTCGATGTGGGCGGCCTCGTTGAAGGTAATGACGGTGGCCGTGACGGCGGTCACGGCCTAGAGTCTAGCAGGGGTTGCGGGGGTGACACCGGCGCTGCACCGGCGGGTGTTGGCTCACTGCGGCTGTTGCTGCTGCTGTGAGCCGACTGTCCCCGTTCCGGCGGACAGGCCCGTCGTGCCGATCGAGCCGGTCAGGGGAGCTTCCTGCGCGGCCTGATAGTCCACGACCGACTTGTTGTAGTCGAGCAGGGCCTGCAGTGCGTTGTTGCGGGCCTGGTTCAGGTCGCGCTGTGCCTGGAACACGAGGAAGCTGGTCGTCATGCCGGCCTGGAACTTCTTTTCCTCGGCCTCGAGTCGGCGCTCGGCGAGCGTGCGCGAGGCGCCGGTCGCCTCCACCCGTTTGGCGTTGGTCTGGACCTGCCGCGCGTAGTCGCGAATCTGCGACGCCACCTGCAGCTCCTGGCTCTGCAACTGCTTGCGCGACTGCTGGTCCTGGAGGCGGGCACGCGCGAGCGATGCCTCGGGATTGGAGTAGCCGATCGGATAGCTCACCTGCATGGAGAACGTCCACGTCGGGAAGTCGCTGGCGAACATCGTCTTCAGCGTGGAGGCATAGCTCTTCTGGGTCTGGCCGATGATGGGTCCCGGGAAGCCGGCGCCGCGGATGAACGACGTGCCACCGATCGCCTGCGAGAAGTAGGTAACCGACGCGCTCATGTCCGGCAACGCCTGGTTCTTGAAGTACCGGATGTTGACGTCGTTCGATTCGAGCTGTTTGCGTGACGTGGTCAGGTCCGTGCGCTGACGCAGGGCGTTGTCCACCGCGCTGCCGGCATCCACGGCAATCGGTCGGAACTGGACGGTATCGGTGGGCTCGATCCGGAGCTGCCAGAAATCCGGCGCCGACGGGCTGAAGACGAGCGTGCGCAGCCGGTCCTCGGCACGCGAAATGGCCGCTTCGGCGACAATCACCGACTCTTCGCGCTGCGCCACTTCGGCCTCCGCCTCGACGATGTCGATGGGCGCCATCGTGCCGATCTCTACCCGCGCGCGGTTGTCCTTGAGCGACCGCTCGGCCAGCTCCAGCGACTGGCGCTGCACCTCGAGATTGCCGATGGCGAACATCAGGTCGTAGTACGCGTTCTTGACGTTCCGGGCGGTGAGCGCAATGGACTGCTGCAGCTGCACGTCGGAGATTTCGCGGTTCTTCTGCGACACCAGCAACTGCTGCCGGGTGCCGTCGATGGTGAAGTTGCGCAGCAGGGGCTGCGTGTAGCCGAGGCTGACGTTCGCGCTAAGGCTCGGATTGAAGTTCGTGAAGATGTTGTTCGACGTCGTGCGGTTGTTGTTGAACGACGCGTTGTAGGTGCCGCCCCACTTGTTGAGCGCCCCGACGCCGAAGTCGTAGCGGCCGGTGTTGGTGTTGATCTGGGTGGCGTTGCCCGCCAGCAGGCTCGCCGGCGGCTGCGTCTGCTTGTTGAAGTCGATGCTGCTGTTGAACGTCGGAACGTAGCTGGTCCGGACCTGCGAGACGCTCAAGTCCTGAAGCTGGGGGGTGATGCGGCTCACCTGCAGGTCCAGGTTGTTCTCGAGGGCCAGCGCCAGGGCATCGTCGATGCTGATGCGGCGGATCTGCTCCTGCGCAGCGGGCGAGGGTGTTTGCGCCCGGACAGGCGATACCCCAAGAGCGGACAGGCCGGCCAGGACGAGGCCGGCGACCAGGGCCGATTGCGCAGCAAAACACTTCTGAACACGCATCACCGTTACGACTCCGTGGAAAAGTGGACCTTCACGAGACGGGCAGACCAGCCCACGATAGCAAGAAGGGTGCCGCGCCAGCGACACCAGATCCCGTGGGGTATAGACGTCGCGGGCCGGGCCAGGGTTCAGCCGCCCACGCTGGCTATACTACCGCTCGATGACCGAATCCGATGTCCTGACGCTCTTCCGCCAGTCCGGCGCCCTGCTCGACGGCCACTTCAGGCTGTCGTCTGGATTGCACAGCCCGCGCTACCTGCAGTGTGCGCTCGTGCTCATGCGTCCCCGCGACGCCGAGGCCCTCGGGGCGGCCCTCGGCGCGCGTGTCCGTGCTCTCGGCGCCACCGCCGTCCTGTCGCCAGCCCTGGGTGGCATCGTCATCGGTCAGGAAGTGGCGCGGGCGCTCGACCGGCCGGCGCTCTTCGCCGAACGCGCCGACGGCGTGCTGACGCTGCGAAGGGGCTTTACCCTCATGCCCGACGACCGCGTGCTCGTCGTCGAGGACGTGGTCACCACGGGCGGCTCGACGCGGGAAACCATCGACGTGGCGCGCGCGGCCGGGGCAACGGTGGTCGGGGCGTGTGCCATCGTCGACCGAAGCGGCGGCCACCCCGGCCTCGACGTGCCGTTCGAAGCGCTGTTGCCCATGGATGTGCCCGCCTACGAGCCCGATGCGTGTCCGCTCTGCCAGAGCGGCACGGCGCTGATGAAGCCCGGGTCGCGACCGGGCACGCCGAAGAGCTGAACCGTGACCGAGGCGCCGCAGCGCACTCTCAAGCTGACCCTGGCCTACGAAGGCACCGCGTTTGCCGGCTGGCAGCGACAGCCCGGCCAGCGGACGGTGCAGGCCGCTCTGGAGGACGCGCTGGCCGCCGTCGACGAGCGCCCGGTGACGGTCGTCGCCGCGGGACGCACCGATGCCGGCGTGCATGCCTTCGCCCAGGTGGCCAGCGCCCGGGTGTCCACCCGGCTGCCACCGCCGGTCCTGATACGGGCACTCAATGTGCGCCTGCCCGGAGACGTGCGCATCACCCGCGTGGACGAGGCGCCGCCGGGTTTCGATGCCAGGCGCGCCGCGCGAACCAAGTCGTATCGCTACACCGTGGCACAGGGCGCGGATCCAGGGCCGTTCGTGCGCCGTGTGGTGTGGCACGTGGCGCAGAGGCTCGACGTGGCGGCCATGATGGAGGCGGCGGCCGCGCTCGAAGGCGAGCACGACTTCGCTGCCTTCCAGGCGGCCGGGGGCGACGTGAAGACGAGTGTGCGGCGGCTGATCCGCTCGCGGCTCACCTGCGTGCCCGGGCGGTCTGCCTACCTGAGCTACGACGTCACCGGCACCGGCTTCCTGCGCCACATGGTTCGCAACATCGTCGGCACGCTGGTGGACATCGGGCGGGGCCGCTGGCCGGCCTCCGAGATGCGGGACATCCTGGCCTCGCGGAGCCGGCGGCGTGCCGGCATGACCGCCCCGCCGCAGGGGCTGGTTCTGGTGCGGGTGGCCTACTGAGCCGTCGCGCCCTGGCCCCGGCCGCCCCGGGAACCCGGCAACCCGATGTAAAATCAACCGTTACGCCCATGTCACTCGAACAGCTCCTGGCGTGGATTCCGCCCGGGTCGGCCGACCTGGACCTGGCGCGGCAGATACAGCCAGACCGCCTCCCGCAGCACGTGGCCATCATCATGGACGGCAACGGCCGCTGGGCCGGCCGCCGCCACCTGCCGCGCGTGGAAGGGCATCGTGCGGGCATCCAGTCGGTTCGGGACGTGCTCGAAACCTCGGCGCGGCTCGGCCTCGGCGTGCTCACGCTGTTTGCTTTCTCGGTGGAGAACTGGAAGCGCCCGGCCTCAGAGGTGAGCACGCTCATGATGCTCCTGCGCCGCTACCTGCGCTCGGAACTGGCGACGCTACTCGAGCACGACATCCGCTTCAAGGTGATTGGCCGCGTGGGCGGGCTCGCGCCCGAGATTCGCGCCGAACTGGCCGATGCGGAGCGCCGCACGGCCGCCAACGCGGGTTTGCTGTTCAATATCGCCCTCAACTACGGCGGGCGCACCGAGATCGTGGATGCGGCCCGTGCGGCCATGGCCGCCGGCATCGCTCCCGAGGCTCTCGATGAAGACCGTTTTGCGCAGTTCCTCTACACGGCCGGACAGCCCGATCCGGACTTGCTCATTCGTACGAGCGGCGAAATGCGGGTGAGCAACTTCCTGCTCTGGCAGATTGCCTACTCCGAGATCTACGTCACCGAGACCTACTGGCCCGACTTCCGGCGCCGCGACTTGCTGGAGGCCATCGTGGCCTACCAGAAACGCGACCGCCGCTACGGCGGGATTGCCCCGCCTGTGGTAGCGGGCGTGCCGTAGGCCGCCGCTTCATGACTCGAGTCCTGAGCGGCGCGGCCATGGCGGGCGTGGCCGTGGCGCTCGTCTGGTTTCTCACGCCCGTGGCGCTGCTGGTCGTGGCGCTCGTCGTGGCGGCGCTCGCCTTTGTCGAGTACGCCCGCATCGTGAACGCCATCGGCGCCACGGTGCCCTGGTGGACGTCCCTGGCGGCCACCCTGGGTGCCTGCGCGATGGTGCCGTTCCCGTGGGTGTCGGTGGAAGTCGTGATCGTGGTCGGTCTCATCGGCATGGCCGCCAACGTGCTGGCGTCGGATCGGGTGGGTCCGCCCACCCTCGCCGACACGGCCGCGGCGGTGCTCGCGCCGGTCTACATCGGCCTGCCCCTCGGCGCGCTGGTGGCCATTGCCGCCCTCGCTGGCCGGGAGGCCGTGCTGGTGCTGATGGGGACGGTCGCGGCCAGCGACACCGCGCAGTACTACACGGGTCGGCTCTTCGGCCGGCACCCCCTGGCACCGCTGCGCAGCCCGAAGAAGACCATCGAAGGTGCCCTCGGCGGCTTCGTTGTCGCGCCGGCGGTACTCGTCGCCGCCGGGTCGGCCTGGCTCCCGGGCCTCACCCCGTGGCGGCTGGCCGTGCTGGGCGTGCTCATCGTGACGGCCGGCATCATCGGGGATCTCTTCGAGTCGATGCTGAAGCGCGCCGCGGGCATGAAGGACAGCGGCCACCTGATCCCCGGGCACGGCGGCGTGCTCGACCGCATCGATGCGTTGCTGTTCGCGGCGCCGGTCTTCTACTTCTTCGTGCGGTGAGGATGGCGAGGATGGACCCGTCGTGACGCGCGTCGCCATTCTCGGGTCGACCGGCTCCATCGGCACCAGCGCCCTGTCGGTGGTCGAGTCGCATCCGGATCGAGTGCAGGTGGTGGCGCTCGCGGCGGGCACCAACGTGGGCGACCTGGCCGCGCAGGTGGCCAGGCATCGACCGCGGGTCGTGGCCATGGCTTCGACCGATGCACTCGAGGCGCTCGGCCGGCTGTGCGAGGTGCCGGCCGGCTCGGCCGCCGGCCCCGAGGGCCTTCTGGCCGTGGCCACCTGTCCGGATGCCGACGTCGTGCTATGCGCGTCGTCCGGTACGGCGGCGCTCGAGGCCGTCCTGGCGGCCATCGAGCACGGCAAGACCATCGCCCTGGCCAACAAGGAAGTGCTCGTGATGGCGGGTGGGCTGGTGATGGAAGCCGCGCGCCGCCGGGGCGTGGCCGTGCTGCCCGTCGACAGCGAACACAACGCCATCCACCAGTGCCTGCACGGGCGCGACCCACGCGACGTGCGGCGCCTCATCCTCACGGCATCGGGAGGCCCCTTCCGGGGGCGCGCGCTCGAGAGCCTTGCCGGCGTCACTCCTGCCGATGCGCTGAAGCACCCTACCTGGCAGATGGGCCAGAAGATCACCATCGATTCAGCGACACTGATGAACAAGGGTCTCGAGGTGATCGAGGCGCACTGGCTCTTTGGCGTGCCCGCGTCCCGCATCGACGTCGTGGTGCACCCGCAATCGATCGTGCACTCGATGGTCGAACTGAAGGACGGTTCGGTGATTGCGCAGATGGGCCTCACCGACATGCGCCTGCCCATCCAGTACGCATTCTCGTATCCCGACCGCTGGGATGCGCCCGTGCCGTTCCTGGATCTCACCCGCGTGGGCGGGCTCGAGTTCCACGATCCGGCCTGGGACGACTTCCCGTGCCTGGGCCTGGCCTATCGGGCCCTCGAGGCCGACCGGAGCCTGCCCATCGTCCTCAATGCCGCCAACGAGGTGGCGGTTGCATCATTCCTGGAGGGGCGCCTCGGATTCACCGACATCCCGGTGCTCATCACGCGGACGATGGACGCGCACCGGGCGGGGAGGGCGGAGACGCTGGAGGATGTCCGACGGATCGACGCCTGGGCCCGGGAACGGGCCCAGGCGGAAGGCCGGAGGTTACAATCGAAGCAGGGGAACATCACGTGACAACGCTGCTGGCTTTCGTGTTCGTGCTCGGGGTGCTGGTGTTCGTCCACGAGCTCGGACACTACATGGCGGCCCGCTGGAATGGCGTGCGGGTGCTGGCCTTCTCGCTGGGCTTCGGGCCGAAGCTGCTCGGCTTCCGCCGCGGCGACACGGAGTACCGCATCAGCGCCATTCCGCTCGGCGGCTACGTGAAGATGGCCGGTGAGAACCCGGACGACCCACGCTCCGGCCAGCCCGACGAGTTCCTTTCGAAGAGCAAGTGGCAGCGCTTCCAGATCCTCATCATGGGCCCGGCCATGAACCTGGTCCTGGCCGTCGTCGTGCTGGCGGTCGTGCTCATGCAGGGCGCGACCGCCCCGGCGTATCTCGACAAGCCGGCCGTCGTGGGCGTGGTACAGCCGGAGTCGCCGGCCGAGCGCGCCGGCGTGCAGCCCGGCGACACGGTCACGCGGCTGGGCTCGGCTTCGGTGGCGACGTGGGAACAGCTCGAAATGGCCGTGGCCTCACGGCCCGAGCGCGAAGTCGAGATGGTGATCGTTCGCGACGGCCGCGAACAGCGTCTGGCGATTCGACCCGACACGACCCAGCTCCGCACGCGCACCGACGCCCGCTTCGAGGTGGGCACCATCGGCGTGCTGCCGGACGTCAACCCCGTCATCCGCTCGGTGCTGGCCGGCGAGCCGGCCGAGCGCGCCGGCATCAAAGCCGGCGATGCCATCGTCTCGATTGGCGGGCAGCGTGTCGTCTTCGCCTCGCAGGTCTCCGAAGAGGTCGAGAAGCATCCCGATCAGGAAATCCAGATCGTCGTGCGCCGCGACGGCGACGAACAGTCGTTGGCCGTCACGCCTTCCCGTCAGGGCGAGGTCGGCAAGATCGGCGTGAGCGTGGGCGACGCCCTGGTGTCGTTCACGCCCTCGCCGCTGCAGGCGGTGGGACTGAGCGTCCAGCGCAACGTCGAGATGGCGGGCCTGATTCTCCGGACGCTCTGGGACTTGGTGGTCGGGGAGGCCTCGCCTCGCCAGTTGATGGGCCCGGTGGGCATTGCGCAGCTCTCTGGCGAATCGGTGCAGGCCGGCTGGATTGCGCTCTTCGGCCTGATGGCCTCGCTCAGCCTCAACCTCGGCCTGCTGAACCTGCTGCCCATTCCCGTGCTCGACGGCGGGCACATCTTCATCATGGCCATCGAGACCGTCGCCCGCCGCGATTTCAGCCTCGCGGTGAAGGAGAAGATGCTGTTTGCGGGCTTTGTCGCGTTGATGGCCATCATGGTGACGGTGATTTACAACGACCTCACCAGGATTGCGTGGCTCGAGCGCCTCATGCCGTGGCGTTGAGCATTGAGCGACGGCCGATCGGCAATCGCTCGATTCCTCCTAGTGTCGAAACTGCCTGATGAGTCCGTCGACCAGCACGGCCACGGTGGCGCCTTCGGTGGCGATATCCACCCTGATGCCGGCGGCGGCCGCGGCGTCGGCGGCCCCGGGACCGATCGTGGCCACGACGGTGCCGGAGAGCAGATCCGGTGATTGTTCCGTGCCGTAGATCTCGACGAACGCCCGAACCGTATTGGCGCTGGTGAACGTGACGGCGTCGATGCGACGGTCCAGCATCTGGCGATAGAGACCGAGATGGGCGTCGCCTTCTTCCGTGATGGTGCGGTACGCCGTCACCTCGGTGAGCTCGGCACCCGCGTGGCGGAGCGCGTCGGCGAGGCTGTTGGCTGAGCCGTTCGACACGGGCAGGAGCACGCGCGCGCCGCGCAGCGACCCCGCATTGGCCATGGCGGCCACCACGCCCGGCGCGCGGTGATCGACCGGCTGGGTGTCGGGCGTGATGCCGAAGCGCAGTAACCGCGCCGCGGTACCCGGGCCGATGGCACAGACGCGCGGACCGGCCAGGGCGCGCAGGTCGCGCGCGTCGGCCAGCAGCGGACCGATCAGGGCGGCCACGGCGTTCGTGCTGGTGAAGACCACCCAGTCGAACGACGGCAGGCTGGCGATCGCCTGCTCGAGCGGTGCGGCGTCCTCGGGGCCTTCGATGCGGAGCACCGGGGCCTCCACGGCCTCGGCGCCAGACAACTCCAGCAGATCGACCAGCTCGGGCGCCTGCTCGCGCGATCGCGTGACGAGCACCCGCCGGCCAAAGAGCGGACGATTGTCGAACCACCGCAGATGATCGCGCAGCCCGATGACCGGACCAACCAGCAGAATGCCCGGCGCGGTGATGCCGGCCTCCTCCACGCGGGCGACCAGTTCGCCGAGCGGGGCCGTCACCGTCTGCTGAGACGAGAGCGTGCCGTGGATCACGAACGCAGCGCTTTCAGCCGCCGGGCGTCCGTGTTCCAGCAGGGCGCTGGCGACCTGCCGCAGCAACTGGGGACCGGCGAAGCAGGCCAGCGTGCCATCCAGACGCGCCAGGCTCTCCCAGTCCACCGTCGGCCCGTTTCGTCCCTCGTCTTCGAAACCGCGGATGAAGGTCACCGTATCGCCCGAGCCCGGATAGGTGAGCGGGATACCCGCAAAGGCCGGCGCGGCCACCAGCGCAGGGACGCCGGGCACCACCTCGAAGGCGATGCCCTGCTCGTGCAGGAACAGGGCTTCGGGGGCGCCATGGTCGAAGAGGAACGGATCGCCCCATTTGAGGCGGGCCACGATGTGGCCCTCGCGGGCCTTTTCCGCGATCAGGAAATTGATGGCGTCCTGCTCGGTGGTCGGGGGCGCGGCGCTGCCGACGTCAATCCGTTCGGCCGATGCGGGCGCCAGGTCGAGCAGCCGAGGCTGCACCCGGCGGTCGTAGATGACCACCTGGGCCGACTGCAGCGCGCGGAGGCCGCGGATGGTCAGGAGGTCTGGCGCCCCGGGCCCCGCGCCGATGATGTAGACGGACGGACGCACGAGGGCATTCTACAGGTGGTGGCCCGTCAGCGCGCGGGGGCGTAATAGCCCCGCTTGGTCCGCACCGTCACGTTCGGCCGGCCCACCTGGACGAGCAGGCGCCGCCAGGCGCCGTCGCGTTTCGTGTTCTTCGGCACGTACGCCATGGTGTACTGGCTGGACAGCTCGTCGGCAATCTGGCCGTACACCCCGCTGAGCTCCTCGGCCTGCTGCACGAAGAAACTCCGCCCGCCGGTTTCCTGGGCCAGTTGGCGCAGCACGAACTCGGCCTGGCGAAAGCCCTTGAGCGCCGACTGTTCCCGCGGCTGGAGCCCGATGGTGTAGATGCTCGTTTCGGAACGTTTGACCAGCTCCATCACCTCTTCGAACGATACCAGGCTCGTCGTGTCCTCGCCGTCCGACAGCAGGACGATCGCCTCGCGCCGCACGTCATCCTGGCTCTTCGCCTTGACCTTGGCGAGCTCGCGCAGGGCGATGTAGACGGCGTTGTAGAGCGATGTGGACCCGCCGGACGAGGTGCTGCGAATGGCGCGCTCCAGGGCGGCCTTGTCGTTGGTGAAGTTCTGGAGGATCTCGACTCGGCTGTCGAAGTCGATGACCTGCGCCATGTCCTGGCTGCGTACACGTTGAGCGAAGCCGACCGCGGCATCCTGAGCGACGGTCAGGCGCTCCTCCATGCTCGCGCTGGTGTCGATGAGCAGCGACAAGGCAATCGGAAGGCTAGTCTTGCTGAAGTAGAGCAGATCCTGCGCCGCGCCGTCTTCGAAGACCGAGAAGTCCGATTGCTCGAGGCCTGTGACGAACCGGTTCTGGCTGTTGGCGACGGTCACGTTCAACGAGACGACGGCGATGCCCGCCCGGAAGACCTGGGTGGAATCCTGTGCCGTGGCCGCGCTCGCCACGGCGAGCAGTGCGCCGGCGGCCACCAGTCGGCGGGAACGTGCCACCTACCGCTCCTGCTGCCCGCGCGCGGGGGCGCCGAAGATCGTCAGCCCCTGGCGCGCCGCGTCGACCGACACGCGCTCGGGCGGGATGAGCATCTGCGGGCGGGCGTAGACCACGCGGTACTGGTGGGTGAGAGCCATCGCCACCTGGTGCAGGGCGCTCGTGTAGCCCATGCTCGTGAGCACGTCCACCCGCAGGCCCCCCGACTCGATCACCCCGCGATCGAGCACGACGGCACGGTTGCGGCCCGCGTCGCTCTGGATGGACCCGGACGGGTTCTGGAGCACGACGGCGCTCATCATGGCGCCCGCCTCGCCCAGCGCGTCGAGCACCTGCGAGTAGTGCAGCGTGCTGAACTCGGTGAGCTCGAGCGTTACGAGCACGATGGCCGCGCGATCCTCCTCGCGGCGGCGCAGACCTCGTGACACCTCCCGGACCGCGTCGAGCATCGTCGCGCCTGAGTCGGGCTGCGAGAAGATCCGGTTGGCGGCGTCCTTGAGGCGCTCCTGGTCGGTCGTGTAGTCCTGGACGATCGTCGGCCGGTCGGCGACGGTGACGAGGGTGACGGGCCCGAGCCCGTCGATGTCCGACAGAAAGGAGGCGAGGCCGTTCCTGAGGTCGGCGATGGTGGCCTGCGCGCCCGCCTGGTTGTCGACGATCACGGCCACCGGCATGGGTGAGGTGGCCGGCGCAACCCGGATGACCTCGCGCACCCGCCCATCCTCGGTGACCCGCACGTCGCCCGGTTGGAGGGCGTCGACCGGCATCCGGGTGCTGGCGTCGAGGGCCGTGACGTAGAGCACCCGCTCGGTGGCCTGGGCCAGGATCGAGGCGGACAGGACCGCCACGGCCAGTCCCGCGAGCAGCAGTGGAGTGGATCGCAATCGAGGCATGTCGGCTCCAGGCACTGGCCGCAGGCGCGACGGACCAGTACGCGCAGTATAGAACGCGCCGGGAGCCGGCACGGACCGATGTCCTCTTCGCCCGCTGCGGGCGTACACTACCCGCATGCCCGATACTCCCCGCACGTTGCAGACGCTGGGTCAACTGAGCACGGTCGGCCTGTCCTTCGTGCTGGCGCTGGTGATGGGGTTTGGCGGGGGCTACTGGCTCGATCAGCAACTGGGAAGCCGTCCCTGGCTGTCGTTTGTCGGCTTCTTTCTCGGGCTGGCGGCGGGGGTGATGAACGTATACCGCGTGCTCCAGGCCACGGCCTCGCCCGCTCCGCCTCGCGGGCCGGATGCTCACGGGCCCGGCCCGTCCCGGTATTGACGGGATGACCAGGCGCGTGCTGCGTGACACGGCGGGCGTGTGCGCCGCCCTGGCGCTGGGGGCGCTGGGGGTGTGGCCCGATCGGTGGCGGATCGCGGCCGGAGTGCTGGGCGGCGGAGCCCTGGTCGGGTTGTCGGCGTGGGCGATTCGTGGGGCGGTGGACGGATGGTTGGGGGCGGCGGGCAGCCGGGCGCCGGGCGCCGGCGTATTAGTGAAATTCTTCACAAGGCATGCTATACTCGCGCTCGCGGCCTACGGTATGATGGTGCGTTTGCACCTCGATCCGATTGGGATGCTGGTGGGGGTCTCCTCGCTGGTGCTGGCCGCCGGGGTCGAAGCCATTCGACGTATTCAACGGGTTTCGTAAGCGAAGGTTCGTTCGCGTGAGGGAGGCGTCAGCTGTGAGCACACGACGGTCAGTGCTGTTCTTGATGTTCGGGTTCCTGGTTCTCGGTCTGGTGTCACCGGCCTACGCGCAGGAGGCCGCCGGCGCTGCCGACGCGGGCCTGGTGCAGTGGTCGATCATCACGGCGGGCTTCGCGCTGGCCATCGCCGCCGCCAGCGGCGCGCTCGGTCAGGGCCGGGCCGTGGCATCCGCCGCCGAGGCGATTGCCCGCAATCCCGGCGCGTCGGGCGACATTCGCGGGGCCCTCATCCTGGGTCTCGTGCTCATCGAGTCGCTCGTCATCTACGTGCTGCTGGTTTCGCTGATCCTCTTCTTCATCAAGCCCTTCGGGGGCTAGCCGTCGCCCCCCACCGGGGCGGTCGCGACACGACATCCGGGGCCCGCTCCCCAAGGGAGTGCGGTCCCGTTGCCTTTCTGACGACGACACCAGGGGGTGCCCCCGCGCGCAGCCGGCAGTCGCCCCCTGGTGAGGTCCCGCTCTAATTCCCATGAGCGACGCGATCCAGCACACTGAAATCGCCGATTTCAACCGTTTGGATTGTCAGGGGCCGATCGCGGAACCTCAGCAAGAAACGTGTCTTTTCTTGAAGCTTTTTGCACTACGCACGACATGACGATTCCGGCACATCGCTTGCAATCCTGTAGCACGGCGATTGAAACGGTTAGGCACCGCCACTGGAGCACAACCGGTTTGAGCTAGGCTGTCTAGGCCGACTGGCTCGAGGGGCCCATGTTGATGGGCCCCTTTTTTATTGTCGTCAGGCGTATCGAGGTTCGGCGTCTCCCGCAGGACGCTCTTCCTCGCGACTACTGCTTCTTCAGTTGCTCGATCAGGCCCTTGGCCTGCGCGGCCTCGGGGGAGTTCGGGTCCACCTGGATCAGCTTGTTCATGATCTCGAGCGTGCCCGCGGTGTCGGCCTTCTGCAGCCGGGCCAGGCCGAGCTTGAAGAGCGGCTTGCCCCAGTTGGGGTCGATATCCGACGCGCGCTGGTAGTACTTCACGGCCTCGTCGGTCTCGCCCTTGGCGAACTTCACTTCGCCAAGGTTATAGAACACTTCCTTGTCGGCGCTTGTCGAGTTGGCGACCTCCATCAGCGCGGCCTCGGCGCCGGCCAGGTCGTTCTTCTCGAGCAGCGTCATGCCGATTTCAATCCTCGCTTTGTCGGAGTTGGCGTCGCCAGCGGGCACCTTCTTGTAAGACTCGATGGCCTGGTCGTACTGCTTCTGCTGGCGGTAGAGGTGGCCGATCTGCATGTGGAGCGCGGTCAGGCCCGGCACCTTGGCGAGCATGCCTTCGTAGACGGCAATGGCGCCGGCGTAGTCCTTTGCGTTGACCATCGCCTCGGCCTTGTCGAGCTCGCCTTGCAGTTCCTTGGTGTTCACGCCGGCCAGCGCCCCGGATGGGCCGGAGGCGCCGGGTGCGAGGGTGAAGTCCACGGGCGGCATGGGCGCGCCGATGGTCTTGAGAGGCACGTTGCCCGCCGACGGCTCGAAGCCCGGCGCCGAGGCCGTTACCTTCCAGGTGCCCGCCTTGAGACCGATCATCGAGTAGCGGCCGCGATCGTCTGTCGTGGCCGTCAGAGACGACGGGGCGGAGTCGGGATTCTCGGCCATGACCGTGGCACCCTTGATGGGCTGGCCGCTCTGATCCTTGACGGTGCCGCCGATACGGCCGACTTGCGCCGCAGCGGGCAGTGCCGACAGTACCAGCGCCATCACGGTGGCGCTGAACAAAGTCTCCAAGTCACGCATAGCTTGGGTCTCCCATCGCGGCATCCCAGGCCGCCCATGAGCGCACAACAGTATATGTTAGCGCGATGTTTCCCTCTCGACCCGCCGCGACGCTTCTCGCTGCCGGGCTGGCCGTCATCGCCGCCGTCGGGCTGGGCCCCGCCACCCGAGCCGCGCAGGCGCCCGCACCGGCCGCCGTGTCCGAGCCGCGCCTGCCCGGCATCGACCGCGTGGTCGAGGCGGCCATCGCGGCCGGCCAGACCCCGGGTGCCGTCATCCTGGTCGGCCGAGGCGACCGCATCGTCCATCTGCAGGCGTATGGCGTCCGGGCCCTGGTGCCCGCCCGCGAGGCGATGACCGTCGACACGGTGTTCGACCTTGCGTCGCTCACCAAGGTCGTCGCGACGACCACGGCGGTGATGTCGCTGGTGGAGCAGGGCCGGATTCGCCTGAACGACGCCGTCGCGGCTCATGTGCCGGGGTTCGAGCGCTACGGCAAGGGCCGCATTACGGTGGGGCATCTGCTGACGCACGTGTCGGGTCTCAGACCCGACGTGGACCTTGCCGACCCCTGGGACGGATACGACACGGCGATCGAGTTGGCCAGCAACGAGGTGCCGGTCGCCCCACCAGGCGAGCGCTTCATCTACAGCGATATCAACTTCTTCCTGCTCGGTGAGATCGTGCGGACGGTCAGCGGACAACGGCTCGAGGACTACACGCGAGAGACCATCTTCCAGCCGCTCGGCATGCGCGACACCGGCTTCCTGCCGCCCCAGGCCTTGCTTCCCCGCATCGCGCCCACCGAGCGGTGCGAGACGATGGACGCCTGGCCGTGCAAACGGCCGGGCGCGGCGCCACTGCGGGGCGTCGTTCACGACCCGACGGCACGGCGGATGGGCGGCGTGGCTGGTCACGCGGGCCTGTTCGGCACCGCGCGCGATCTCGCGCGGTTCGCACGCATGCTGCTGGGCGGGGGCGCGCTGGAAGGCACGCGTGTGCTATCGCCGGCGACGGTGGCGCGCATGACCTCGCGCGCCACGCCTCCCGGGATGGCCGCCAACCGGGGGCTCGGGTGGGATATCTACACCACCTACTCGTCGAACCGCGGCGAGCTGTTCCCGGTGGGTTCCTTCGGCCACACTGGATTCACGGGTACGAGCCTATGGATCGATCCGGCCTCGCAGGGCTACGTCGTGTTCATGTCGAGCCGGTTGCATCCGGACGGCACCGGCGACGTGACGCCGTTGCGCGCCCGCGTGGCCACCATCGCCGCCGCAGCGCTCGTCGATGCGGCCACGGCGACGGCCGGCCGTGCGGCGGCAACGCCGCCCACACTGTCATCGGCATCTGTGCCTCCGCCCGCGCCAAGATCGCCCGTCCTGGCCGGCATCGACGTGCTCGCGCGCGACGGCTTCGCGTTGCTGAAGGGCAAGCGCGTGGGACTGCTCACCAACCACACGGGCCGCGACCGCACCGGACGGAGCACCATCGATGTGCTCCACGACGCGCCCGGCGTGACGCTGGCCGCACTCTTCAGCCCCGAGCATGGCATTCGCGGCACGAAGGATGAGGAGAACCTGCCGTCGGAGAAGGATGCGCGCACCGGTCTGATGATCTACTCGTTGTACGGAGAGACGCGCCGGCCGACGGAGGCCATGCTCCGGGGCCTCGACGCGGTCGTCATCGACTTGGCCGATATCGGGACGCGCTTCTACACGTATCACGCCACGATGGGTTACGTGATGGAGGAGGCGGCGAAGCGGAAGATCGAGGTGGTGGTGCTCGATCGCCCGAACCCGATCAACGGCTGGCAGATCGAAGGGCCGTTGCCGGAGAGCACGGGCACCGCACTGGTGGACTACCACGCCATGCCGATCCGTCACGGGCTGACGATGGGCGAACTGGCGCGCCTCTTCAACGGCGAGCGCGGGATTCGAGCGGACCTGACGGTGGTGCCCGCCGAGCACTGGGTGCGCGATGCCTGGTTCGACCAGACGGGGCAGACCTGGGTGAACCCGTCACCCAACATGCGGAACCTCAACCAGGCGACTCTTTACCCCGGCATCGGCAGCATCGAGTACTCGAACATCTCGGTCGGCCGGGGAACCGACCAGCCATTCGAGCAACTGGGCGCGCCGTGGATTGACGGCCCGCGGCTGGCCGCGGAGCTCAACGGGCGCCGCCTGCCCGGCATCCGTTTCTATCCGGTGGCCTTCACGCCGGCGTCGAGCCATTACGCGGGCGAGGCGTGCCAGGGCGTGTTCCTGGTCGTCACGGATCGCACCGCGCTGCAGCCCGTGCGCGTGGGGCTCGAAGTGGCGGGCGCGCTGGCGCGCCTGTTCGGGTCGAAGTACGAGCTCGGGAACACGGCGCTGCTCGTCGGCTCGCGTGAAGGCCTCGAGCGCATCGTCCGGGGCGAGGATCCGGCGGTGGTGGCCGAATCGTGGAATGCCGACGAGGCCCGGTGGCGCCAGGTGCGCGCGAAGTACTTGTTGTACCGCTGATGCCCCGGCTGGCCGCCGCCAGGACCGGTGCTGCGTCTGTCGAGCGTCTTTAGGCGGGTCCGGCTACATGCGGTAGAGCATCACGTACACCACCACACCCGTCACCGACACGTAGAGCCACAGCGGCAGCGTCCATCGGGCGATCTGCCGGTGGCGGTCGAACTTCGCCGCCAGGGCTCGCGACACCGTGACGAGCACGAGCGGGACGATGGCGGTCGCCAGGACGACGTGAGTAAAGAGGATCGTCAGGTACACGGTCCGGATGCCGCCCTGCTTCTGAAAGGGCACTGACCCCACGTTGTAGTGGTAGACCAGGTACGAGGCCAGGAATGCCGCCGATGCCGTCAGCGCGGCGAGCATGCAGGCTCGATGGGCATCACGCCGCTTCTGGCGGATGAGCACCCATCCGGACACGAGGAACACGGCCGCCAGCGCGTTGAGCGATGCGTTGAGGGCGGGGAGGTCGGTCACCGACATGGCTGGGTGTGTTTCGACATCCAGGGTGCCCCGTTTCCAGGGCGCTCCCGATCCCGGTCCGGTTTCACCGCACGTGATCCCACACGAGCAAGGCCCACAGGCCGGGCAGGTACAGGATCGACGCCAGGAACAGGCGACGCGCCGCATCGGTGGTGCGGGTCACGGCGAACTCGAGGCAGAACACCATGAGAATGGCGCCCAGCACGACGGCGCCGGCGAGGTAGAAGGCCGTCGAGAGACCGATCAGGGTGGGCATCAGTGTCAGGGGGATCAGCCCCGCCGTGTAGAGTACGGCCTGGCGGCCCGTGGACCGGCCATCGGGCTGGATCACGGGCAGCAGCGGCATGCCGGCCCGCGCGTACTCATCGCGGTACATCCACGCGATGGCCAGGAAGTGCGGCATCTGCCACATGAAGACGATGCCGAAGAGCACCCAGGCTTCGAGTGAGAGGGTGTTGGTGGCGGCGCTCCAGCCGATCACCGCCGGCAGCGCACCCGGCAGGGCGCCCGCGATGGTGGAGAGCGAGGTCCGAAACTTGAGTGGCGTGTAGAACCAGATGTAGCTGGCCAGCGTGATCGCGGCGATCGCGGCCGACAGCACGTTGACGAAGAGCGCCAGTTCCAGAAGGCCGAGCACGCTCAGCGCATAGCCGAAGGCGCGCGCATGCGCCGGGTCGAGTCGCGCATCGGGCAGCGGCCGCAGGCGCGTGCGGCGCATCAGCTTGTCGGTGTCGCGTTCCCACACCTGGTTGAGCGCTGCGGACCCTCCGGCCACCAGGGCCGTGCCCACGAGCGTGTGTACCAGCGGCATCGCCGCCAACTCGGGTCCCACGCCCAGCCGGTATGCAGCGGCCGTCGTCAGCAGGACGAGGAAGTTGAGCCGCGGCTTGGTGAGCGCGAGGAAGTCGGCGCCGCGGGAGCGCGTGGTCTCCTGCGTGCCCGCCGCGCCACCCATCGGCGTGTCTGCGTGCGAATGTGAAGACGACATCCTGTATGGTCCCGGCGAACCATCTCCGGCGCCAGTTGTTCATTATGGCACCCGGGGTGAAGAGCGGCCGCGGGCGGTCGCGCGGCCTTGACCGGGCCTCGCGTGGCCAGCTAACATACAGGGTTCGTTGCCCCGTCGTGCCGGTATCGTCTAGGGGTCAGGACACGTGGTTCTCAGCCACGGGACCGGGGTTCGAATCCCCGTACCGGTACCAACTCCCCAGCTCTCCATCCTGCAACAAGGCTGGTGCAAGCACCATTCTTCGGGTCTGCCATCGCGTTCATTGGGAAGCGGGTGAACCAGGTGCCCGAATCCCGTGACGGCGAGGAGGTACAGCGGGACGCCGGCGTCGTCGAGTGCGGTGAGGCCCACCGGGGGGACTGTAGCATCGGAGCAGCCGTGATACGTTCAGTCCCATGGCTGCAATAGGATTCAGACGTCTCCTTCCCTTCTGCGTCCTGCTCGCCGCCGCGTGCGTAGGCAAGGGCGGCTCGGAACAGGCGCAAACAGCAGCGGCCCCGGGCGACGCCCAGGTCAAGGTCCTGACGGGCCCGGCCGCGTTCGTGGATACCCTGGATGTGGCGCCGGGCACGCGCCGCAAGCTGGTGCCGGCAGATCTGCCCGCGCCGTTCGCCACCGAATCGGTCGCCACCAGGTCACGGATTGTGCCGCGACCGGAGGGAACGCTGCCGAAAGCGCCGCCGGGCTTTGTCGTCCAGCTCTTCGCTGACGGCCTGATCCTGCCGCGCGTCATTCGCGTCGCTTCCAACGGCGACATCTTCGTCGTCGAATCGCAGGCGGGGCGTGTCCACGCGTTTCGCGGCCTCACCGAGGACGGCAAGGCGCGCGAGGACGCGGTCTTCGCGACCGGCCTTCACGAGCCGTACGGTCTCGCCTTCTACCCTCTTGGTGACAACCCACAGTGGGTCTACGTCGCGAACACCGACTCCGTGGTTCGCTACCCGTACAAGACTGGTGACCTCACGGCAACCGGCGGGCCCGAGACCGTCGTGGCCGATCTGCCGTCGAACAGGCCGCGCGACCTGGAGGCTTTCAAGGCTTATGACGCGGCGGTCACGGAAGGCAAGGCGCCGCCCGACCACGGCCACTGGACGCGAGACCTCGCCTTCTCGCTCGACGGCGCGCGAATGTTCGTCGGCGTCGGCTCGGCGTCGAACAACGACGATCCCGACGACTTCCCGCGCGAGCAACATCGCGCCGCCATCCTCGAGTACACGCCCGACGGCAAGTTCGTGAAGGTCTACGCTTCGGGCATCCGCAACCCCTCGGGCATCGCCGTGAACCCCGCGGACGGCGTCTTGTGGGCCTCGGTGAACGAGCGCGACGGGCTCGGCGACAATCTCGTGCCCGACTACATCACCCACGTCAAGGAGGACGGATTCTACGGATGGCCGTACTTCTACATGGGAGACTACGTCGATCCGCGTCTTGCCGGCAGACATCCCGAGCTGCAGGCCAAGACGATCCTGCCGGACGTCCTTCTCCAGTCGCACTCGGCGTCTCTGCAGATGGTCTTCTACGAAGGCACCCAGTTTCCAGCGGAGTATCGCGGCGACATCTTCGCCAGTCAGCACGGCTCGTGGAATCGCAAGGTGCGATCCGGATATGAAGTGGTGCGTGTGCCGCTCGACAACGGCAGGTCGGACGGCGTCTACGAAGACTTCCTCACCGGCTTCCTTACCGACACCGGAGACGTCTGGGGGCGACCTGTCGGCGTTGGTGTTGCCGCTGACGGCGCGCTCCTCGTGTCGGACGATGGCTCGGGATCGATCTGGCGGGTGACCTACCGCGGACGATAGGCGGTCACTGCCACTTCGTCCCGAGCGTCAGGCCGATGTAGATCTCGCGCCCTGGCGCCGGTTCGTAGTAGCGCCCGGCGACGGCGTTGGGCGTCGTCGACGCGTTGTAGCGCTCGTTGAAGAGGTTGTCGAGGCCGATGAACGGGCGCCACTGCAGCCCCTTCCACTCGCGATCGAGCGCCAGCCGCAGGTCCACCACCCACGAGGCCCAGTTCGACGCGGTGTTCGCGTTGTCGACGAAGTAGGCATCCTGCCACCGCACCTGCGCTGTTGAACGAAGTCCGAACGGTGCCTCGTACGTGCCCGACGCGTACAACTGGTGCGGCGGCGCCCCCGGCTCGAGCTTGCCCGAGTAGTCGGCCGTGCCGGTGACGAAGCGATCGAAGCGGAAATTTTGGTAGGTGTAGGTGAGCCTGGTATCCACGCGTGGCGACGGCGCCCAGGCCAGGAGCGCTTCGATGCCGTCGCGCCTCGATCGCCCGGCGTTGCGGAAGAAGGTCTGCTCGTCGGGGCGCTGGAACGACACGAACGCCTTGTCGAGCGCGGAGACATAGCCTGCCAGCTCGTAGCGCAGGCGCAGGCCGGGGAGCAATCCGCGCGCGCCCACCTCGAAGCTCTTCAGCGTTGCCGGATCGAGATCCTGGTTGAAGCCACCTTCCCCGGTTGGACGATTCGAGAGTTCCACCGTCGTTGGCGTCTGATAGGCGGTGGCGAAGTTCGTATAGAGGTTCACGTTGCTGGCGGCCGTCCATGTGAGCCCGATCTTGGGGCTGGCCGCGCTCATCGTGCGCCCGCCTGACTGGTCGCCATCCTGGAGGAAGCGATCGGCGGCCTCGAAGCGGTACCAGTCGAGGCGCACGCCCGCGGTGAGCTGCAACCGGGGGTGCAGGGTCACGCTCATTTCTCCGAAGGGCGCCGTCGACAGCACCGTCTCGAGCTGATCGAGAAGCAGCGCGCCCGTGCGCGTTCTCTCGCCGTCGGCGGCCACGCCGATGTTCTCCAGCTCGTTGCGGGTGTCGTGCTGGTACGACATGTCGAGGCCAGTCGTCCAGGCGAGCGGGGTTTCCCCGAGACTGGTGACGCCGCGGTACTCCGACCGGAATCCCGTCCCCGCGCGATCCAGATCGATGACGCGCGACGGAATCGGATTCGTGGTGGTTCGCCACATGCTCCATCCGGTAGCGGTCAACTGGCGTCCGCCTTCGAACTGGTGATCGATGGTGAGGCCGCCCTGTCCCTGCCGGCTCGACTCTCCCCAGCCCTGATCGATGGCCAGTTGGCGGACGCTCCGCGGACGTTCGAGCGCGTCGGCGCGGTTGAGGCTGCTCGCGCTCTCCCCGAATGGCATGTCGAACAGGTTGAAGACGCCCCGCAGTTCGGTCGCCGGCGACATCGCCTTGCGCACGGCGACGTTGGCCTGGCGGATGTTGGCGCCGCTGTGGGTGCGGTATCCGTCGGTCGTCATGCGGCTCGCATCGACGACGTAGCCGAACGTGCCCAGGGTGCCCTCTGCCTTCACCTGCTGGCGCTGGTAGCCGTAGCTGCCCATCTGAACGTCCGGCTGAAGGTTGAATCGCCCGGCTGTCGGATATTCGGTAAACAGGCTGATGACGCCCCCGGCGGAGTTGCCGTGGAGCACCGAGCTCGGACCGCGGATGATTTCAACGCGTCCCGCCGATCCTAGAGCGAGGTTCGTCGGCTGGTTCGTCCCGTCGGCCGTCGTAATCGGAATGCCGTCCTGCACGAGCTGGATGCCGCGCATGCCGGTGCCCTGCAGAGGCGCGCGGATCGCCAGGCGCACACCGCCGGACAGGCTGAAGTTGTGGCGGTTCTCGACCAGAAGTCCTGGCACGCCGGCCAGCGCCTCGGCGGGGCTGACGCGGCGCTGTGCGAACTGAATCCTGTCGGCGCCAATCACCGTGACCGCGCTCGGCACCGTTGTCAGCACCTGGCCCGTGCGCGTCACCGTCACCGTTTCGGCCAGCGGCGCGATCGTGAGCTCGAGGGTGAGTGTCTCGGTCGTGCCGTCAGCGACCGCCACCCGGACCTCCGCTGCCCGGAACCCTGGCAACTCGACGTGCACGGTGTATTCGCCCGGCTGCAGGCGCGCGAAGACAAACGACCCGCTGTTGTCGGCGGTGGCATGGCTGAGCGCTCCAGTCCGTGCGTTTGTCAACGTGATCGCGGCGCCGGGGACGACGTCGCCGCTCTGGTCCTGCACCGTGCCGCGGATGACCCCTTCAGCGGCGGCGGACGAGCTCCAGGCAGAATGCGGTATCAGAATACTGACAAGACACAAGACCATGCTGATCCGGTTCATTGGAGACTCCCTGACAAAGGACTGGGCGAGCGGCGGGACGTGGCCCGCTGTCCCTGCGGCCACTCCCCAAGGATCCTTCGAGCCGCATGACCGGCTCGTTGCGCTGGCGCAATGACGGGGCCTTCCTGTGCATGCGTTCGTGCTGGACGGCGTGTTCGCACGCACCGGGGGGCCGGCTGCGGTTCTACCGGGCCCTGGCCCCGACGGCTGGGCGAGGCGGGTGGGACAGAGCCGGGCCGTCCGGAGGTGATGATGCGTTCATGCCGCGAATTTCAGCAGCCTGCTAGTACTGGTGTCTAGGCTGTGGTAGGCTGGGCGCGGAGGAGTGCGCTATGGAAGAGAAGCCCGCCCCTGTTCCAGAGCCGGATGAGATCGTCGTGAAGAAGTCAGTCGACGAGATTGCCGATAAGGACCTGAACGAACTGAGCGGGGGCAAAGCGCGGAAGACCCAGCTATCGGGTCCGTTTGATGACTACTCGGGCGGTTCGTACACCTGTGCCGGCGATCTATAGCGCCGTCGTCAGCCCAGGAGTCGTGCCGCGAGATACCGCCCGATCTCGTCGGCGACATTCAGGTTCACGAAGGGCTTGAGCCAGTACGAGGCGCCGGGGCGATTGACTTCGAGGAAATAGAAGGCACCGTCCCGGCCTTTGATCAAATCGAACGATGCCCACGCCAGATCGAGCCGGCGCATGAGGCGACGCATCGACCGCTCCACCCCAGTAGGCAGCCGCATCCGTTCCCACCGCACGCGCGCGTTGTCGTACCGGCGCCAGTCCATCTCCGTCCGGCGCGACGATTGCGAATCAATGCGCACGGCGAACACCCGCGGACCGATGACCACCGCCCGCACGTCGTGCTCCTTGGGCACGAACTGCTGGAACGCGCACGGCGAATGGCGCACGCGGGCGAGTCGCGGGTCGCCGGGCGCGACGAGCGCTGTCCGAAACCGGATGCGCGCCTGACTGAACTCCTTGAAGACAACCGCGCCGGCCCACCGGTCGACGAACGCCGAGGCCTCCTCGGGCGAGTTGGTGACGATGGTGTCCGGCACGGCGAAGCCCGCCTCGGCGGCCAGCCGGCACTCGCGCAGCTTGTCCTGCCAGTCGCTCGACCCGTTGAGGGGATGCGACGGCAGCCACAGCGCTGCTGGCGGGCAGACGCCGCGAAGCTCGCGCAGCACCTGCATCCATCGCTGTTCCAGCAGATGACGCGCCGGGCGGGCAGCGGCGGTCCGAGAGACCACGGCCATGGGCGGGTTCCAGACGACGGCGCCGACGTCGTCGAGGCGCAGGCGCGCGGGCCCGACCCGCAACTCGCTGGCCGCCTGCGTGCCTAGCGATACGATCCCGTCGCGCATGAACGCGCGGAAATCCAGGTAGAAGTACTTGAGGCCGTACCGGCGCATTGCGTCCACCAGCCCCTGGGATAGCACGCCTGCTTCGAAGACGAGCACGATGCGCTGCGGCTCCGGTCCGGGGCGGTAGTTGGTGCGCGCAACCTCGTCGGGTATGGCGGGGGCCGTGTCGTCGGCCAGCAGCGCGCCGGCCGGGTCTGCGGGCCGCCAGGACCACTCCCGCACCGCCACGGCATCGAGCCGTACGCGCCCGCGCGCCCGGAGGTGGAGTCCGAAGGGAATGCGAGTCGGTGGCACGTGCGCCACCGTATCACCATGTCGCCGCGGACATGACGGTCGGGCAAACCGGCGCGGAGTATTGCCTCTAGCGGACTACCCCACGGCCACGCTGCATCTCGGTGAACCGCAGGCCAGCTCATCGGCGTTCTCCACGTCCTCGGCCAGCTGCGGCCCCTCCCGGTAGAACCGCGCGGCGAAGCCGACGTCCCACACCCCTGGTTTCCGAAGGACTTGGATGCGCATCGACACGTGGCGCAGGACCAGCGGGGCATCGGGTCCATAGCGGAAGTTGACGTGGGCGACCTCGATGTGGCCCGCCAGCTCGCCCGGATCCCGCAGGGCCCCGTCGCTCTCCGGCACCGCCGACGGGATGGGCCGTGCACGCTCGTACAGCGGGACGAGGCTGGGCGAACCGTGACACGTCCCGCGCGCGAGGTCCGATAACGGGCGTTTCGTTCACGACCCACCCCGTTTCCGCGACAATCGTCGATGCGTTCCTTGACCCCTTCCTCTGTACCTGCAGTTCAGAGAGCGAGCCTGCCGCTGAGGCGAACCGTCCAGGGGGCGCCGAGCGCCGCGACCGTCAGGATGATCGGGATTGTGCGACACGTTGCCATGCGACACCTCCTACGTTTCGGGCCAGTGCCCCGTCCATCGGTTTCGATTAGTGCGCGGGCGAACGGGCGGCGGCAGCCCGCTGGTAGATGACGAACCAGCGCTCGGGCATCCCGGTCCCCTTCGGGTTGTTCGCGCCCTGGAAGATGTCGAGCTCGCGCACGAGTTCGAAGCCGATGGCCGCCATCCATTCCGCCACCTGCTCTCGGGTGATGCGGTCTTCCGGCTTGTCCCATTTCTTCGCGATGGGGTCGTCGAACTCCTGCTCGACGATGGCGATCCGACCGCCGGGCTTCAGCGAGGTCGCGAGCCGCTTCAAATAGGCCCGGCGGTCGTTGACGTTGTGGAAGACGTCGTGGAAGAACGCGACGTCGAGACTCCGTTCAGGCAGGGCGGGATCGTCACGCTCGGCGAGCGTCGTCTTCAGGGCCGTGGCGTTCTCGCGCACCGCCTTTGCCTTCACGTAGTCCAGCAACTCGGGCCAGATATCGACGGCGAAGGCCGTGCCCCCGGGCGCCACGGCCCTGGCAAACGGAATCGAGAAGGCACCGGAGCCACAACCGATGTCGGCGATCGCCATTCCGGGCCCGAGGCCCAGTGCGGCGATCACCTGGTCGGTCTTCAGGCCGGGTAGCCGCTCCGGACGTTCCAGTCGCCTGATCCACTCGTGTCCGGTGGTGTCGTCCTGACGGACGAGGGGCGCAGGGCTCGCCACTTGTCCGCGAGCGTCCAGGGCACCGGGCCTGGCCCAGACCACCGCGATCCCGACGACGAGGAAACGTCCGGCAGCAGTGCTCCACGGCATGTCGACCTCCTACGGCTTGAACGCGAGGTAATGGATGCCCTTCAGGGCCATGCCCTGGCTGGGCAATTCGGCCTGGCCGGCGGGGAAGTCGTTGACTTTCAGGATGTACGCCGTGATGTCCGCGTTCTCCTGCCCCCCCATCTGCCCCTCTTTCCCAGGGGGCATGGTCACGCGGTTCCGCTCGAAGAGATCCCCGACAGTCTGGCCATCGTAGTTGGCCGAGAACGCAGCGCCCACCAGCGGCGGAGCCATGCCGCCGCCGGCGCCGGCCGGCCCGTGGCACTGGCCGCACTCCCTGTCGTAGAGTGCGGCGCCGCGCGTGGCCTGGTCTTCGGTGTAGACGCCGTCCCAGACCGTCGGGGTGGGCTGTGCACGAAGGCCGGCCATCAGGGCAGTGGCCCCCCAGAGCGCGATGCAGAGGACCAGGTGACGGCGTGGCATGATGGCAGCCTCTCCCTTCCCGCGCCGATCACTCGCGATCGGTCGTGCGCTTCATCTCGCTCGGTGGCAGCGCGAAGGCGATGTACTCGCTCGAGTACGTGCCGCCGCCCACGGCGACGATGATGTGCTGCCGCCCGTCGACCATGTAGGTCATCGGGTTGCCGCTCTGGGGCGCCGGCATCCAGACCGCGCCGACCTCCGCGCCGGTCTGCTTGTCATAGGCTCGGAGCATAGCGCCACGTGGCCGCCCCGGGGGTGCGGTCAGCATCGGATCGCCGACGATCACGAGCGTCTTCGTGACGACGATGCCCACGATGCCCTGCTGTCCGGTCTTCGAAACGTTCAGGCCCTTGAGCATCGGGTTGTTGCGCACCGCGTCGGGTGTGTCACCGTGCGGCACCTGGAACTTGAGCGTGCCCTGGTTGAGGTCGATGGCCGAGACCACGCCGTAGGGCGGTTTGACGATGGGCAGTCCGTTGAGACCCTCGGTCAGGGGGCTCGGTCCGCGCGGGCCAAAGCTCTCCTCCTTGCCGAAGTGCTCCGACTCCCAGATGGGAATCCGGTGCTTCGCCTGCGCCGCCGGGTCGAGCACCTTGAAGTACTCGGGGCTGATCGCCGTGGCCGACACCTGCGAGTTGTAGGCCTGCGTGTAGAAGGTGGACGTCTCGGGATCGAAGCCCGAGCCCGGCCAGTTGACGCCGCCCATGGTGTTGGCGACGTTGATGGCCCCGAAGATCGTGCCGTCCGGGATGACGGCCGGCACGAACGGGGCCTGCTCCCAGCGGTACTTCTTCAGGTTCTCGAGGGCCTGCGTCCGCAGGGCCGGCGTGAAATCGATCACGTCGTCCGGCGCCAGGAAGTTGCGCGAGTAGGCGGGAGGCTTGCTCGGAAACGGCTGCGTCGGCGAGGTCTTCTCGCCGGGCACGTTCGACTGCGGCACGGGACGCTCGGGCATCGGCCAGATCGGCTCGCCCGTGATGCGGTCGAACACGTAGAGCCAGCCCTGCTTGCTGGCCTGTGCCACCAGCTTTCGCGGCTTGCCGTCGATCGTGGCATCGACGATGAGCGGCGCGCCGACGGCGTCGTAGTCCCAGATCGGGTGATGCACGAGCTGGAAGTGCCACCGCTTCTTCCCGGTCTTCAGATCGACGGCGACGAGGCTTTCGGCGTAGAGGTTGTTGCCGGGCCGGTTGCCGCCGTAGATGTCGACCGTCGGCGACTCGACCGGCAGGTAGACGAGGCCCGCCTCCGGGTCGGCCGACATCTCGGTCCACACCCCGACGTTGCCCGTCCACTCCCACGATCCGTTCTCCCATGTCTCGTTGCCGGGCTCACCGGGATAGGGGATCGTGTTGAACCGCCACAACTGCTTGCCGGTCTTCGCGTCGAAGGCCCGTACGAGGCCCTTGGAGTTCACGGAGTACTCGTACCGCAGCCCCTCGGCCATGGACGACTGCACGATGATGGTGTCGTTCACCACCAGCGGCGTGGAGTGCGTGCCGATTTCGCCCGCCTCGAGCGGGATCGGCTTGTCCTTCATGTAGACGACGCCCTCCTTCAGGTCAATCGTCCCGTTCTTGCCGAACGACGTGACGGGATGGCCGGTCTTCGCGTCGAGCTCGACAAGGCGGTAGCCGATCGTCACGAAGACGATGCGGTCGTCGCCCCGGCCATCGGTCCAGTAGGAGAGGCCGCGACCCGAGAGCTTGCGCGGCGAGACGTCCGCACGCCGGCCCTCGTCCAGGGCGTAGACCCACTTCAGCTCGCCGGTCTTCGCATCGACGGCGACGACCGATCGGCGGGTGCCGCCGACGGCGTAGATCACGCCCTTCACCATCAGGGGGGTGCCCTCGAGCTTGTATTCCAGTCGGGGGCCCAGGTTGTCGGTCTTCAGGCGCCAGGCGACATCGAGCTTGCTGAAGTTCGTCGCGTCGATCTGGTCGAGTGGAGAGTAGCGGCTGCCCTTGATGTCGCCGTTGTAGTGCGGCCACTCGCCGGTTGCGGTGGAGGGGAAGACCGGCGCGCCGGCCTGGCCCGAGACCAGCGGCACGGACGAGACGAGGGCGATCGCGGCGATGAGCAGCAGCAGCGCGGGCACGAAGCGAATCCTTGTGCGCGGCATGAGTGCGCCTCCTCGAGCGGATGAAGTCCCTGCCCGCGCCCGGACGGGCGCGTTCAGACAGGAATACGTCGGCAGATGCAACGGTCAGGCCAGCGCGCGACGTGCGTTTCAGGGCCGCTGATGCGTTGAGGACATGGCCTCTGTCGGTTTTCCGGATGGCCGTCGCCGTTCGCCCGGCAGCGGGACATCGACGCCCGGGCGCGCAGGCAGGCGGGGACGCCTAGCCGCGCTTCCTCGTGCGCCTGGTGCTCTCTCGGGCTTTCCCGCCTTCGCTCGCCTTCGTGGCTGCACGAGGCTCGGCGCGACCGTCCTTCATCGCCACCGCCTTCGCGATGATGCGCTGGAACAGCTTGCAGGTATCCCCGGTCTTCGCCGGCGGGTTCGTCCTCCACACCGCCGGGTCGTCGGCCGCGAGGATGTCCACGAAGTCGGCGTCGGGCGTCTTCACCGACAGCGGTGCGAACTCACCGATGTCGATGGGGCCGCGGCCCACTCGTCGCGGTGTTTGATCGGCAGCCACAGGTTCGTCAAGGCCCGCAGGCCGCGCCCCCGGGCCCTCGACGTGCGTTCTTGCTCCGTTGGGGCGGGCGTCAGCGCGGGCGGAGTCGAGCGACGCGCCTTGCACGGTGCCGAGCACAGATCGACCATCGATTGCGTGATAGTCGGTGGACTCGAACGGGCCCCGAATCAGACCTAGCGGACTACCCGTACCCTGAGGCTGGGACATCGTCGCGGTCCTTGGGTTTGACGCGAGGCAGAAGCGACCATCCCGTCCTTCGGAGTGCATAGTGCGCTTCCTGATGGATGCGACAGTTACCGCCGCGGGACGGGCACCCAGCACGCCGCCGAACGCGAACCAGGACGGGGCAAAGCTCTCGCTCTCGGTCTCCCACCCGTCGCGCTCACGTTTCTCGAAACGGGCGGTGCTCGTGGGCCGTGCGCGATGGCGCTCGACGAGGCCACTAAGCGTCTGGACCGGCACGACGCTGATCCGGCTGGCCGCCAGGTGTGTCAGCGCGGCGTCGACGGTCATGGGCGCGAGCACGTCCGACATGTCGAACGGAGCCTACGCGAACACCACCCGTCGGACGCCTTGTAAACGCGCTCGCCGGCGGTCTGACCGGTAGCGTGTGGGCCGCGGGCCGAGGGTGGCTCGGATGTCCCTTGATGCAGGAACTGGACCCGGGGTGTAGACGACCTCGCGGCCCAGCACACGTCCCAGCAGCAGCATGTCGGTGAAGATGCCGACGAGCGCGTTCAGCAGGCCCTCGCTGCAGTCCGCGGCCAGGTGGTGGCCGTGCGCCGAGTCCCCGGGCAGGGCGTGGTGACGCGCACCACGATCTGGGCCGACGTCCCATCCACCGGTTCGTCTCCCTCGACGATGATGACGTCGGCTGACGAGGCGTCGCGCAGGGCTCCGGGCGGCAGCGCCATCTTGCCGCGATCCAGATACGCGTCGTGCCCACCCGGCGGTGCCTCGCGATTGTGCTCGACGAAGACGGCGCCGCCCTGATCCGCGAAGAGCAGGCCGGCAGCCAGACGCGCTAAGCTCTTGGTCAGTGCATATCGGTCGCGTTCTCGTCCTGGCAGGCGTCGCCCTCGTCGTTTATGTGTCCCCTTCGTCGGCCCAAAGCCCTCCCGTTCCGTGGGACGGACCGCCCGCGCCCGTGGCGCCTGCCGTCTTCGCGCAGGACGACCAGGGCCGCATCACGCTCCGCGCGACCCGCCTGCCCGCGGCCCTCGTCCTCGACGGCGCTCTGGACGAGGCCGTCTATCGCGACGTGACCCCCATCGATCACTTCATCCAGCAGGAGCCCGTCGAGGGCCAGCCCGCCACCGAGCGCACGCTCGTGTGGCTGTTCTACGACGACGAGCGGTTCTACGTAAGCGTCCGCTGCTTCGACTCTGCGCCCGACCGGCTGGTGGCCAACGAGTTGCGCCGCGACAACTTCAACATCTTCCAGAACGACAACATCTCCATCAGCATCGATCCGCTCTACACGAGACGGAGCGGCGTGTTCTTCCAGACCAACGCGCTCGGCGCCCAGCGCGACCAGGAAATCCAGGACGAACGCAGCAACAACAACGACTGGAACACTATCTGGTACACGCGCTCCCGCATCCTCGACGACGGCTGGTCGATGGAGTTCGCCGTGCCCTACTCGTCGCTGCGCTACCGGGGAGAGGGGCCGCAGGTCTGGGGCTTCAACCTGCGCCGCGTGATCCGGTGGAAGAACGAGCACGTGTCGATCGCCGCGATCCCGGCATCGGCCACGGTGCGGGCCATGTACAAGTTCGACATCGCGGCCACGCTGGTGGGGGTCGAGACGCCGTCCACACGACGGCCCGTGGACTTCAAGCCCTACGGAATCGCGGCCAGCACCACCAACCTGGGCGCCGCGCCGGCCTACCGGAACGACCCGTCGGCCGACGCCGGGTTCGATGTGACCTACGGCATCACCAACGGCCTGGTGGCCGACGTCACCTATCGCACCGATTTTGCGCAGGTGGAAGAGGATCAGCAGCAGGTGAACCTCACCCGGTTCAGCCTGTTCTTCCCCGAGAAGCGCGACTTCTTCCTCGAGGGCCAGGGTCTCTTCAGCTTCGGCGGCGAGCAGCGCGGCGGGGGCGGAGGCGGACAGTCGTCCGCCCGGACGCAGACGCCCAGCCTGGCGCCCGTGGTCTTCTACAGCCGGCGGATTGGCCTCGGCGCCGGCGGCGAGGTCCCGATCCTCGCGGGCGGACGCGTGGCGGGCCGCGCGGGCAAGGTGGGCATCGGGCTGCTCAACATCGAGACCGACGCGGAGAATGCCCCGCAGACACCGGCCACCAATTTTTCGGTCGTGCGCCTGCGCCGCGACGTCCTGCGGCGGAGCAACGTGGGGATGATCCTGACGCGGCGGGCGCCCGACGGACACCCGGCCAACACCGTCCTGGGCGCGGACGCCAACTTCTGGTTCTACCAGACCGTGACGCTGACGGGCTTCTACGCCCAGTCGCGGACGGGGACGCCGACCCAGGCGGCGGCCGACCGGAGCAGCTATCGGGGCGAGTTCGAGTGGGCGCCGGACCGCTACGGCCTCAAGTACGAGCATCTCGTGATCGGATCGGCGTTCCAGCCGGAGGTCGGCTTCCTGCGGCGCACAGCGTTCCGGCGCAACTACGCGTCGGCGCGATTCAGCCCGCGTCCGGCGGGCTCCAGCGCCATCCGGCGCCATGTCTTCGAGGCGGAGTTCGACTACATCACCGGCACCGACGGCCTGCTCGAGACCCGCGAGGCCAAGGGCGCGTACCGAATGGAATTGAACAACAACGATCAGTGGTCGGTGGATTACTCGAACAACTACGAATTCCTGCGACGGGGCTTCGACGTGGTGCCCGGCACGCCGATTCTGGCCGGTGCGTATCACTTCGGCGACGTCAATGCGACCTACGTGTTCGGGCCGCAGCGACGCCTATCGGGTAGCGTCTCCTGGGGCGCGGGCACGTTCTACGACGGCACCAACACCAGTCTCGGCTACCGCGGCATCGTCGAACTGTCGCCGCGCTTCAACCTCGAGCCCAGCATGACCGTCAACTGGATCGACATCCCGGCGCGCGCGTTCACCACCGCGGTGGCGAGCATGCGTCCGACCTACATGTTCTCGCCGCACATGGCCCTGAGCGCCCTGGTCCAGTACAACTCCACGTCGGGAACCCTGGGATCGAGCGTGCGGTACCGGTGGGAGTACCACCCGTCGAGCGACGTCTTCGTGGTCTACAGCGACGGTCGGGACACGCGGATCGGAGACCGGTTCCCGGCGCTGGTGAACCGGACGTTCGTGGTGAAGGTTACGCGGTTGTTCAGGTTCTAGGTGCGGTCAGGGGTGCGCGAGACCGCTCGCGCGCGGCCATCCTGACGGCGACACGACCAGGCATTTCGGATTTGCGGTCAGCCGACCGACCGACATCAGCGGCGATGGCGTAGACGACCTCGTCGTTGGCGCGCCTGGAATCCTTTCATGAGGCCCACCCGGGCGCCGCATTCGTCTTCTCCGGGGCGGACGGAGGCCAACTCCGGCACGCCTCAGAGAACGACCACGACAGCGACCGTTATCGTGATTTCATACCAACGCACCCGCTTTCGTCCTTTGGCCGTGCGCTGGTCAAGGTCGGCGATGTCAACGGCGACGGCATGGACGACCGGCTAAGCCAGCGTCAATGCCTGGCGCAGATCGGCGAGCAGGTCGTCGGCGTCTTCGAGGCCGACGGACAGCCGTACCAGGCCCTCGCCGATCAGGTGATGCACCCGTTCCTCGGGCGTATAGAAGGCGTGGGTCATGCTGGCCGGGTGCTGGGCGAGGCTTTCGGCATCGCCGAGACTGACAGCGCGGGTGAACAACTGCAGCGCGTTCATGAAGCGGCGCCCGGCCTCGATGCCGTCTTTGAGTTCGAAGGCGATCATGCCGCCGGGTTGCGCCATCTGTCGCCGCGCCAGCGCGTATTGCGCGAAGCCGGGCAGGCCAGGGTAGTGGACGACGGCGACCTTGGGATGCCCGGCAAGGAATTCCGCCACGGTCTGGGCGTTGGCGCAGTGGCGATCCATCCGCAGGTTCAGGGTCTTGATGCCACGCAGCACGAGGAAGGCGTCCTGCGCCGAGAGCACCGCGCCGGTCATGTCCTTGATGCCGTAGAAGCGCACCTGGTCGAGGACTTCCTTGGGGCCGACGATGGCGCCGGCGAGCAGGTCGCCGTGGCCGCCGAGATACTTGGTGGCGGAGTGCAGCACGAAGTGGGCGCCGAGTTCGAGCGGGCGCTGCAGATAGGGCGTGCAGTAGGTGTTATCGACCACCGTCTGCGCCCCGTGGCGGCGGGCGATGGCGGCGACGGCGGCGATATCGACCAGCCGCATGTTGGGGTTGGCGGGCGTCTCGAAAAACACGACTTTCGTGGCCGGACTGATGGCCGCTGCCAGATTGGCCGGATCGACGAGGTCGACATGGGTGACCTTGACGCCGAATTTCGAGAGGCCGTGGTTGAGGAAGCCGAACGTGCAGCCGTAGAGCGTCTTGTCGGCGATGATTTCGTCGCCGGGCGCGAGCAGCGTCCATAGCAGCGAGGTGGTCGCGCCCTGGCCCGAGGCTGTCACGAGCGCCGCCTGGCCGCCTTCGAGGTCGGCCAGGCGCGCTTCGAGCAGCGCGGTGGTCGGGTTGCCGACGCGGGAGTAGACGAAGCCGGCCTGCTCGCCGGCGAAGCGGGCGCTGCCGTCCTCCACCGTGGGGAAAGTGTAGGTCGAACTGAGGTAGATGGGCGGGTTGAGCGAGCCGTGCCCGGCGTAGGGATCGTAGCCGTGGTGGATGGCGCGGGTGGAGAAGCCGGGGCGGGAGGATTTCGCGTCGTCGGTGTTCATACGATGGAGTGTACCGGCTATCCTGCCGTCTGATGTGCACAAGACTGGCACAAGGATGCGCCCATGTCCAACCTCTGCGCGACCTGGGCAACACGGTGATCGTGGTCGAGCAAGACCTGGTTGTAGATCGTCGCGGTAAGGGCTATCTGCCCGTCAGTTCTTTCCAGCGATCATGGTGCAGTGTGTTACCTCGCGTCGACTCGCTCCCGCGGTCATCCGAATGAGCGGAGCACCAGCAGCAGAACGGCGGCCATAGCAGGGCACCCGCAGGTCACTCCCATGGCTTGCCGTCCCGGTCGCACTCGGGGCTGTGCGCCACGGGGGCTATCTGTCTGTGCTACCCTGCCCTCCGGCTGTGCCCTCCGGCAGAGCCGGCCCGAGAACCTATTCTTCAACTCCAGAGAGGACCGCCATGAATAGCTCCCGGTTTCGCCGAGGGATCATCTCGACTGTCGTCTTTTCGGGATTCTCCTTCCTTGCCGCGGTCAGCGTGGCGATGGCGCAACAGCCGCCACCTCCGACGGAGCCGGGTGCCATGACCCCTGCTATCGACAGCACCACAAGTGACGACGGCGCGACGTCGATGGGCGTCTCCCTCGATGGGAACCAGGCAGCCGGGAGCAACCGCGCGCTGGCGTTACCCGACCTGGCCTTCTCCTACTATCACGTGGCCGGCGCGACCATGCGCCCTCGCGCCAGCAGCAGCACGTATTCCTACCCTGGCCTTGGCTGCACGTATCTGGCGACAGGATCGGACCTGTTCAATACCGAGTTGCTGCTGCCGGATGGAGCGGTCATCAAGTATCTCCGCGTGTACTACCGTGATACCAACGCCGCCGGTAGCGTCACCGCTTGGGTTACGCGCTACGACCATCAACCCGATCTTGGTTTTGCTGACATCATCAGTGCCGCTTCCCCAATTGCTTTCGCCGGTGGGTACGGATTCGTAGACAGCCCCGAAGTCACGGAGACGGTGAACAACGAAACCCGTGGGTACGCCCTGGTCAGCCGGGCCGCGGACGTGACAACCCAGATCTGCGGTTTGCGGGTCGCCTACTACGCGCCGGCCGCCGCCCCAGGCGCTCCCACGCTGAATGCACCGGTGGTTGCGGGCAATTCGGTGGTGCTGTCGTGGACGCCGAGCAGCGGGAGTGCGCCGACATCGTATGTGTTGACGGCAACGACCACGGGCGAAGCGCTGATCGCCACGGTGCCGCTGACGGGCACCTCGGCGGTGTTCTCCTCGGTGCCGAGCGGGACCTACCTGCTCCGACTCGTTGCCGTGAACGGCGTCGGGTCCAGTCCGCCGTCGAGTACCGTCACGCTCGTCGTGCCGTAGCGGACGAGGCCGACCAGAGTGTGGACTACGCGTCGGTCGGCCTGGGAAGGTGCGCGGGCGGGTTCTTCCGGCGCAGCCTCCTGAGCCCGCCGCCCATCCGGTGCATGGCGGACGCGCCGAAGGTCCATCGTCCACGGCGCGGCTCCCGCACGGCGGTGACCGGAACAAAACTCATGCCGCGATCGCGCACGCGAGCTACGGGCTCCCTGAAGTGGTGCTGGCCAGCGAGGTACCCATGTCCGCGGCGACCGTTCCACGATGCGGGCTTCCCCTTCTGCACGAACAAGGCGCTGCGGGCGGCAGACCTCTTCGTGCATCAGAACGATCTCGAAGGGCCCGACACCGCCGAGCAGGAGTACGGCCGCTCTCTCGGCGGCCCGGTGATCAAGGACAAGGCGGTGAGGGCGGGCCGAGAACCTCCGGGCGAGTCCCGGCCACCCTCGCCCCCTTCAACGGCCGCCGTCAACGACGAGAGCGGACCATGCTCACGCCGGACCAAACGGTTGCTCGAGCGACGGGCTCGTGGGCGTCAGCAGTTCGGCGCCGCTTTCCGTCACATGCAGGTCGTCCTCGAGCCGGACACCGAACGCGCCTTTGAGGTAGATGCCGGGTTCATCGCTGAAGACCATGCCCGGCTGGAGCGTCGGGTCCTTGGGCCAACCGAACATGTTGTTCTTCACGAGGTACGGCCACTCGTGCATGTCCATGCCCAGCCCGTGGCCCACGCGATGGGTCAGATACGTGAATCCCGGGCCATAACCGGCGTCGGTCAGGACGTGCCTGGCCGCCGCGTCCACCGCCTCGTTGGGCACGCCCGGTTTGGCCGCCGAGAGCGCGGCCTGTTGCGCCCGACGTACGACGTCGAACACCTGCTTCATCTTGTCGGTCGGCTTGCCCAGCACGAACGTGCGCGTGATGTCGGAGGTGTACCCCTCCACCTTGCACCCATCGTCGACCATGAGGATCGTGCCTTCGCGGATGGTCTGGGGCATGCGGGACCCATGGGGCGACGCGGTATATTCGCCGACGTTCAGGCTGGCAAACCCGTTGAACCCGACGCGCGCATAGCCCGCCTGGATGAGGGCGCTGACGTCTCGCTGCGTCATGCCTTCCTTCAACGCCTCGTAGACCGCTTTGTACACCTTCAGCGTCGCTTCGCCGGCGAGTCTCAGGCATTCGATCTCGTGGGCGTCCTTGATCATCCGGCAGCCGGCCGTCACCGGCGTGGCCGAGACGAGCCGGAGCGCCGGCGCGGCCTGGGCCAGGCTGTCGGCGAACACGAACTTCACGCTTTCTTCAATCCCGAGCCGGCCGGCGGTGATGCCGCGATCCTTGAGTCCCGCGACCACGCGCAGGAACGGGCTCTCGTCCTCCTGCCACGTCCGTATCTCGGTGTTCGTCCCAAACGGGCTGTCCGCGAGCAGTTCGCGCGCCCGGTCCTCTTCGAACGCGGGACACACGACGAACGGGTCGCCTTTTGCGGGAATGAGGAGCGCCCACAGTCGTTCACCGCCGCCCAGCGACACGTTCGCGAAATACTGCGGCGAGCTACCGCCATTGAGCAGAATCGCGTCGATCCGTTCCGCGGCCATCAGCCGCTTGGCCTTCTCGACGCGCGCCAGCCGTTCCTGGTGCGTAAACGGCCGGGCGCGGTCCTTCATGGACGGGAGGGCCGCAATTGACGGCGGCAGCGGGCCTGGCGGCGGGGCACCGCCGGCGCGCTGCGCCTGAAGGCGCGGGGACCACGCGACACCGGCACCGAGAGACGACAACCGCAGAAATGAACGTCGTGACAGCATGGCAGGCTCCTCAGGCCAATAGACTACCTCTTCTGACGGCTAGCGACCGGCGTTCGACCAGAAGGCCTTCGCGATCGAGTCGCGCAGGTCGTCATCGACCGCTCTCGTCGTGTGACGCGGGTCGCGAGTGGAGGAGACGGTCGTGTTGAACGACGCGATGTAGCCCGAGCGTGACGGCCGATGCACGTACAAGTGCGAGATGAACCCGTTCTGATCGCCGCTGTGGCCCACGAGCTCCACCTGTCCGTGCCGCTCGATGAAGCACGACAGCCCCGCCTGCACGTCCTCGCCGCTGCCGCCCTCGCCGTCGGCCGCGCGCACCTGCGGCGTGGCCATCTCGAGCAGCGACGACTGCTTGAGGATCGTGTCGTTGCCGTCGATGAGGAAGGAGAGGTATGTCGCCATGTCGCCGAGCGGAGCGTTCAGGCCACCGTTGGACACGGTGATGCCGGAGTCGAAATCGAACGGCTGCTCGTGGACGGTGCCGTCGTCGTCGGCCGTGTAACTGTGCGACCGGTGATCCAGCAGATGGCGCGGGGCGCGATCGAAGAAGGTGCGCGTCATGCCGAGCGGCATCAGGATGTTCTTGGCGATGTACACCTCGTAGTCGTCGCCCGAGAACAACTCGATGATGCGGCCGAGAAAGATCACGCCGGGGTTCGAGTAGCTGTACTTCGTGCCCGGCCTGAACTGCAGCTCCGTGTAGGGCATCATCGCGACCAACTGCGCCCACCGCGTGGGCTCGAAGGGATGCCACGGCTGGTCGCCGCCCCACGGCCACGTCCCGGCCCGGAACCCGCCGCTGTGCGACATCAGGTGCCGGATCGTCACCTGGGAGATATCGCCGAACGGATTGTGCACCTCACGCAGTTCGGGCACGTACTTGACGACGGGGTCGTCGAGCGAGAAGAAGCCCCGGTCGCGGAGCTGCATGATGGCGATGCCGGTGAACGTCTTGGTGATCGAGGCCCAATGGAAGATCGTGTCCCGGTCCACGGGGCGGCGCGTGGCCTGATCCTGGAAGCCCGCAACGGCTTCATGGGCGACGTGTCCGTCTTGCACGAAGGTCACGCTGCCGCCGACGATGCCGGTCTGCTGCAGGCGCTGCGTGAACAGCGCGGCGACGCCTGACCAGGGATCGGCAGGCTGGGCGGCCTGGACCGTGAACGCGGTAACGAGGGAGAGGGAGACGAGGAGCCGGATCATCATGGGCCTCACGCATTGTCGCGGCGACAGGCGTGGCGGATCAAGTCCTGGGCCTGGACGCGCTACGCGGTGCGCGAAAAGGGTCGCATCGAGGTCGGCAACCTGGCGAAGAAGTGGGCCTTGTCCTTGATCACCGGGCCGCCGAGGGCGGTCGAGCCGTGATGCCGGGACGCTCTCAGCTGATCCGTGGTATGGGCCGCGACAGTGCTGGATGCGGCCCTCGTCCGGGCGTGGTGAAACGCCCAGCTGGTCCCCGCTCTCGCTGGCGACCTTGTCGGGGACCTGGGCCGACGACTACGGAAACTCCGGCACATTCCAGTACAGCCCACCGGCCCCGGCGCCCGGCAGCCCGCGTCTCATCACCCTCAAGGGTGAGTATTCCGTGATCTACAACGCCGCGGCGTCCGGCGATCGGGGATCCAGCGCCATCTCGTTCGGCCGTCTGCTGGCGGCGGCCCCGAACGCTGCGTTGGCCAACATCATTCCCAAGACGGGTCCCCCCACGGCGAACTGCCCCGGCACGTTCAGTGCTCCGGCGGCGGCGCCGGGCGTGCTGTGTCTCTACGAACGCTCCCATGTCAACCTCTCGGTGCTTCAACTCCTGAACGGCAACACGAACTTCAACGGACCTCGGATCCAGTGGCCTGCCCGCTCTGGGCCTCCGGCAGCGCCTTCCTTCAGAGCGGGCCGCCGGCAATCCGCACCGTGCCTGGGCGAACCGTGACGAGTCCCCCGCACGAGGTCCGATAACCCCCGTTCCGTTCACCACCCATCCCGTCTTATCGGCGGCTATCGTCTAAAATCACGGACAGATGGCTGTCTTCGTGCTGTTTGGTGTGACCACGCCGTTCGCGTGGGATTGCGTCGATTCCGCCGATCGGCTTGGCGATGTGCCCGTGTGTGTGGACAACTGGGGAGGCGCGGACCCACGCCTGCCCAACCTCGCCGGTCTCGACGGCGATGTCGACCATTTGCTGCCGTGCATCGTGGCGCCGTCGAGCGCCCGCCACCGGGCCGCAGCCGCGCACCATGCCGTCGACGCCGGGTTCCGGAACTTCCGATCCCTGGTGGATCCAACGGCCGTGGTTTCACGACGGGCGCAGATCGCCCATGGCGCGTACGTGGGCGCAGCCACGGTTATCGGACCGCATTCGACCGTCGGCTGCCACGCGCTGATCAACCGGTCGAGTTCGCTCGGACACAACGTGACCGTAGCATTCGGCGCGACCATCGGTCCCGGCGCCACGCTGACCGGGGGCGTGTCGGTCGGCCCGGTCGCGTTCGTCGGCGCCCGGGCGACCGTCCTGCCTGGCGTGCAGCTCGGCGCCGGATGCATCGTCGGCGCCGGCGCCGTGGTCACTCGATCGGTCGGAGCCTCGAGTGTCGTCACCGGCAATCCGGCCCGCCCCCTCCGCCTGGATCCCCTGAACGGCATCCCCCTCGTATGTCCAATCTGCTCGTCGTCCTAGCCCGCGCCCGTCGTGGTGTCCTCGCGGCCCTGTCACCTCGACAGCGGACCGGCCTGGAGGTGCGATGACCACGACCCGGCCGGGCATTCCGCGGGCGTCGGTCATCGTGCCGACCCACCGCCACGCCGCGACGCTGCCCGTCAGCGTCCGCACGGCGTTGCGCCAGTCGGTGGAGGATCTGGAGATCCTGATCGTCGGCGACGGCGTGGACGAGGCCACGCGCAACGCGGCCCTGATGCTCGCGGACCTGGACCGGCGAGTCCGATGGCTCGACTTCCCGAAGGGGCCCCATCACGGCGAGCTTCACCGTCACGAGGCCGTCCTGATGGCGCGCAGCGAGGCCATTTTCTATCTCTGCGACGACGACCTACTGCTGCCGACGCACGTGGCGGATCTGCTGACCCTGCTGACGGGCGCGGACCTGGTCCAGAGCCGCAACGGCTACATCGATCCCTTCGGACGATTCGTGCCCTATCTGACGGATCTGTCGGATCCGGCGGCCGTTCAGTGGCACCTGGACCCCGTTCCGCGGAACCGTGTCAGCCTGACAGGGACGGCCCACCGGCGTTCCGCCTACCTGCGCCTGCCTTCGGGCTGGGAGACGACGCCCGCCGGCCAGTGGCCGGACCACTTCATGTGGAAGAAGTTCTTCGCCGCGCCCGGTTTCCGCGGAGCGACGAGTCACCACGTCACGGCGTTGCAGTTTCCGTCGCACCACGAACGTGCCGACTGGAACGACGAGACGCGCCTGCGGGAGCTGGCGCCGTGGGCCGAACTGGTCGCCAGCGCGAAGGGGCAGTCGATCGTCGATCAGCTCGTCGACCAGGGCACGACGGCGTTTGCCATCGGGCTCCAGAACCGGATCACGTACCTGGAACAACGGCAGCGGACCGCGGAGCCCGAGGGGCGACCGTGACTGCCGGAGCCCGCAGGAGCCCGCGCTCCCGTGCCGGCCCCGAAGACCGCCGCCGCCCCAGGCGTCGTGATGGGATCAGTCCCGAACTGACTCCTGTTGGCCATCAGCCCGCCGCTCACGAGCGGCGACGCGCGGGTCCCGCCGTCCGCTCTGGCCGCCTGTTGCGGCGAACCCTCGGCCCCTGAACGTGGTCCCGTGCGTCGCGTGTTGTCGCTGCTGCAGGTGCTCGATTGCGTCGTCGACTTGGTTGCCCGAACCAAGACGGCCTGACGATAGGCATTGTCCGGAGCCCACCGAACTAGGCAGCCCTCACCGTCTGCGCCTTGAGGCCAACCTTGAGCTGCTGCTTCGTCCAAGAGGGCGCGCGCGAACTTCGGATCGCGACCGACGCGCTCCACGACCGTGTGTCTGAAGTCTCGAGTCAGGGCCATCGGATTCACCGCCTTCTGCGTCCTTCCGTGGGCGGCCGCCGTGCCGCCGCCTTCTTGCGTGCGGAGTACTCGGCGCGGAGTTGCTGCGCCACCTGGACGTCCGCCTGCTGCCGCTTCTTTGTGCCGCCGCCGAAGAGCAGCACCAGCGATTCTCCGTCTCGCACCAAGTAGACGCGGTAGCCGGGACCCCAAAATCGATCCTCAGCTCGCCGAGTCCACTGAAGCACTTCACGTTCGACGTGTGGCCCAGGCCGAGGCGGACGACAGCGGTTGCGGCCTTGGCCGCGGCCTGCGAGTCGAGCCGGTCGAACCATGGCTTGTAGGGTATCGACCCGTCCGCGCGGACATACTCCTGGACCCGCAACGTCACGCCCGCCGTGATGGGCGCGATGGTGGAGGCGGCGGCACGCACCGCGTGGGGCCCCTGGGTCGGCCGAGGGCTGTCTGCTACTATCACGCTGCGCCCACCTCGCGCGCTGCACAGGGAGACTTCAGCTGATGCCCCGATTGGCCCCGTCGCGTGTCCTCGCTTCACTGCTGCCCCTGCTACCCCTGTTGGTCCTGGTCGTCGTGGCGCCGGGCTGGCTGGTGGCCGTGCCGAGTGCCCAGCCCCAGGCATCCGAGCCGACAGCCAACAGCCTCCAGACCTACGAATGGCCTTCGTGGGGCGGAGACGAACGGGGCAGCCGGTACGCGCCGCTGGACCAGATCAACGCGGAGAACTTCTCGAAGCTCGACGTGCTCTGGCGGTGGAGTGCGGCCAACTTCGGCCCCGCGCCCGACTTCATCTATCGGGCGACGCCGATCTACGTGAACGGCAAGCTGTACACCGTCGCCGGGACGCGGCGGACCGTCGCCTGCATCGACCCGCTCACGGGTGAGACGCTCTGGGTTTTCCGCGAGAAGGACAACCCCCGCTGGGCGAGTTCCACGCGGCAGAGTTACGGGAAGGGTGTGGCCTTCGCCCGCGTGGACGGCCGGCCGGTCATCTACCTGATGACGCCGGGGTTTTATCTGTGGGCACTCGATGCCGATACGGGCCAGCCGCTGCCGTTCTTCGGCAACAACGGCGTCGTAGATCTTGCGCTGGGGCTCGGTCCTTATTCGGTGGATCCGGATAGGGGCGTTGCGGACTGGGGCGACATCACCAGTTCCTCGGCGCCGCTGGTCGTTAACGGCGTCGTCGTGGTCGGCAACTCGCACGATCGCGGCTATTACCCGGAGAACCGCGAGAATATTCCAGGCATCATCCGCGGCTACGATGCGAAGACCGGCCGCATGATGTGGCGGTTCAACCCGGTCCCGAGGCCGGGCGAGCCCAACAACGACACCTGGGAAGAGGGCTCCTGGGAGTACACCGGTAACGTGTCGCCGTGGGCGCCGCTGTCGGCCGACTCGAAGCTGGGACTGGTCTACGTGCCCACTGACACGCCGACCAACGACTATTACGGCGGCAGCCGTCCCGGCAGGAACGTGTACGGCACCAGCCTGCTTGCGCTCGATGTGCAGTCCGGCAAGCTACGCTGGTTCTTCCAGTTCGTTCACCACGATGTGTGGAACATGGACATCCCCGACTCCCCACACCTGATGGACGTCACCATCGCGGGCCGGACGGTGCCGATCGTGGCGCAGGCCACCAAGCAGGGCTGGGTCTACGTGCTCAACCGTGAAACCGGCGAGCCCATCTGGCCCATCGAGGAGCGGGCGGTCCCCGCCTCGGACGTGCCGCGCGAGAAGCTGTGGCCCACCCAGCCGTTTGTGACGCGGCCCGAGCCATTCGAACAGCAGGGGATGAGCGAGGGCGATCTCATCGATTTCACCCCGGCGCTGCGAGCCGAGGCCCTCAAGACCGCAAAGCGCTTCCGCATGGGCCCTCTGTTCATGCCGCCGTCGCTCGAGAAGAGCCCCGACGGTACAGAGGGCGCCTGGTTGGTGCCCAGTTCGAATGGGGGCGCCAACATCCCAGGCGGCGCGGCCGTCGATCCGGAGACCGGCTGGTTCTACGTGGCCTCGCAGCATAGCTACGAGGTGATTGCGCTCGTGCCTGCCCGTGAGAAGTATCCGAACGGCAAGCCTTGGCCGGGATGGGGGAGTCGAGACGGCAAGATCACGTCTCTCTACGTCTCGACCTCGGTCGGTGCGCGCGGACCGTCCGGCGGACCCGACAATCGCGCGCTGCCACTCGTGAAGCCTCCCTACGGGCGCATCGTCGCCTACGATCTGAACACGGGCGACAAGAAGTGGATGATTCCGAACGGCGAGACGCCGGAGTGGATTCGGACGCATCCGGCCCTGAAGGGAGTAGCGGTCGGGAATACGGGGCAAAACGCCCATGCCAACCTGCTCGTGACCAAGACGCTGCTGATGTACGGCGAAGGGCGTGGCGCCGATCGGTACTTCCGCGCGGTGGACAAGACGACCGGGCGGGAGATCGGCAAGGTGGAGATTCCGGCGCCGACCAACACCGCGCCGATGACCTTCATGCACGACGGCCATCAGGTCGTCGTGATGGCGGTCGCCAGCGCGACCGTGCCCGCCGAGCTCGTCGCGCTTGCGTTGCCGTCGGCGCGTCCGCGCCGGAGCCCCTGAGGCGAGCCGTAGCATCGTGGCTTCCTCCGGTTCGGCCGTCCCGATGCGCCTGCTGGCCGGTGCGGCGATTGCCATTGCCGCCGCCGTCCTGAGCGGCCTGATCGGCCTGACCGGTCTTGCCCGCACCGCGGAGTTGAAGCTCTACGACTGGCGCGTGCGCCTCACGGCCACGGGGGACGCCGGGACAGGGGACGCCGGGACTGAAGTCCCGGCGCTCCGGACCACGAGGGACACCGGGACTGAAGTCCCGGCGCTCCGGACCACGAGGGACACCGGGACTGAAGTCCCGGCGCTCCGGACCACGAGGGACGCCGCGCCCATCGTCCTCGTCACGATCGACGATGACAGCCTGAAACGGATGGAGCCGCTGGTGGGCCGATGGCCCTGGCCGAGGCTCGTGCACGCCTTCCTCATCGACTATCTCGCGGCCGGCGGCGCGAAGGCCGTCGTCTACGATGTGCTGTTCGCCGAGGCCGACCGGTCGAAGTTCATGGTGGGCGACACCGAGTGGACGGGCGAGGAGTCGGATCAGGCACTGGTCGATTCGACCGCCGCGGCCGGCAACGTGATCCACGTGGCCGAGGCCGCCAGCGCGGAACTCGTCGATCCGACCAAAGCCGTTGCGGCATCACTGGACGATATCCCGGCCCTCAATCTTCCCTTTGTCGTGGACGACTGCGTGGAGCGGCGCCCGCAGGTGACGCCGCCCTTCCCCGCGCTGGCGAGGGCTGCGCGTGGCATCGGGCACTCGCTCGTCGTGTACGACCAGGACGGGCCTCTTCGCCGCGTGGTGCCTTTCGTGCGCGTCGGGCAGGACACGGTGCGCGTCATTCCGTCGCTGCCCCTCGCGGCGATGATGATGGCGGGCGGGCTCGGACCCGAAGCGGTCGGGGTGGAGGCGGGCGTGCTGCGCATTGGCGCCACTCGCATCCCGCTCGTGACCGAGATGGTACCCGACTATTACGGCCCGCCGACGCCGGCATGCCGGGCGCTGCTGCCGTGGCGGGGGCCCGCGCGCCGCCGCGACGGTACCCCGACGTTTCCCACTTATTCGTTCTACGACCTGTTCTATTCGCAGCAGCAGGTACTCGAGGACGTGGCGCCGTTGGTTCCACCCGAAACGTTCCGCGACAAGATCGTCGTGGTCGGCGTGGCCGGGGAGGGGCTGCGAGACGTCTTCGTCACGCCGTTCGCGGAAGGCCGCATGCCGGGGGCTGAGATTCATGCGAACACGATTGACGCGTGGCGCGCGGGCCGCACGTTGACGCCGGCGCGGGCGGTACCGGGTGGCCTCGTCGTCGTGGGTGCGGCCCTGGCGGTCGGCGCCACCGGCGCCGCTGCTTCGGCCTGGTTCACCGGCGGCGTCGCGCTGGTACTGGCGCTCGCCTACACGTGGCTGAACGTCCGGCTCTTCGCGGCGGGGGCCTGGTGGCCCATCGCGCTCCCGCTGCTGGCGATGATGCTGGCCTTTGTGGGCGAGCTGGCGTGGCAGTACTTCGTGGAGGGTCGTGAGAAGCGGCAGGTGAAGCGGCTGTTCTCGCGCTACGTGGCCAAGGATGTGTACGACCAGCTGCTGGCCGACCCGGCCCGCGCCAGGCTGGGCGGCACCCGGCGCGAGATGTCCGTCCTCTTCTCCGACATGCGCGGCTTCACGGCCCTCACCGAGCGAGGCCGTCCCGAGGACATCGTCTCGCAGCTGAACGACTACTTCACCCGCATGGTGCAGGTGCTCTTCGAACACCGCGGCACGCTCGACAAGTTCGTCGGCGACATGGTGATGGCGCTCTTCGGCGCCCCGCTGGACGACGAGGACCATGCCGAGCACGCCGTGCAGACGGCGTTGGCGATGGTGCGGGCGCTCGACCTGCTCAACGCGGAGTGGGCGGGCTTTGGCATCCCGCGGCTGGACATCGGGATCGGCATCAACACCGGCGAGATGGTGGCTGGCAACATCGGGTCCTCCGCCATCATGAGCTACACGGTCATCGGCGATGCGGTGAATCTCGGGGCGCGCCTCGAGTCGCTCAACAAGGAGTACGGCACCCGGATCATCATCAGCGAGGCGACCCGCGCGCGGCTCAAAGGGCAGTATGATATTCGTCCGCTGGGCTCGGTCACCGTCAAGGGCAAGAGCCAGAGCGTGGCCATCTACGAGGTCAGACCATCATGAAGCGCCAGTCACTAGTCGGATGTGCGGTGGTGGCCCTGCTGGGCCTGACGATCCCGGCTCACGCCGGCAGACAGCTCGGGCAGCTCGGCAAGATTGGCGGGGCCGTGAAGAAGGTCAACGATTTGCGCGAGCTGCAGGTCACCGACCAGGAAGAAGCACAGCTCGGCGCGGCGGTGAGCGAGCGGATCCGCACGCGCTACGGCGTGGTGCAGGACGCGGCCGTGCACCGTTACCTGGCGATGGTCGGCGGCGTGCTCGCCGCGGCCAGCACGCGGCCCGCCCTGCCCTGGACGTTCATCGTGCTCGATACCGACGGCGTCAATGCCTTTGCCGCACCTGGCGGCTACGTGCACGTCACGCGGGGCGCGCTGGCGCTCATCCAGGACGAGTCGGAGCTGGCGGGCGTGCTCGGACACGAAATCATCCACGTGACCGAGAAGCACACCATCCGGTCGATTCAGAAGAGCAAGGCCGTGCAGATGGGAGCGGCCGAAACCCTGTCGGGCAGCTCGGCCCTGCTCGAGAAGGCCGTGACGGCTACCTACGACAACATCGTGGACAAGGGCTTCGGCCGCGAGGAAGAGAACGAGGCGGATGAGAAGGGACTCGAGCTGGCCAATCGGGTCGGCTACGCGCCAAGTGGCCTGGGCGAATTCCTCACGCGGTTGAAGGACCGCAACAAGGATGCCACCGAGAAGCGCGGCCTCTTTGCGTCGCACCCCGAGATGCAGTCGCGGCTCGACAACCTGAAGAAGGAGATCGCCGCAAAGAAGCTCGCGTCAACCGCCACCCTCGCCGATCGGTACAAGAAGTTCATCACGTACACGCCTACGCCAGTCACCGAGATTGCGACCGTCGCCGCCGGCTCCGCCGGGCTCACCGGGGACACGAAGAAGGCCGAGCCCAAGAAAGAGGAGCCGAAGAAGAAGGGCGGCTTCGGGCTGAGCCGCATGTTGCCTGGCGGCGGCGGCGAGAAGCAGCAGGCGCAGGTTACGGGATCGGGATCGGCTCGCGGTGTGGATCCGGAGAAGGACGCCAAGGGCGGCAGCAATCCAAACCCGGTACGGGTGACGATTGCCGCCGCCGACCTCGCGGCATTCAAGAAGGAAGGCGGCCTCCGGTAGGCGCCTGCCGCGCGTGAGCGTTTCGAACCTGATTCTCACCGGCGCCGTCGCGCTGGCCGTCACGCTGGCGCTCATCGCCGCCATCCGCAGCCGCTTCGTCCGCGGCCGGCTGGTGTTCAGCGCCTGGCTGCTGCTGGCTTTCCTCGGCCTCGAAGTCGCCGCGGCGCAGGCCGTCGGCGAGACGGCGCTGCTTTCGGCGCTGGCACGCCTCATCCTCCTTCTCGCGCTCGTCAACCTCACCGTCGCGCTGCTGGTCAACCCCTGGCGCGAGAGCAAGCCGTCGGACCGTTTCCCCGCCATCGTCCAGGACGTGGCGGTCATCGGCGCTTTCATGGTGATTGCAACGGTCCTGATGCGCGAGCAACTGCTCGCGACCTCGGCGGTCGGCGCCGTGGTGGTGGGCTTTGCCCTGCAGGACACGCTGGGCAACCTGTTCGCCGGGCTGGCGATTCAAATCGAGAAGCCGTTCCGGATCGGGCACTGGATCAACATCGCGGGCAGCGAAGGCCTGGTGCAGGAAGTCACCTGGCGCGCCACCAAGCTCCGGACCAAGTCGGGGCAGTTCCTCATCGTTCCCAACAGCGTCATTTCCAAGGATCCCATCCTCAACTACTCCGAGCCGACGGTGCCGACGCGCATCGACGTGGCGGTGGGGGCGAGCTACCTGTCGCCGCCGACCGAGGTCAAAGACGCCATCCGTCGCGCCCTCGCCAACGCCCCGCTCGTGATGGCGGATCCGCCATCGCAGGTCATCGTCCAGGAATTCGGCGCCTCGGCCATCGTTTACGTGGCGAAGTTCTGGATCGCCGACTACGCCACGGATAACCAGGCCAGAGACGAGGTGCGGACCAACATCTGGTACGAGTTCCGCCGGTCCAATATCGAGATTCCCTGGCCCATCCAGGTGGAATACCAGCGCCAGGAGCAGCCGCTCCGCACCGGCGAGCACATCGACGCCGCGGCCGCCGAGCTCGGCATGATCGATCTGTTCGCGACGCTGCCAGCGGCGGCGCGCCGCGAGCTCGCGGCGGCGGCGGCCGATCAGCTGTTCGTCTCGGGTGAGGCCATCGTGCGGCAGGGCGAGGTCGGCGGTTCGATGTTCGTCGTGCTCGCGGGCACCGTCCGCGTCGTCCTCGAGCCATCGGGGCAGCAAGTGGCCACGATGGCAGCGGGCGGATTCTTCGGCGAGATGTCGATGCTGACCGGGGATCCGCGGACGGCGACCGTGCGCGCCGCTACGAACGTGCAGGTGCTGGAGATATCGGCCAATCAGATGCGGACTGTGGCGCAGGAGACGCCCGGACTGCTGGAGCACGTCGTGAAGGTCGTGGCCGAGCGGCGGGTGGGACTGGCCGAGGCGGAAGCCTCCGCGGCGGCCTCCACGGCCGGCCACCCGGGCGTCCGGCAATCCTTGCTGGCGCGCATCCAGTCGTACCTGCGCCTGTGACGCGGACCTGAAGAGAGGATCGTCGCTCGTTCCGGTGCAGGTTGCGACTCCACCCAGCGCTACGGCACGAGCGGCCCGCTCTGCCGGTGGTGTGGACGAACGAATCAGAGTGTGAGTTCCGCCCCGGCGCCGCGTTCGACGGCACGACGGAACACGAGATCGGCGGCGACGACGTCCTCGACGGCCATGCCGAGCGACTTGAAGACGGTGATCTCGGCCTCGGATACGCGTCCAGGGGTCCGGCCCAACACCACCTGTCCCAGCTCGCCGGCCAGGTGTGCGTCGGTGAAGCGACCTTCGCGGATGCCTAGCACCACGTCGCCCGACTCCACCAATGCCGCCGCGCGCGAGTCGACGAACAAACGCGCCCGCGCCAGCAGGGCCGGATCCATCTCGCGCTGATCCGGCCGGCAGGCGCCCACCGAGATGACGTGCGCGCCGCTTGAGACCCAGTCGTTGTCGAACACCGGCGTTGCGGCCGACGTCGCCAGGACGATGAGATCCGCGCCCCGGATGGCATCCTCGGCCGAGCTGGCGGCGCCTAGCGGCGCCCGGGCGTGCGGCGCCATCTCGGCGACGAACCGCTCACGGCTGGCCGCGCGCGGCGACCAGACGCGCACGTCGGTGAGCCGGCGCACCTCGGCCAGGGCCTCGAGATGACTGCGCGCCTGCACGCCGGTGCCGATGATGGCGAGCGTTCCGGCCTGCGCCCGCGCGAGGTGGCGCGCCGAGACCGCCGATACCGCCGCCGTGCGTGCCTCGGTGATGTAGCGGCCGTCGAGGATGGCGACGAGCGCGCCCGTGTCGGGGTCCAGCAGGAGGATGGTGGCCAGATGCGAGGGTAGTCCGCGCGCCTCGTTCCCGCTGAACACGGTGACGAGCTTGGCGCCGAGTCGAGCGGGCTGGGGCATGTAGGCCGGCATCAGACCGAAGTACGCTCTTGTGGGCCCGACGGTGAGCACGCTTCGCACCGGCTGCAGGACGTCACCGGCCGAAAAGCGCGCGAGGGCGTCTTCCATCGACTGGATGAGATCGCCCATCGGCAGAAGCGACCTGACCTGAGCTTCGTTGAGGAGGCGGAAGTGCTGCGACACGCGATCAATCCGCCGGGACTGAAGTCCCGGCGCTCCGGCCATGCGTCCCGGCGCTGCTGCTGCGCGTCCCGGCGCTCTGGCCATGCGTCCCGGCGGGCCCTGCCGTCGGGCCGGTGCGCCGGGACTTGAGATCGGAGTGCCGGGGCTCATGGCCGGAGCGCCGGAACTCGAAGTCGGAGCGCCGGAACTCGAAGTCGGAGCGCCGGGACTCGAAGTCGGAGCACCGGAACTCGAAGTCGGAGCGCCGGGACTTCAGTCCCGGCGGATCCCCGGCGAGGGCAACCGCCGTCGCGATCGTGTTGGCGTGAATGGAGACGATGGCGTCGATGTCGGGCGCGTAGCCGCCGCTCATCGAGATGGCCACGGGCAGCCGCCGCTGGCGGCAGCGACCGAGCACGTGCTGGTCGCGTCTGCGCAGACCGTCGATGGTCATCCTGAGCCGGCCCAGCCGGTCGCCCTCGTACGGATCGGCGCCGGCCAGATAGAAGACGACATCCGGTTCGTGCCGGGCGAGAGCGTCGTCAAGGTGCCGTTCGAGGAGTCCGAGGTACTCGGCGTCGCCGGCGCCGTCCTCGAGGGCGACGTCCAGGTCGCTGTGCTCCTTCTTGAACGGGAAGTTGTGCGCGCCGTGCATCGAGAAGGTGAATACGTTCGGGTCGTCGCGAAAGATGGCCGCCGTGCCGTGGCCCTGGTGCACGTCACAGTCGACGACGAGCACGCGGGCGGCTAGGCCGTCGCGCTGCAGCACGCGGGCGGCCACGGCCACGTCGTTGAAGACGCAGTAGCCCTCGCCCCGATCCGCGAAGGAGTGGTGCGTGCCCCCGGCGAGGTTGGCCGCCAGGCCGTCCTCGATCGCGGCGCGCGCGGCTGCGATGGTCGCCCCCACCGACCGGCGTGAGCGCTCAACCATGTCCGGCGACCACGGGAACCCTATCCGGCGCTCGACCTCGCGAGGCAGGGTGCCGGCCGCCACCGCCTCGACGTACGCCGGAGTGTGCACGAGGTGCAGGTCGCTCCAGTCGGCCGCCGGCGCCTCGATGAGCTGTTCGGGCGCCAGCACGGCCGTCGCGATCAGCCGCTCCCGCAGCCGTGCGTACTTCGCCATCGGGAACCTGTGCCCGTCCGGCAGCGGCAGTACGAAGTGATCCGAGTAGAACGCGTGCACCGCCGCCAAGCGTACACCAGGGCGGGCGAGGGCAGGTACGGACGGGTGTGGACAGGTGCGGCAGGTGCCGCTGTCGCGGCCCGTCCGTCTGCCTCATCCCGCATAATCCGTGTCATGGTTCACGTCATCCGCACCATCGATGCACACGCCGCCGGCGAGCCGCTCCGGCTGGTTGTCGACGGTCTGCCGGCGCCCGAGGGCCGCAGCATGCTCGAGAAACGCACGTGGGCCATCAAGCGTCTGGACCACTTGCGGCGGGCGATCATGCTCGAGCCGCGAGGCCACGCCGACATGTACGGCGCGCTGCTGACCGAGCCGGTCACCGAGGACGGGCACGCCGGTGTACTCTTCATGCACAACGAGGGCTGGAGCACCATGTGCGGGCACGGCATTGTCGCCGTGTCCACCATCGCGCTCGAGCGCGGCCTCATCGACCCGGGCGAGGACGAAATTCGCTACGACACCCCGGCCGGCCGCGTCGTCGCGCACGCCGATGTCGTCGAGGGTCGACAGGGCCGCCGCGTCCGGTCGGTGCGCTTCGTCAACGTGCCTTCGTTCGTGTTCGAGGCCGGTCTGCCTATTGTGGTCGGCGGCCGGACGATACCCGTGGACGTGGCGTTCGGCGGCGCGTTCTATGCCATCGTTGACGCCGAAGCGGCCGGGGTGCCGGTGCTGCCGGCCCGTCTGCCGGAACTGCGCGTGCTGGGCATGACGATCGCCCGCGAAGTGGAGCGCCTGCGGCGCGTCAGGCACCCGCTCGACGAGGAACTGACGGGCATCTACGGCACCATCTTCACGGGACCACCCCAAGGTGACGCGCACCTGCGCAACGTCACGGTGTTCGCAGACGCCGAAGTGGACCGCTCCCCGTGCGGGACCGGCACGGCAGCGGTGATGGCCGTGCTGTCGGAAATGGGCGTGCTGATCGAGGACGCTCCCTTCGTCCACGAATCCATCGTCGGGACGACCTTCACGGGCCGGGTCGTCGGGCGCGCGCGGGTGGGCGAGCGCGAGGCCATTGTGCCGTCGATCGAGGGCTCGGCTTGGATCACCGGTGAGCACGCGTTCGTGATCGACGGCGATGATCCGCTGAAGGCGGGGTTTCGGATCTAGGAGAGACGCCGGGGCTGAAGCCCCGGCGCTCCGGTCGGCAAGCCCCGGCGCTCCGGTCGGCAAGCCCCGGCGCTCCGGTCGGCAAGCCCCGGCGCTCCGGTCGG
>Ga0209476_10000119_pt1 | contig 52543 bp, 46 predicted proteins | sample KloWWTrecipitate_FD_187179 | JGI IMG/M metagenome (GOLD analysis project Ga0209476, IMG submission 187179) | Active sludge microbial communities from Klosterneuburg, Austria, studying microevolution and ecology of nitrifiers - Klosterneuburg... | ecosystem: Engineered > WWTP > Aerobic digester... | reverse complement strand
CTCAAGATTCAACTCTTATAGCAGTAATTCTTTTGTAAGCCGTACATCGCTGATATCAAGTGGCACATTGGCTAATACTAATGTTAAACCTGAACGCCAACAGGAGTTAGAATTTGGAATTGATCTTGGGTTTTTTAATGATCGTTTGACTTTACAAACAAATATCTATTCTAAAAAAGTCACCGACTTATTGATTAACAGGTTTATTGCTCCAACCAATGGCTTCAGCAGTTTATTGGATAATTTTGGAAGTCTTGAAAACCGTGGTTTTGAGATTGTTTTGACAGGCAAGCCAATAAAAAATAAGAATTTCGATTGGACTGTAACTGGAATTTATAATCATAATAGAAACAAAGCAGTAAGAATTGGCCAGGCACTTACTTTGTTAAGCACAAACGCTGGTGCACCGATAGCCATTATAGAAGGACAGCCAATTGGCGTATTCTACGGTGCATTCTTTGCTTTAGATGCAAATGGCGGATTAGTTAAAAACGGTTCAGGTTTTCCACAAGGAGAAAGAGGTATTCAGAATAGCGCTTTAGTTTTTACACCGCAAAGAGATCCAATTACAGGGTTGCCAATTACTACTTCCCCATTGGTTCGTAAAATTATAGGAGATCCCAATCCGGATTATACGGCTAGTTTAGTAAATGAAATAACGTATAAAAAACTTAGTCTTCGTGTACAATTGGATGCTGTGCAAGGGTTAGAAGTTTTTAATGCTGACTGGAGAACAAGACAAGGTGTTGGAAACGGTAAAGAAGCGGAAAAAGAGCAAACGGGTGTTTATCCAAGAGGATATATCAACAGCTTCTATGGTACTGTTGAAGAGTGGAGAATTGATGATGGTTCATTTGTAAAACTTAGAGAAGTTTCCTTAAGCTATGCATTTGGTGATTGGAAAAAAGTAAGGGATATAAGATTGAGTGTTAGCGGAAGAAACCTGATAAGCTGGGATAATTATAAAGGGTATGATCCTGAAGTAAATGCTGGTGGCCAAAGTACAATATTAAGAGGTATTGATTTTGGTGCTGTGCCAATTCCTAAAACTTTCAGTGTTGGTCTGTCTGCTAAATTCTAAACTATTAAATTAAAAAAAGTTATGAAACACTCTATTATAAAAATACTTGTAGTAATTGTACTGAGTAGTACAGTTATGATACAAACGGGATGTAAAAAAGATTTTAATGATCCAAACAGATCTACACAAGATCAGGTGTTAAACTCACCTAAAGGGTTAACTGGAGTTGTTGTTGGTTTGCAAAGAGTTTATACGCTTGGCCGTGGTAGTAATTTGTATAATCTCGTTACAATAAATGGTCTTGCAACCAATGAGTTGTTTGTTGTTAATGCAGGTAACACTGCTGAATTACAAATGCAAACGGGTGGTACTGCTGTTGATGGTAATCATACCATGTTGACAACATTCTGGACAAACTGCAATAAAGTTATTTATGATGCGGACTTGGTACTTGCCAATGCGCCAAACTTAGCCGATAAAAATTATGCCAGTGGTTTGATTGCTTATGCTAGTATTTTTAAGGCACTGTGTATTGGCGATATGTCACAATTCTGGCCGAAGGTGCCAGATGCCATTGGGCTTAATGTTAATTTCATTGATAGAATAGACGGATTTAAGAAAGCTGTTACAATTATTGACGCAGCATTAGCAGTTATTGCAGCTGATCCAATTAGTGCAAGCTTTATTTCTAGTGTACCTGCAGGAATTGATATAGTAAATACATTATATGCTCTAAAAGCAAGATATTCTTTATTTGCAGGATTATATCCACAAGCATTGACTGCAGCAAACCTGGTAAACTTATCAGTAAAGTCCACTTTTAATTATGATGCGTTATCATTGAATCCAATTTTTGAAACAGCAACTTCAACTAATAATGTTGTGCAGGTTTTAGATTCAACATTAGGATTGCCATTACCGTTAAAACCTGCTTTTGCAGATAAAAGAATACCATTTTATACAGTTATTAATCCAACCATTTTGCCACGATTCAGAATAAATGGATTTGGAAATGCAGCCGCTACAGCTTTCCCTGTTTATTTGCCAGGTGAAATTATTTTGATAAAAGCCGAATCTTATTTAAGAGCTGGTGTTCCAGATCTAGTAAACGGGTTAATTCAATTGAATAATGTAATTACAAAAACACCTGCTGGCGATTTATTTGGTGTAGGTGCTGATTTGCCGGCAGCTGTTGGCGTTTTTACTGCCCCACAATTGCTTGATTCCGTTTATAAGCATAGGAGCATAGAATTATATATGTCTGGATTGAAGTTAGAAGATATGCGTCGTTTTGGAAGACCAAACTCTGAAAAGAAAAGAAATCTAATGCCATATCCGCTTAGAGAAAGAGATAATAATCCAAATACGCCTCCTGATCCTCCTTTCTAATCTTGAAGAAATGTAATATTTTTAAAAGGCTACTTTCAAAGTAGCCTTTTCTTTTATACTTTTATCTTATGCATGCACACATTGAAAAACTTTATTCTATTGCCGGAAAAGATTATCGACGCATTATTGGATTAATGAGCGGCACATCTGTTGATGGGCTTGATATAGCTGTATGTGGTTTTATCGGCAATGGAATGGATACAGCAATTACGGTAGAACATTTTAAGACAGTGCCCTATAACGATGATTTTAAAAAAGAAATCAAATCTGTTTTTTCAATCAAAGAAGTTGATCTCGAAAAATTATGCTTGCTCAATCCATGGGTTGCATTACAACAGGCGAAAATGATTAATGACTGTTTAAAAGAATGGGGTATTAAGAAGGTTGAGATTGATGTAATTGCCAGTCATGGGCAAACGATTTATCATGCACCAGCATCTTTGCACAAACAACAAAAATTTGGTAACGCTACACTGCAAATTGGTGATGGAGATCATCTGGCAGTGGCAACTGGAATAATAACAATAAGTGATTTCAGACAAAAACATATTGCCGCTGGTGGCGAAGGTGCTCCATTAGCTGTGTATGGCGACTATCTAATCTTCAGTAAAAAAAATGAAAATAGGATTCTATTAAATATGGGTGGCATTGCCAACTTTACATTTTTGAGTGGGGATATGGATACTTCAAAAGTATTTAGTACCGATACTGGACCCGGTAATACTATTATGGATTCATTGGTGCAAAAGCATTTTCCCGGAAAATATTTTGACGAAAACGCAGCAATTGCAAAGACAGGAACAATCAATGAAAAATTATTAGCAGGTTTATTAGATCATCCTTTTTTTGAACAACCTTTTCCTAAAACCACAGGGCCGGAATTGTTTAGTCTTGCCTATCTTGATGCGGTTCTTAATAAACATGATATTGGCGAAGTTTCTGTGCCGGATACAATGGCAACACTCAATCGGTTTTCTGCGCTTACGATAGTGGAAGCAATAAAAAAGGTTTTTAAAGAGAAGGAGGATTTTGTTTTGTATGCAAGTGGCGGAGGCATGCACAATCCTTTGCTTATGCAGCATATTAAAAATGAATTGCACGGCATCGAAATTCAAACGACAGATGCATTACAGATAAATCCCGATGCAAAAGAAGCGGTGTTGTTTGCGGTATTAGCTAATGAATGTTTAAGTGGAGGTAGAACCGGTTTAGGAAAACAAGGCACAGCTATTCCTTCTGTATCGATGGGAAAAATAAGTTTTCCTGATTAGCCAATTATTTTATTCAACAATAAATTTTAGGTTGCGTTGAATACCACTATATTTTGTTCGCTTTAGCGGAGATGCCGAAAATATTTTTTTAAAACTTTCTTCAGTTAGTTCGCTCCATTCTTTGGTGGATAAATTCAAAATTTCTGGTATAGGAGTAAATGCAGTTTCGTTTGTAGTTTTACTAAATCTGTTCCAAGGGCATACGTCTTGGCACACATCACAACCAAACATCCAGTTGTCAAACTTCCCTTTCATTGTATCAGGTATCAGCATGTCTTTTAGCTCAATTGTAAAATAAGAAATACACTTGCTGCCATTTATTACTTTATCGGGAAGAATAGCATCTGTAGGACATTCATCTATACATCTTGTGCAAGTGCCACAATAATCTTTTATAAATGGATCATCAAATTCCAATTCCAGATCAGTTATTAATGTTGCTATAAAATAAAAGGAGCCACTTCCTTTTGTAATGAGATTTCCATTTTTACCAATCCAGCCCAATCCACTGCGCTGTGCCCATGTTCTTTCTAGCACTGGTGCAGAATCTACAAAGCCTCTTCCATGTATATCACCAATCTTTGTTTTTATGTTATCAATAAATTCGTTGAGCTTGGCTCTTATCACTTCATGATAATCTTTCCCATAGGCATACTTTGAGATTTTTGGAGTATCAAGTTCCTGCTGTTTTGCTGGGTAATAATTTTTCATCAGCGTAATTACAGACTTGGCACCCGGAACTAATTTAGCAGGATCAATTCTCAAATCAAAATAGTTCTCCATATAACTCATCGTTCCATGCATGTCATTTTGTAACCAGCTTTCAAGCCTTCTGGCATCAGCATCTAGTTTTTTAGCTTTAGCAATACCGCAATATTCAAACCCAAGCTGAACAGCCAATTTTTTTATAAACTCGGTATTTTGAGATGTTGTTGCCATTAGCTTCAAAAATACCCTTTATTAAAAATTAATTAGTACAGTTATTAAGAATAGTTGAATCAATTATTTTTTTTAAATCAATATGCACTCCGGCTCTCTCTTCTCCCAAAAAGTTTTTTACAAAAACGATATATGCATAACCTCTACAAAAATCTACCATTGGCCAGGTGCCGAATAAGCCGGGACTTGCAAGTGAGCTGGCGATAACTGTTTTTTTAATTGTTACATCACCAGGCGGCATTGGAACGGCAGGCCTATTCAATGGTTTATCATTTACTATTCTTTGTGTAAAAACCATTTCTTCAATCACCCAACTGCCCGAAGCATATTTAAAGCCTTCCGCAGATTTTGGTGCATAAGCAATCTGGTCAACTGTATTTTGAACTAATCTCATTTCATTCACTGCACTTTCACTCAATATCTGCACACCATTATGCTTTCCTTTGTTCAACAGCATTATCAAAAATTTCATATAGTCATCTGCAGTAGACTTAGCGCCGCCTGAAGGGTTCACTGGTCCACCATTCACTTCTGCAAAAGTTGTTTTCGTCATTCCCAGCGGTGTAAAAAGTTTTGTTCGAATCAGTATCTCAAACTTTTTCTTACTAATTACTTCTAGCACACGGCCTGCAATGTTCAACCCGATGTTGCCATACCAGAAATCATTTCCGGCATTAGCTCTTATGCTTTGCCCAGCAAATCCATTTACTTCTTCTTCCAGCGATTCCAGTTTTCTTCTTTTAATTAATTTTTTTAACATGCCTTCTTCATCCTTAATGCCGGTCATATGGCTCAAGCATTGGCGGATGGTGATATAGCCTTTAAAATATTTATCAAACTCCGGAATATATTTCACCACTTTATCATCCAGCGAAAGTTTTCCCTCATCTACAAATTGCATTACCAATGTGGCCGTCAGCCATTTACTGCAACTGGCAATTGGTGCCTGCGTTTTGCTGTTAAAGCCGCCCATTTCCTTTTTAAAGAGCAATGAATCTTTATCCCAAATCATGGCTACTACATTATTGCCCAACAATTTTTGATTAGCTTCCAGTTCACTATTCAAAGTACTCCAATTGTTTTGGCTATAAACAGGCTGCAACAATAGCAGAAAAAGAGCAACTGGTATGACTTTCATGCAGAATGATTTAACTTTATATGACATTGTTACGGGATTTGTGTGGTTGGAGTACTATTTGAGACTACAGTATAAAATTACTATAATATGAATTTAGGAAACTTCACCATAAAAGCCGCAGAAGCATTTCAGCAGGCGCAGCAACTTGCCTTTAATGCACAAAGTCCAAACATTGAGACTGAGCATATTCTTAAAGCGTTGCTCGAGCTGCAGGACTCGCCTCTTGATTATTTATTAAAGAAAAATAATGTAACCGTTAATCTGGTTGATACAAAACTGGACGAACTCATAAGCAAATTACCAAAGGCATCCGGCGAACCTGCACAGCAGATAAGCCGTGAAGCAAACAGTGTTGTTTTAAGAGCAGGTGCTACACTCAAACAATTCAAAGATGAGTTTGTAACACCAGAGCATTTGTTGATAGCGATAGTACAAGGAAATGATTCCACAGCCAAACTATTGAAAGATGCAGGCCTTACCGAAAAAGGATTAGTAACAGCCATCAACGAATTACGAAAAGGCGAAACGGTAACATCACAAACACAATCGCAGGAATACAATGCATTGAATAAATATGCAAAAAACTTAAATGAACTGGCAAGGCAAGGAAAACTCGATCCTGTGATTGGTAGAGATGAAGAGATAAGAAGAACCTTACACATACTTTCCCGCAGGACAAAGAACAACCCGATACTGGTTGGCGAGCCTGGCGTTGGTAAAACAGCCATTGCCGAAGGCATTGCACATCGTATTGTAAATGGTGATGTGCCGGAGAATTTAAAAAGTAAAATCATCTATGCATTAGATATGGGCTTGCTTATCGCCGGTGCAAAATATAAAGGTGAGTTTGAAGAAAGATTAAAAGGAGTAGTAAAAGAAGTGGCTGGCAGCGATGGAGAAATTATTTTGTTCATTGATGAGATACATACACTCGTTGGTGCAGGTGGTGGCGAAGGTGCCATGGATGCTGCCAATATTTTAAAACCAGCATTGGCCAAAGGAGATTTGAGAGCCGTTGGAGCAACTACATTGAACGAATATCAAAAATTCTTTGAAAAAGATAAAGCATTAGAAAGACGTTTTCAGAAAGTGATGATTAATGAACCGAGTGTGGAAGATGCCATCTCCATCCTTCGTGGATTGAAGGAAAGATATGAAACGCATCACCATGTTCGTATAAAAGATGAAGCCATTATTGCGGCGGTGGAATTAAGCAGTCGTTATATTACCGATCGCTTCTTACCCGATAAAGCAATTGATTTGATTGATGAAAGTGCAGCCAAGCTTCGCTTGGAGATGAATTCCATGCCCGAAGAACTGGACACACTGGAAAGACAGATTCGTCAATTAGAAATTGAAAAGGAAGCCATCAAAAGAGAGAATGATGAAGTAAAGTTAAAAGAACTCAATACAGAAATTGCCAACCTCTCCGTAGCCAGAGATACGTACAAAGCAAAATGGACACAGGAAAAAGAACTGGTAGAAAAAGTGCAGAATGCAAAAGCAGATATTGATCACTTGAAACAAGAAGCTGAAAAAGCAGAACGGGAAGGTGACTATGGAAAAGTGGCCGAGATACGCTACGGAAAAGTAAAAGAGCAGGAAGAACTAATTGTAAAACTTACAAAAGAAATAGAAGAGAGTGGCGAAAAGCGTTTGCTGAAAGAAGAAGTAGATGCAGAAGACATTGCAGAAAGTGTAGCAAAGTCAACCGGCATACCCGTAACAAAAATGTTGCAGAGCGATAAAGAAAAATTATTAAAGCTTGAAGAGCATTTGCATGAAAGGGTAGTAGGGCAGAATGAAGCCATCACTGCTGTTGCCGATGCAATCAGAAGAAGCCGTGCAGGATTGCAAGATCCTAAAAAACCAATCGGTTCATTCATTTTTCTTGGTACTACCGGTGTAGGTAAAACAGAATTGGCAAAAGCATTGGCAGAATACCTTTTCGATGATGAAGGTATGATGACGAGGATCGACATGAGTGAGTACCAGGAAAAGCATTCCGTTAGCCGTCTCGTTGGTGCACCTCCCGGCTATGTAGGTTATGATGAAGGTGGACAGTTAACAGAATCGGTACGTAGAAAACCATACAGTGTTGTGTTGCTCGATGAAATAGAAAAAGCACATCCTGATGTGTGGAATATATTATTGCAGGTGCTGGATGATGGAAGATTGACCGACAACAAAGGCCGTGTCGTTAATTTTAAAAATACCATCATCATCATGACGAGCAATATCGGCAGTCATTTGATACAAGATGCGTTTGAAGATGTAAAAGAAAATAATGTAGACGAAGTAACTGCCAAAGCAAAAACAGATGTGATGCAATTGCTGCGGCAAACCATCCGCCCCGAGTTTTTGAACCGGGTAGATGATATCATCATGTTTACACCGTTGCTCAAAAAAGAAATAAGAGGCATCGTAAGCATACAGTTACAAAGTTTAAAAAATCTGGTAGCGCAGAGCGGCATTCAATTACAGTTCAGTGATTATGCAGTCGACTTTCTCGCCGAGCAGGGTTTCGATCCGCAACTCGGAGCAAGGCCATTAAAGCGTCTGATACAAAAGGAAATCGTCAATCAGTTATCGAAAAGAATATTGGCAGGTGATATAGATAAAACAATTCCGGTGCTGATAGATGTATTTGACAACACCGTTGTATTCCGAAACGAAGTACCTGAGTTGGAAAAGAATGGGAAGAAAAAATAAAAAGGATTTGTGAGATTGAAATAGCCCACAGTTTAAACTGTGGGCTATTTTTTTATTAGCCCAGCAGTAGTACTACTATCATCGTCTGTTGCGTCGCACTTTTCATCGTTCGGTAATTCTATTCAGCTTTATTCTTCATCGTCAAATGAGATTTAATTTATCTAGAATATCATATTTGTCAATATTATTTTCATCTTGTAAATCCTTGAAAAATTTATTTTTATATCGAACGGTACAAATATTTAGTTTTTTTTCTTCAAGAAAGCTGTTTAGGTTTAGTTCATAAGCACAAAATTTTGTTGGCGAGAATTTACCCCCAAATGTTAAAGCAATTCTGTTGTTTTTAATATTTATGCTGTCATTTATATGATAAAAAACAATTTCTGATTGTTCATAAGGTTCTCCATAAGAAAGTATAGACCTTACTTTACCTGAAAATTCTGAACCTTGCGGGTCATATCGAGTATTAATACTAGGCAAACTGTTTTTGTTTTGAAAAACCCCATCTTCAAGAATAATTCTAATCTGTAGGTCAAGTTCATTTTGAAACGGACTCCAATTAAAAACATAAAATGTGTAATTGATTTCAATAAATGAGCCTTGTTTTCTATCGAAGTTTATGTTGGTTCTATGTATAATTGAATTTATTTTTATAAAAGCTTTATTCCTTTCTGAGTCTCTAACACTAAACCTTCCCAGGCGATGTCTCGGCCAGCAGTAGTTAATAATAAAAGAATCTTGCGGTCGGACTCGCCGTCATATAAAAGGCTGCGGTAAACCCTCCGGGAGTTTATTATTAAAAAATTTATGAAAGATGAAAACTCCAGTAGGGTTGCAATAGCAGAAACTTTCTTATATTAAAAGCTGAATAGCGATATGCAGTACAAGAGTGCGACGCAAGGGACGATGCTCAGGGAACAAAAGCCGGGCTACAAATCTCTCGCAAATACTTCTTAATTTTAACGACAACGAAACTTGCAATTATGACAACACCTGCTTTTCCTAACGGATTCAGTTCCTGGCAAAAAACACATTTTGAAGTGGTAGAAGTGCTCTGCTATATACGAGGACTTGATGAAACAAAACAACCGAAGAGCTTTGCCGAAATGATAGATAGAACTGCTACCGAAGAAATGTATGAACTAGCACTTAGTCTTACTAATAAATATGAAGAGCAAAACGAAGGCAGTAAAAGAGAAAGAAGTCTGTTTGACGAAATAGAAGAATTTGTTTGGACAGAAGTGAAAGGTGAGTGATAAAAGGTTTTTATGCCTCACTAAAGTCCAGCGTTAATGAAGTTTCTAACCCCGGTCTTAAGACTGGGGTTAGGAAAAATTTCACATGGGCTTTAGCCTGAGTATATAGCCATTCGATTTCATTCTTTGCCATAGAAATTCATAAAAAATACCTTCAACTGGGTATTTTGCCAATTCTTACTTACTATATTTTTGTCTAAAGTTGTACACTATGCAAAAGATACTATTGATCGCAACATTTTTATGCTTTACCTGTGTTGCAAAAGCCTCTAATGACAAAGAATTAGCAAGGAGCTATCTTCTTTGGGTTTGGAACAAGAGTCTGCCAGATTTTTTGGTAAGCCAGCTTCCTGCTGAGAAAGCTCTGGTCGAAAAAAAGTTTAAAAAGGCAATGGACAATATCCAAAAAAGTGGAATTATTTTGGGTGCGGCTGTTGTTACCGATGTATATTCTATAGATGTTCTGGGTACCAACAAAAGAGTGTTACTGGTAATTTATAAAACAACAGATGGTGCTCAATGGGATGATGTGGTGTTATACCTGGAAAAAGGGAAAAGTTTAATCTTAGATATTGGCGATGTAGAAAATAGCTTTACTAAAAACAGTAAGACGGTGGGTCGTAATTATAGCAATAAAGACATGCTTCCTATTTTATTTGATAAGAATGCTGTTACTGCTTCAATGGTGATGAATGAGACAAAATTGCTGATACGCCTTGCAAATAATTCTAAGATCGATAGTTTTTGTAGAAAAGTTTTATACACTGGTATAGATACGCTAAATCGCAAATCTGGAATGGCGCCTTGTAACCCCGCTATTCCTAAGGATAAAATATATTGCAATGCAGTTATGGATGATTTGGGCGGATATATTACAGACCCTAACGATATTGAAGTGCGGTACTTGAAATCAGAAGAAAAACGGATTAGCTTAAAAATTAAGTGTAACCGTACCAAAAATGAAAAAGAGTTAGTCTTTAGTATCGTAAAAGGCAAATTGTTACTAAAGAGAATATACTAGAATAGTGCTTTATTACCTTTGAATTTTTATCAGTAAAAATTTCTTAAGCAATACCGAAATAATTTGGAAAAGCTGTCTTGGCAAGCAGTAGTTAATAATAAAAAAATCTTGCAGCTGTATTCACAGTCATAAAAATTTACTTTCAATGTGTTGCTTTTTTATTAATACTTTATATACAAAGCAAGAGTCATTGACTAGTTCTATTGTCAGACATTCATTCTTTTTTGAAAAGGATTAAGGAATTTGTAAGTAAAACCGGCTTATAGTATAGCTCTAGCAACTCATTTACTTTAGGATACAAGGGACGTTGATATTCATGAATTAGAATATAAGTAGTTTTATTTTTTTTCAGATCAGCTAATAGCTCATTTATCATTTTCCCTGCAGGAAAATATGGAGAATTTGCATATTTAAGATATACCCATTTTGACGGGGAAGTAATATTAAGTTCATAGTTTATTCGTAAATAATGTGCAGTGAATGAATAAAACTGACCAGCTTTGTTTTTAACATTACTCACTTCTCTGCTAATTTCTTTAACAATTGGATTATCGTTTTCTACGGCCTGTAGACTACGCCGTAACTGAACGAAAAGAAGGAGGGCCAGTGCAACAGAAATACCATATATATATATTGAGCCTAATTGTTTAAAAGAAAATAATAGTATAAAGCATAAGAATGGAATTAATGTCAAAAAATAATGTCCATATATTTTACCACTGAGGGCTATTGAGAATAGCTGAACTACGAATGCAAGTAATAAGATAATTAGTGAAGGATTAATTTTTTTTGCTCTTATTATATTTATTAGCAGAATAACCCAGATTAGCAAAAGAATTTTTACATTGCTATAGCCTATAAAAAATTGTTGACAGACATTTTGTAGTTTTCGTATATAAGATTCATTTTTTATATAGCTCTTAAAATTAAAAAGATATGCCTGGTCTATAAAATCTGCAAAATTATTCCAGAATACCAGCAACAAGCCGAACAACAAACAGGTGATAATAAAGCCTAGTAAAAGAAAAGAATAGTGTATTAGGATTTTCTTTAAAGGCAGTAAATCGAATTCCCTATTAAACAACGAGCTGGAAACTAATATAACCGCAGGTGCCAGTACTTCGTTTTGTTGAGTAAAAAATATAAGGCCAAGTAAAAAACCTGATAATAAAGTAGACCAGAATGTTGTTCTATAAAAAAAAGAAATATAGATAATAAATATTGTTAAGTGTGCAGTAACCTGACGGGTAAGATTGCCGCCTTCCTGAAAAACATAGAGATTACTCAAGCTGATAAAGATTAAACTAATGCAGATGGATAGTAAGATGTTTTTTGTACGCAGAAAGGATGCTTTATAAACTAAAATAGCAGCTATAAATCCAAGAATATTAAGTAAGATAAAAATGCCCCATGTGCTGTTTGGAGTACAAATAAATCCGAGGTAGTTAAGTAGATAAATGACCGGAGGCTTATGATCAAAAGCATCTGTATAAGGAACCATGTTATGATCTATAATCATTCCGATATACTGAAATATTTCTCTATCAAATCCAATTCCGGAGTAAGGGGGAGAGCTAGGGATTATGAATGCTATATATACCAGTAAAATTAATGAGTAAGCAAATAAATTTCTGTGGATGAGAATTGTTTTATTTGGATAAGCCATATATAATAATTTCCTTGAATGATCTAAAACTTATTCTTAATAGTTTGAACAGTTTGTTACCTAGTGATGGGCTTCCTGTTTTTCGTTCGGCACTTGCTAGATCAAATATTTTTATACGGAGTTTCTTTTTATTTGCCATACCCGAAATTATTATATTTGGAGCAAAAGTATTTTCGGGAATATCTTTTATTATTTTTTTGAATGGATGTGTCCGAATTAGCCTGTACGGTGCATTTACATCTTTTATGCCTTTTCCATAAATTATACGAACTATCAAATAGGACATAAATGACATTAAGCGACGTATAAAGCCATTTCCTCTTTTCCCTCGGTTAGCTATTACAATATCATACTCATTTTTTATATTCCAGAAATTTGGAAAATACTTTGCTGAAATCTCATTATCGGCATCTACCTGAAAAATCCATTGTGTCTCTATATTTGATATATAGCCGAGGAGTATGGTTGGGCCATGCCCTGAATTTTCTTTGTGTATTACGTCAACTGTATCTTGATATTCTAATTGCAAATTATTCAAAATAAATTGTGTGGAATCAATAGATCCGTCATTATATAATTTGATTTTATATTTGATTTGTAATGTATTAAGCGTCTGTACCCAGTCCTCCAGCACTTCTTTTATAATTTCGCTTTCATTATATACGGGAATAATGACTACAAGCTCAGTCATGATATTTTATTTAATTAATAAAGGCTGTGTTATTTTTTATATCTTTTATTGCTGCAAACAGTTTATCCATATCGCCTTGGTCATTAAATGCATTGATTGAGTATCGGAGATACACTTTATCGCCATGTCGCATTACAGGTATTTGAATTTTGTATTTTTCAAAGAAAAGGTCATGCAATTGCTCAGGTTCTGTAGTTTTTATTTCTGCACTAAAAAGCTGTAAATTAAAATCATCATTCAGTGGAGAAAGTGGAGAAGCTCCTAGAAGTTTACAAAATGGCTCAATGTTTTCTTGCACCAGGTTTCGACAAGATGCAGCTACTGTTTTCCAATCATGCTCTTGCATAAAATTAATAGCGGCAGGTATGCTTAAGAAAGCTGACAAATCTCTGGAGCCATTCATCTGGTGATAATCTATGAATTGCGAATCGGATGGAAACATAGCATTATAACCCCAGCTTATTATTAATGGATCAACCGTTGATTGTAATTCTTTTCTTACATATAAAAAAGAACTTCCTTTCGGTGTCATCATCCATTTGTGGCAAGCTCCGGTATAAAAATCTGCATTCAATGTCTGCAAGTCTAAAAGGATATGACCGGGAGCATGAGCACCATCAACAAAAGTCAATATACCCTTTTCTTTAGCAATAGCACATATTTCTTCTACTGGAAATCGTAATCCTGTTGTACTGGTAATATGACTAATGAAAATGAGTTTTGTTTTTGCCGTTAAGCCTTTAAAGAATGCTTCAAAAAAATGTTCTTTACTCTCTATTGGTAGTGGAATAGGCTGGCGAACATATTTGGCTTTAGCCTTTCTACAATAATAATCCCAGGTTTTATCACATGCTCCATATTCAAGATCGGTTGTTAATACTTCATCGCCTTCCTTTAAGTCCAAACTTTTGGCTACTGTATTGACGGCATACGAAGGGTTAGTTACATACACCAGATCATTTTTATGACAATTTACATAATTGCCTAACGCCTCTCTTGAATGGTCAAGATATTTTAAGGCTTTCGAGGTTACGAAATTTACAGGCTCTTGTTCCAGTTCCAACTGATACTGTTGGTATCTTTCAAACACAGGTTTAGGACAAGCACCAAAGGAGCCGAAGTTGAGAAAAGTAATATCTTCTCTTAGCAGAAATTGTGATTTCAGATTTTGCATAAGTCAAAAATAAGGGGTAAAAAAATATCGTTTGCAGGGTATAAAAAATGAATTACATTCAAGTATCTAAAATCACAAATAAAAATGAACAAATGAAAAAATATTATTTATTCCTTTCAGGATTTGCTTTAATCGCTCTATTTGCCACTGCTCAAACAGATGCAACTTCACAAATAAGAAAAGCAGGCCTTGAGCAATCAAAAGTAATGGATATTGCTTTTCATCTTACTGATATAAGTGGGCCAAGGTTAACCAACTCGCCAGGATATTTCAGAGCGGCCAATTGGGCAAAATCTGAGTTGACAAAAATGGGATTAGTTAATGCAACATTAGAACCTTGGGGTGATTTTGGTACCGGTTGGGAGCAAACCCGTTGCTATGTTGCTATGACCGCACCTTATTATACACCTATGATTGCTATCCCAAGAGCCTGGACAGGTAGCACACCCGGCAAAACAATAATGAGTAGCGATGTTATTTTGATCAAAGCAAAAGATTCAACAGAACTGTATCAGAATTATGCAGGAAAAATAAAAGATAAAATAGTAATGGTTTATTCGTCTGCTACACTTCAACCTTCTTTTGAGGCAGATGGTAATCGTTTTACAGATGAGCAACTGGATAAAATGGTAAAAGCAGAGCCGCAAACTTCACCCGGTGGTCGCAGAAATTTTACTCCGGAACAGTTAGCTGCACTTCAGCAACAAAGAGCATTGGCTCGTCAGATGAGTGATTTTTATAAAAATGAAAAGCCTGCATTGGTTTTAAGTATGAGTGCTAATGGTAATGATGGAACACTGTTTGTTTCAGGAGGTGGGTCTTCAGTAAAAGATGCAGAGAATAATTATGCTTATGTAATGTTATCCAGTGATGACTATTTAAGAGTGCAGCGTTTGGTTGATGCTGGTGAAAAAGTGGTAATGGAGGCGGATGTGAAAACAAAATTCTTTGACAAGGATATCAAAGGCTACAATGTAATTGCTGAAATACTGGGTACAGATCCTAAGCTGAAAAACGAAATAGTAATGCTGGGTGGTCATTTGGATAGCTGGCAGGGTGCTACAGGTGCTACCGATAATGCTGCGGGTTGTGCAGTTATGATGGAAGCAGTTAGAATTATAAAAGAATCTGGTTTACAACCTAAAAGAACAATTCGCATCGCTTTGTGGGGTGGAGAAGAACAAGGATTATTAGGGTCACGGGGATATGTAAAAGAACATTTTGCAGACCCTGCTGATATGGTCTTAAAATCTGAGCATGAAAAAATTTCTGCCTATTATAACCTGGATAACGGTACAGGAAAAGTAAGAGGAATTTATTTGCAGGGAAATAAAGAGGCTGGTCCTGTTTTTTCTAAATGGCTGGAACCATTTGCTGATCTTGGTGCAAAAACAGTAACAATTAATAATACCGGCGGAACAGATCACCAAGCATTTGATGCGGTAGGAATTCCGGGCTTTCAATTTATTCAGGATGAAATTGAATATGACACCAGAACCCATCATACTAATATGGATACATATGATCATCTTGTACCTGAAGATTTAAAACAGGCAGCTACAGTAATTGCTTCATTTGTATTTAATACAGCACAAATGGATCAAAAAATTCCGAGAAAAGAATTGCCCAAGCCAAGAGGTAATGCGGCCAGAGGATTTTAATTTAAATAAAGAAATAATGGCAGAAATAAAAACACAACGAAACAAAGCCAGTGTTACAAAATTTTTATCATCTATAGAAGATGAAGTAAGAAGAAAAGATGGAAAAGCATTGCTTGGATTATTTAAAGCAGTGCTAAAAGAGAAACCGGAAATGTGGGGAACAAGTATTGTTGGCTTTGGTTCTTATAATTACAAGTCAGAAAGAAGTACACAGCAAGGCGAATGGATGTTTGCCGGATTTTCTCCCCGTAAACAAAACCTTACCGTATATATTATAGCAGGACCGGAAAGATTTCCTGAATTGCTTAGTAAACTTGGCAAATTCAAAATTAGCAAAGGTTCTTGCTTGTACATAAATCGGCTATCTGATGTTGATACAAAAATTTTGCAATCTCTAATTAAGCAATCAGTTGCTTACATGAAAGAAAAGCATACAAACAAAAAATAGTTACTCAATAATATTCATAACAGTACTCAATGAGAATCAGTTTTTTTTAATACTGATTCAATATGCAATCAAATTTTATTTGTTTTGCGTTGATATTTTTCGTATCATCTACTTACTCTGCGGTTTCTCCGCCCTATTTACTCACTTAAAATTAATTATATATGATGAACGTAATGAATTATCAGGATTATGATGTGATATTGGATGTATTTAAAGCGATTGAAAAAGACAAGTTTGATGAAGCAAAGGACTGTCTGGATGCAAAATTCAGTTCTGTTATTTTAAAAAAACCTGTTAAAGCTGAAGAGTATGTTGAAGTGTACAGAAGAATAAAAGAAGGAATGCCTGATGCTAAATTTGAAATTATTGATCTTACATCGGATGGTGATACTTTTAAAGCTAAATTAAAAATAACGGGAACACATACCCATACCATGCCTGCACTTACAAAAGGATGGAAGAGTATGAAAAAAACTGGGAAGAAAATTAATATGATTGTAACTTCTGTGGAAATTGTATTGCGAAGCGATAAGATTATGGAAATCCGTAATCTAAATCCTGAGAAAGGAGTAGCCGCTGGTCTGCTTGATGGATTGAATCTTTTACCAAATAACTATTCAAAGAATTAATTGAAACGAACACTGTGCAAATGAAAAAGGCAACACTGTTTAAATAGTGTTGCCTTTTTCTTATACCATTAAGATTTACTTTATTTCTACAACCTTTACATCATGCACTACTCTTGTGTTTCTATTAATGTCATAAGAAACAGATTTTTTTGTTTTGTTGCAAAAAATTTCAAAACGGATATTGCTTTCGCCCAATTCTTCCGTATTTAAAGCGAATTTTTTTGTAAAAATTTCGCCTTTAATATTTTCACGGTAAAGCGAATTGCCATACTCGTCGCTGATGACGATTGTAAAATTGTCTTGCAATGAAGTTCCAGTGAAGCTTAGTTCAAAGATTGGCTGATTATTAATTTGCCCGGTATACTTCAATGCAACCGGAACAACAGGTGATTTTTCTATGGCTGCTGCAGGAGCTACTGTGCCTAAAGAGAATACAGTTAAAAATGCGATTGCGATTAAACGATTGTTGTTGAAGATCTTTTTCATAATAAAAGGGTTTAAAGTTTAATAATTAAATAAAAAACATAGGGACAATAATCGCTGTAAATTCTGTGGCAATCAAAAAGGGCAAGTAGTAGTTATAGATTCCGATTATTTTTTTTCCGGAATAAAACAGATTGTTACTGTTTTGATGATGTAAAAGTAGGCTTGATAATTTTCTGTTTCAAGTCAACATTTTCACTAAATAGGCACTTCCAACAAAAAGAATATACACTTAAGTTATTATTAGTCAGCCTAGTTAGCTATTCAAGAAAGTAGATACCCAATACAATTTCAGACCTATTATTTCATCTATAAAATGTTTTTTCAAGAATCGTTAATACGTCTGGAAAAATACCCTTTTGTTATAACTTATGTTTTTCTCTTCGATTAAGAGTTTTTAATGATTAAAATTTCATTATAATATATTGAAAATCATTGAATTAATTAAGTGTTAAGAAATTAGGGATAACCGTATTTGGCAGGGTATAAAAATATATTATCTTCAGCCGCTTTCAGCAAATGGCGGATTGACATAAATGTCACTCTTTCAACCAAATGACTGAAAATTTGTTAATAGATAATCATAAGATCGGTACCTGTAAAAAGGGCTGAACAAAAAAGGAGATAAAATGGCTTTTAAAAAAGATGATGTAATTATCATCGAACCTCGGGAAATGTTTGTAGGCAACAAAGATGCTGCCGTTACACTAATTGAATTTGGTGAGTACGAAAGTGAGGAGTGTGCTAAAGTAAACGAAATTGTAAAGCAGCTATTGATTGAATACGATGGAAAAATAAGATTTCAATTCAGGCACTTTCCGTTGACATTAATTCATCAGCGTAGCTTAAAAGCTAGTGAGTCTGCTGTCGCAGCCGGACAAGAAGGCAAGTTTTGGGAGATGCATAATGTGCTATTTGCTAATCGGAGAAATCTGGGCACAACCAGTTTGAAATTATACAGTAAAGAAGCAGGTGTAAACAATAAAAAATTCCTTGATGAATTAGTGAACGGTGTTTATGGCTGGCAAGTACAGGATGATATTAAGGAAGGTCGTAATCGTGGAGTAAAAGAAATTCCTGTATTTTTTGTAAATGATGAAATGGTTTCTGGCAAACCTACTTTTGCAAATCTTAGTGCTGCCCTTGATGCTGCTTTAAAGAAAAGTAAATCGAAACCTGCCGCTAAGAAAAAAGCTGCTCCAAAGAAAAAACAAAAAGCATAATAGAATTATATAGCAATAAAAAAGCCCTGCATGCAGGGCTTTTTTATTTATCATCTAAATGATAATTATATAATTAATAACGCATCTCCATAACTAAAGAAACGGTATTTATCCTTTATTGCTTTTTTATACGCTTCCATTGCTAATTCATATCCTGCAAAAGCACAAGTCATAATCAACAAACTTGTTTTTGGTAAATGAAAGTTTGTAATTAAGGAATCTGCAATGTTGAATTCATACGGAGGATGAATAAACATATTTGTCCAGCCTTCAGAAGGCTTTAAAAGTTTTTGTGCAGTAAAAGAAGACTCCATTGCTCTCATAGTTGTTGTACCAACAGAACAAATACGATGTCCGTATTCTTTTGCACGGTTTACAATTTTACAAGCCGGGTCTTCTATATTATAATATTCAGCATCCATTTTATGCTTGCTCAGGTCTTCAACTTCTATCGGACGGAAAGTGCCAAGACCAGTATGCAATGTTACTTCTGCAAACCGAATACCTTTTATTTCAAGACGTTTGATAAGCTCACGGCTAAAGTGAAGACCAGCAGTTGGTGCTGCTACAGCTCCTTCATGCTTTGCATAAACAGTCTGGTATCTTTCTTTATCTTCCTCGTCTGGTTTACGCTTTATATATTTTGGAAGAGGAGTTTCTCCTAACTTTTCTAATTGTGCTCTGAATTCTTCTTCCGAACCTTCCCATAAAAAACGGATGGTGCGTCCACGGCTAGTTGTGTTATCAATTACTTCTGCTACCAGGTCTTCCTGTTCTCCAAAATATAACTTATTGCCTACACGGATCTTTCTTGCGGGATCAACAATTACATCCCATAGACGGTTTGGTCTGTTCAATTCTCTTAAAAGAAATACTTCAATTTTAGCACCTGTTTTTTCTTTACGACCGTACATTCTTGCAGGGAATACTTTTGTGTTATTAACCACAAAACAATCCTTGTCGTCGAAATAGTCAATAATGTCACGAAAGTGCTTATTCTCAATCTCACCGGTATGGCGGTTTACAACCATCATTCGGGCATCTTCACGACGCTTAGTAGGATTTTGAGCAATAAGGTTTAAAGGAAGGTCGAAACGGAATTGTGAAAGCTTCATGTGTTTTTAGGTTTATATCATCTTAGTCTTGACACAAACCTGGCAGGGTTGCCTGGATAAGCCGAATCCGGCCTTACGGCGCCGGGTTTGGTCAATGCGACTGCATTTTAAGTTGGCAAAAGTAACCTTTTTTACAGCAATAAAAGATAATTTCTTAAAGATTGTTTACTTGGAACTCTGAAAGCTAAATAGCTGAAAATCATAATAAGTTTATGCTTTTAGATGCCCCATTGCATCTTAAATTTGTCAATAGTCACTCATCATCCTGTTTACCAAGTGAGAATTCTTATGAAACGAATTATTTTCTTGCCCATTTTCTTCCTTATTTTTTTTTGTGCTGAAGCCCAGCTTACAATAAAAGAAAAAAAATATCCCAGCCTGCTTTGGGAAATTACCGGAAAAGGTTTGGCTCAACCATCTTACCTTATTGGTACCATGCATGTAAGTAGCAAACTGGCTTTTAATCTTCCGGATTCATTTTATGTCGCATTAAGAAAAGCTCAGGTTGTGGCATTAGAAACTAATCCCGAAACCTGGCAGGCGGACATGAATAAATATGATCTGAGCGGATCGAAAGGTTACAACAGTAGTAATCGCTTAAGTGCATATACTGGCATGCCTAACGATTATCTTACTATCAACACACTTAAGTTTTTTGATTACTACAATAAGATAGAACAATCCTTGTATAGTAATCCATCTACTATTAATAGTTTGTTGTATCGGTCTTATGGTAATGAAACCAGCGACTTCGAAGAAGACACTTATCTCGATATGTATATTTTTCAATGCGGAAAAAAATGGGGTAAAAAAGTGGCTGGTGTTGAAGACTATGGAGAAAGTATGCGGTTAATGGCCGAAGCATATAAGGATGCTGCAAATGATAAAAACAAGAAAGATCGTAGCTATAGCGATATGGCTGGAGAATACTCTGCTGACAAATTACAAGAAGCATACCGTTCTGGAAATCTGGATCAGTTAGATTCCATCAACAAGTATAATAGTGTATCTGAAGCCTTCGACGAGAAATTTTTGTATCAGCGAAATTACATTCAGGCTAATTCAATTGATTCAATTATTAAATCTGGTTCTGTTTTGTTTGTTGGCGTTGGCGCTGCACACTTACCTGGCGACAGAGGAGTAATTGAAATTTTAAGAAGCAAAGGATACAAACTTCGTCCGGTAAAGATGGGAGAAAGGGCAAGTCGTGAAAAAGACATGGTTGATAAGATTCGGGTTCCGGTTACATTTCGTAAAGAGTCATCAAAAGATGGATTTATCAATGTAGACATTCCCGGAACATTCTACAAAATGGCCGAAGAAGGTTCATTAGACCAATGGCAGTATGCAGATATGGCGAATGGCAGCTATTATATGTATACAAGGATTATGACTAATGCCTGGATGTGGAATCATAGCGAAGATGAAGTGTACAAAAAATTGGACAGCTTGCTTTATGAGAATGTTCCCGGAAAAATTATTACAAAAGCAACCATTGTAAAAAATGGCCATAAAGGAATTGATGTAACCAGCAGAACCCGTAGAGGAGATCTGCAACGCTACAATATGTTTATCACTCCGTTTGAAATTATCTTTTTTAAAATGAGTGGTAATGGTGATTATGTTAAACTAGGAGAAGAAGCGAATAAGTTTTTCGGAAGTATTCAACTGAAAGAATATAAAAATGCTGTTGGTTGGAAAAAATATTCTCCATCTTACGGCGGGTTTGCTGTCGATATGCCGCAGGAACCTTTTGTTGGTAATGATGGTAGTTGGATATATGATGCGGAAGATAAAAAATCTGGCAACCATTATAGGGTAATAAAAACTAGTATTCATAATTACCGCTTTGCAGAAGAAGACACATTTGACCTTGGGTTAATGGACGAGAGTTTTATGGCTTCTGAATTTATTGATACACAACTTAGCTGTAAGCAAACAACATTCAATGGATATCCCGCATTGGATGCGACGTACAGAGATAAAAAAGGGAATATTTTTCTTACCCGTTTTCTTATTCAGGGTCCACATTATTACACATTGATAGCTCATGGTAAAAAAGAAACCACTGAATTGAATAACTTTCTGAGTTCTTTTGAGATTATGCCTTTTGTTTATAAGGAAGCTAAGCTCGAAAATGATACTGCATTATATTTTTCAGTAAGGACTCCGGTTTTTCCTGTTCAGGATAAAATTAAAATCGACATTCCTCAATTTAGTTATTATGGCCTTGACGATGATAATGGTGAAGAGCTATCAGAAGATGACTTGCTGGAAGGCGGCGCATATCGTAATAAAATTATCAAGAATGATAGTACAGGCGAAAAGATAATGGTAACATTTTATAGATTGCCAAGATATTATTATTCAAAAGATAGTTCGATGCTGGAAAATGACAATGATATGTGGTTTAGCTCCGATAGTACCTTGATTGTAAGAGAGAAGAAAAGAAATGATTTACCCAATGGCATAAAAGTATGGGAAACGGTTGTGTCTGATACAGGAAGCAGCAGGTCTTTCTGGGCCAAAGTATTTTATAAGGATGGGATAGGCTTTACATTAATGTCTCAAACCGATACACTTTCAAAACCAAGTTCATTTATAAAAAGTTTTTATGAAAGTTTTACTCCTGTAGATACGCTGAAAGGAGTAAATCCATTTGAAAAGAAAACAGCTGTTTTCTTTAATGATTTTTTTAGTAACGATTCTATTGCGCACAAAAGAGCGGTTTCAAAAATTACTGAAATAGAGATTGATTCATCTGATATGCCACAGTTAAAAAAGGCAATAGCCTCATTAAATTGGAGCGAGAAAAAATATCTTGATACAAAAAAAGCATTGATTGCTAAGTTTGATAAAATTTCAACAAAAGAGGCTGCACTGTATTTAAAAGATTTGTATTATTCTCTAGACGATACTATTCAACTGCAATACCCTGTGTTGGAAACATTGCTACAACAAAAAACTGCATTTGCTTTTAATGCTTTTAGGGAAATAGTTACTAATGAACCGCCAGTTTTGGATTTTTCGGAAAGTAGCTTTTCTGATTATGGGGCTTACGAATTACTAAAGATGTATCGATCAAACTATAGTTTTGATAACGGAAATTTTTTGGATGAATTATCAGATACGTTGCAGTTGACAAAAGCAATCCTTCCTGATCTTCTTCCATTACTGAATCTGGAAGATTATAAAAGCAGTATAATGAAAATGCTTGGGAAAATGGTAGATAGCGGATTAGTGCAACCGACGGATTATGAGATATACTATAGTAAATTTCTTATAGAAGCCAAACAGGAATTGAGAAAGCAATCAATTGCTGAAAAGAAAAAATCAATTGCCAAAGCCGAAGAAAATAAGTTAGACAGTAAGCCCTCTTCTTATCTTGGAACCGACGATGATAAGGATATTGGAAATGCTGACTTAAACCTTTATGCCACTTTATTATTACCATTCTGGGATAGTAAACCTGCAGTGAAACTTTTGATTGAACAAATGCTCAGGTCAAATGATAAAGAGCTTAAGTTTAATACACTTCAGCTTTTAAGGGATAATAAAAAATCTTATCCGGATACACTTATGAATTATTTTGCCGGACTTGAAGAATATCGGTACGAATTATATTCTACCCTAAAACGAGAGAAACAACTTGATAAGTTCCCAGCACAATACAATAATCATCTCGATCTTGGCAAAAGTGCTTTAATGGAAAGTTCCACATATAATAAGCCTGATTCAGTTGTTTACCTTGACAGGATGCAGACAACTTATAACGGGAAAAAAGGGTTCATTTACTTTTTCCAGTACAAGCACAAAAAAGATGATGTAAACTGGAAGTTGGCTACTGTTGGTCTTGTGCCCGAGAATCCGCTAGAGTTTGAGTTTGAAGATGATGAGAATAGTAAATCAGTTTTGTCAGGAGTATTTTCATCTTATAGTTACAATAAATACAATTTTACTTCATTCACCGAAACTAAAATAAAATCAGACGAATCATTGAATTCTCAACTTAAGTTAGAGTTGAAAAAGATGCTTTACTCTCGTAGAAACAGTGCTAAGCAGTTTTATGGAAAAGATAATGAAGATGATTACGAAGACTGATGATTGGCGATAACTCCTTTTGGAATTGATGCTATAAGTCTTTTAGTGTAATCAGATTGAGGATTAAAATAAACACTGTCAGCAGCTCCTGTTTCTTCAATCTTACCCTTGTTCATTACCATAATGCGATCGCTAATATATCTTACCACAGATAAATCATGCGATATAAAAATGATAGTGAAACCAAACTCTTTTTTAAGGTCATTCAATAGATTTAATACCTGTGCCTGTACACTTACATCTAAGGCTGAAACTGATTCGTCGCAAATAATAAAAGATGGGTTTAAGGCCAATGCTCTTGCAATAACTATTCTTTGACGTTGACCACCACTAAATTCATGGGGATAACGATTAAAGTGTTCTGCTTTCAAGTCAACTTTCTCAAGCAGGTCGGCCACTTTATCTCTTCTTTGCTTTTCTGTGGAATTTATACCATGTACTTTTAAAGGCTCTGCTATGGCCGAGCCTATTGTTATTCTTGGATTGAGTGAGGAATAAGGATCTTGAAAAATTATTTGCATTTCTTTTCTTAATGCTCTTATTTCATCTCTTTTTTTTGCAGTAAGGTCAACACCATTATAAATTATCTTACCCGATGTTGGTTCAATAAGCCGGAGTAACGTTCTTCCTAATGTGGTTTTTCCACATCCGCTTTCGCCAACTAATCCCAATGTTTCTCCTTTGTACAAATCAAAACTTACATCATCAACTGCTTTAGTATAGGTAAGTGTTTTGCCGAAAATTGACTTTTTAGTAGGAAACCAAACAGATAGGTTTTCAATTTTCAAAACATTATCCGTAGAAGAGCCTTTTTTTTCAGTAGGAGTTTCTTGTTTCTTCTCTGTAGTACTAACTTCCATGAAATCTGACACTATTGGAAGTCTCTTTCCTCTTTCATGATTTACAGGCCGGCAGGCAAGCAAGGCTTTTGTATAGGCATGTTGTGGATTGAAAAAAATTTCTTTTACTGAGTTTTGCTCAACAATTTCTCCTTTATACATTACGACAGCCCGGTCTGCTATTTCTGCCACCACACCAAGATCATGAGTAATAAAAATAATGCCCATGTTAGATTGCTGTTGTAATTCTTTCAACAACTGTAGTATTGTTTTTTGTACGGTAACATCCAAAGCTGTTGTAGGTTCATCACAAATAAGTAATGACGGCTCGCAACACATAGCCATTGCAATCATTACCCGTTGCTTTTGTCCGCCACTTAGCTGGTGCGGATATCGGTCGTACATGTTTGAAGGAGTTGGCAGCTTCACTTTGTCAAACCATTCTAATGTTTGCTTTTTGGCTTCTCTCTTATTTATTTTTTTATGTTGTATCAATGCTTCCTGTATCTGGCTACCGCAAGTAAGTACAGGGTTTAAAGAAGTCATTGGCTCCTGAAATATCATTGCGATTTTATTGCCACGAATATTTTGCATTTCATGCCTGCTTCTTTTCAATAAGTCTATTGAATTATTTTCCTCCGTAAAAATTATTTCGCCGGAGGTATATTTCGCAGGTGGTGAAGGAAGTAGTTGTAAGATGGAAAGAGCGGTAATAGATTTTCCTGAACCGGATTCGCCAACCAAGGCAACAACTTCACCGCTATTTATTTCAATAGAAATGTTTTTTAAGGCATTGGTTATTGATGATTCTGTATGAAAATCAATAGAGAGATTTTTTATTGATAATAATGGCTGCATCAGTTGTCAACCACTTTAATTTTTAGTTTCCGGGAAGGGGTGGGGTAGTAAGCGTTACAAACTATGCAGGGTTCCGACTCGATTGTGTCAACAATAAAGTTGAATTCTTCTCCCTCTTTAATTGAGTTTGGAAATTTACATGCTTCCGCTAATCCAAATACGTCGGAGTAATTTTTGCCTGTATTTTCATCAGTCCATTTGGCGGTAATTAAGGAAGTATCTAACGAGCCTTCTATTAATTTAATAGTGTAATTATAGCAGATGCCTTTTATTTCTAATCGTCCTTTGAGTATAGAATTTGTTTTTTTCTTATTGCATTCACTACTAGAAAGAAGTAGTGTGGAAACGAATGATAAGATTAAAAGAAATTTCATAAGCCAGGGCAATTAAAATTTAAGATGTCTCACAGTCATTCCGTCATTCATTAATTGCTTCAAAGAGTCAATCCCTATTTTAATATGATTCTCTACAAACTGGGCTGTAACGTTCTTGTCACTTTCTTCTGTTTTTACACCATCTGGTGTCATTGGTTGATCGCTTACTAATAATAGTGCTCCTGTTGGTATTTTATTATAAAAACCAACAGTGAAAACAGTTGCTGTTTCCATGTCAATCGCATAAGCTCTAATCTGTTGCAGGTACTCTTTAAATGGCTCATCATGTTCCCATACACGGCGGTTAGTGGTGTAAACAGTTCCTGTCCAGTAATCAACGCCATAATCCCGTATAGTTGTGGATACTGCTTTTTGTAAAGCAAAGGCTGGTAATGCTGGTACTTCCGGAGGGAAATAGTCGTTCGATGTTCCTTCTCCTCTTATGGCAGCAATTGGTAAAATAAGGTCGCCTAATTTATTACGTTTTTTTAAACCGCCACATTTTCCCAGGAATAAAACAGCTTTGGGTTCAATGGCAGAAAGCAGATCCATGATTGTAGCCGCTGTAGGGCTACCCATTCCAAAATTTATAATGGTGATATTATCTGCTGTTGCACATACCATTGGTTTACCTACACCAACTATTTCTACATTATTCCATTCGGCAAACATGTTTACATAGTTGCTGAAATTGGTAAGCAATATATATTGCCCAAAGTTTTCAAGCTTTTCTCCGGTATATCTCGGAAGCCAGTTTTCTACTATTTCTTCTTTTGTCTTCATGTGTGCAATTTAAACAATTACTTTTGAAGCATGATAATTATCAACTACCCTGAGCAGGATTTCAGAATCAAAAAGGAGGAAGGGAAGGAGTCGATTTTTGACAAACTTCGGAAAAAATGGATAATACTTACCCCGGAAGAATGGGTGAGGCAAAATTTTATTAAATACTTGGTAGGGATTAAAAAATATCCATCTTCTTTAATTGCGACAGAAAAAGAACTTAAGCTCGGGGAGCTTAAAAAAAGATTTGACATTCTTGTGTATGATACAAATCATATGCCTTGGTTAATGGTAGAATGCAAATCAATGGAAATAAAACTGGACGAAGCTGTGTTGCAGCAGGTGCTACGTTATAACATTAGTATCCCGGTTAAATTCTTAGTAATTACAAATGGCAGCAACTGCTTTGCTTGGGAAAAAAAGGATGGACAGTTGGTACCGTGTTCTGAAATTCCTGAGATGGATTAGTTGAAAAAAATAAAGGTATCATTACTGACACCTTTTTAAGCAGCGGATATGATTGCGACTATATTTTAAATCCGATAGTGGCCAGAATATTTCCACCAGTTTGTTTCAGACTAGCACCAGCATATGCTGAGTTCTGTAATCGATAAGCGTAATGCATATCTTTTCCCATTGTATGAACATAGGTAAGATCGATAAACATCCCCTTATTTCTATAGCCTAACCCGCCACTTAGCTGAAAGCGACTACCTTTTTCACCTTGCCCCAAATTTTTATAGGGATTCCCATAATATGCCATACCTAACCTTGCCATTATTGTTGTGAATTTTAATTCACCACCTGCTTTTATATTGAATGTTCCTTTGTAAGCATCATCAATGGCGCCGTTCAATGTCTTGAGATAATTTTTTGTTTCATCGCTGTTATCACCATCTGGATCTGTTGTGTATGAAGAGGCTTTATAATTTACATATTCAATATCTGCAGTTAAAAATCCCTTTTGTTTTCTTACATCTTCAATTTCTCTGAGTATATAAGATGCACTGGCCATAATACGATAGGGTGTAATATGGTAATACCTGAATTCTGCATCTTCGTTATTAGTAAATTCTCCAGAGCTTTGATTCAACAATCCTTTATAGCTTTCAGTATTAGTAGTTACGAATGCATTGTACTTATCAGTTAAAGAGTAAAAAGTAGGTGTGTGGATCGCCAAACCAAGGCGAATATATTCTTTAGGTTTATAAATAATACCCATTTTAAGATTTATGCCAATTCCGCTTGTATTCAAGTTTTCACTAATCGATGCGTAATCAAAATTGTTATTCGTATTTGTTGATGCATCTGCTTCTGTAAAACTGCTTTCTCTATTATAGTTTAAAAAAGGGATACCGATGGTTCCCCCAAAATAAAATTTGTCATTACTGTTTCCTGCAAAAGCCAATGCAAGTTCTGTAATGCCACCAGAATTGGTAATAGAGTTTTCCTGCAACAAATTCCCGATTGTTGCCCGGGATTTAAATTGAAAATTGCCAGACGAACCTCCATTTATTGTATCTATCCAATAAGTATTGAACGCAAGACTTGTTCCAAATGGATAGTTCGATGCTACGCTGTTAGCATCTTTATCATTATTGTTATTTATTTCTTCCAGAAATTTTTGTGAGTAAGAGTTTTGTGTATTCAAGCCTCTGTATAAAATTTTATTGCTGAAACTTGCTGTCCTGTTGATGGCAATAGCCATAGCAACACCGGATTTATTTCTTCGTCTGTCATTTGTTTCTGTACCCATCACAAAACCAGATGTGCCGAAGGAAAAACTATTTCTTTTGTCTTTTTCCGATCGGCCGTAATAAGTAGCGTCGTTATTAAAAAGGTTATAACCAGGAGTTAAAACGAAATCTCCTGTTTTGTAAAAACCAAGACCAGCCGGATTTACAAAAGTGGCAGAAATGTCACCCCCAAGCGATGTCATTGCTCCTCCAATGGCTTGTTGTCTTGCGGTACCGCTGGAAGTTGTCCAAGAATAACGTAAAGCATCAGCAGGTTCTTGGGCAGAAATATATTGGCTGCAGGCACAGATGGCTGCAAGTAAAAATATTTTTTTCATTATAATGAGTTAAAAGGTAACGAATAGGTTGGTTCAGGCCATTTTGGTAAGTGGCAAAAAAGCATGTAAGAAGGATTTAAAATTTCCTTACAGGTGCAGTGCTACCGCTACTTCCAGAAGATGATCCCGAACTATTGTTGGAATTTCCACTACTGGAGTTGGTGTTTACTTTTGAACCAGAAGAAGAATTGTTGTTTCCATTAAAAATATTCCGCAAAGAGTTCCCGGAATTGCTGTTACTATTTCTTGACTCACTGTAGGTGTTCGAATTCCTGTACTTGTTGTTATTTTGTTGATTATTAGATGTATTGGAATTATACGTATTCAAGTTGAAGGTTCTAGGCTTGGTGTACGCAACAGTTTTTATATTAGTGCCAACATAACAATGAGTATAATACGGATTGTAATAACTATTCCAGTAAGTATGTGGATTCCAAGGTTCGTTGTACAGTCCATAGCTGCTATAAACATTGTAACGATAACGGCGTTCTGAGCCATACCAATCATCTAAATCGTTCCAGCGGTAGCGATTCTGAACTTTCATTCTCAAGTATCTGTCCTCATAATAATCGTCGGAATAACTGTCATCGTTTCTTTCTACTTTGACATATTCATCTTGCGGACGGGCAGGGGAATAATAGACATCATCCGGTGTTTGACCAGACTTATAAGCGGTTGTACAACTGCTGAAAATAATTGCAGATAAAGCCAGAAGTAAAATTGCTGATTTCATGGCAAATGGTTTAGATGAATTAATAATGAAGTTACTACTTTTGTGCGACTTTAGGAGGCACATATCGTTTGTATTTAAGCAGCAAAGATTCAGCCATTCAATAAAAAATTGCACACAAGCCTGTTAAATTATAACTAAAGGTTTGTTTGGTATTAAACTAATTAAAATATGAGTAAGGAGATTACATCGAGAGCAGCAGATTATTCGCAATGGTATAATGATTTGGTGATAAAAGGTGAGCTGGCCGATCATTCGGCTGTTCGTGGTTGTATGGTAATACGGCCTTATGGTTTTGCTCTCTGGGAAAATATGCGGGACGCATTGGATAAAATGTTTAAGGATACCGGACATGTGAATGCCTATTTCCCATTGTTTATTCCAAAGAGTTTTTTAAGTAAAGAAGCTGCTCATGTGGAAGGCTTTGCAAAAGAGTGTGCAGTTGTAACGCATTACCGTTTAAAGAATGATCCAAATGGTGGCGGAGTAATTGTGGACCCCGATGCCAAACTAGAAGAAGAATTAATCATACGACCAACTTCCGAAACCATTATCTGGAGTACATACAAAGATTGGGTACAATCTTATCGAGATTTGCCTTTGCTCATCAATCAATGGGCAAATGTGGTGCGTTGGGAAATGCGGACCAGATTGTTTCTTCGCACTGCAGAATTTTTATGGCAGGAAGGGCATACCGCACATGCCACCAAAGAAGAAGCAATTGAAGAAACGGAGAAAATGTTGGGTGTATATGCCACTTTCGTAGAAGACTTTATGGCGTTGCCCGTTATTAAAGGAGTGAAAACGGCCAGCGAACGATTTGCTGGCGCAGTAGATACGTATTGTATCGAAACATTAATGCAGGATGGAAAAGCATTGCAGGCGGGGACTTCACATTTTCTTGGTCAGAATTTTGCGAAAGCCTTCGATGTAAAGTTCTCTAACAAAGAAAATCAATTGGAATATGTGTGGGCAACAAGCTGGGGTGTAAGTACTAGATTGGTTGGTGCATTGGTAATGGCGCATAGTGATGATCAGGGTTTAATATTGCCGCCGAAGATTGCCCCTTTTCAGGTGGTAATTGTACCAATTTATAAAGGAGATGAACAAAAAGCATTGATTGATGGAAAGGTAAAAGAGATCAGCAATGAATTAAAAGCAATGGGCATACGAGTAAAGTATGATGATAATGATAATGCAAGACCAGGTTGGAAGTTTGCAGAATATGAAATGAAAGGTGTACCGGTGCGTTTAGCAATCGGTGCAAGAGATCTGGAGAAAAATGTAGTGGAAGTGGCTCGTAGAGATACAAAAGAAAAAAGAGTGGTGCCATTAGAAGGCATTGCTCAATATGTAGAAAGCTTACTGGCCGAAATACAAATAGGTATGTTCGATAAAGCAAAAGCTTATCAGCAAGAACATATTACTCCTACGGATAGCTGGGAAGAATTTGAAAAGTTGCTGGATGAGAAAGGTGGTTTTATTGCTGCGCATTGGGATGGTACTGCTGAAACTGAAGAAGCCATCAAAGAAAAAACTAAGGCAACGATACGTTGTATTCCATTGGAAAATAAAAAGGAAGAAGGCAAATGTATTTTAACTGGAAAAGCTTCTAAAGAAAGGGTTTTATTTGCGAGGGCTTATTAGAAAAATTCTTTCTAACAATTGGTGAATAAAGTATTTTTAGTGAAACCAAAACCAAAATAAAATGGAACAAAATAACGATAGGTCTTTATTTGAATTGAGTGTAGATGCGCAGGCAAGAAGTTTTTTAACTGAAACCGCTAAGTGGGGAAAGTTTTTAGCTATTCTTGGATTTGTTTTTTGTGTAATTATAGTGCTTGTTGGAGTGCTTATTGCCACTAATTATGAAGAGTTTGGCAAAGTAATTAATGCGTACGATAATAATAATACTTTAAGAGAAATGGGACCCGCCATAGGTATTGTGTATGTTGTAGGTGCGGTAATTTATTTTTTTCCTTGTTTGTATTTATTGAGGTTTTCCAATCAAATGAAAGCAGCTGTAGCTTCGGACGATCAAACTAAATTGACTTCAGCTTTTAAAAACCTGAAGTCAATGTTTAGGTTTGTTGGGGTATTTACTATAATAATAATCGCCATTTATTTATTGGGAACTTTTGTAGCTGTCGCATCTGGAGCATAAGTTAAAAGCAATAAGTAAAGAAGTGGGTTTTCAGCAATGGAAATCCACTTTTTTATTTGGTAGATAAATAATTATAGTCTTTTAACAGAGTATCTAATAAATCGAAAGGTGGTAGTGTTGATTCAATCTTTAGGTGACTTTTAATTTTATAACAGGCTGACTCGGCCATGTTGTAATCATTTTTTTTCCGGGAAGTTTCTAAAATGCTTTTAATGGCATTAATGTCTTTATCGCTTAGCTGCATAATCTGCGGATAAGAAGGCACATAACTGTCGGCCACATCAATAAACACAGTGTCCTCAATATTTCCTTTGGTATTGATACGAATAAGAATCGTTTTGGCTAATATATCGCCAATTCTTTGTCCTTTTTTGGAGGAGACAACTAATACAATATCTGTAATCAGAAATGCTAATCCTGCAAGTACCATAAAGGTAGATTCAGCATTCTCAAGAAAGTTTGGGTTGCTTAAAACGATAAAAAGTAAAATAGCAATCCAAAGATCCGAAACTCGAAGCAGCCAACGTATCAGGAACTGGCTGATGCCCGGCCTTCCGCCAATCTCATTTACCACACGGATACCCATTATTTTTTTACCGAGACTTTGACCGTTCATGGTAATCTCCATAATTGGATGATAAAGTAATATGGGTAAAAAAAGTAAAAGGCCAATGGCTTGCATATTGTACTGACTGTCCCTACCCCAACCGCCGCTTCTTTCAATTGAACTAAAAATTTCTCCGGCAATGCGTAAATAAAAATATTCTATAAGTACATCAATAAACAAGGAAAGCAGCCTCCGGTAAAACTCCGGCACTTCAAAATCAACTTCAATATTAAAATTAGTAGGAACTTTTATTACTGCCATTGCAGAATCTTTACTTCGAGGGACAAATTAATAATTTTATTTAACAGTTATCTTTTAATATTAAATGCTCTGTAATAAACAATCTTTTTATTCTTGTTAAATTTTATTTCAATCTTTTCATATTTGAAATCCTTGCCATCAAGGTATTCCTTACCAATAATGGTAGCGGTTGTTATGCCAGATTGGTCGCTTAGCCGAACAGGCTCCGTCATTTCAAATTTGTTCTTTGGGTGAGCTTTCCAGAAACTCTTATCACTTAGTGTAATTTTTTTCTTTGGCACATTCCTCATGTACTTCATATATACTTGAACAGTATCAGCAAAATACAGTTCGGCAGAATCGGCCTTATGTTCATTTCTTAAACGAAATAATTCGTTTACAAGCCTTATTTCAACCCGTTCCTGTTTGTATTCTGCTGATAAATTACCAGGTGACAAAAAGGTTGTCAGTAAATAAAATAGGTAAATCATGTCAAGTATAGGTGTCCAGGTTTCTACGCAATGTAATTTACTTTATTTAACCTGTTTTCAGGAATTCTGTTAATATTAAATCAACAAAAGGAGGTAATCTTTCAAGCCTTTAAAATACCTTTCCTTAAGAGAGTTTTATCTCCAATAATACATTATTTTACAAGCCAAATAAAGTTACTTGCGGGAAGCCCTTTTTATAAAGAAAAATAAAGACCGGTGGTTGAAAAATCAGCACATGCCATCAAACGACCCGGATCAAATGGCAGCTGATTTTACACAATTGGTAGATGATTTGGCATATGCTAAAACATTTTATCCATCAGGCAAAGTAACCAACTATATCAATTCTCAGGCTTCTAGAATTTACCTTGATATTTATAAAAACCGTAAAGAAGAATCGAACCGGTTAGTTACATTCTGGAAATACGATTTACCGCTAACAATACAGAAGCATCATAAAGTTGTTCTCTTTTCATTTATTTTCTTTCTCATTTTTTTTGGTATCGGCTATTTTGTATCAGCTCAGAACGACGATATGGCCCGAAGCATTTTTGGCGATACTTATGTAGACCACACCCAAGAAAATATCGCCAATGGAAATCCTTTTGGAATATATGAACATGGAAATCCTTTTCTAAGTTGGCTTAATTTGATGATACATAATATCAGGGTTTCTTTTCTAATGTTTGTTTCTGGAATTTTTGCCGGTATACCTTGCTTATATATTGCCATTAAGAATTCAATAATGATTGGGGTGTTTGATCAGTTTTTTGCTGCAAGAGGTTTAGGAATTGATTTCTGGCTGGTTGTATTTGTACACGGCACTTTGGAAATTACAGGGTTGATTATTGCTACAGCAGCAGGCCTTGTTTTAGGCAAAAGTTTTTTATTTCCCGGAACGATAAAAAGAATTGATGCTTTTAAGCAAGGTGCGAAAGACGGCGTTAAAATTATGATTGGATTAATTCCTGTTTTTGCATTGGCAGCTTTTTTCGAAGGATTTATTACAAGATTGTATAATGATATTTCAATATTGACAACAGCCGTTTTTGCTCTATCCGTATTATTTGTTATTTGGTATTTTATCATTTATCCGATTCGGTTGGGTAGGAAGTTATTATTGAATAAAAATGAGGAGGAAGTATAAGTGGGAATACAAATCATCAAAACTTTATTGCTGTTACTGGGATTTAAAATAGTTCTCTTCTGTTTTTCTCCTCTATCGTCTACTTTAGTGGCACAGCGCAGCGAAGATTCAGTTTCTGTAGTAGAAGATTTAACTCCTGATGAAGTGGATGAGCCTATTATAGATGAAGAAGTAAATACTTCCGATAAATTTATAAAAAAAGAACAAAGGGTTAGAAAATGGCAGCCTGCCAGTCAAAGAAACATTCCTGAACCGATAGTTAAAAATCTAAAAGAGGAAGATGCTTTTTGGTATGCGGATAAAGTATTCAATCAAAAGAAGAAACCTGTTGAGCCTAAAAAATCATATACACCGCTGGGGCAGCAGCGTTGGTTTAAAACACTGATCTGGATAATTATTATTGGAGCTTTTATTGCTTTTCTTGTCACATATTTATCAGGAAGTAATATTAATCTCTTCCGAAAGAAAAATGTAATCATTACTAATCAGGATTCAGAAGAAATGCCGGAAGATATTTTTGCAATCAATTATCAAAAAGAAATTGACAAAGCAGCTGCTGCAGCAAATTACAGACTGGCGGTGCGATTGATGTTTTTGCATTTGTTGAAGAATTTGTCGGAGCGGAACATCATCAATTATAAGCAGGATAAAACAAACTTTGACTATTTATCAGAAGTGCATTCTACTTCTTGGTATCAGCCATTTTTTAAAGTAACCCGCAATTATGAATACAGTTGGTATGGAAAATTTGAAATCAACGAAGATGCTTACCGATTGATACAAAAGGATTTTGATCAGTTTAAAAACCAATTAAGATAACCTGTTTGAAAAATAAGTTACCATATATTCTTTTGTTTTTGATCGGAGGAGCTTTTGTATTGCTTTTTGCTACTGGCAATAATAAATTGAATCGCCAGCTTGATAACAAAGTTACATTCCGAAAAAACGACAAGCGGCCTTATGGAATGTTTGTTGCTTACAATCATTTAAAATATTTATTTCCCAAAGCATCTGTATCGATTAATAAGTTTGAGCCGGACTATTGGGATTCGTTGTCATCATATGAAGACAATCAGGCATTGGTAATTTTAGCAGACAGGTTTTCTGCGAATGAATCTGAATTAGAAAAATTAATTGCTTTTGCAGAGAATGGAAATGATGTTTTTATAACTGCTAGGGAACTTTCTTATGATGCTAAAAATATTTTCAACTGCAAAACATTAAGTAATGATGGATTTTTTGATGACGAAATAAATTATAAGTCTGATAGCCTTTTATTAGCATTAGCCAGTCCGCCATTTGATCAAAATTTGGAGTATTCTTATCCAGGTAAAAGTATGAGTTCTAAATTTTCTTCAATAGATACTTCAATTACCGATATTGTTGGATATGATGAATTCGGAAGCCCGGATTTTGTACATCTACAGGCAGGAAAGGGTCATTTTTATATTCACCTTGCTCCAATTGCATTTAGTAATTACTTTCTGTTGCATAAAAACAATATCAGGTATTTTGAAAAAGCATTTTCGTTGATCAACCCTTCGGTTAAAAAAATTGTGTGGGACGAGTATTATCTAGATGAAAATGGTGGGAATAATAGAAAGAATGACGAGAATGGTTGGTTAAAAGAATTACTTAAATACCCTGCCTTAAAAGCTGCATTGTTTACAGCGATACTTGCTTTATTGGCTTATGTACTGCTCGAAATGAGAAGGAAGCAACGGCACATACCAAAAGTTACAAAGCCGAGAAATGATTCGCTTGATTTTGTAAAAACAATTGGACGGTTGTACTACGATAAAGGAAATCATCAGAATCTATGTAAAAAAATGGGTTCTTATTTTCTGGAGCATGTAAGAAATAAATACAAATTGCCAACCGGAACATTAGATGAAGAATTTATTAGTAATTTAAAATTTAAATCGGGAGCAGAGGAAAGTGAGATTCGTGGAATCATTTCCTTTATTAAGTATGTAGAAACAAGTCCGGCGATTACGCCGGAACAGGTAACAGATTTTCATAAACAATTAGAATCATTTTATAAAAATGCATAAATATGGAAGAGCAAATTTTTGAACAACGGACGGACCTCTCAGCATTAAACGATGCAGTAAATTCTATTCGCAATGAAATTAAGAAAATCATTGTGGGTCAGGATGAGATGGTAAAGCTTATCATTACAGCATTATTGGCAGATGGCCATGTATTAATTGAAGGTGTGCCAGGTGTAGCAAAAACATTGACAGCAAAATTAGTTGCCAAAAGTGTGAATGTGGGTTTTTCCAGAATACAATTTACTCCTGACCTTATGCCTTCCGATGTATTAGGTACACCAGTTTTTAATCCGAAGGAAGCAAGTTTTGAATTTAAGAAAGGTCCTGTGTTTAGTAATATTGTTTTGGTAGATGAGATCAACAGAGCTCCTGCAAAAACACAGTCTGCACTTTTGGAAATAATGGAAGAAAGGCAAGCGACTGTAGATGGAAAAACTTTTCCAATGGCATCGCCATTTATGGTGTTGGCTACGCAAAACCCGGTGGAGCAGGAAGGAACTTATCGTTTGCCAGAAGCACAGCTGGATCGTTTTTTGTTTAAAATTTTAGTGCCTTATCCAAATGAAACAGAAGAGTTGGCAATACTTTCTCAGTTTCACAATATGGGAAATACAACAGCAATGGATATGATTAAACCTGCATTGCAGGGCGAACAAGTGGTTGCCTTGCGAAAGCAAATAAAAATGCAGATAATTGAAGAAAAGTTACTACAATTTATTGCCAAACTTATTCATCAGACAAGAAATCATAAATCAATTTACCTTGGGGCATCGCCTAGAGCATCACTTGCCATTATGAATGCATCTAAGGCAATGGCGGCAATGAGCGGAAGGGATTTTGTAACACCAGAAGATATTTTAGCAGTTGTACCATCAGTACTTCGTCATCGTATCATTTTGTCACCAGATAAAGAGATGGAAGGAATAACCGAAGATGATGTGATAAAGCAAATAATACAAGGAATGGATGTGCCGAGGTAGGAGGGATTGAGGACTGAAGTCTGACGTAGGAGGTCTGAGGCGTGGAATTGAAGACGTAATCAATGTTGTAAATCACTTTTATAAAGTAATGCTATGATCAAAACCGTTTTCGATTTTGATGTTTTTAAATTATCATATGCAATTGCTATGGATATTTTCAAGCTGACAAGGAATTTTCCTAAAGAAGAAAGGTATTCATTGACGGATCAGATAGTAAGATCATCTCGTTCAGTTTCTGCAAATATTGCCGAAGGTTGGGGAAAAAGAATTTATGAGAATGAATTCAAACGCCACTTGATTTATTCAATGGGATCATTGGAAGAAACAAAAGTGTGGCTTCACTTCAGCCGTGATTGTTCTTATATAAATCAGGAAGAATTTATTGTAATTGAAAAAAAACTAGATGAAGCAGGAGCTAAGATTTATAAGCTTCATGAAAATTGGAGAACTCTTTAAATTATAGTGAGACTTCGGACTTCTTATTTCCGACTTCTGACCTCAGATATCATGATTAAAAGCTTCTACTTAAATAACATCGCTTACTATATTGCCGGTGCTGCATCGGTAGTTTTTGTTATAAGCTATTTTTATCCTTCTTTATTTCAAATAGGAGGGTTAATTCTGTTATTACTTGGCATTGCAATTTTCATAGATGCGTTATTGGTGTTTAGCAAGAGAAATGGAATAAACGCTGAAAGATTAGTTACGGATCGTTTTAGTATTGGTGATGATAATAAAGTGGTAATCAGCCTCAATAATCATTATGCATTTCCGGTTAAAACAAGTGTTATTGATGAATTGCCAATTCAATTCCAGGAAAGAGATTGGATAAGAAGAACTAAAATTGACAGAGGAGAAAAGTATGATCTTGAATATTTTTTAAAACCTATGACAAGAGGTGAATATGTATTTAACAACATTAATATTTTTGCACATGGTCCGCTACAATTAGTAAAAAGGCGTTTCATTTTTGAATCCACTCAGACAGTAAAAGTATATCCTTCATATATTCAAATGCGTCGCTATCAATTGTTGGCGGTTAGTAACCGCTTACAGGAAGCAGGAGTGAAGAAGATTAGAAAGATTGGCCATAGTATGGAGTTTGAACAAATCAAAGAATATGTTCGGGGCGATGATTACAGAACCATTAACTGGAAAGCAACGGCTCGCAAAGATGCGTTGATGGTGAATAATTACACAGATGAAAGAAGCCAGCAGATATATTGTTTGATTAATAAAGGCAGAGTAATGAAAATGCCTTTTAATGGAATGACGTTGTTGGATTATGCTATTAATGCTTCGTTGGTATTATCAAATGTCGCTTTGGTAAAACAAGACAAAGCCGGCGTCATCACTTTCGAAAAAAATTTAGACACTTTTTTATTGGCAGATAAAAAGCCGATGCAAATGAATCTTATTCTTGAAAGTTTGTATCGGCAGAAAACCGATTACTTGGAGTCAGATTTTGAAAAACTTTTCTCTGTTATTCGGAATAGAGTTACAAACCGGAGTTTACTCATTTTGTTTACCAATTTTGAATCACTGGAAAGCCTCCAAAGAGAAATGAGTGCTTTGAAAAAGATTGCCAAGTATCACTTGTTGCTTGTTGTATTTTTTGAGAATACAGAATTGAAGTCTTTAATTGAAGGAAATGCATCTTCGTTAGAAGATATATACATAAAAACTATCGCCGAAAAATTTGCATTTGAAAAAAGATTAATGGTAAAAGAACTTCATAAAAATGGCATCCCTTCAATACTTACAACACCTGAAAATCTGACGGTGAATACAGTAAATAGATACCTCGAGTTGAAAACAAGAATGTCTATCTAGATTTTTCAGACACTCACAAACCTTATTTTTGCCCGATGGATAAAACAGCATTTGAGCAAGGACAAGTTTTGTTGATTGATAAACCACTTCGCTGGACTTCATTTGATGTAATACAAAAGCTTAGAAATATTATCAGGATAAAAAAGATTGGCCATGCTGGCACATTAGATCCTTTGGCAACAGGGTTATTAATTGTCTGTACTGGAAAATTTACGAAGAAGATAAATGAGTATATGGCGCAGGAGAAAGAATATACCGGTACTATTACTATCGGCTCCACAACGGCAACATATGATTTAGAAAGTGAGCCAGAGAACTTTAAGCCATACGATAACATTTCAGAAGAATTGATAAGGGAAACAACAAAACAGTTTACAGGAGAAATTTCTCAAATTCCTCCTGCACATTCCGCTATTAAGATTGGAGGTAAAAGAGTGTATGAGTTGGCCAGACAAGGAAAAGAAGTAAAGATTGAACCAAGACAGGTTACAATTAAGGAATTTGAAATTGTAAAAATTGAGTTGCCTTTAATATACTTCAAAGTAGTTTGTACTACTGGCACTTATATCCGAAGTCTTGCTTTTGATTTTGGTAATGCATTAGGTTGCGGTGGCCATCTCAGCAGTCTTTGCCGCACAAGAATCGGCAACTTCAAAAATGATGAAGCATTAACCATTGATGGATTCGAAAAACAATTCAGAGAAGCAAACCCTATAAGCTGAACGGATAGTTAATACCTATTTGCAACTGCCCGTTGGTTAGCCTCCAGTTATTAAACCATTTATTCTGATCGGCTATATTGTCTGGTGAAGGATCTTTTACTTTGTATGCATAATCTACTCTTATAAGAAAGAAATTAAAATCAATTCGAAGACCAGTTCCAACACCAATGGCAATATCTTGTCCAAGCCTGCTGAATTTAAAAACTTCTTCCTCCTGACCGGCTTGTTTTTTTAATAGCCAAACGTTTCCAATATCAGTAAATAGAACACTTTCAACTCTGGTGCCGGCTATCTCAGCAACTTTAAAGCGGTATTCTGTATTAAACTCCAATTGCACATCCCCAAATCTATCAGGAAACTGATTAAAATCTTTGATAGAAGAACCCGGTCCCAATCTTCTCAGTTGCCAGGCTCTCATACTACTTGGTCCACCGGCAAAATATTGGCGGAAGAACGGAAGAGCATATCGTTTGTTTTCGTTTACTGTTGAGTTAAGAGCATAACCTATTCCGCCAAACAAACGGAATACAAGTGAAGAGTTTTTGAATTTTATGGCTTGAGTAAACTCTGTATTTATTTTTATAAACTTATACAATTGTGTGTCAAGAAACTTGCTAGGAATTAAACCTGCCAGAAAAGGAATTTCTATATTAAAGGAAACAACATTTGGTTTTTTCTCTGTTGTATTTTTTATTGTAAAGCCTGCAAGTGTGGAAGAAATAAATCCGTCTGTAAAAATATTTTTCAAAATCGGATTATTCATTATTAATGTGTCCAATTTCTCTCTTGGTTTCAGTAAAGAATATTCAATGTTAGGGATTTTCCAAAATAATTGTAGTAGCTTATTTTTTTGCGTAATATTTCCCTGGTATTCATATCCCCATGATCCATTAACTGTAGTAAGATTGTACAATAAGTTTCGCTCCGTAGTAGCAGCATTAAAAGAAAAGATGGTTTTGATATTACTTCCATGTTTTGCAGTAAGTCTTTTGAAATTGGGAACTAATTTTGGGAAATAAATATTATGGCTAAAGCTTGTTTGTCTTGTTTGTACAAAATTGTCACCCAATTCAACTCCAAAACGTACACTTGTATTCGTTTGAATTGCAGACCTAGCAAAATTTTTGTTTAAGAGATTAAAATTAAAACCTAAACCAAATAGATTGCCTGAAGCAACATTGTTGTTCTGACTAGCTTCCAGATTGGCAGTAAAGGAGTATTTTTTTGCAGGTGTAAGACGAATATTAAAATCAGCAGTATCTTCTCCCGGTCTTGCTTTTTGCTCAATGTTTACAAGCCGCCATGCACCCAATGAATTGAAGCGGTTAATAGTTCTCAGGTATTTTTGCTGATTGTATAAATCACCCCGTTTTAAATAAATATTCTGAGCAAAAATTTTGGGTTTAAAGATGCCGTGATGATAAATTACATTCACTCCGTTAACAACCTCTTCTTTTCTTGTTATTCCGGCTGTATCGTATGTAATATCAGGATAGACATTAATGTTGCCGATATAATATTTTGTTAGCTGGCTGCTATCGGAATCAGATCTTAATCTTATTTCGAGATTTGCAGTTGGATTTTCTCTTCGTTCTTTAAGTTTTTGTAATATTTCTAATTGTTCCAACGGATCGAAAGTTGGGCGTAAAAGAGAAATGTCGAGAGTATCCCAAAGCCCAATCATTTCCTCTCTGCCAAATCGCATAAATCCATTATTTCGATATATGTCAACAAGCCTGTCAAGTTCCTGCGAGATGGCTGCTTTTGCAAAAGGATCACCTTCTTTTACACGGCTTTCTTTTTGGTTTTTCAAAGCGATGGATTGTAGCTCTTCTTGCTTAAAATTGTATGCAAAAGAATCAATCGTTACTATTTTCCCAGGTTTAACCAAAAAATTTACAGTAGTGCGATATTGGTCCTGATTAACGGTGTCTATTGTTGTGGTGTAAGTAATACTGTCTCGGAAATAACCCATAGAGACAAGCAATGCTTGCATAAACAGAATAGATTTGTCAGCATTTGCAGTTTTAAATTCCGGTGGTTTGTTTAATACCAACGCATTTATCTGTCCCTTGTAAAGGAGTTTATGAGATGTTCTTACTCTAATACTATCGTCCAATTGCCTTGAAAGCCTTGATTCAAGGTCATTTTTTTCAGCAGTAGTGTAATTTCCATCTACGGTCACATTATATTTGAAGACAAATGGCTTTTTTACTGGGTAATCTTTAGGAATTACACCACAGGAGCTGATTAATACCACTATAGACATAACAACTGCCGGAAGAATATAGCGACTATTAAAGGATGTGGCGATTGACATAAATATAAAAGAAGATGTATATGCTTTCTAAATCTAAGCTCAAATATATTCAAAGTTTAGGCCAGAAAAAATTCCGTCAACAGGAAGGCTTATTTATTGCCGAAGGCCCAAAGTTGGTAAATGACTTGCTTGAAATGAAAAACTCCAGCATTCAGGAAATTTTTGCTTTAAAAGAATGGATAGAAGATAACAAAAAAATTGCAGATAGTTATCAGGTTGTTGAAATCACTGCTATAGAATTAGAAAAGATTTCACAATTATCGTCACCCAATCAGGTAGTAGCAGTGGTAAAAAAAATTGCTATTGATGAAAATATTCAAGTCAAAGGTAAATTCACATTAGTACTGGATAATATTCAGGACCCGGGGAATATGGGAACAATTATAAGAATTGCAGATTGGTACGGTATTGATCAAATAGTTTGTAATACTCAAAGTGCTGATATGTATAATCCAAAAGTTATTCAATCCACAATGGGCAGTATTGCAAGAGTTAAGGTATTTTATACTGATCTTTCAGATTGGCTATCAAAACAAAAGGGTATTTCAATTTATGCGGCTATGCTAAATGGAGATGATGTGACTTCGATGCAGAAAATAAAAGAAGGAATTATTGTAATTGGCAACGAATCAAAAGGAATAAGTGATGATGTGTTGAAATTGGTCAGTAAAAAAATAACTATCCCACAAAAAGGAAAAGCTGAGTCATTGAATGCAGCTGTTGCAACAGGCATTATTCTATCACATTTATTATAACTACCTGAACTGAATTGCTTTCACCGGTTGTATCTTCCTCACCAAAACTGTTGGTATCAGCAATACTAAAAAGCAAACAGCTAATGTGCCTGCACAGATGAGAGCTACTTGCCACCAAACAATTTTTACAGCAGCGGTACTCATATAATAGGCCTCTTCTTTGAGTGTGATAAATCCGGTGGCATCTTGTAGCCAGAGTAACCCGAGCCCAAACAGCAATCCAAAAAATATTCCTGTCAGCGTAATAAATAATGAGTGGCGAAGGAATATTTCCTGCACCGTCCAGTTAGAAGCGCCAAGAGATTTTAGCACACCAATCATTCTTACTCTTTCCAATACTAAAATGATAAGACAGGTAATAAGATTTATAATGGCAACAATCACCATAAAACCAATCAGAACATTACGGGTAACATCTTGCATACTTAGCCAGTCGAATATGTTTGGAGAAATCTGTTTTACACTAACGGTGTTCCATGTCAGCGGAAAATATTGCATGGCATAAATTTCGTTAGCCACATCATCTATCTTATGATAATCATGTAGAAAAATTTCATAACCACCTATTTCATCATCATTCCATTCATTTAACCGCTGGATTAATTTAATATCGCCAATGGCAAATGTTTTGTCATAATCTTCAATGCCTGTTTTAAAAATACCGGTGATGGTTAATTTGTCGGGTCGGATATTAGGTAATCCTCCAGCTTCACTACTTTTTTTATCAGGTCGAATAAAATAAATCAGTACTCTGTCATTTAATTTAAGATTCAATTGCCGGGCGGTAAAATCTGAAATCATGATTTCACGACTATAGCTGCTGTCATTAAACTGAATAGCTCTACCTTCTTTAATAAAACGATTTATATTACTAAAATCATACGTACTGTCAAAACCTTTAACTAGCACACCTTCTATTTCATCTTTTGTTTTAAGAATACCATACTTGGTAGCAAAAGGGTGAATGCTTTTTATTGCTGGATCTTTTTTAATAACATTCGCCAGCAGATCATTTTTTTCAATGGGAGTTTCTTCTGAAATGATGGCCTTGTCGGGTTGTTTTTCGTTAATACGAATATGTCCAAGAAAGCTGAACACTTTCTGGCTAACTGTTTCCTGAAAGCCGTTAGCAAGGGAAACTGTAATAATCATTACAGCCACACTGATGGCAGTAGCCACTGTAGATAAACGAATAATGAAACGGGAAAAGGATTTCTGTTGATTAAATGCTATCCTGTTTGCTATAAAACCTGCAACCTTCAAATTAAATTGTTTGTCTTCCCCAAAAATAAGGGGCTTCTCAAGATTTCTCTTTCTTTTTATCGTATTTTATACCCAATATTAATAGTATAAAGTCCAGAAAAGCAATCTGGTAAAATAGTAAACGTATAATACCGACAAAAAAGTAACTTCGGAATGAATGATAAGTATAATCGGTATTAAGCAATATTTGAACGAATTCAGCATTAGAAACAATATGAAAAAATTCTGCATTATCACTTTCCTCTTTTTCTTTTTATTTTCCGCTTCTGGTCAGATTCCGGATCATGTATATAAGCCAAATATCAAGACAGTAAAATTGTACAAGGCTGGTGATATGTATAGCTATCCGGCAATTTCTTTGGGTACAAATGAACAATTAGAATTGCATTTCGACGATTTTGATGCTGATGTTAAATACTATTATTATTCTTTCCAATTGTGCAATGCAGACTGGACGCCGGCCAATATTCAGGTATTTGATTATATAAAGGGGTTTACCACTAACCGGATCACCAATTATCGTTCATCGTCTATTGTACAAACAAGGTACACTCATTATCAAGCATTTTTACCAGAAAGGAATTCAGCACCAACGAAAGCTGGTAATTATTTGCTGAAAGTTTTTTTGAATGATGATACTTCCAAACTGGTATTTACAAAAAGGATGCTGATCGTTAGTACAAAAGCTGCTGTGTCTGCAACAATCACCCAGCCATTTAATAATAACTTGTTCAGAACACATCAACGAATACAGGCTAACGTAAGTATTGGCTCGGGGCAACTAAATGCTTTTTCGCCACAAGATTTAAAAGTTGTTGTTGTACAAAATAATATTTGGGCTACTTCTTCAGTAATAGATAGGCCAACAATATTCCGTGGTAATTATTATGAATACAGTGATGAGGCGAATACTACTTTCCCTGCTGGCAAAGAATGGCGTTGGCTTGACCTTCGTAGTTTGCGGTTATTGAGTGATAGAATGACTTCAATAAAAGATAATGATTCAAACAGCAGAGTGGATGTATACGTAAAACCAGATGGTGAACGAAGAGAGGTGCAATACATTTATTATAGTGATTTCAATGGAATTTATACTGTTGAGAACAGAGATAATTCTAATGCACTCTGGCAAAGTGATTATGCATGGGTGCATTTTACTTATTCACCTCCGGGAAACCGAGCTTATGGCGGCAGCAATATTTATGTATTTGGAGAATTGACTAATTATTTGCAAGATGAAAATTCAAAAATGATTTTTAATGAAGAAAAAGGGGTGTATGAAAAAACATTATATCTGAAGCAAGGCTACTATAATTATTCTTATGTAACAGTGCCTGAAAAAAAGCATCAAGGTTTACAACCTTCTTTTGAAAATACGGAGGGAAATTATTGGGGCACAGAAAACGGGTATATGGTATTAGTTTACTTCCGTCAATTTGGTGCAAGGGCAGATGAGCTGGTAGGATTTACAAGAATTAACTCACCATTTCAGCGATAAAGACCCAAAAAGAGTTTTATGATTTAATTTTTCTAATTCCCTAAAGGGAGGTGTAGGCTTTCTTATTGTCTATTGTCAATTGCTTATTTCCTATTGTGTTTTCTTCGCATCTTCTAAGAACTTGGCAAGGCCAATATCTGTCAAAGGATGTTTTAATAAGCCAAGAATTGAATCAAGCGGACAAGTACAAACATCTGCGCCTGCTTCTGCACACTTTACAATATGCAATGCGCTGCGGATAGAAGCGGCAAGAATTTCAGTTTTGTATCCTTGTATTGAATAGATATGAGATATCTGTGCAATCAGTTCAACGCCATCCCAGCTACTATCATCAATTCTGCCGATAAAAGGAGAAAGGTATGTTGCTCCTGCTTTTGCAGCCAATATTGCTTGTCCTGCAGAAAAAACTAATGTACAGTTTGTTCTGATACCATTATCAGAGAACCATTTGATGGCTTTAATACCGTCTTTTATCATTGGCACTTTCACCACAATATTTGGATGAATATCTGCCAGTTTTTTTCCTTCTTCTACTATTGCATTGAATTCAGTACTGATAACTTCTGCACTGATATCGCCATCAACCAACTCACAAATTGCTTTGTAATGGTTCATGATAGCTTCTTGACCTTTAATACCTTCTTTAGCCATCAAAGATGGATTAGTAGTTACTCCGTCAAGAATACCTAATTCGTTAGCTTCTTTAATCTGGTCGAGATTAGCAGTATCAATGAAAAATTTCATAAAATGGTATTTTTAGAACTCCCCTTTAGGGGATGGGGGTAAAAAAATGGCAGGCTTATTACATCGCACCGCTCAACCACCTACTCTTGCTGCCTTCCGGCCCTGGGAGGATTCAGCAGGAGCTGGTCGTGTAAGACCTGCCGTCGCAAAGATAAGGGTATAGCTGTGTTTTTTATTAGCTGATTTCGAGAAAATAAAAGTGAAATAAGATTATTTATTTTTTCCTTTTGTCTTCCTTGTCGGAGTAGTATCTCTCATTATTTCTTCTTTAGTAGGCAAGGCACCATCAGGTTTTGTTTTGATCCAGATTGTTCTTTCTATCCAAACGGCGGAATTTGATTTAAGCACTGCTTTTACAGTAACTTTTTCATGGCTAAAATCTTGCGGAATAATTAATTCGTTGCCGGAGAAATTGGCGGTGCTGCAGGAGAAAGTAATTTCTTTAGCCGTCATAGGCTGCCAGCGACCATTCGAGAGTTTAGCATCCACATTAATATAATTATGTTGTCCTTTTTTCAGGCTGTCTGTATATAAATGAAAATAAATGCTGTCCACCTTTTGAGCAAGTAATGGGCTTGTAAAGGTTGCAATAAAAAGAAGGAGTAGAAGTTTTTTCATGTACAAGTTAAAGTAGCAAATTCATGCCAAAAGGTTGTTTAAATATACTACTCAGATTTATTTAACTTTTTATTGCTTTTTTAATTCTAACAAAATTGTTTTCTCTTTTGAAGGTAGATCACATTTTGCTTTGCCGGAAGTATTGTCGCTAATGATAAAAATATTGCCACCATTATCTAGTGTGATGCCTTCCAGGTTCATGCTGTATTTTTTGTCTTTGTAATCGTTAGAAATTTCAGAGAACTTGTCTACAGGGATATTCTTCAAGGTTTCAACTTGTAAATTTCCATTTGCATCAATATTGATTGACTCAAGAAATTGCTGGCGCAACTTTCCCTTAGAATAAGATTTAAGACAAATCAGCCTGTTATTTTCTTTATCATAACATATATCTGAATATCTCCATTGTGTATTTTCTAATGGCATCTCTAGTTTTGATTCAAATTTTAGGCCCAATCCTTCTTTTCCTTCTTCTACAGTAAATGTATAGATCTCAGATTTAGTCATCTCTTCATTTCTTTCACGAAGCAAATAAAATTTCTGATTGGTTTCATTTCCGGCAATTCCTTCCATGCCGTCACCATTTTTAGATTTTGGAGGAAGTGGAATAGAAGTAGAAACTGTTCTGATAGCGCCACTTGCTATATTAACTTCATACATGGCAACTGTTGCTTCAGATATAAGATATAATTTGTCTTTGTAAGAAGTTAGTCCTTCCATTTCAAACTCCTGCGAAACCTGTAAGTTGATACTGTTAATAATTTTTCCTGTAGTAGGATCTGCAGCAAAAATTACCGGGCAACGTTCTGATGCAAAATATAGTTTGCCATCATAGAATTTCATGCCAGATATACAAACCTGATTATCCATTTCAGCTGGTAATGGTATATTGTTTATGGAGTATTGCGGAACTTCTATTTGTGGCGGCTGTGCATTTAGAAGGGTAAGGCTTAAAAGTCCAATCAATAAAAAACTTAATCTATTTTTCATGTATTTGTATTAGGTGGATTGTAATAACAAGTGTTTGCGAATTTATAGTAAAACAAACATCCTGCCAACAGTAATGGATAGATATATCTTGCAGAAGGATGCATTGGTGCAAACTCCTTGTTTTAATCAGTTTTGCTTAAGCGAAAGAGTAATTAATACTGTTATTAAGCTGAAAGATACAATGTGTAAGATTTTTGTGGATAAAGTATAAAATCATATTCCTATATCAACCGATGCTCATAAGCATACTTTACCAAGCCTATTACAGAATTAGTATTTGTTTTTCTGAAAATATTCTTTCGGTGAGTTTCAACAGTTCTTTCGGAGATAAATAAAGTTTCAGCTATTTGCTTATTGTTGAGTTCTTTTTCTATTAACCGAACAATCTGTTTTTCCCGGTCAGTAAGATGTGCTTGCTCGTTTTGTTTTTTCCGTTGCCCGGCTCTTTGCATTTCGTCCAGCACTTCTTCGCTAAAATAAATACCGCCACCTGCAATTTTTTCAAGAGCTGTTATCAGTTCCTGCTTGCCAATATTTTTTAAAACATAACCAGAAATATCAGCATCGTTGATCATTTCATTTACCATGTCGCCTTGTCCGCTCATGGAGAGTGCCAGTATTTTTACACCGGGATGTTTTTCTTTTACCTGTTTGGCCAATTCATTGCCCGGTAGTTTTGGCATCATTACATCTGTAAGTAATACATCTACAGGATTGTCTTTCATTAATTCCACTACTTCACTGGAGTTTGTAGTAGCAAAGGCAAATTGAAACTTATCATGACCTTTTAGTAAAGCAGTTAAGCCATCAATTACAATTTGATGGTCGTCAACTAATGCTAGGGTTATTTTATCTTTTTTCATAATACAGCCGGTTTGAAAATACAAATAATTCAGTTTTTTGCCAGTATTCTTTTTTTAGTCTGACGTAAATAGGGATGCAGGAGTGCAGGCTGTTATCGTTGTAGAAATGTTAAACAGTGAATGGGCAATAGGCAAAAGTGAATAGGCAATGCTCGCCCGGCTGAACGCCGTTCGGACGGGGGAAATTGCTGCGAAGGCTGAAAGCCTTTTAGGTTTTCGAATTACTAAATTACAAAGGCACATGAAGGGCAATAAGTGTTCCCTTACCCGGTGTGGAGTCGAAATCAACAGTTCCGTTCAGGAATTCAACTCTGGTTGTAATATTTTTTAGGCCGATGCCGTCAAAATTTTCTTTGTTGGAAGTGTCAAAGCCTTTCCCGTTGTCCTCTATGGTGCCGCTGATGCCATCTTTATCCCGTATCAAGGAAATATCTAGTTTGGAAGCTCCGGCATGTTTAATGGCATTGTGAACTGATTCTTGTACTATTCGGTACAATACAGTTTCCACATTAGAATCAAGTCTTTCTTCTAACCCTTCGGTATAAACCGATACCTGCAGGGTTTTATTACTTATCTTATTTGTAAACTCCCGGATGGCATTGTCAAGATTATTTTTTAATAAGGCATTCGGCATCATTATATGCGACACAGTTCTTACTTCTTTACAACTGTCATCCACCAAATTGATAATCTTTTCAAAAGTTTCCTTTTGTTCAGGATTGGTCAGATTCATTTCAGATTCAAAGGCAGATAAATTCATTTTGGCCGCACTCATCATCTGGCCTACACCATCATGCAAATCTTTGGCAATGCGTTCCCGTTCGTTTTCTTCTGCTTTCAACACTGCTTTTACGGCCATTTGCTGCTGTTTCATAATTTCTGATTGCAACTGGCTTTCTTTTTTCAATTTTAATCTTCTGTATTGGGAGTGAATAAGCAAGCCTGAGAAAAGAATTAGACCTGCAATGCCAATAAACAAATAGTTCTGTAACTGTAGCTTACTTTTTTGTTCATTGATCTGCTGTTCTTTTTGTGAAGTTTGGTAACGGGAGTTCAGGTCTTGAATCTGCTTTGTCTTTTCTAAAGTAAATAAACTGTCTCTTAATACAGATCGTTTTGTAAAGAACTCGTATGCCTTCTGGTAATCACCTTGTTTTTGTGCTACGGAAGAAAGTTCGTTGTAGTTATTTGATTGTAACTCGGGATATTTAATCCGCTCGGCCATTTTATTGCTAAGTGTCAGGTATTCGATTGCTTTTGTATAATCACCTTTTCCACTCATGGCTACTCCGAGATCGGAATAATTTAAGGCAATGGCAAAACTGTCTTTTAAAATCTGCCGGATATGTAATGCCCGCTGCAGATTTTGTACTGCCAGGTCATATTTTTTTTGAATAACATAGACACCTGCAATATTGCTGAGAGAATAGGAAACACTTAGTGAGTCGCCGGCCTTTTCTGCCAGCTTCATAGATGATGTGTAACGATTTACTGCTTCTGTATAATCATCTTTATATTCAAATACAACGCCAGATTCATTTAATATCATGGCAATGCCAGCTGTATCTTTTAATTGCTGATAAATATTGCCGGCCTTATTATAATTTTCCATTGCCTTATCGAGATCTCTTGTTTTGCGATAAAGCTTTGCCAACGAATTATATACCGGAGCCAGTTTCTTCTTTTCTTTGGCCAATTCAAGAATGGTAATTGATTCTATAAAATTTCTTGCCGCAATATCGTATTTGCCGGTAAAATAATTTGCCACTCCAATCTGGCTTTTTATTTCAGCTACACTGATTGAATCGGTATGTTTTCTGGCAAGTTTTAAGGCTTTATCACCTTCAATAATGGTAGAGTCAAAATCTTTATTCAGATAACTTTCTACCAGTTTAATTGATGCATTAATCTGTTGTTCATATGGCCTGTTGGTTTGAATTACTTTCCTCAAACTATCATTATTTGTTTGAGCATTTACATGCAAACAACAGCTTAGTAATAATATAAGTTGGCAAACTTTTTTCATTCGTAAAATATCAGAGATTCAAAACTTCTTTCATGGTGAAGAATCCTTTTTTATCTTTTATGAATTCTGCTGCCAGTACAGCACCAGATGCAAACCCGGTACGATTATGTGCAGTATGTATAATTTCAATATTATCAATTATGGAAGAATACTTTATGCTATGGGTTCCTGGCGCCGGGTCAACTCGCTGGCTGATGATTTCCAAATCGGTCGGATTGTCACTCAATTCATTAACCCATTTGTTTTTTCGTTGAACTTGTTCCATTACTTGTTCAGCCAAAGTTATGGCTGTACCGCTTGGAGCATCTTTTTTCTGCGTATGATGTGTTTCTTCCATTATTACTTCATAGTCATCATGTGTTGACATTAGTGAAGCCAGCTTTTTATTTACTTCAAAGAATATGTTTACGCCAATACTATAGTTGCTGGAATAAATAAAGGCGCCGTTATTATCTACACAATATTTTTTCATTTCCTCTAATCGTTCTGTCCAACCTGTAGAACCACTAACCACAGGTAAGCCAAAGTCTATACACTTTTTAATATTATCATAAGCACTGTGCGGACTGGTGAACTCTATTGCTGCTTCTGCAGTAGCAAGATTTTCTTTAGTGAATTCGTGGAGATTAGGCTGGTCAATTTTAATTACAATCTCATGGCCTTTTTTCAATGCTATTTCTTCAATAGCTTTTCCCATTTTCCCATAGCCAATCAATGCAATTTTCATTTCAGTTGTTTTATTATTACAAATGTAAACATTAAAGAAAAGGAAGATACCCGTACTGGCACGGATTATTTACCAATCTTCAGAACAATGCTGAGACCATTGGTTTTTGCTAATTCGCTATAGCCGGGTTTGAATTGTATACTCAGGTCAGGGCTTACATCAAAACTTTTAAGGTGAGCATCTACTGTGGCATCAACAACATTTAATCCCCAGAGTATTAAAAAAAAGATTGTAGAATAATCTATATCACGGCGAAATTGATTTCGATAAAATTTTAATGATTCTTCACTTAATGGCTCAAGGTTTGGTTTTATACTGGAATATAAAGCAGAATCTGTTTTATTTACCCGCATATTGTATTTAACTCTGTAAGCAAATCTGGAGTCTTTATATTGTTTTAGGTTATAAAAAAATACACCTGCACCTACTCCCATTGCTCCGTATACAATCGGAAGCTTCCAATATTTTTTATTGTAGATCTGGCCAAGGCCAGGAAATATGGCAGATCGCATTGCTGCTACTTTCGGACTGTGAGCTTTTGTTGCAGAATCATATTTATTCATCGAAGTTTTAGTAACCTTTGATGGAATAGTATCGCCTACTTGCGGAATTACAGTTTCCTTTTCTTGTGCAAACAAAGCACTACATGTCAATATTAATATGACAAGGAAATTAATTTTCTTTTTAAAGCTGATTAAATCGTTTAGCATCATCTAGACCCGTATGGGTTTGAGTTTATCAATCAAGCGGTGCATCCATTTGCCGGAGAATCTTATTCAATTCTTCTTGCGAATAATATTCAAGAATTATCTGACCACTGCCGTTACGACTGTGTCTTAGTTTTACCCGGGTACTGAAATGCGATGCTAATTTATCTTCTATTCTTTGAAATGCAGGTGGTAACT